>MAAC01009636.1_pt1 | contig 20915 bp, 19 predicted proteins | sample 1115981 | NCBI WGS metagenome assembly MAAC01 (sample SAMN04961126, study PRJNA320927) | seawater metagenome | isolation source: sample BD02T64 sea water enriched with oil for 64 days | place: USA:Gulf of Mexico | collected 2013-07-27
ATCAGTAGTTCACCGGCGCGGCTCTCGGCGCTGTAGCCATCGAGCTCGGCAAATTCGACTTCGAGTTCGGCCACTTTCATGCCTTCCTCTTCCGACATCTCGGGCAGACCGTAGATGCGATCGCGTTCCTGCTTGATGACCCACAGCTCTTTGTGCCCCATCAATACGGTGTCGATGACACTGCATTCTTCAAAGGCGAACTGGTCCTGATGCAGGGTGCCAATGCGCTCGTTGGGGCTGAGGGAGATATTGCCGGCGCTGGGGGTGAGGTTGCCATCGAGTATTTTCATAAACGTTGACTTGCCACAGCCGTTGGCGCCGATCAGGCCGTAGCGATTGCCGTGACCAAATTTCACGGAAATGTTTTCAAATAGGGGTTTGGCACCAAATTGCATGGTGATATTAGCTGCTGAGATCAACGGTTTATTCCTGAAAGCTGGGGAGTGGCGCTGTGGGTTTTCTGAGGGTGGCTATGGCTACTATAGGGATTTGTGGCCAGCGCGTCGAGTTGAACCGAAGGGAATTTTCAGTTGGCGATGGACGGTAAAGGCTATTGTCGGTGGTGACAGTTACTGCGGCGGGGTGGGGCTGCTATGCAATAGTAAGGGAGGAACGGGGCTGGTTTTGCCCCGTCCCATTGGGCGCTAATTCGTTGCTGTTAGGTCGCTTGAGCTGCGGCTTCGTCGTCCTCTTCCGCGGGAACCTTGATAGGTTCAAGACTGAGACCCGCGCCGTTGGCCGGTTTCCCTGCCACTGCCTTACCCTTGCCGTTTTTCGGTGCTTCTTGACCGATAACACTGGGGGGGTTGTTACCGTGTTTGAGCTGTATTTTTAGGCGCAAGTTATTGCGTGAGTCGGCATTGAGCAGGGCTTCCTGTAGATTGATTTTGCCGCCGTCATAGAGCTCACAGAGGGCCGAGTCGAAGGTTTTCATACCTTGGTTCTCGGCTTTTTCCATCACCTCGCGAATTTCGGTGACCTTGCCGCCTTTGATCAGGTCGATCACCCGGGGTGTGCCGAGCAAGACTTCGATGGCCGCCGCGCGTTTTTCGTCGACCGTGGGCACCAGGCGCTGGGAAATAATGCCGCGTAAATTCAGAGACAGGTCCAAGTACAGTTGCTTGTGACGCTCTTCGGGGAAGAAGTTAATGATGCGCTCTAGGGCCTGGTTGGCATTGTTGGCGTGCAGGGTGGATAGGCAGAGGTGGCCGGTTTCGGCAAAGGCGAGGGCGTGTTCCATGGTCTCGCGGCTGCGAATCTCGCCAATCAGGATGACATCGGGGGCCTGGCGCAGGGTGTTTTGCAGGGCATCTTCATAGCTGTCGGTGTCAACCCCGACTTCCCGTTGATTGACGATACTTTTTTTATGGGGGTGGAGAAACTCGATCGGGTCTTCAATGGTAATGATGTGGCCGGAGGTGTGGGTGTTGCGGTAGTCGATCAGCGAGGCCAGTGAGGTCGACTTACCCGAGCCGGTACCGCCGACAAAGAGCACCAGACCGCGCTTCTGTAAAACCAGCTTGGGTACGATGTCGGGTAGACCGAGGTCGCGAAAGTGCGGAATATCGGTTTTGATGACCCTCACCACCATCGCGACTTCACTGCGTTGGCGGAAAATGTTGACGCGAAAACGCCCGATGTTTTTTTCCGATATGGCCAGGTTCATCTCCGGTTTTTGTTCAAACTCGGCGATTTGGCCCGCATCCATAATTCCGTAGGCGATCTCTTTGACCTGACCCTTGGTATAGGCCTGGTCGGTAATGGGTGCTAACTTGCCCAACACCTTCATGCTCGGTGGGGCACCGGTGGAGAAATAGAGGTCGGAGCCGTCTTCTTTGACGATGGTGCGTAGTAAATCCAGAAATTCCATGACTTGAAGGCCTTCCATTAGGGGCGGGTAGCGATAATGTAAGGCTAGCAGGCAGGGGTGGGGGGAATAAAGGCCGAACCATAATAAGTGTGAACTTCTTCGAATCGATGTTTATCTGGCGCGCGGGTACAGACATATAAGCAGCTTAATCGAGGGGATAGTGTGGTGTTGCGTACCGGGCCTGCGGATCATTTCAGCGGGACGAGTGGTTACGGGCAGGAGAGCCATTGGTGGCCGGTGATTTTTTGCCGGGGCCTTTACTGGCGATCTTTGTAGTCTTGTCGCTTGCGGGTTTGGTCTTGATTTTACTCCCTGCTCGTGGTCTTGCGTCGCGACAGGGTAGGCGTTGCAGTACAAACTCCGCGACCTTGAGCTTGAGTTCGACAATGACTACCACGCCGGGGAAATTAACTCCCACGGGGATTTCATCATTCATCTCAGCCATGACGCGAATGATGAGGGACTCACCCGGGTCGAGGGTAATGGATTTGGGGTCCATATAAACCTTAATACCGGGGAAATCACCGATGATTTCGAAGTTCAAGGTGCCGTCGAGCTCGGAACTGTTATTGAGCAATATGGCGGCATTGGCTATTTCGCCACTGCGTGCAGAAAGAATCAGAGGTGGGCGTGGGGCTGGAGCTGTGGCTTCGGGGTATGCACTGTCAGCAGCTTTGTGTGGTTGCGGCTTGTCCCAAAGTGCGCCACCTATTTCGTGGAAATATTGCTTCGATAAGTGCAATAAGTTCGAACCGTAGGAAAGATTGACCCTGGAGACCCCCCTTACTTTGTCCCCTAGTTTCTGTCGGGCTGTATGCTTTTCATTCACTGGCGCTAGCCCTCCTTATTCAGTGGCGTGGTACAGGGGCGGTAGGCCTGAAAATGGTTGTACCAATGCAATGTGTAGTCGGGCTTGTCTGCTACTGCCAGTTCATAACAGCAGGGCTTGGCGCTTTCACCGGCTTCGATATGCCAATTAAGATAGTGCTTATTGCAGCCGACAACCCAGATTAATAATTCATAGCCATCCTTTTCACAGCAGCCGGGGTCACTGACTTGATGATCTTTGGGCCACGCGAACTTTAACGAGACCATGCGCCGCTCTTTTGGGCCCAGGGTGAAACTGTCGGTATTAATGTTTACTAGCTTACCGTGCTCACCGGGGACCTGGATCTGGTAATCATGGCTGACAAAGTCTTCGTTGGATATTAGCAGGCAAATTTCTCCAACATCGCATTTTCTCAGGGTGCAGCAAACCTCGCCGATCTTTTGCGGCATCCAGCAGGGCTCGGGAATATCGCAATGCTTACTCACTGGAGGACAGTACGAGTCGATCAGGTTTTGGCTGCTATGACAGGCGAGCCCGAGCAGGTTGAGGGTCTCTCGACCGAGGCTTAGTTGTGCGGCAAATAAATTTTTCAGAGCCTGATCGAAATCAGAAAAAATGGAGTTTGGTTTGCAGCGACTCATAAGAGCTTCTCCCTAGTCTTGCACCGAAATGGCAACGTTGAAATTACTGTTAAATAGGCTCCATACACCATGATAATGATGCTGAGGCTTTAATTTTTTTTGTAATGCCACTTCGATTTCCACCCTGCGGCTGAGTCCTGCAGGCAGGGCACCGTAACCCTTGGTAATGCGCAGTTTTAATAAACCACCGTAGCCGTCGCGAAGCTTGTGAATGAAATTGCCAAATAGCTCTATGGGGTCGTCTTCATCGAGGCGGTAGGTGCTGGCAAAAGCTGTCTCAACTCCAGCGTCGTCGTAAATACCCAGGTGGTGGCTTCTTGGGATCTCCAGAGTGATATTGCCTTTATTGGTGAGCAGGGCCGAGGTGAGGACCTTCGTGCCATTACAGCCCGCCACCGTGATTTGCGAGGGTGACATGGCGAGGGCGATACTCTCTTGTACCTCCAGCACAACGGGGATGTCGGCGTTAGCCGATTTTAATCGGGAGCCGTATTTACCCGGCGGCATCGACCTGTCCAGCTTGACCTTTAGGTACTTTAGGCGGCCCTCATTATCGCGTTTGATACGAACTTTATAGGGCCCGGCTATGTCTGCTACCGCATCGTCCAGCTCGAGAGTAACGGTGCCTTCGAGTTCAAGCCCACTCTCTTGCAGTAACAGTTTTCGCGGCGGGCCGCTCAATAGAGGGGCTCTGGGGGGCGATTTTTCTGTCGTCATTTTCATTTCATCCCTGAGCAAAGTTGATCTGGTAATGCCGATCTATTGGTCTGGTTTTATGCCTTTGCTAGGTGTCGACGCTAGCTTGTTTCTTTCGCTAACAGCACTCGGCTTGGCTTCGCAGGGGTAGGCCTGGTAGGGCTCGGTAATCAATTGCCCTTGGCCGCATAGATTGATACCGGCGATTTCGCGCCCCAGCAATGAAAATCCCACTTTATAATTTAAGGGCAGGTGTGCGCGTATGGAGGGTATTTCTTTTAAACGCAAGGAAATATCGAGGGGCTTTATTTCGAGGGGCCGGATATTGATATCCAATGGCTGTACCTTGATATCCAGTGGCTGTATTTTGATATCGAGAGGGTGCAGGTTGACATCGATCTGAGGCAGGTCAGTGATGCCGATGGCATAAGTCGTGGGGATGTCGATGTCAAAGTCGCCATCGAGGTCAATGCCAAAGCTACTGGGGATTTTTACGCTCATGACAAAACTCCTTTTGTCGGTTGCGAATCTGCTGCAAGAATAAAAAAGAATAGAGTGTAGTTGTATTGGCTATACGTATTATTTTAGTTAGTGTTTCAACCATACTAATTATGCGGGATGGATTCAACTTGCCAGGGCTGATTACTTTCTGAAATATGGCCAGAATGACCCTGGGCTTGAGCCCTGCATGGAAAACCTTCAATCAGTGATTTTTAGCAGACTTTTTGTTAAGTCATTGAAAAGGCAGTCTAATACGTCATAAAATATAGGCCGGTCGTTGTGTTGTCGATTGCTACTAAGGATGATTGTCAGCGATTTACTGATGCTTCATAACTAAGGATAGACTGAATGAATAGTTTGACTAGATTTTCATCGGCGAGTGTACTGGCTGGATTAATTGCTTCGCCAGCTTTTGCTGTCAGTGTTGATGTGCCGGCGAACAATGTATTTGGTAACGAAACGGGCCACTTGCGGCTGGGCCTTGCCGCCATGAGCACGAATAGTGTCTATGACAATTATGACGAAGGAGCTCGCCCGGTACCTCTGGTTTTTTATAGTGGTGAAAAGTTCTACTGGATGGGCCCTCAGGGCGGTTTTAATTTTATAAGTTCTGAAAACCACCAGTTGTCTGCGATTTTGGAGTTTGCTCCTGATTTCTGGGAGCGTTCGGAATTACAAAATAAACATACCTCTCCCATTGCTAATCGTGACGATAGCGATCGCTCTTTCAATGTTGGTTTTCAGTATCTCTATAAGAGTGATTGTGGTGTCTTAAGATTGAAGGCGGCGACAGATATCTCGGATAGCCATGAGGGGGGATATTATGAGTTGGGTTATAGCTATCCTTTTCAGCTTGGCGAGAAGCTAAGTATCGTACCAGGAGTTTCTGTGACACAGTTTGATGAGGATTATACGGCGTATTACTTTGCCGATAACCCCGATCAAGGTACGGGCAATGAAGCAACCCGTATGTCCTTCAAGCTCGGCGTCACCTATGAACTCAATGATAACTGGCAGTTACTGGCGGGTGCCGCGGTGTCGAAGCTTGATGACGTTGATGATGGGCAAGTGATTCTTAATGATGATAAAGAGTCAAATTTCTATATTGGTTTTACCTACAAGGTGTTTTAAGTCGCCCCAATAACCTGTGTTTTACACACGAAAAAGGGCCGTTTTTATCGGCCATTTTTCGTGTGTAAATATTTTAATAATGACTGCCAGAGGTACGACAAAGCTCACTTCGCGATGAATGGAAATGCTAGCCCTGCACTGGGGCGGTGATTATATCTACAGGCTCCAGTCGCTTTACATTCTTTCCATCGTTTCAATGCCCAGTAACTCCAGGCCTTTTTGCAAAGTATTAGCGGTGGTGTTACTTATCTGCAAACGGCTGGCGCGAGTCTCGGCATCAATGTCGGAGCGCAAGATCGGGCAGTGCTCGTAAAAACTCATATAGGCACTGGCGAGATCGTAGAGATAGTTACACAGGGTGTGGGGGTAACCGTCTTCGGCAACGGTTTTTAGGATTTCGTCAAAGCTGAGCAGGCTAAGGGCCAAGGTTTTTTCCTGGGGGGCGGTGATGCGAATGTTGCCTTTGACTTGCCCGCGCTCTAATTCGGCCTTGCGAAAGACACTACAAATACGTGAGTAGGCGTATTGCAGGTAGGGTGCGGTGTTGCCTTCAAAGCTGAGCATGGCGTCCCAGTTGAAGATGTAATCGTTGGTGCGGGTTTTGCTGAGGTCGGCATATTTTACCGCGCCAATACCGACTTTGCGGGCAATTTCTTTGCGCGTCGGGGCGTCGAGTTCCGGGTTCTTTTCTTCGATTAATTGTTCAGCGCGACTTAAGGCTTCGACCAATAAATCGGCGAGTTTAACGGTGCCGCCACTGCGGGTTTTAAAAGGTTTGCCGTCTTCGCCCATCATGGTGCCAAAGGGTAGGTGCTCGAGCGTCATGGCTGCGTGGACAAAACCGGCCTTGCGAGCGACGGTAAAGACCTGCTTCATATGCAGGCTTTGGCGGGCGTCGATAAAGTAGAGGGCGCGATCGGCCTTTAAAGTTTGACTGCGGTAGCGCAGAGCGGCCAGGTCACTGGTGGCATAGAGATAGCCGCCGTCAGACTTCTGCACAATCACCGGGCTGGGCTTGCCTTTTTTGTCGGCCAGTTCGTCGAGAAAGACTACCTGTGCGCCTTCACTTTCACAGGCCAGCTCGGCTTTTTGCAGGTCGGCAAGCACTTGGGCTAGGTCGTCGTTGTAGGCACTTTCGGGGCGGATATGTTCGTGGCCGAGGGTGACGTTGAGCTGGCGATACAGCGCTTCACTGTGCTCGACAGAGATGTCGATGAACTGCTGCCACAGGGCTAAACAGTGGGCATCACCGGATTGTAGGCTGACCACGTATTGGCGGGCCTTATCGGCAAAGGCCGGGTCTGCGTCAAAGTGGCGTTTCGATTGCTGATAAAAGCCCTCGAGATCGCCCAGGGCTAATTCAGGTTTTTCACCCTCGCCCAATTGTTCTTCAAGCTCGGCGATCAACATGCCAAATTGCGTGCCCCAATCGCCCATGTGGTTTTGGCGGATGACGGTGTGGCCGAGGTGCTCGAGGACACGGGCAATGGCGTCACCAATAATGGTGCTGCGCAGATGGCCGACGTGCATTTCCTTCGCTAGATTGGGTGACGAGTAATCGACCACCACGGTTTGTACCTGCGCCGGCGCATTGGCTTGGGCAGGGTTGGTCTGGCTCAGCGTGGTGGCAAGATAGTCCGCGCTGAGGTGAATATTAATAAAGCCGGGGCCGGCGATTTCGACTTTGTCGGCAATGCCCTCTAGCTTGAGGTTGGCAACAATATCGGCGGCGAGGTCGCGGGGCTTGAGCTTCAGTCGCTTCGCGGCGGCCAGAGCGCCGTTGGCTTGAAAGTCACCAAACTCGGGTCGCGTACTGGTGGCGACATTGGCGGGCAACTCGGGGGGAATACCGGCGGCGGTCATTGCCAGCCTGACTTCATGGATCAGTGTTTCGCGAATATTCATCGTTGCTCGGCCTGTGTGCGGACTGGGGATTTTAGTGGCCGTGGCGGCGATTGCAACCGGCTTTTGACTTAACGGTAGCCGGACCATGTATTTGCTATTTAAACACGGTTATATTGAGCTCTTTAGACCATCAAACGCGAGCACTCACCGACCATGGTTTCATTTCAAACACTCTATGAAGCGGCCCTACAGAATTGGGGAGAGGACAAGGTTCTAGCCCTGCTGCCAGCGGTCAATGCCGCAGATCAACTACGTGCCATCGGTGATGATCGCTATCTGTCGGCGATGGCGCGCTGTGTGTTTCGGGCGGGCTTTTCCTGGAAGGTGATCGCTAAAAAGTGGCCGGATTTTGAAACGGTTTTTGCAGGTTTTGTACCCTTGGCCCTAGCGAACTATTCCAATGACCGGATTGACGAATTAATGCAGGATACGCGCATTGTGCGTCATCGCACCAAGATCAACTCGGTGCGGGATAACGCCGTGTACATTGGCGATATTCAACGCAGCCACGGTAGCTTTGCGAGCTATATTGCCGGCTGGCCCGAAGAGTCCATCGTCGAATTGTGGTTTGAGCTGAAAAAGCGCGGTAGTCGTTTGGGGGGCAATACCGGGCCGGGCTTTTTACGGCTGCTGGGTAAAGATACCTTTATGCTGAGTAAGGATGTCAGCGCAGTGCTGTTGAACCATAAATTGCTGGACACTTTAAGCCCGAATTCAAAACGGGATTTACTCAAGGTACAGGCAGTGTTTAATCGCTTTCAGCAGGACAGTGGCTACCCCCTGTCGCACATTAGTCGCATTTTGGCACTGAGCCTGCAGCCTCAAAATTGAGCGTTGGGATCAAAAAGGGCGCAATTGGCAGGCATAAAAAAACCCGGTAATCACCGGGTTTTCTGTAGCGGCCTAACAAGGGATCCAATAGGCCGATGAAGCATTAATCGTTAAAGATTAGGCTTCGTCTTTTACATAGCGCTCGCGTGAAGACAAAATTTCAGCGTGTGCATCGGCCTTTGTGCCCCAGCCGCTAATTTTTACCCACTTGCCAGCTTCGAGATCTTTGTAGTTCTCAAAGTAGTGCTCAATCTGCTTGAGCAGCAGCTCGGGCAGGTCAGTGGCTTCTTCAATGTCGTTGTAGATAGTGGTCAGCTTACCGTGGGGAACGGCAATCAGCTTGGCATCAACACCCGACTCGTCGGTCATGTTGAGTACGCCAACGGCGCGGCTGCGAATCACAGCGCCGGGTACCACTGGGTAGGGTGTAACCACGAGTACGTCGAGGGCATCGCCATCTTCAGACAGGGTCTGGGGGATGTAACCGTAGTTGGCGGGGTAGAACATGGGTGTGGCAACAAAACGATCGACAAACAGCGCGTCGCAGTCCTTCTCAACTTCGTATTTGATCGGTGCGTGATTGGCGGGAATTTCAATGACGACGTTGATATCGTTGGGTAAATCTTTGCCAGCGGGAATACTGTTGTAACTCATGTTCGGTGCCTTCTATTAGTGGGTTCTATTGGTTAAAACGTGGGCTGCTAAGGCCGCTTAACAATAGCCTTTTGGTGCGTGCTGTTGAGTTCGTGCTTGTAGTACGAAAATTCAGACCTGCGCCAAGCGAGCGCAATTATACCGATGACCATTTTCCTTTGCCAATGATCAAATGGGTATATGTCGCTTTTAGATCATCCTATTTATTCGTTGCTCTACGGGCGATCTTGGTTGGAATAGCCGCCTCGCAAAGACCACTGCGAATACCTAAGGGGTGGCCACGGCCTGAGACCGCACTCCCAAAACAGGGAGTTATGGGAGCGCTGAACCCTTGAACCTGATCCGTGTAGTGCCGGCGTAGGAATAGGGTTTTTACAATATTGCCTCTATTACGCAGCTCTTCCGGGTCTTCTGTTTTCATTCCTCGAGACTCCCATGAAACCTCCTCACTTACTCGTTAGCTGCTTTGCGCTGCTCAGCCTGCCGTCAATGCTTACCCTGGCCGAAGAACATCGCACCGTTATGCTGCAAGAAGTCGTCGTCACCGCGACCTTTCGCGAACTCGATATTCTGACTGTGCCCGCCAGCTTGACCGTGCTCGACCAGCAGGTCATCGCCGAGCGCGGTGCCGAGCATTTGCAAGACATTCTCAATGCCGCGCCCAATGTCAACTTTGCCAGTGGTGCCTCGCGGGGGCGCTACCTGCAAATTCGCGGCATTGGTGAGCGCAGCCAGTTTGTCGACCCGGTCAATCCTTCGGTTGGCATGTTGATCGACGATATTGATGTTAGTGGCATGGGTAATGCCGCCACCCTCTTTGACGTGCGTCAGGTAGAGATCCTGCGCGGCCCTCAGGGTACGCGCTTTGGTGCCAATGCCTTGGCGGGCATGGTTAATATTCGCAGCAATGATCCTACCGAAGAGTTTGAAGCTCTGGTCAGTTCGGGCTATGGCAACTACGATAGCTGGAATATGGCTACGCTCGTCAAGGGCCGTTGGCAGAGGGCTTATTGGGTCGCCTTGGCGTGCAGCAAAAACGCAGTGACGGCTATATTGATAACGACTTCCTCGATCGGGACAACAGCAATAATATTGATGAGCTGAGTGCGCGAGGCAAATTACGTTGGCTGGCCAGTGATGAGCTAAGTGTTGATTTTACCGGCTTTTATGTCGATATCGACAACGGCTACGATGCCTTCTCTCTCGACAATAGTCGCCATACACTATCCGATCAGCCCGGCCATGACCGTCAGGAAACAGCGGCGTTTGCACTGTCGAGCACATGGACTGGGCACCGTGCATTCATACTTAAAACCATCGCGAGCTGGTCTGACTCCAATCTCGAATACGGCTATGACGAGGACTGGAGCTACAGCGGCCTTTGCGCCGGTACGGCCTGCGATGGCTGGGAGTATGCTTCCACCGATAATTACAGTCGCGAGCGCGAAGCTAGCCGTTTTGAAATGCGCCTTACTTCAACGGAGTTCGGGCAATTGGCGGGCCATACCGATTGGGTCGCGGGTGTTTATTACGACCAGAAAGATGAAGACCTGACGCGGACGTTTTTCGATTGGGTACTTTACAGTCCGGCAGAATTTGATAGCCGCTACGAGACTGAAAACTTGGCTCTCTACGGGCAATTGTCGCGGCCCTTGAGTGAGCGTTTGACCCTGACCGTGGGTGGCCGCTGGGAGCGTTTCGAAGCAGACTATAAAGACAGTCGTGCGGTGCAGGTTTCACCGGATGAAGACCTGTGGGGCGGGCAAATTAGTCTTGAATACAGCCTTGACGACAACACCTTATTTTACGGCTTGGTCTCGCGGGGCTACAAAGCGGGGGGCGTCAATGGTGAGGCGGTGGGTCGAGCGGCCAGTAATGGCTTTTCACCGTCAGTGATCACTTTTCTTAACGAACGCTTAGAGTTTGATACCGAAACCCTGCTCAATTATGAAATCGGCCTCAAGGGTTCGTATCTAGATGACAGTTTACAGTTGCGTGTGGCGGCCTTTTTTATGGACCGCGACGAGATGCAGTTGAAGGGTTGGTATAACGAGGGGCCTACCTTTGTCGACTACATCGACAATGCCGCCAGCGGCGAAAATAGGGGCTTGGAATTTGAGGCCCTCTGGCAATTGAGTCCACGGCTTGCCTTGTTTGCTAACCTCGCCTGGCTCGATACGGAAGTTGATAACTTTATTGTCAATGTCGACGATGTTCTGGTCGATAAAAGTGGTCGCGAACAAGCGCATGCACCCAGCTACCAGTTTAATATCGGTGGCCGCTATGACTTTGGCGATGGCTTCTATGCCCGTCTTGAAGCTGAGGGTAAAGATGCCTTTTACTTTTCCGACAGCCATGATCAGCAGTCCGACAGTTATGAATTATTTAACGCCAGTGTCGGCTATCAAAGTTTGCACTGGGATTTCACCCTGTGGGCACGCAATCTGACCGATGAAGATTACGCGACTCGTGGCTTTTATTTTGGCAACGACCCACGTAAGTTTTATGTCGATGAAGAGTACGTGCAGCGCGGCGAGCCGAGAGTTTTTGGGGCTAACGCTACTTACCGTTTCTAGATGGGTTCTAATACTAAAGAAGAAAAGGATATCTTTTGCACATGACCGCCGGAGGCACGACTGCATGGTCAGAAGTAGGCGCTTTGAGGCGATGCAGTAGGTAGAGCGCCAAGAGTACCCAAAACACTCGCTACGCTCACGGGGCAGGCTCTAGGTGCTTTAGGCAACGCAGGATGCCAAAGCCGACTGCATGGATGCAGAAGGTAGAGCGACGCAGGATGCCAAAGCCGAGCGTACAAGGAGGTATTTACAGCGAGTCATGAGTGAAGGGTAGCCATTGCCCTTGCCAGGACTAACATTAAATAGAGGTTATAAAACGTATGTTACTCAGTGCAGAAATCAGTATGTACCCTTTGGCGGAAAGCTATATTCCACCCATTGATGCCTTTATCGAAAAGCTAAATAGTTATGCCGATTTGAAGGTCGAAACCTTTCCCACCTGCACGGTGATTATGGCTGAACAGGGCCGGGTGATGGAGGTATTGCAAGACGCCATGGTTTGGAGTCACGAGAACTACGGCAAGGCGATTTTCGTCACTAAATTCATTCTCGATTACGAGGCCCTGTAGTTGCTCGACTTTCTGGCGAGTGTCCAGCAACAGTTGTTCGCCACCTCGCTCTGGGAGTTGTTGGCGGTGTTGCTGTCCCTCGCCTATTTACTGTTGGCGCTGCGTGAGAATAGTTTGTGCTGGTATTGCGCCTTGCTGAGCACGGCGATCTATACCGCTTTATTCTGGGATGTCAGTTTGTTAATGGAGTCGGCGCTGAATATTTTCTACATGGCGATGGCGGTGTACGGCTGGCGGCAGTGGCGGGGGGGGCAGGCCGATGATGGAAAGAGTGACGTAGAAAAAAGCGTTATCGTCATCAGTTCCTGGCCGCTGGCGCATCATTTCTTGGCCTGGGGCCTTATTGCCCTGCTGACAGGGGTATCGGGCAGTTTATTAGCGAACAATACCGGTGCGGCTCTGCCCTATCTCGATTCCTTTACCACCTGGGCGAGCGTCTTGACGACCTGGATGGTGACGCAAAAGATTATTGAAAACTGGCTCTACTGGATTGTTATCGACGGAGTTTCAATTTTCCTCTATGTCGATCGTGGGCTGCATTTAACATCGCTTTTATTTGTCGCCTATGTGATTATTGTGGTCTTCGGCTATTTTGCTTGGCGTCGGCGCATGGCTGTCGATGAGCTGGGGCCCTCGTTGGCTCGGAGCTGACGACAGCAACGCTAGATTGCCATCTAGCCAGAAGCTGTCAAAGGAGTTGTTGAATACGCTATGCCCCTGTAGAAACCGGTATCACATAATAGGTATCACATAATAAATGCCACTCTCTCATATTACTCGTAGTGCCTTCGATACCTGGCCCCAATGGCACTTGGCGCTGGATGCGCCACCGATAATTATTCGTCGTCTGCCGGGTGGCTTGACCAATCAACATTATTTGCTCAAGGCCAGGGGGCTACGACTGGTGATGCGGATTAATAATCCGAATGCGGCGGGACTGGGCATCGACAGGTGGCGCGAGCAAAAAATTCTTGAACAGATTAATGGCAAAGACTTTGCCCCGACTATTTACTATTGTGATCCCGAGCAGGGGTTGCTGGTGAGTGAGTATGTGGCGGGTACGCAGTGGCGGCCTGACGCTCTCGATGATCCCCGGAAAATAGATAGCTTACTGGGTTTGATCGGCCAGATTCACGCCGTCAGTGACAATATTCCCGCTTTTGACTACAACGCCCATGTGCGCAATTACTGGCAGCGCATGTTGGAAAGCGATAAGCCCTTCCCGATGAGTGCCCAGCGTTTGTACCGAGCCATAGAACCTCGTTTGTCAGCCTTTCAGGCAGCGATCAAGCACCCCGTGCTTTGCCATCACGATCTAACGCCGGCAAATATTATTGAAAATATCGATGGCCAATTAATTGTTCTCGACTGGGAGTATGCGGGTGCCGGGCTGGCCTTAATTGAGGCCATTGGCGCCAGCCGCTATTGGCAGAATATCGCCTTTAGCGAGCGCATACTCGAGCACGATGAAGAGAATGAAGCGCTTGAGTTGGCGGGCGATATTGTCGATTTTTATGAGCTGGCCTGGCGGCATTTACGCTAGTCTGTTTTTACAATAGAAAATAAGCGCTGATCTTTATTGCCCCGTCGGTATTGATTAATCATCGCCATTTTATGTTGTAACTATTCTACTTGATTCTCCTGCCCACAAAAGTTGCATATTACTGCGACAGCAGGTTGAATAAGCCTCTCAACAATGAACTTGGCCAGTGTTTTGCCTAGCTGGTTAAATAATAACAAATACCAATTAAAGTAGCACAGGAGTAGCTATGCAACCGTTACAAGGCGTACGAATTATTGAAGTGACAACCAATGCCTCCGGGCCACTGGCGACAGGCCTGCTGGCCGACCAGGGTGCCGATGTTATTCGCTTGGAGACCATCGATATCGGCGACCCATCGCGCCATGTGGGTGGTGTTCGCGGTGGTGTGACCGGCTACAACGGCTATATGAACCGCAATAAACGCTCCATTGCCGTCGATTTAAAGGACGAGGGCGTACGGCCCTATATTCACGACTTGATCAAAACGGCCGATGTCTTTGTACAGAATTCCCGCCCCGGTGCGCTGACCCGCTCGGGCTATGGCTTTGACGAGCTGCATAAGATTAATCCCGATCTTATTTATCTGTCGATTTCCGGCTTTGGCCCCGACGGCCCGGCGGCCGGTTTACGGGTTTATGATCCGATTATTCAGGGTGCCTCGGGTTTCTCCTATGCCCAGGGCGTGGGCGGGGATGCTCCGGAATTGGTAAAGACCATCGCCAGCGATAAAATTGCCGCCTACACAGCGGCTCAGGCTATCTCGTCTGCGCTGTTTGCCCGCGAACGGGGAACGATCGGTGGGCATAAAATTGAGGTATCTATGCTCGATGCCAGTTTGGCTTTTTTGTGGGCCGATGTGTATTGGAATCACAGTTTTGTCGGTGATAAGGGCTTTCAGCCGAAGCCCTTGATCTCAGAGTTTTATCGTGTGGTGAAAACGGCCGATAGCTACATTACTACCATAATAGTCGGCGATGTCGAGTTTAAGGGCGCTTGCAAGGCTCTCGATATGCCGGAGCTACTAGAAGACCCGCGTTTCAATGTTTTGACGGAGCGCTTTACCAACTACGGTTTAATGCTCGGTGTGATCGAGCAAAAAGCGGTTTCTATCACTACCGCCGATCTGGTAGCGCGCATGGAAGCCGAGGGCGTGCCCTGTGGTGCGATCAATACCTTTGACGAGGTGCTGGATGACCCCCGCGTCGCCCATTCGGGTTCTATTATCGAATACGACCATCCCCGTGGTGGCCGCATGCGCCAGGCCCGTCCCCCCGCTGTATTTAATGATGAACCTGCAGGTGTGCGCCTGCCGTCACCGGCCTTGGGTGAGCACACCGATGAACTACTGGGCTCAATTGGCTGCAGTGACGATGAGCTGGCTAAGCTGCGTAAGGCTGGGGTTATTGCCTAGCGGGCTTTCACTTCTACGGCCTCGGTGATCTCGCTGGTCCGCCTGCGCTTGGGGGCATCGAGAAAACTGAGCGCCCACTAGTCGGGTGTTTTTCGGAGTGGTCTCAGTTTGTTTACTCCAGTAAACCCGGTATGTTGCTTGATTGACTCTTGGCGAGATTCAGTCAATACCCGCGAGTTGATAGTTGTTTTTGAGGGCGAGTTTGGCCGACTCGCTGTTAATACAGCACCCAGAGCAGCCTGCCTTATCACCGTCAGTGGCATCGATGCGGCTGCCCCGTGCCGCGAAAGTGTTCATCGTCTCTCTTTATTGCCCAGCCCTTCACTTAGTCTTATCTATCAGCCGCAGTGCCAAGCTTTTTATTGGCGAGGGCGGTTGTGGCGCCTGTAATCGGTTAAAATACGCGCCGGTAATTCATCTAGGGCAATGGCGTGGACAATGGGGCAGAGAAGCTAGAACACGCTGAGCCGATTGCCAAAGTACGCAAGTGGCTAGCAGAGGTGGTCATCGGCCATAACCTTTGCCCTTTTGCCCGCAGTGAGTTTACTGCAGGTCGTGTCCGTTACCGGGTTTTAGCGGGCCGTAAAAGTAAGAGCGTCATTGCGGCATTACTCGATGAGTTGGTCTTTCTCGATGAGCACCACGAGGTCGAAACCACATTGCTGATACTCGCCGATGGCTGGCGTGACTTTTATGACTATCTGGGATTGCTGGATACGGCTCAGCAAGCGCTGGAGAATGCCGATTATGAGGGGGTTTATCAGTTGGCTAGCTTCCATCCCGACTATGTGTTCGCGGATGAAGCTGTCGACGATGCCTCCAATTACACCAATCGCTCGCCCCTGCCTTTGCTGCACCTCCTGCGTGAAAGTAGTCTTGAGCGGGCCATTGCCAGTGACCCCAGCGTCGATCAAATTCCCGAGCGCAATAAACAATTAGCGCGAGCTAAAGGCGCCAGTTTTTGGCGAGCCCTGTTAGCCAATATTGATTCCTAGTTTTTTGAACATGATTTTAAGGTAGCGTGAAATGTTAAAAGATCTGAACCTACACAATGGTTTGCAGAGAGCTCTGGCAGCACTGAAACTAAGCGAGCCGACCGATGTTCAAGCACAGGTGATTCCCGAAGCCATATCCGGTCGCGATCTTCTGGTCAGTGCCAAAACCGGTAGCGGTAAAACCCTGGCCTACCTGATACCTAGCGTGCAGCGTATTTTGTCGGAACAGCAGGCGGCGAGTGCCGGCACCCTGGTGTTGATTCTCGTGCCGACACGAGAGCTGGCCCGGCAGGTTGAAAAACACTTTGCGCCGCTGGGTAAACATACCGGCTTGCATGCGGGGGTGATTATCGGCGGCAATGATTTTAAATACCAAAAATCAATTTTCCGTAAAAACCCAGAATTTATTATCGCTACACCGGGGCGTTTGGTGGAGTTGATTAAGGTCGGCAGCGTCGACCTACAAGCTCTGCAAACCCTGGTGATTGATGAGGCCGATCACATGCTCGATATGGGCTTTCGCGCCGATGTACTGAACATCGTCGAGGCCAGTGCTACCGAGCGCCAAACCTTGCTGCTTTCGGCGACCTTGCGCCATAGTGGCGTGACCCGTATCGCCGCTGAAATCCTTAACGACGCGACACAGATCACCGTGGGCAGCGAGCGCAGTCGCCATGTGCATATTCACCAACAGGTGATTTTGAGTGACGATAAAAGCCATAAAGAAAAGTTGCTGGTGCACCTGCTTAATTCCAATGGCGATTTAGACAAGGGGCGCGTTAGGGTCGAGGCCGCGCCACTGGCCGAACCTGCGCCGATTGCAGCTGTCGATGTAGAGCCAGCGCCGGCAACAGACGGCGAGGATAAATCCCCTTGGGGGAGTGCCAAGGTAAGGGTGAGGCCCCGGCAAGTCGCTGTGCAAAGTACTACAGCTACTAAGGCAGAAACGCTTGAGCAAACCAAGCCTGAGCAAACCAAGCCTGAGCAAGGACTTATTGAAACAGTAAACCCTGAGCAGCTGGCCCCCGGCAAAGTAGAGCCTGTGCTCCCAAGCTCACTGCCCGGGCAGGCGCGAAAAGCCCTGGTTTTTACCAATAAGCGTGTCAGCGCCGATCAATTGAGCGCGCTGCTGCGCTACCATAAATTTCGTGCCGGCGTACTGCACGGGGAGTTGAGCCAGGAAGAGCGCAACTTTATGGTCACACAGTTTGCCGAGGGCAAAATAAACGTGCTGGTGGCCAGTGATGTGGCGGCGCGAGGCTTGGATGTTAAAGATATCGACACGGTGATTAACTTTGATTTCCCCCGCGGTGTCGACGATTACATCCACCGCATCGGTCGCACGGGCAGGGCGGGGCGCCAGGGCTTGGCGATATCGTTTGTCAGTGCCAATGATTGGAATTTGATGGCGGCTATTGAGCGCTATACCGAGACCGCCTTTGAGCGACGCACGGTTAAAAGCTTAAAGGCAAAATTCAGTGGCCCGAAAAAGTTGAAATCGAATGGTAAGGCGGCGGGCAAGAAGAAAAAAATCAAAGCCGGGGACAAGAACGCCAGTCGTCACCGCAATACGAAAAACAAGGGTAAGCGCAAGTCGAAAGGGCGTACCGACGGGCCGTCACCGGCCAATGACGGTATGTCACCATTAAGGAAGAACACGCCGGACAAGTAACTTTTTCTGCTGTAACGCGGCTGCTACTCGGTGCTGGGCTCTTGATGATCACCCATGATATCGATGATTTCTGGTACCACTGACATAAAGTGGCCGGTTAAACGGGGGTCAAAATGCTTGCCGCTTTCTTCCCTAATCAGTGCTAAAGCGTCGGCCAGGTCCCAGGCCTTTTTGTAGGGCCGCACCGAGGTTAGTGCATCAAATACATCGGCCAGGGCGGTGATGCGGGCCATTAAGGGGATGGCTTCGCCGTCAAGGCCATGGGGGTAGCCACTGCCATCCCACTTCTCATGGTGGGACAGGCAAATTTCTTTTGCGGTGAGCAGTAATACCGAGTCGTCACCTTCGAGTATTTCGGCACCGATTTGCGAGTGAGTTTTCATGATCTGCCACTCATCGGCGGTCAGCTTGCCGGGCTTCTGCAGTATGTGGTCGGGAATGCCGATCTTGCCGATGTCGTGCATCGGCGCGGCATTGAGTAATAGCTCACATTGCACATTGCTCATGCCGCTGGCATTGGCAATCAGTGCGGCAATTTTACTCATGCGAATAATATGCAGGCCGGTTTCATTGTCTCGGTATTCGGCAGCGCGCCCCAGACGGCGCACCACTTCCAGGCGTGAATCGGTGAGCTCTTGAGTGCGTTTGTGGACTTCTTGCTCCAGCAGCTGATTTTGATGGCGCATATAGGTTTGCGCGCGCCGTACCTCGAGTAAATTGCGAATGCGAGAAAGAAGTTCATGGGTGTCAAAGGGCTTAACGACATAGTCGAGGGCGAGACTATCCAGTGCTCGATGACGATAATTACGCTCTGACTGGGCACTTAATACCAGCACCACGGGCTTTTCTTCGCCGAGCACATGAAGTTGCTCCATGACTTCGTAGCCATTCATATGTGGCATATTGATGTCGAGTAGCAGCAGGTCAATGGCACGGGTTCTACACAGTGCCAGTACATTGCGGGGGTCCTGGGTGGAGACGAGATTTTTATACTCGGCAACATCCAGCAGGGTCTCGAGTAAACGTACGTTAGAGGCCTCGTCATCGACGATCAGAATGTTCATTGATTTCAGGTCGGTTAGACCGAGATTACTGGATTGCATCACTACCTTGAGTCTTGGGGCATTGGCCTAATGCTAGTTGTTTTGGGGGCTAGCGGCTTGTCATTTGCGCTGGTTTTGTTAGCTGGTTCCGATAGTCAGAGACAGTTGCTTTTTTCGCTTTGGGAGAGGCTAGAGGAAGTGCTAGGCAGAGTGGGCGCAGGGGCTCGCGGTAGCGCTATCCAAAATGTTGAACCGCTGCCGAGTTTACTGTCTAGGCCGATGGTGCCGGCCATGTTTTCAACAAGACTTTTGGCAATCACTAAGCCAATTCCACTGCCCTTGACGCCCGAATTTTCTGCACCGAGGCGCTCAAAGGGGGTGAACAATTTGCTCTGCTGATCGACAGATAAACCGGGGCCACTGTCGGTAATGAGTATGCGCAGGCCTTGGTCCGTCGACTGGTAGTGAGGGAAAATACTGCCGCCGTGATGGTTATATTTGACGGCATTGCTGAGTAAATTCAGCAGTACCTGTTTGAGGCATTTGCGGTCAGCTTGAATGTGGCTGTTGGCTTGGCCATCCCGGTTGCGGGCTGGGCGGATATCAATGTCTCGCGCTATTGCCAGTGGTGTAATCAGGGCGGCACATTCAGCGAGTAATTCAGCGACGTCAATGGCCTCCAAATGGAGTTCAAGGTGTTCACTTTCAATCTCTGCGAGCTTGAGTATGTCGTCAATCAGCTCCAGCAAATACTCACTGGCCTTGTTGATTTCCGCGACACTCCTACGCTGACGCTGACTGAGTGGCGCGCTGTTGTCCATGTCGAGCAGTTGCCCAAAACCCATAATGGCATTTAGAGGGGTGCGTAAATCATGGCTAATGCGCGACAAAAACTGGGACTTGACCCGGTTCGCCTGCACGGCATCTTCCTTGGCTTCCATCAAGGTCCACAAGCTTTGTTTTTGCTCCAGGGCGATGGCGGCAAAGTGACTGAGGTCATTGCTCAGCGATCGAGATTCATTGCTGGCCGAATTTGGCTCGGGGCTATATATCAACAGCAGGCCGAGCAGTTGACCACACGATGACTCTATGGACCTTGCACAGCAGATAAAGCAATTGGCCGCTGTGGATATCTGACGCAGATCCTGCCAGTCGCTGTGTTGAGAGATATGCTCGATGATATTGGCTTGCTGAGGTAGTTGCTGGGTATCGATTTTCAGTGCATGTAACGCCGCTACTAAGGTGCTGGGCAAACTTGGCGCGGCCTGGCAATACAGCTGCTCACTGACAGGATCGACAGCCAGTATCGCCACTAAACGATTGACCTGAATAGCTTCGGCTTGTTCAATTAACAGCGCCAGGGTGTCTGCCAAGGGTGCATCTTGTGCAATTTTTTCAAGCACGCGGTGGCTATGTAGTTGCTGTTGTTCCGCTGCTTTACGTGCACTAATATCTTGCACCGTACCGCGAAAACCGATGATGTTATCGTCAGGGTCGCGCATGACACTGCGCACTGTTTGCACCCAGCGAGTCAGTCCTTGGTCGGTGTGGATACGGAAATTGACCTTACTCTGGCCGAGCTTTAGCACTTCTTTATTGTCGAGGGCAATAGCTTGGCGGTCCTGGGGGTTAATTCTGGCGAATATGTCACTGAGCTCGAAGCCATCGGCTGGGACCAGTTGGCCCACTATTCGCGCCGCCTCATCCGAGTAGTGCATTGAGTCGTCGGCAAATTTCAGCGACCAGTCGCCGATAGCACCGATTTGCTGGGCCTCTTTGAGACGGCGTTGCTCCTCTGCTAAGCCCAGTTCGACGGCTTTGCGTTGAGTAATGTCTTGCACCACACCCAACATGCGTAGCGCCACACCACTGGCATTGCGGATTACATCACCGCTTTCGTGAGCCCAGTGCACGGAACCGTCGGGCCAGACTATGCGGTGCTCTATGTCGTAATCCATATCGTGCTGAATACAGTTTTCGATGGCGCGGTTGACCTGGAGTCGATCGTCGGGGTGTATTGCCGCTTGAAAATTTTCGAAGGAGGTCTT
>MAAC01018008.1_pt1 | contig 20876 bp, 19 predicted proteins | sample 1115981 | NCBI WGS metagenome assembly MAAC01 (sample SAMN04961126, study PRJNA320927) | seawater metagenome | isolation source: sample BD02T64 sea water enriched with oil for 64 days | place: USA:Gulf of Mexico | collected 2013-07-27
GCCCGCGGATGTGCCTTGTCATACACCTTCAGCAACTCCTCTGCATCGACATCCGTGTATCGCTGGGTCGTCGATAGCGATGCATGTCCCAGCAATTCCTGAATAGCGCGCAGGTCACCGCCATTGGCGAGGAGGTGGGTTGCGAAACTGTGCCGCAAGGCATGAGGCGTTGCTGTTTCTGGAAGCTTTAGCAACCCTCGCAACTTTTGTGTCTGAAGCTGGATCACTCTCGCAGAAAGGCGCTTTCCTTTGACGCCAATAAAGAGGGGACCGTCTGGTTTCAGGCTAAAGGGACAGGCGGCTTGATATTTAGCGATGGCTTCGCAAACAACAGGCAAGAGGGGAACCAATCGTTCCTTGTTTCCCTTACCTAAAATCCTGAGCGTGGCTTGTTCCTTTGTTGGTGCCTCTTCCTGATTGAGAGAAAGGGCTTCGGATATCCGAAGGCCACAACCGTATAGTAGCAACATGACGGCTTGATCGCGCAATCCAACCCAGGTGTCGTCCTGCAGCTTTGAGCTTTCCTCCATGACCTTTTTAGCTTCATCTTTTGTGAGAGCTTTGGGCACGGTGTGAGGTCGTTTGGGAGTGCGAAGAATATCAAGGGCGTTATTGTTCGTCAGCTGGTGTCGATTGAGCCATTTGAAAAAGCCACGAACAGCAGACAGAGCTCTGGCCGTTGATGTTTTACTGAGCTCTCGCCCTGCACGGGCGGCGAGCCAGGATCTGAAATCACGCGTTTGCAGATCGTTGAGCATCTTTAAGGATATAAGCTCGCCGCTATGGTCGGAGAGAAAATACAAAAAGCTCCTGATGTCATGGGCATAGGCCTCAAGAGTATTCTCTGATGAACGCTTCTCGGTCGTGTGCCACCGCAACCAGCCTTCAATTGCTCTTTGAACGTCGTCGCGCCAGGGAATAGGGGAGAGATCTATACTGTCTATTCCCTTTGTCTGGCCCGCTTTCTCTATTCGGGGAGTTTTAACCATGTCCGGATCGTATTTTCGACCACAGAGCCGATAAACCTGATCAGTTCTGTTCCCTGTCCTGGTTCAAACTGGTCATCGCGTTGTGATCCAAACGCCAGCATGGCTTGTGGGGTTGTCGAGGAAATATGCAGGCGGATCAGGGCGTCGGACTGGATTAAGGGAGCCATGGTGCCGTAAAGGCAAACATCCCCCTGAATGTGATCCCGAAGCACCGCAGGTTGGCCCGGACCAATCAGGCCGTCAACCATACCCGGCAAGAGACAGGAAATGCCTTCTACAGGGGCAGCAATATCGGCTTCGCCCGGTTGTTCTACGCCGATGGCAATGGCGTCCATTCCCATGATGATCGGAAGCTCAGTGCTGATGATATCAATGAGGTGCTCAAAGTTCTTTGCGGATATCAAAGCTTTGACCGCGCGGTGAGTTCGATCCTGAGTAAGTTTATTGTGGTGACTTCTTGTAATGACCAGATCACGCTCTCTGGTTATCTGTTCGAGCTTATTGCGCAGTTTTTCGATCATGTACTGCTGGAGATCGGCAAGACCGCGCCCTTCTGTTTTTCCGGGAATCTCAAGCGAATTGATAACCTGAGGGTTTTGAACCAGAAAATCCGCGTGCTGTCGTAGATATTTTTCGACATCACGTGCAGTGATGAGGTGCTCCTTGGCCTGAGTGGCCTGGGCGTCGGTCTCCACATCCTGAGAAGGGCTGCTCATAGTCTTTAATTCCTATAGAATAGTCTGACCGGTTTTTTCCCAATCGGCCATGAAGGCTTCGAGGCCTTTATCCGTTAGAGGATGTTTGAACATAGCACGAAGTACGGCTGGTGGGATTGTGGCCGTATCTGCACCCATTTTTGCTGATTCAACGATGTGTAGCGGGCTTCGTGTTGAAGCAACCAGTACTTTCGTCGTCAGATCAGGGTAAGCGTTATAGATTTCCACGATGTCTGCGATCAGGGTTAACCCGTCTTGCGCAAGGTCATCAAGGCGTCCAATAAACGGCGAAACATAGGTTGCGCCTGCTTTGGCTGCTAAGAGAGCCTGAGCTGCAGAGAAGCAAAGTGTCACGTTTGTGGAAATACCTTCGTCTGAGAAGGTTTTACAAGCTTTCAAGCCATCCGGGGTCAACGGCAACTTGACGACAATGTTGTCTGCGAGAGCGGCAAGCTTGCGCCCTTCGGCGACCATGCCTTCGTATTCAAGTGAAGTAACCTCGGCGCTGATCGGACCGGAAATGATTTCGGCAATTTCCTTGATCACTTCGATAAACTGGCGACCGCTCTTTGCAATCAAGGACGGGTTGGTTGTAACGCCGTCGACAAGACCCGTGGCTGCAAGTTCGCGAATCTCGTCGATATCCGCAGTGTCGATAAAAAATTCCATTATAACCCCGTTAAAAATCTTAATAATTCTAGCTCTGCCAAATTGAGACCCAGGGATGAGAACCCAAGACAGGCCAGCACTTCGTGCAGAGCAATATATCTGCTCCAAGATAACGTCTCACCGCCAGAGGTCCAGAGCTCCCTTATAAATAAAGTATGCTATTTCAGATAAACAGGGGTGATTATTTAATCTGGTGGGGGATTTAGATGTTTTTCTACCTTGTCTTGGCGGAAACTATCGGCAGGCTTGTACAGAATATTATGATTATGAGGATAACGATTCGTGTTTGAAGGTGGCGACGACCTGACGTTGTTTGGGCAGAGCATAGATAAGCCGCTTCGTTGCCGTGTACAGGTAACGTTACCTATTGATCGTCCTTATGATTATATTTTGCCCTATGGCTCTGATGGCCAACAGATCGAACTGCAACCCGGACAGATTGTTCAAGTACCTGTCGGGCGTAGAATTGTTCCCGGCGTTGTCTGGGATGGGACGGCTGATGAAGATGTTCCTCTTAAGAAACTGAAAGAAATTGCCGGGGTCTCCGAGGCACTTCCGCTTAAGGATGAATTGAGGAAATTTGTCGCGTGGATTTCATCTTATACGGTATCTCCCCAAGGCTCGGTTCTGAAGATGGCTTTGTCTGTCCCGCAGGCTCTGGAAACAATTACGGGGCAAAAACTCTATCGTTTTATTGATTCGGAAAGTGTTGAAAGTAATTTTCGAATCACGGCGGCGCGCCAGCGCGTTATTGATGTCGCCAAAGATAGTGGTGGCTGGACGATGGGTGATCTGGCTAAGGAAGCCGGGGTGTCGAGTTCTGTGGTAAAGGGGCTAGAGCAGGTTGGATTTGTTGAAAGCTATCACGAAGTGCCGGATTTTTCTTTCCCGGTACCTGCGCCAAACATAAAGGGCCCAGAGCTATCTGTGGGACAGAGAGAAGCGGCTGATGACCTGATGTCCCGGGTTCGGGAGCACGCTTTTTCCACGGTGGTCCTGGATGGCGTCACAGGGTCAGGGAAGACTGAAGTGTATTTCGAGGCGGTGGAAGCGGCTATGCAAGAGGGGCGGCAGGTTCTTGTGTTGCTGCCTGAGATTGCTCTTTCAAGTCAGTGGTTGGATCGCTTCGAGCAACGATTTGGTGTTGCACCTGCAGAGTGGCATTCAGAATTAACGCCAGCACTCCGGCGCAAGACGTGGCGCGCGGTGGCGGCAGGCAAGGCTCCTGTCGTGGTCGGAGCGCGTTCTGCTCTTATTCTACCCTATGAAAACTTAGGTCTCATCATTGTCGATGAAGAGCACGAGGGCTCTTTCAAGCAAGAAGATGGCGTCTATTACCACGCCAGAGATATGGCTGTTGTTCGGGCGAAAGGTTGTTCTTGTCCTGTGGTGCTGGCTTCGGCAACCCCCGCCTTGGAAACCATGGTCAATGTACAGAACGGACGGTATGACCGACTTATCCTACCGGGTCGGCACGGCGGCGCTGGTATGCCGGATGTCGAACTGATTGATTTACGGTTTGATAAGCCCGAACGATTAAACACCGGGCCGGGTTGGCTATCTCAGGCTTTGCGTGGCGCTATACGGCAAACGCTGGAAGCGGGAGAGCAGGCAATGCTCTTTCTTAATCGACGGGGATATGCGCCGCTGACACTTTGTCGGACCTGCGGACATCGCATGCAGTGCCCGCATTGTACGGCGTGGTTGGTGGAACATCGCCGCTTTTCACGGTTGCAGTGTCACCATTGTGGATTTAATGCCGCCATACCTGAAACCTGTCCCTCCTGTTCCGCAGAGGATTCGCTTGTTGCCTGTGGTCCCGGGGTCGAGCGAATTGTTGAGGAGGCAAGCAAGTTGTTTCCAGAAGCAAATATCGCTCTCATGGCCAGTGATACGCTTACGTCACCGGCGGCAACGCGTGAAGTGATTGAAAATATCCAGAACCGAAAAGTAAATCTGCTGGTCGGAACGCAGGTCGTTGCCAAGGGATATCACTTCCCATATTTAACGCTGGTTGGGGTTGTCGATGCAGATCTTGGATTGTTTGGTGGGGACCTTCGCGCCGCAGAGAGAACGTTTCAATTGCTTCACCAAGTTGCCGGGCGTGCAGGACGTGCCGAGCGCAAGGGGCGCGTGCTGCTTCAAACCTCAGATCCGAAACACCCGGTGATGCAGACGCTCAAGGCCGGGGACCGAGATAAATTTCTTGAGCTCGAAGCGGAAACAAGGGCAAGAGGCGGCTTGCCGCCTTTTGGCCGATTGGCGGCAATTATTGTCTCAGGGCCAGATGAAGCAGAGCTGGATAACTTTTGTGCCAGTCTTGCACGGGCGATCCCCCAGGTTGATGGGGCACAGATTCTCGGACCAGCACCTGCACCACTTGCTTTGTTGCGGGGAAAATTCCGTCGACGATTTCTTATTATGTCAAAACGTTCAATCGCTCCGCAGGGAATTGCCAAAGAGTGGCTCGGGCGGGTGAAGCCATCTTCACGGATTAAGGTTGTGGTCGATGTCGATCCCTATTCCTTTTTGTAAGAGATATTAAGTGAGTAGCATTTCCGGGTTCTCTGATTTTGATCTGCTTTTGATTCTTGCGCTCTCTATGATTCTTCAGAGAGCCACCGCGGGTTATCTTCAGAATGGAGAAGTTTTTTTTTGAACCAAAGATTGTCTAAAAACAGAATCTTAAGTGGGTATTTTTAAGGATAAACAGGGGCTTCACAGGGTTTTACGGTGATTACTTTCACCGCAGTTGCGAAAAAGAGTGAAATAAAAGCCCGAATCTTTCGTCTGACTCGCTTGAAACCCTGTTATGTCTGTGATACCAAACCCGCGCCTGATGATTAGTACCGTTTGTGCTTTTCTTATCAAATGAATTTCGGCTTCACTGAAATGCGACCTGTTCGGGCAGGGTCAATTTCTGGCTTATCTTGGGGGCAATGGCTTGGCAGGCGAAAACACTAGCTTGAATGGCTTGGCAGGGCGCTATGCGTTAGCGTTGCTGGGAATTGCCGAGGAAAAATCTGCATTGGATGCAGTGGCTGAAGATCTGGTTGGCTTGAAACAACTCGTTTCAGGTAGCTCTGAACTTCAGGATTTGCTCAGCTCTCCGCTCTATACACGCGACCAGCAGGTAAAAGCGTTTTCTGCAATACTCGACAAAGCGGGTGTCAATGAAGTGACACTTAACTTTGTATTGGTTGTTGCTGAAAATCGTCGACTTGCTGTTTTGGCAGACATGGCAGACGCTTATTTGGCGGAACTGGCGCGTCGCCGCGGTGAAGTCCGGGCTAAAGTAACAGCAGCACACGAATTAACTAAGATACAACAGAAAGCAATTGCAGATGCTCTTCAGGCTTCTGTAGGTGGTTCTGTTGAAGTTGACGTAACTGTCGATGAATCCTTAATCGGGGGCATGATTGTGCAGGTTGGTAGCCGCATGGTTGATAGCTCCTTGCGTACAAAACTTCAGAGACTTGAACTGACGATGAAAGGGGTTGGGTAATGGATATCCGCGCCGCTGAAATCTCTACCATTCTCAAAAATCAGATTGAAAACTTCGGTGCAGACGCCGATGTGGCCGAAGTAGGCCAGGTTCTTTCTGTGGGTGATGGTGTGGCTCGCATTTACGGTCTGGACAATGTTCAGGCTGGCGAGATGGTGGAATTTGCTAACGGTATTCGGGGCATGGCCCTTAACCTTGAGGTCGACAACGTAGGTGTCGTACTTTTTGGTGATGACCGTGGTGTTAAAGAAGGCGATACGGTCAAACGTACCGGCTCTATTGTTGAGGTGCCTGCAGGTAAAGGCCTGCTCGGTCGCGTTGTCGATGGTCTCGGTAATCCGATTGACGGTAAAGGTCCTCTTAAGGATGTTGAACTTACGCGTGTGGAGGTTAAGGCGCCTGGCATTATCCCACGTAAGTCTGTTCATGAGCCGATGCAGACTGGTATTAAGTCTATTGATAGTCTTATTCCAATCGGTCGTGGCCAGCGTGAGCTGATCATTGGTGACCGTCAGACTGGTAAGACTGCGATTGCTCTGGATACGATCCTGAACCAGAAAGTAACAAACGATGCTGCTTCTAGCGAAAGCGAAAAGCTGTTTTGCATCTACGTTGCTGTTGGTCAGAAACGTTCCACTGTTGCTCGTTTGGTTAAGACACTCGAAGACAATGGCGCTATGGAATATTCCATCGTTGTTGCTGCGACTGCTTCTGATCCTGCTCCGCTTCAGTTTCTTGCTCCATATACTGGCGCAGCCATGGGTGAGTACTTCCGCGACAACGCAATGCACGCTGTGATCGTTTATGACGATCTTTCCAAGCAGGCTGTTGCTTATCGTCAGATGTCTCTTCTTCTTCGTCGTCCTCCTGGACGTGAAGCTTATCCTGGTGACGTTTTCTATCTTCACTCCCGTCTACTTGAGCGTTCATGCAAATTGAACGACAATCACGGTGCAGGCTCTTTGACTGCTCTTCCAGTGATTGAAACTCAGGGTGGTGACGTTTCTGCCTTTATTCCGACTAACGTGATTTCGATTACGGATGGTCAGATCTTCCTTGAAACGAACCTCTTCAACAAAGGTATCCGTCCGGCTGTTAACGTTGGTCTATCGGTTTCCCGTGTTGGTTCTTCAGCGCAGATCAAGGCTATGAAGCAGGTTGCTGGTAGTATTAAACTTGAGCTCGCTCAATATCGTGAAATGGAAGCTTTCTCTCAGTTCGCTTCTGATCTCGATGCGGCAACTCAGCGTCTGTTGGCACGTGGTGCTCGTTTGGTCGAGCTTCTCAAACAGCCTCAGTACAAACCGCTGACTATTGAAGAGCAGGTTGTTGTTCTTTTCTCTGGCGTGAAGGGTTACCTTGATGCGATCGACGTGAAAACTGTTGGTCACTTCGAAGAAAAACTTCTGTCTGAAATTCGTGGCAACGGCAAAGACATTCTGGAAGCTATCCGTACTGAAAAAGCTCTGTCTCCTGATCTCGAAGGCAAGCTGAAATCTTTCATGGATAATTTCGCCAAGATCTTTGTATAAGGAACTGGTAGTCCAGAGTTTAATGGCTGTGGGAACAGAATAACGACATGGCAAACTTAAACGACCTGAAACTTAGGATCTCGAGCGTTAAGTCGACGCAAAAGATCACTTCGGCCATGAAGATGGTTGCTGCGGCTAAGCTGCGCCGTGCACAAGAACAAGCTGTAGCATCCCGACCATACGCAGAGCGTATGGCACGGATGTTAGGTTCTCTTGCTGTATCTGCGGGCAAACAGCCGGGAGCATCTCCTCTTCTTGCCGGAACGGGTAAAGATGACGTTCATTTACTCATCGTAGCTGCGGCTGACCGCGGACTTTGTGGTGGTTTCAATACAAATATTGTAAAAGAAGCACGCAAAAAAGCTTATGAGCTGATCAAGGCTGGTAAAACTGTAAAGTTCTACTGCATTGGTCGTAAATCTCGTGACCAGCTACGACGTGAATTTGGATCCAGAATTGTTGATACGATTGAAGATATTGCAAAACCTAGTCTAGGTTTTGACAAGGCAACGACAGTCTCTGACCGCGTGTTGGGAATGTTTGACGCTGGCGAATTTGATGTTTGTACGATCTTCTATGCGAAGTTCAAGTCTGTAATGCTTCAAGTTCCTTCTGCTCAACAGTTGATCCCGTTTGAAGCTGAGGGTGATGCGGATGCATCAGGCCTTGCTGATGGCAGTATCTACGATTACGAGCCATCGGATGAGAAGATCTTGAGAGATTTGTTGCCGCGCAACATCTCAATCCAGATTTTCAAAGCGATGCTTGAAAATGCCGCTAGTGAGCACGGTGCTCGTATGTCCGCTATGGACAGTGCGACACGTAACGCTGGCGAGATGATTGACAGTTTGTCTATTAAGTACAACAGAACGCGTCAAGCAAACATCACAAACGAGTTGATTGAAATTATCTCCGCCAAAGAGGCTCTCTAATTTTAGGGAGCCCTGGCAAGCGCACTGGCTAAGGAGTGACACTAAATGGCTGATAAAAATATAGGTAAGATCACACAGGTCCTAGGACCCGTGGTTGACGTTCAATTTTCAGGTGGAAATCTTCCTGAAATTTTGGGCGCTCTAGAACTACAGAATGATGGTAAACGCCTTGTTCTTGAAGTCGCCCAGCACTTGGGTGAAAACACTGTTCGTACCATTGCTATGGATGCAACAGACGGTCTAATGCGCGGTCAGGAAGTTTCTGATACTGGCGACGCGATTAAAGTTCCTGTTGGTCCCGAAACTCTGGGTCGTATCATGAACGTTATTGGCGAGCCAATTGACGAACGTGGCGAGATTGGAAACAAAACATCTTTCCCAATTCACCGTGCTGCTCCTAATTTTGACGAACAAGCGACTGATGCCGAGATCCTGGTAACAGGTATTAAGGTTATTGATTTGCTTTGCCCTTACTCCAAGGGTGGTAAAATTGGTCTCTTCGGTGGTGCTGGTGTTGGTAAAACCGTGACAATCATGGAATTGATCAACAACATCGCGAAAACACACGGTGGTTACTCTGTGTTTGCGGGTGTTGGTGAACGTACCCGTGAGGGTAACGATCTTTACCATGAGATGATTGAAGGTGGCGTTATCAACCTGGAAGGCGACAGTAAATGTGCGCTTGTCTATGGTCAGATGAATGAGCCTCCAGGAGCCCGTGCTCGTGTTGCTCTGACTGGTCTTACTCAGGCTGAGTATTTCCGTGATGAAGAAGGCCAGGACGTTCTGTTCTTCGTGGATAACATTTTCCGCTTCACACAGGCTGGTTCTGAAATTTCAGCTCTTCTTGGTCGTATTCCTTCTGCGGTTGGTTATCAGCCAACTCTTGGTACTGATATGGGTGCCATGCAGGAGCGTATTACGTCTACGAAGAAAGGTTCTATCACATCTGTTCAGGCCGTTTACGTTCCTGCGGATGACTTGACTGACCCTGCACCTGCAACAACCTTCTCTCACTTGGATGCGACAACCGTTCTGTCTCGTCAGATTGCTGAGCTCGGAATTTACCCGGCTGTGGATCCACTGGATTCTACCAGCCGTATTCTTGAGCCTTCAGTTATCGGTGAAGAGCACTACACAATTGCCCGTGAAATCCAGCGCGTGCTGCAGTCTTACAAAGACTTGCAGGACATCATTGCGATTTTGGGTATGGATGAGCTATCCGAAGAAGATAAAATGACAGTTGCCCGCGCTCGTAAGATCCAGCGCTTCTTGTCACAGCCATTTGATGTGGCTGAAGTCTTCACTGGCTCACCTGGTGTCCAGGTTGCTCTAGAAGATACCATTGGCGGTTTTAAAGGCATTCTTGCTGGTGAATATGATCACCTTCCAGAAGCAGCTTTCTACATGGTTGGTACCATTAGTGAAGTTGTTGCCAAAGCTGAAAAAATGGCCGCTGAAGCCGCTTAAGGTTTCGTGAATAGTTTAAATGGTCGGTAGACCGGTAGCAGGAAGAGATTGATGGCCAACCAACAGGTGGAATTCGAACTCGTATCACCAGAGAAACTTCTTCTCTCCCAGAACGTCGACATGGTTGTCGTTCCGGGTGAAGATGGCGACTTTGGTGTGCTGCCGCGTCACGCACCGATGATCTCCACGGTACGCCCTGGCGTGATCGCGATCTACTCTGGTAAAGAGATTAGTGAGCGTATCTTCGTTGCGGGTGGTTTCGCCGAGGTGACCACCGAACGCTGCACAGTTCTCGCTGAAATTGCTCAACCAGTGAGCGAGCTTGATAAAGCAACCGTTCAACAGCAACTTCAAGACGCGAAAGAGGACTTCTCTGACGCTCAGGATGATGCTGGACGTGACGCCGCAAGAAAACAAATCGAATTGTCTGAAGCCAGGCTTACTGCCATCGGTTAATCTGACAATTTAGAGTAATAAAAAAGCCCGGTGCCAAATTGGCCCGGGCTTTTTTTGTTTTTGTTTTCGTGGTCAGGATTTTTTCACAAATTTTGTTAAAATAACAATTTGCTGTCCGCTGACACGGCCTTCAATCTGTTCTGCATTGCCAGGTACCAGTGCGATACCTCGAACAGCAGTGCCACGTTTCGCGGTGAAGCCTGCACCTTTCACGTTAAGATCCTTGATGAGGGTGACAGTGTCGCCAGCCTCAAGAACTACGCCGTTTGAATCTAGATGTTTGACGTCGTCTTCATCCGCTTGCGCTTCTGCTCCCGCTCCTGATTGAGCCCAGGCCAGCGTTTCATCCTCGAGATAGAGCATATCCAAAAGATCTTGTGCCCAACCCTCATTGCTCAGACGATTTAACATCCGCCATGCCATTACCTGTACGGCAGGAACTTGGCTCCACATGCTATCATTGAGACATCGCCAGTGATTGATATCGACCTTTTCAGGATTGTTAATTTGATCCCGGCATGTTTCGCAAATCAGGACGGATTGATCAACACTCCCATCTGAACTGGGGGGAACTTCAAAGCCAGCAAGGTTTTCTGGTGCACTGCAAAGTTCGCATTTTGTTTCACTGCGTGTCAGTAGGTCTTGTTCTGTGGACATTTTCTTATTGCTCATGTTGACGGTATTAGAATTGTACAAGGGCTTGGCTACTCGTGATGGGCCAGTCACCATGACTTTCGGGGGCACCATAGCAGGACGCATATCGGGGAACAACTTTGATTGGTGTAGATACTGTTCTGGATGATTATCGATTAATATGATTTATTTATGGAAACTTCTTGTCTCAGGTTACTTTAATTTGGTCAGGTTACTTTAGCTCGCAGAAAAGGACCCGGAATGCCCTTTATGGAAATGGTTTTTCTCGATGATGGTAGGGTTTTGAGACCCTGCGGCCTGGATGATCTCGAAGCTGTATCAGAGCTGGTACTAACTGAGGCTGAAAGAAGTATACGACATGATTTTGATGAGGACGGATGGGCAGATTTTGTAGAATATCTTTCATCGGATCATTTACTAAAGCGATTGGTGACAGGATCAAAGGCCCTTGTTATCCAAGATGTCGATGACAAGTTAAGTGGTTATATTGAAATGGTTGGTGGCCAAATCCTGTTACTGTTCATCGCCGAACACGCGCAAAGATTAAACCTTGCATCGCGGCTGTTAAATCGAATACGTGATACGTTTGAGCTTAAGGAGCTCTATGTCAATTCTTCTACGGCAGGTTTTGATTTTTATCTTGATCAACAGTTTGAGCCCGTAGAAGACTGGAAGCTGATGGCCGGTGTGAAATTCAGACCCATGAAATGGCAGGAAAATTCAGGATAAAGCTATTCTTAGCCAGAATGGTCCAAATTAAAAATGTAAGGCTGATTTAACTTTCAATCAGACGAGCTGTTTACTCCGATATTAAGGGTTACCCGATATCGAATATTAAAAGCCTCAGCTATAACTCAAGGAATTATCAACGATGCCACACTGTATTATTGAATACGCAGTACCTCTTGCAGAAGAGGGTATAATCTCACAGCTGGTTGATGATGTGTTTGATGCGGCCGCAAAGTCTGGCTTGTTTGACACAGCTGCGATCAAAGTAAGAGCCATCCCTTTTTCCGCTTATAAGACTGGTGCAGATCAGCAACTCTATGTGAATACAACCGTTAAACTCTTGCCCGGACGGACAGCTGAGCAGAAGGAAAGCTTGGGTAAGTCGGTCCTTCAAGCAAAGCAAGGATTACTGGAAGGTAAGGCTTTGCTGTCCGTGGAAGTCGTTGATATTTCAAGCTCGTACTTTAAGTGATTTATACAAACGGTCCCTAATATTGACTCATCCAGATATATTAGGGGCCGTTGGTATTATTTCCCCAAATCAGAAAACTCTTCAACAAGCTTAATATAAAGATCGCGTTTGAAAGGAACGATCAGGTCGGGTAACGAAGACATATCTGTCCACTTCCAATCTGAAAATTCGGGGATATCAGTTTCTATATTGATATCGCTGTCTTGACCTTTGAAACGGAAGACGAACCATTTTTGCTTTTGGCCGCGATAGCGACCTTTCCAGATCTTGGGAACCAGATCACGGGGAAGATCGTAAGCGTGCCAGTCAGCGCTCTCTGCCACGAGTTCGGCATTGGCTGTTCCTGTTTCTTCTTCAAGCTCGCGAAAGGCAGCCTTAATTGGCTCCTCACCGTCATCAATACCTCCCTGGGGCATTTGCCATGCTTTTCCCGGGTTATCAATCCGTTGAGCCACAAAAACTTTGCCATGCTGATTGAGCAACATGATGCCGACACAAGGGCGATAGGGTAGGGCATCTATATCTGTATCGGTCAGTGTTTTATCAATGGCCACTGCTTTCTCCCTTGTCTTCTTCTGTACTATGACTTGCGGCCGCACTTGTGGAACTGTGAGCATCCGGCTGACTAACTGGGGTTTCTGGAACTGAAGCTACTGCCGTAAGGGGAACAAGTTGATACCCCTTGCTCTCGAGATTATTTGCCCAAGTGGCGATGCGTTCGAGTGTTACCGGGTATGGTCGTCCAGTTGCTATTGCATAGCCATTTTTCAAAGCAATGCGTTCAACCTGCGCAAGCCGCGAATCAATTGCCGCCCTGCTAAGTTGAGCTTCGTCGATTGCGCGTTGATTTACGGCGACAGGAACGCCGTATTGTGAGCCGAGGCTAACTGCAAGGCTTTCTTTATTTCGACCATTGTCGAGGAACAGAAGCCCGTGATCCTTGAAGTATTCCATGACGGGTTTCATTTGCCGCTCAGAGGTGACAAAGCGATCACCCATATAAACGCTCATCCCTACATATCCTGATCCCCTATTTGCGATCCAGGCAAGGTTGTTTATGTTTCCTTCGGGTTGGCGTCCAGTAAGCAAGGCTTGGGGGCCAGGATCATCTGATGGGTAGGACAGGGGTTCCATCGGCAAGTCCAATAGAACTTCATGATGGTGCGATCTCGCCAAGGCAATCCAGCTCTCCAGGTCTCTCGCATAGGGAGTGAAAGAAAGTGTAATTGTACTTGGCAATTGTCTGATGGCTGCTTCTGTGGCTGCCCTGGAAAGACCTAAGCCAGTTAAAACCAATGCAATCTTTGGTCGGTCACCAGCCTCAGGTGGCTTTTGACTATACCGTTTCCAGCTGGGAACGTTGTTTAAAGCGTCCTCATGTGCTGGTTCTGTGGGTGTTAGTGCTGCGATTTCCGGAGCGGGGTGCTCGGTTGTATGTTCATCGGTTGATGAAGCATGCTCACTGGTATCTTGATGGGCTGTATCCGGGGCAGAGTGTTCAGCTTCAGGCAGTGATGTTTCTTGCCCTGTATCTGAGGCCGCTTCATGTTCATTGGAAGGCTCGGCCGCGTGCTCTTCAGGTTGGCTAGCTGGATCGCTATGATTATCTTCAGCCTCAGTTGTGACATGGGCCTCGTCTGAAGGTTGAGAGTGATCAGTCGTTTCTTCTGCTACCGGGTGGTCAGCTTCAGGAACTTCCTCTGGTGTGTCAGCGTGAGTAGTTACGTCGGCTTTGTCATGGTCTTCTGATGCGTCATCGACACCATGATCAGGTTCTTCTGATTTACTAGCCATATTGTCAGAACTGTGTGTCTCGTCGCTGCTCTGATCGCTTGTTTCTACGGGGGGCTCTTCAGTCTGACTTGGAGGAGTATATACATAGGGTAGCGGAACAGAGGGGCCATAAATCGTATAGCCAGCCGTAGCGCTGATCAGAGAGACCAGCGCTATCCAGCTAACAATAAGGACTATTTTGTTCCAGTTCACAGCTATCTCAACTGTTTAAAGCATTTGACCATAGGCTGCTTAGTTACTTGCACTATTACTTGTATTGTATAGCGCAATACCCTGAATCAGATCCAAAGCTCTATCAAGCTGATAATCCAGAGGTTTGCTCTCTTCAGCAGTTTTTTCGCCTTCTCCGGTTTGCTTGTCTCCGTTGGTGCCACCTTTGTTCTCTAACGCGCCACGCAGGTCGGCTTCCCGCCGTTGGCCCTTTGTGTCCAAAGTTTCGATTCTGGCCTGTTCAACGGTGATGTCAGGTGCAATTCCTTCAGACTGAATTGATCTGCCGGATGGTGTGTAATAACGACTTGTGGTTAGGCGCATGGCACCGTTGCCGAGCAGAGGCATGATGGTTTGGACAGAACCCTTACCGAAGGATTGAGTGCCCATAATAATCGCACGGCGGTGATCTTGAAGAGCACCTGCAACGATTTCAGATGCAGAAGCAGAACCACCATTGATGAGTACGACCAAGGGCTGGCCATTAATCAAGTCGCCCGAGCGAGCATTGAACCGCTGCGCGTTGCTGTTGTCACGTCCACGAGTTGATACGATTTCCCCTTGTTCGAGGAAGGCATCAGATACCGAAATTGCTTCCGTAAGAAGGCCGCCGGGATTAAGCCGGAGGTCAAGAACAAGACCGATCAAGTCATCTCCAAGCTCATCCTGGATTGCCTTGACGGATTTCTCGAGCCCCGGGGTGGTTTGCTCGTTGAAAGAAGAGACGCGGACGTAACCGACATTGCCTTCAATGCGATGGCGGACAGATCTGACTTTGATAACCGCACGTTCAAGCGTGACATCAAAAGAGTCGACGCCTTCGCGGCTAATCGTAATTTTGAGCTCGCTACCGACCTTGCCCCGCATTCTCTCAACAGCTTCTTGCAGGGTAAGTCCGAGTACCGCTTCTCCATCGAGATGGGTGATAAAATCACCAGCTTCTATACCAGCCTTGTCAGCAGGTGTATCATCGATAGGGGACACGACTTTAACAAAGCCATTTTCCATTGTGACTTCAATACCTAGACCGCCAAACTCTCCGCGGGTCTGGACGCGCATATCTTGAAACGAGTCAGGTGTAAGATAGCTTGAATGCGGGTCGAGGCGGGAAAGCATGCCGTGAATAGCTGATTCGATCAGCTCTTCATCTGAAACTTCTTCGACGTAGCTGGCCTTGATGCGTTCAAATACATCACCGAAAAGTTCGAGCTGCCGATAAGTATCGCGCCGCGGATCAACGGGTGCATCAGCTACGAGGCTGGTGGGGAGTGCAATAGCAAAAGCTGTTGTTAAAAGCACTTTTTTGAGACTGAGCATTAACCGTTCACCTTATTGAGATTTGAAGTCTTTGTATTCGTTAGTATCCAGGGTGCTGGATTGATTGGTTGTCCACTTTGACGCAGCTCGAAGTATATTTCTTCATGTTCCAGCTCTCTGTCACCCATTCGAGCGACCGGTTCTCCTGCCAAAACCCATTGTCCTTCAGTCACATCAATTTTTTCAACGCCTGCTAATAATGTATGATATCGCCCGGAATGTTCAATGATCAAGATCCTTCCGTAACCACGGAATTCTCCTGCATAGGCTATACGTCCATCAAATGGCGCAACCACTTGCGCAGCGGGACGTGTAGCGATCACTAACCCCTTGTCGAATGATACATTTGTCCCCTTTTTTTGCCCGTATTTACTGATCACTCTTCCGCGAGCTGGGTATAAAAGTACACGTTTCTGGCGAGAAGGGAAGTCTCGTATCTGTGATGGGTCAGGGATTACAGCGAGTTGAGTGACTTTTTCAGGAACTGTTTTTATTTTCGCGACGGATTTCTCTGGTGTTACTGATGGTGCTGGTGTCGCAGGTTTTTGTTTTGGCCTTGGTGTTGCGAGTACGAGCCTTTTGCGCTCTTCTTCAAGCTTTTTGACTAAATCCTTCATGTCACGCGCTTGTTGAGCCAGCTTTTTAATACGCGCGCCTACGGATTTTTGTGATGACGCTGTTTGCGCTTGAAGGGCTTGTTTTCTCTTTACGAGAATGTTCAGACCATCTCTCTCGCGCTTGAGATTTTTTCGAGATGAGAGAAGTGCGACCCGCTCATCTTCGATTCGGCTTTTAAGTTCAGCGAGTTCAGCCAAATCGCCTCGTAAATTTTTAACCCGTGTTTCAATCTCAGGAACGGCAACTTTGAGAAGCATGGCTGATCTGACAGTATCAACAGGAGAGCCTGGAGCTGCGGCGAGCGCCTCTGGAGGTAATAAAGCAATGCGTTGCAGGGCTGATAACGTTCGGCTTAATCTCTCACGATCGCGAGATAGGTGGCCTTTTTTTAAAGTGGCCTCTTCTTCAAGCGATAACAGTGTTTCTTCTATCGCAGTCAGATCGCCCTCATAGTTTTGAATTCTGCGAGCTGCCACAATGAGATGTCCGCGTAGTTCCGAAAGTTCTTGTCCCAATCGGCTGGAGGCTGCGGTGAGCTTTTTCGCCTCTTTTTTTTCCTGCGCGGCTTTTTGCTCCAGAGTTTGAATTTTCTGTTTTGCGTCTTGGTTCTGGGCAAGGGCGGGAAGGGTAATGAAAACCAAAGCTGCCACAATCACGCCAGCAATAGCCATCCGACCTCTAATGAGAGATGGCTGAATATTACTGTAGATGGTGTGCAAGCTTTTCACGGATGTCCTCTAATAACCTTCTAGTCTTCATCTCTCCGAATTAATGATCTGCCGTCCATCTCGGCAGGCTGTTCCAGATGAAGTAAATCCAATATCGTTGGCGCAATGTCAGCAAGACGTCCATTGGCAATTTTGGTTACATTATCGGGCCCATTTACGAGTAAAATCGGAACAGGATTAAGTGTATGGGCGGTATGTGGCAAACCTGTGACTGGATCGAGCATCTCTTCTGCATTCCCATGATCGGCAGTAATCAGTAAGCGCCCACCAACTGACTGGGTTGCCGCATAAATATCTTGCAAGCAGTTATCCACCGTCTCTGCGGCTTCTATTGCAGCGTTGAGGTCGCCAGTATGGCCAACCATGTCACAGTTGGCAAAATTACAGATAAGCATCTCGTAATTACCGCTGGTGATAGCCTCACAGAGCTTTGTATTTACTTCAGGCGCTGACATGGATGGTTGAAGATCATAAGTCGCAACCTTTGGTGATGGAACAAGCGTGCGATCTTCACCAGGAAGAGGTTCTTCCACGCCACCATTGAAGAAGTAAGTCACGTGGGGATATTTCTCGGTTTCGGCAATTCGGAACTGGCGTAATCCTGCAGCGGAGACAATCTCGCCGAGGGTCTTGGTCAGGTCTCTGGGGGAGAACATGACGCCCATAGATTTAGCAAGTTTGTTAGAATAAGCCACCATGCCAAGGAAAGAACAGCACGTCGGGTGGTTGGCGCGATCAAATCCAGCAAAGTCGTTATCTATAAAAGCGTGTAAAATTTGTCGGGCCCGATCTGCGCGGAAGTTAGTCATGATAACGGCGTCGCCGTCCTTCATGCCCTGGTAGCCGTCCATAACGCAGGGAAGGACAAATTCGTCCCAAATTTTCTTTTCGTAGCTACGTGTGATGGCTTCTTCAGGAGTTGCAGCCTTTTCGCCTTGTCCTGCGGTGATCGCATCATAGGCGAGTTGTACCCGTTCCCAGCGGTTATCTCTGTCCATTGCATAATAACGGCCGAGAACTGTTCCGATGACAACACCGGGGGTTTCCCTTTGAAAGTCTTTAACAAAGTCAGAAGCGCTTTGTGGAGAAGTGTCGCGACCATCAAGGATTGCGTGAACAACAACAGGAACACCTGATTTTTCCAAGGCGCGGACCAAAGTTGATGTTTGTGACTGGTGACCGTGGACGCCACCATTAGAAATTACACCGAGAACCTGGGCGGTGCCGCCTGATTTTTTCAGCTTTGATATGGTTTCAAGCAAGGCAGGATTTTGGGAAAAACTACCGTCTTCGATTGCGGTATCAATCCGGGGGAGGCTTTGCATGACAACGCGTCCGGCCCCGATGTTCATGTGCCCGACTTCAGAGTTACCCATTTGTCCATCTGGTAATCCGACGTCACGCCCACAGGTCGCAAGATAACCAAGGGGGACTTCGTTACTTAATCGATCCACAAGCGGGGTTTTTGCCAGATTGATAGCGTTATGGTCATCTTCCTTACGAAACCCCCATCCATCAAGAATGCAAAGAACAACGGGTTTTGGTTTCTGTATATTGGATGCCATGGATTGAGTAACTCTTTCGTATGTTTGTAATGTCTTGGTAATAGCTCGTTTTCGTTATGACCTGCCGAAGGAAATCTAGGAGTTAATATAGCCTTGTTTTAAGACAAATTCACGACCTTGTTTGATTTAAAAAGACATTTTAAGAATTACGTGAGGGGGTAATCCTAATCTCTATGATAAGGATGCCCTGTCAAAATACAGGATGAGCGATAAATTTGTTCTGCAAATAATCCGCGGACCAACATATGAGGCCAGGTTAGTCGACCAAGACACAGGCTTTGCTGTGATTTGCTCTTTACTTCATCGGACAGGCCGTCTGCACCGCCGATGAGAAAAGCAATGTCTTGTTCGCCGCTATCTTGCCATTTTCCCAGAAGCTGGGAAAACTGTGGACTGGATAGATCCTTGCCCCTTTCGTCAAGGGTGACAATCTTGGCCCCCTTGGGGGCGGCGGCGAGGAGCAGTTCGCCTTCACGTTGCTTGAGTTGCGCAGCAGGCAAGTTTTTCTTTTCCTCAACTTCGCGAAGTTCGAGACTCCAGTTGAGGCGATTGCCTGTTAAACGTTTACAATAGAGTTCAAAAAGTTCCCTCGCCGGACCGGCCTTGGCCTTTCCGACAGCAACTAATGTTATACGCATCTCAAGCCGTCACTAATAAATAGGATTAGACGTCTTTTGAAGCAAATGGCTGTGCTGATTCAGGCAGCTCCAGACCCCACATTTTTTCCAAGTTATAAAAAGCTCGGACTTCTGGGCGGAAGAGGTGAACAACAACATCCCCGGCATCGACTAATACCCAATCACCACGTTCCTTACCCTCGGCAATGATACTCTTCATGCCTGAGCTTTTTAGGCCGCGCAGTAGATGGTCGGACATAGCTGATACCTGACGGCTGGAGTTACCGCTAGCAATGACCATATAGTCAGCAATACTGGATTTTCCGGCAAGTTCGATAACGACAATATCTTCTGCTTTGTCGTCCTCAAGTGAGTTTCGAACTAATTCAAGCAGGTCACGGTTGTTGCCCGTAGTGTCCTGCATCTTGGCCTCAGTGGCCGTAGATTCTCGTGGTATGATCGGTCTCCGTCAAAGGAACCTGCTCGTGAGGTCACGACTTCCCGCTGCAGGCAGTTGTAATAAGTTCTGTACTTATCGCTATACAGAACAACGAGTGTTGCCAATAAGTTTAGCACACCAAAGGTGCGGCACTCTATATGTTAATGAACTTGGTTACAACAAAGGGATAAATTGGGTTCTCTTTTATGATTTTTTTCCCAGTTTGTGACCATTTCGAATGCCTGTTGAGGATAACTTGGATTGCTGTCCATGTATCAAAGTCCAGGCTGGAGCAGGAGAATGAAGAAGAACTCTCGACTTCTGTTCTGGGACTCGAGAGTGCCGAAATCGTTGTGCAGCCTTGGATGCAGAAGCCTGCAGTGAATAACCCGGACGGGCAAACACCGCAACTGTTACCGAGGTGAATATATTCTGCCAGTCCCGCCAGCGAGAAATTTGGCTCAAATTGTCTGCGCCCATTAACCACACAAAGTTGACCTTGGGGAATCGAGAGACAAGCTTGGCAAGGGTATCGGCGGTATAAACGGAGTCCAGAAGGCTTTCAATTGTGGTGATACGGATTTTTGGGTGTTTCTGGAGGGCGAGTCCACTTGAAACACGTTCTGAAAGAGGTGCCATATCTCTTGTATCTTTAAGGGGATTTTGCGGGGAGACCAGCCACCATACCTCGTCAAGGTTCAACCGCTTTAGAGCGTCAACTGATATCTGGTAATGTGCCCTATGGGCGGGGTTGAACGATCCCCCCAGTAATCCAATTTTGCTGCCATCTGTTGGAAGGGTCCCGCCGAGGCTATCGGCGAGGCTGTTCGGGCAGATGATTTTACCAAATTCAAGAGCTGGAGAACGCTTTTGTTTCATTGCGTTACTTCGCCGACACATAAATCATCAAGGTCGCGCGTGGCCTGTACCGCGCACGAGATATTTGTAACTTGTCAATTGATCTGCACCAACGGGACCACGGGCGTGTAGCTTACCTGTAGAGATTCCAATTTCGGCACCCATTCCAAACTGTCCACCGTCGGCGTACTGGGTAGAGGCATTGTGAATGACGATGCCTGCATCTACCTCTTGCTGGAAGATTGCGGCGGCTTTGGTATCTTCGGCGAGAATAGCTTCAGTGTGATGTGATCCATGGCGGTTAATATGGGAAATGGCATCGGCGATTCCACTTACTTTGCGAACAGAAAGGATGGCATCGAGGTACTCGGTATCCCAGTCCGCATCAACGGCTTCGTTCGCGCGGCTTTCCAACGCCTGGATAGTTGTATCTCCACGGATCTCACAGCCTTTTGCAATCAAGCCATCGAGGATTGGTTTTAGATCTGACTCGGCAAAGGCGTCATCCACAAGAAGAGTCTCGGTCGCACCACAAATACCGGTGCGACGCATCTTGGCATTAAGAACGACTTCAAGTGCCATCTTGGGATCGGCAGAGGCATGTAG
>MAAC01006775.1_pt1 | contig 20870 bp, 17 predicted proteins | sample 1115981 | NCBI WGS metagenome assembly MAAC01 (sample SAMN04961126, study PRJNA320927) | seawater metagenome | isolation source: sample BD02T64 sea water enriched with oil for 64 days | place: USA:Gulf of Mexico | collected 2013-07-27
GCACGCTGGAATAAAGGCAAGATAGAAAAATTCCTCTGGGGTGAAGCGCTTTTACCGGCTGTAAAAAGCAGTAATATCGCCGATAAAAGTGCCGCAAAAATTCTGCCCCGCGTACTCAGAGGCTACAATGACGGCTTTGCAGTCTCCGCCCCAGTGGCGAGTCTAATGACCAATAATAAAGGCTTATACGACATGGGCGGCAATGTTGCCGAGTGGGTAAACGACTACTACAGTATTGCGGCAAGCGCTGCTGGCGGGGTAGAAACCGACCCTCTGGGCCCAAAGAAAGGACAATTCAAAATTGTCCGTGGTGCCAGCTGGCGACACAGTGGTCTGACAGAATTGCGCCTGTCCTACCGGGATTACAGTGAAAAGGCCCGCGATGATCTGGGCTTTCGCATTGCCCGCTACGCTGAATAAGGCAGGAAATAAAATATTATGCGAACAAAAACAAGCAATGCATTTTTTAAATATCATTCAGCGGCAATCATAAAACTGTTTTTATTAATCGCTTTGATGCTATTTATAAACACTCTAGCTATAAATACTCTAGCCGCAGACGAAGAAAAATCACAGACTGAAACCAACAGCAATGAAGATAGCAAAGTGTTAAACCCTGAAAAAAAACCAGAACCTAAAAAACAGTCCTCTAAAACAAAGAAGGTTTCAGGTTTTAAACCCAGCGAAGAAATATCGGAAGATTATTCCGTGCCCTTTCCGGTCGATATTTAATCCTTGTCACTTTAATTATTTCTAACAGGCCACCATAAACCAAAGCCCACTGGATCTAAGATGAGCACCAATAGTAAAAACATTAACAGCCAGCTCTCCAGCGAGTTTCTCTACCAGGTTTTCGCCCTGCTCGCGGCAGTCATTATTGTACACACGCTTTATCTGACTCTGATTCGCCCCAATGCAGCAGCAATTATGGAGGAGCAACTCGCCCGCGAGGCGGCTGGGCAAACCATCGTTGCAGAGCGCTCCTTTTATACGGTGGTCAAAGATTACGAGCAGGAAACCTGCTTTATTCTGCTGATCTGGTCGACGGCGATTATGGGCTTTAAAGCCCGTCGCGCATTGGGTGAGCGCCAATTACTACAACAACCCCTGCTACAAATTGGCGAGGGCAACCGCGTACTGCCCGAAGATGCCCGGCAATTATCTCGCCCGTTGGAAGCACTACCCCAGCAGCAGCGCGGCTTTCTACTGGCCCGCGCACTGCTCGCCGGTCTGCAACGCTTTGGCGCAACGCGCAATATTCAGGATGTCTCCAGCGCCATTAGCGATGTGTGTGATAGCGAATCCGATCGGCTCGACTCCGAGTTGTCCATGGTGCGTTACATCGCCTGGGCGATTCCCTCCATTGGTTTTATCGGTACAGTCCGCGGCATCGGCGAGGCCCTCAGCCAGGCCCACCGCGCAGTGCAGGGCGATATTGTCGGCGTAACATCGAGCCTGGGTGTAGCGTTTAACTCTACTTATATCGCACTGGTGATCAGTATCGTGGTGATGTTTTGCATGCACCAATTACAGTTATTACAGGAGAGGCAAGTACTGGATATTCACAATTACTGTGATCAAAATTTACTACGCCATTTAAAGGCTGACTAGCCGATGCATAAATACCAACGGTAAAGGAGGAAACCTTGAGTACAGCAATTATTGAATTAAACGACAGCGGTATTCTTTGCCATACTCCCGGTCGCATAGAGGCCACGCCCAGTAGCCCCGGTTATGCCCTGCTACAAAACCACGGCGTGCTCACTGGCGAGCAGGCGCTGCAACAAGCCTGGCTGCAGCCCCAGCAAAGTTTTAACCAGTACTGGTACCAGCTCAGCCTGTCACCATTGAGCATGAGTAATCAGCACGCCCGCCACCATGCGGATCTGGCCTATGCCCAGTTACAGCAGCTTTATGCCGATGCGGGGCAACCCCAGCAAGTGATTTTTGCCATGCCCAGTAATACCACGGCAGAGCACCTGGGCATTTTACTCGGACTGGTTAAGGCCTCACCTTTTAATGCGGTGGGTCTGGTCGATGCCGCTGTGGCCGCCGCCAGCCAGTCAGGCCTAAAAGGCAAGTTATTGCACGCCGACATTCAATTACACACCACCGTATTAAGCACATTAAACAGCACCGAGCAGGTACAGCGACAAACAGCCAGCCAATACCCCGACATTCCTTTAAAGGGGATTCACGATACCTGGGCACAGTTTATTGCCGACCGTTTTATTCGCGAATATCGCTACGATCCCTTGCACACTGCCGCTGGTGAACAGCAATTACACGACCGACTACCGGGCTGGATCAATCAGCTCAACACGCAGTCCGAAATCGAAGCCGAACTCAGCGCTCCCCAGGGGGACTTTCACCTGCGCATACAGCGCAGTGAGTTTATTGCCGCCAACCAAAGGCGCTGGCAACGTCTGGTAGAAGCACTCGCCAGCACACCCTATGACAGCCTTTTGCTCAGCCATCGGCTCGCCAATCTACCGGGCGTACTCGACAGTCTTGAAGCTGCTGGGCACGGCAACATTGTCACCCTCGCCGCCGATGCCACCATTGCCGCCTGTTTGGCCCAGGGTGAGACCATCGCCGGCGCAGTCGATAGCAACAGTTCAGATTCACAATTGCGCTTTATTACGGCTCTACCGGCTCTACCGGCTTTATCGTCGCTTAGCGCGAATCAGGGGTCTTCACTAACACCGACGGAACAAGGCATGGCAAGCCACCTGCTCTGGGGCCATCGTGCCTACGCACTGGACCAGGGCTTGCTACTACTCAGTGATGGCACACCCGTAATCGCTGCAGAAGCCACTGAAAATTTAACCGACCAGGCTGCAGCCGAAATCACGCTTAACGAGGGTCGTATCGCTTTAAAGCAAAGGCATAACGCAGCCGCCATCAACTGCGATGGCGACTGGCATAACTTACAAGCCGGTGATGTCATTCATATCGCCGATCAAACCCTGACGCTGATTGAAGTCGGCTAATGTCCCGTAAACGTCGCCAGCTCAATACCTTTAGCCTGTCTTTTCTGGACATTATGGCCTGTGGTTTTGGTGCGGTGACTTTACTGTTTCTCATCCTCAAACATGACCCCACCACCTCTAGCAGCGAAGGCGACGGGGGCACGCAATGGGAAGCCGCACAATTACAGGCCGATATTTCAGACGGCGAACGCCAACGCACAATACTGCGCAACAGCCTGGCTGAAGTGGAGGAACGGCTGGTTGAAACAAAGGGTTTATCGGATCGGGTACTGGACGATATCAACGACAGCCGACGGGAACTCAGCGCCCAAAGTGATCCCGATCAACAACTCGCCCTGTTGCGCCAGCAGGTCGAAACACTGGAACAACAAACGGCAGAATTAGAGGATGCCGGTGCCAGCCAGGATGTTCGTCAATTTGTCGGTGACGGAGATAGGCAGTATTTAACCGGGCTTAAACTCGACGGTAGTCGAGTGCTAATACTGGTCGATGCCTCTGCCAGCATGCTCGCCGAAAGCATTATTAATGTCGTACGGCGGCGCAATATGAGCGATGCGGTGAAACGTCAGTCAGCCAAATGGCAGCGCGCCCTGCGCACCGTCGAGTGGCTGGTCGCTCAGCTACCGGCTCGCAGCCAGTACCAGCTTTATACCTTCAACACCGAAGCGACACCGGTACTGAAAAATAGCCACCAGCAGTGGCAGGACGCCGCCGACAATATCACTATGGATGCCGCCATCGCCCAATTGAAAACCACCCTGCCCGCCGGTGGCACCAGTTTAATTAATGCCTTTGCGGTGGCGAATACCTTTACCCAGCGTCCGGATAATATTTTTCTGATTACCGACGGCCTGCCCACCCAGGGCGAAAGCAAACCCAGCAAGTCCACTGTGTCGGGCAAGGCGCGCGCCAAATTGTTTGAAAGCGCAGTGGCCACCCTGCCCAAAGGCGTGCCGGTAAATATTATTTTATTCCCCATGGAGGGTGACCCCGAGGCCGCCGCGCTGTTCTGGAAGCTGGGTCTGTTCAGCAACGGGGCCTTTTTAAGCCCCTCCCGAGATTGGCCCTAGGCCGGGCGGAGATGAAACGATGAAGCGGGCTCGACGCCAGACTATCGAAATTAGCATTTCCTTTCTCGACGTCATTAGCTGTGGCTTTGGCGCCATTGTGCTGCTGTTATTAATCGCCAAAACTGTCGAATTCACCTCGTCCGATCAAAGCCAAACGACAGCGAATAATCAGGGTGTCACCGTGCTACAAGAGCAACTCTTTAGCTTGCGTGGCGAAACGCAGATAATGGCGAAGACCCTGATCAGCAAGCAGGAGCAACTGTCTGAGCTGGAAAAAAGCATCGCCCGTCTGCGCGAACAACTGGCCAGTGTTAATCGTCAATTACAGGCATCCGCCCAGGTTGATACCACGGAGCGCGATGAACTCATCCTCGCCCAGCAAATACTCACCGAAGAAATGCAACGCCTGCAACAACTGGGTAGCCCCAATGCCAATCAGCTGATTGGCGGCATTCCCGTGGACAGTGAATATCTGGTTTTTATTATCGATACCTCCGGCAGCATGGTCGATTACGCCTGGCCCAAGGTGCGCGAAGAACTGATTAATATTCTCGATATTTACCCCACGGTAAAGGGCATTCAGGTGATGAACGATATGGGCGATTACATGTTCCCCAGTTATCGCGGCAAGTGGCTGCCCGACACACCGGGGCGCCGCCGGGCCATTATTAAACAAATGACCCACTGGCGGCCCTTTAGTAACTCCAGCCCGGTGGAGGGGATACAGCGAGCTATCCAGACTTTTTATGCCTCGAATAAAAAGATTAGCCTCTATGTTTTTGGCGATGATTTCACCGGTGGCTCTATTCACAAAGTGCTCAATACGGTCGCCCACAGTAATCGCCAGCGCGGTAGAAAACGAGAACGGGTGCGTATCCACACCATCGGTTTTCCCGTCCACTTTTTAGCCCCCGGTGGCAGAATGGATTCCGCCAGCCGTTTCGCCACATTAATGCGTGAACTAAGCTATCGTAATGGTGGAACCTTTGTTGGCCTCAACAGCCTCAATGAGACGCGATAACGCCAGTCTGCGGCATTTGCTCGCCCTCAGTCTTGCGCTGACCGGCCTGCTGCTCAGCGCCTGTGCCACCCAGGTCGAAGTCGATGGCAACTTCCCCCCGGCACTGACCCAGCAGTTGCCGCTGCGCACCACCGTGGTTTTCGAACCTGACTTTTCCACTTACCGTTTTCAAAGCACCGAGGGATTCAAGTTGAATTGTTTACCGGCCTCGCCGATAGTTTATTTCAACACAGCTCAACGGCTACCAGTATGCCAACTCAGCCTGAAGCCGATTTGATTTTGCTACCTCAGGTCGAGGATGTGCAAATTTCCATGCCCAACGAATCTCAGCTAAAAGTCTTTGAGGTATGGATAAAATATAATTTACAGGTTTACAACAGTGCCGGTGAGCCCCTTGCCGACTGGATTATGACCGCCTACGGTAAGACCCCCACGCGCTTTTTAACCTCCAATACCGACGCCCTGCACCAGGCCGCCATGGTCGCCATGCGCGATGCCGGCGTCAGTGGCTACAGACGCGCCAGACAAGACTATCGAGCACCGATAAGACGGCTGAACCATGAAAAACTTCGCCGCCAGTATTGGCCTTCTATGCCTCCTCGCCCTGAGTGCCTGCACCACCACCACCGTTGATGAATACCGGGAAAATAGCACCACCCTGACGCTAGCTAGCAGTGAGCGCGTCGTGGTGCTGGGCCGACGCCACTATGCCGACTACGAAACCGAACCGGATTTTATCGACTGTATTGGCGAAAAACTCAATGCCGACCGCGAGGTCTCTGTACTGCCTGAAAGGGAGTTTGTCGATCTACTCTATCCCTGGTTTGAACCGCGCACCGCACCACTGGGTCTCAAACGCCTAACTAAAATGCTCGACGAGCCGATGATAGCCCAGCGTTTTAAAGAACAGGGCCTGCGCTATATGATCTGGATTGACGGCAGTACCGAAACCACCGACCGGGATGGTTCGGTCAGTTGTGCTATCGGCCCCGGCGGCGGTGGCTGTTTTGGTTTTGCCACCTGGGAGAAAACCGGCACCTACGAAGCCATTATCTGGGATTTACAAACGCTGCAAGAAAGTGGCCGGGTGAAAGTCGAGGCTCGAGGTTCTTCCTATATGGTGGCCATCATCCTGCCTATTCCCATTATCGCCCAGGTGCAGGACCAGGCCTGTGACGGTATCGGCCTGCAATTGCGCACCTTTTTTATGGGCAATAGAACGAGTGAAGAGTCGTAAATTAATGTTGGCACTAATCGGTAAAGGCCTTGTAACCAGTGTGCTACTGGGTTCGCTATTCGTCACCCCACAGCACATTCACGCTGAACAGATATTGATGATGTCTGAAAAAAAAGCGGCCATAATCGGTGAAAAAATGTACGAAGAGTTGACCGCACAAATCCCCGTGCTCAGTGATAAAAGAATCACCGACTACGTCAATAAAGTCGGACATAACATCGCCAGTCACAGCGATGAACCCGATGACCAATACACCTTTACCGTACTCGACAGCCCTGAAATTAACGCCTTCGCCACACCCGGTGGCTATGTCTACATCAACCGCGGCCTGCTGGCCCATATGAACTCAGAGAGCCAGCTCGCCGCCGTGCTCGGCCATGAAGTCGCTCACATTACCGCCGAACACGCCGCCAGTCAGCAGCTCGCACAAACCGGCACAAGCATCGTCGCCAGCATATTGGCCATTTTTACTCGCAGCAATGAGGTCGGCGAGGCAACAGCACAGTGGGGTGCTGCCTCCTTAAAGGGCTATGGTCGCGATATGGAGCTGGAAGCCGATGCTCTGGGCAATAAGTTCCTGAACCGCGCGGGTTACGATCCCGACGCTATGATCGCCATTATTAGTCAGCTCAAAGCCCATGAACGCTTCACTAAAAAGCGCAGTGTGGATGCCGGAAAAAAAGTACAAACCTACCACGGACTGTTTGCCTCCCACCCACGCAATGACAAACGACTGCGGGAGATGCTCAAACTTTCAGCCAGCGAAGACGGCCAGATTGATAATAAGATAGCGACGAATGTCGACAGGGGCAGTTTCCGCGTTGCCACCAACGGACTCGTTTGGGGCAATAACTCATCCCAAAAAGAAAAAAATCCCAACCGTTTTTACCACGACAAATTGCGCTTTCAATTTGACTACCCCGAGGGCTGGGCATTTAAAGACCAGGGACTTGTTATCAAGGGTCAAAACGAAAAACAATCCACCACCCTGAATGTCGATATAAAAGCCCGCACTTTAAATAGCCCCCGCGACTTTATAAAAAAGAATCTCGGTATTGCCTTTATCAAGAAGTCTGAAGGACTACTGATTCATGGCCTTAAAGCCCACACAGGGATAGTGCCCGCTATAAAAGGCGCGGGAGAGCAACGACTGATTGTTATTTATTATGGGCGCAGGGCCTATATTTTCCGGGGTGAGGTGAGTAATGCCAGCCTAAGCGACAAGCCCGATGCAGAATCCAAACAAAGTTATGACCGATCTTTCCTTACTATTGCCTCCAGTTTTAAACCCCGCTCAATACGCGAACTACAAAATCAGACACCCCTAGCTATTTACTATGTAAAGGCGAAAGCCGGGGCCACCTATGCTCGCCTGGCTCAACATCTCGGACTGGAGCGCTACGGTGTTGACCAGTTGCGGCTGATTAATGGCGATTACCCCAGAGGGGAACCGATCACGGGCCAATGGATAAAGATCATTCGCTAAGCACAGCTTCGACGCATGATTAGAACTGTCAATGTTGACAGTTTTTCAGCACCAATCTGCCATGCTAATGTTTTACATTATCAAAAAAGCAACACCAAAAATAGATAAATCGTAGCGCATTGCCAGTTGAACAATCGATTCTTCAGGCCATAGCCAATAACATCAGCTTCCCGTCCTAAAAGGTCTATTCAATGAAAATATTTTCAGTTACAAGCCTCGTTATAGCCACCCTGTTTTTTTCAAGCAGCCTGCTGGCTGAACGACCGGCTAAATTCTTATTTGATTTTAATATCAATTATTCCCAGAAATCTTCACTTGCTGTTAGGAATGATGATCCTGCCGACGAGTCTGAAGAGCCCCTCAGCAACCCTGATGACTGCCGGCCTCAGGACCCCACCGACCACCCCCTGCCTCCGGAACTGGATTTATCAATCACACCCTTCATTTATGATTCGCCGATACTCGCTGTTAACGCCTACCGCCCTATCAAGCTTATCGCCAAAAGATACCTTAGAAAGGCTTACGATGTCGTCGATCACTACGCACAAGCCTATAGCTACCTTGTTGCGCCAACCGGCGATTACCCCTGGGGTGAATATATAATAAAGTTCAAAGGCCCAAGCGCCCTCAACTCTCTGGAAACCAGCTACGTGACGATCACTGTTTTCATTAATTATGTTGACGCTGACGATGGCTACCGCGCAACGGGTTATGACCTCCAACAAGAAACTGTTTACTAGCCCAGATGATGTCCCAGGGCCTGATACAGGCCTCGGGACATTCTTTTCTGAGAACAAGTTTTTGATTATAATTTGAGCAAACCATATCCGACTATTGGGGCACAGGCTCTGCACCGAGCACACCACTTTTTTCCAGATCAGCGATTTCTTCACTGGAGAGTGACAGATACTCACTCAAGACCTCGGTATTTTGCTCACCTAAATAGGGTGCCACCAAAGGCAGGTGGCCGGGAAATTCCGAAAAGCGCAAGGGCATACCCGGCACTTGAAATTCGCCAATACTGCGATCAGAAATCGTGCGCACGGTTTCACGCTGAATCAAATGGGGATGGGCCATCGCCTCTTCCACTTCCAAAATAGGTGCCACGGGTATGCGCGCGTCTTCCAGTATTTTCTGCACAGCGTCGTCACTGGCCTGCTCGGACATCCACTGTTCAATAATTTTCGCCAGCTCAAAGCGATTTTCAATGCGAATTGCCGGCTCGCAAAAGCGTGGATCCTGCTGTAATTCGGGCTTATTGATAGCCTCACAAAATCCGGCCCACTGATGCGTTAAGGCGACAATAAAGAAGTAGCGCTCCCGCCCTTTAAACATCCCCACCGGCGCCGCCACGTTGTGGTGAGTACCCAAACGTCGCGGCAGGGACTGGCCCTTACTGGCACTGTAATCCTGCACGTTAACTTCATGGTGGTGGAAGTAGGTATCGAGCAGGGAAATATCGAGATACTGGCCCTTGCCCGTGCGCTCACGATGGAACAGGGAATAGCCAATCGCCGTCGCCGCATGGACACCCGTTGAGGTGTCGCCAATGGCCAGTCCAACCAGTGAAGGTGGTCCGTCGGCGGGGCCAATCATCGCCGATACGCCAGAATAAGCCTGGGCGATATAATCAAAGCCCGGCAAGTGGGCGAGCGGGCCCTCCTGGCCAAAGGTGGAGATCGAACACATAATCATTTTTGGGTTGAGCTTTTTCACCTCCTCCCAACTAAAGCCCAAACGCCCGATCACCCCGGCGGAAAAGTTTTCCACCAGCACATCAAAGTGGGGAATCATCTGGCGGATAATGTCCTTGCCCTGTTCTGATTTCAAATCAATAGCCAGAGATTTTTTACCGCGATTTTGCTGCACGTAATAACCACTGCGACCATCGTCAGCTTTAAAGGGAAAATGACGGGAATTATCGCCAATTGTCGGCTCCTCAATTTTGACAATTTCGGCACCCATCTCAGCCATTAAGCGAGTGGCGGCAGGGCCGGCAAGAAACTGGGTAAAATCGAGAACTTTGATACCTTCGAGAATATGTGACTGGCTCATTTTCCTGACCTTTTATTAGTTATTTTGCAGCTATCACAGCATAAGATTATCTTTAAAGCAATTCAGGGGGAATGGTTTGTTTTCAGTCAAAAATTAAATTCCATACCTTAAAAACAAGGATGCAGCAGTGCGACGCCTTTAAACAAAATAAAGTAAGATAGCTAAATTAGCGCGACTAGCAGCTGAGGCGATACTCCAGCGCAATCAACATTTGCACGGTGTAAAATAACAAAGCTGCTAATGCCACGCCCCAATCAGGCTCATTATTACTGTGATACAAAAACCATCCAGCCACCGGGCTGAGCGATATTATCAGCTTCAGGTTCGACGCAACCTTAAACGTAATTTTGCCGCCCATCTCGCCCATGGCCTGCTGGGGCAGACCGGCTTTCGCCTGCTCACCGCACCGACCTTCCTCCCCGCCTATGTTTTACTGCTCGCCAATGGCTCGAATATGGCGGTGGGTATCGCCCTGGCGATGCAGTCCCTGGGCATGGCAATCACCCCCTTATTGGGTGCCAATCTTATTGAGCACAGAAAGCGTGTATTACCAATGGGCTTTCTTATCGGCGGCGGTATGCGGGCGATGGTGCTGTGCATCGCGCTCGCGGGACTTTTGCTTTCACCCTCTTCAGCCCTGCTGGCTATCTACCTATTTCTGGCACTGCTGGGGCTTTTTCAGGGCATGCAGGGTGTCATTTTTAATGTGCTGATGAGCAAGGTTATACCGATTGATCAACGTGGCTGGCTGACGGGGATGAGGTATTTTCTCGCGGGCATTACCGCCTCTGCTGTCGCCTATCTCGGCGGGCATTATCTGATTGGCGATACGCCAGATCCCACCGGTTATTCGATGACATTTTTACTCGCCTTCGCGCTCACCAGTATCGGCCTGGGTATGCTGCTGTTTGTCCGCGAGCCGGAGCCACCGACCGTGGCCGCCGATGTCAGTTTAAAAGAACGCCTCTCCCACATCCCCGCCCTGTTGCGCAACGACCGCGCCTTTACCCATTACTTTCTCGCCCGTTCCCTGGCGACGATGGGGCGCATGGCGATGCCTTTTTACATTCTTTACGCTGGGCAAACCCTGGGCTTAACCGGCACCGTACTCGGCACATTAACCGTCGCCTTCACCCTGTCGGGTACTGTTTCGAACCTTATCTGGGGATTTATTGCCGACCGCCGAGGTTTCCGCCTCGCCTTTCTACTCTCCATTGCCCTGTGGATTGCCTCAACCTTATTACTGCTATTTAGCCAGGGCCTGTTATTGAATATTGTGGTATTTATGGGCATCGGCGCCGCGACACAGGGCTTCCAAAGCACCGCGATTAATTTAACCCTGGAATTTGGTCACCGCGACGATGTGCCCCTGCGCATCGCCATTGCCAATTCGAGCTCGGAGATCGCGGGGTTTATCGGCCCCCTACTCGGTGGCTTGCTGGCGGCGTGGCTGGGCTACGAAGCGGTGTTTATCTGCTCGGTCGTCTTTCTTATTCTCGGTGGTGTAATGGTCAATGCCTATGTGCCCGAGCCACGATGGGCCAAAGACCAATAACCGCATCCGCGGCGTGGCAACTTAAGCCGGGCTTACGGTAAGTATCACAGCAAGCGCGAAGCTGCAGCCATCACCGGATGAATCTCTCCCTTGTCCCAATAACCCTGGCGCAGCGTTCTCGCCTCTAACTGCTCCTCGCTCGGTGGATTCTCATCGAGTTTTTCAAAGGGCACAATCTCGTAAAAGGCCTTGCGCACTTTCTCCGACATAAAGGCAACCAGGTGCTGAGCTGCAGGATCACGCCTGACATACTGGCTCAACTGCAGCGACATGCCCAGGGTCGCCAGTCGGGCTTTGCCCCGATGCTCTGACTCGACCATAAAGCGCCCCATTTCCACCACCGACTGTAGTTCGATTGCCGCTGGCCATTGAATGCTAAAAAACTGTTGCACCGGCAAACCCAGGTCGGAGTAATGTGTAGCGCGACCACAGCCAATAATGCGACCATTTTGTAGCGTCAGTACACTGACAGATTGTGAGTCGTAACGATCGCTAAAGCGCTGGTCGGGATAATGCTCTGGCTTGACGTAGCCCTCAGCCGTATAGACTAGAAAGCGAAAACGATAGAGGGCCTCCATATCCTCTGGCCCCGCAAGCTTGAACTGCAAGCCATGGGCTATGCGGGCATAGTGGCAGAACAGCCAGGCGCCCGGGACTGTTTTGATTACCTGAATGATGGTCATTGCTAGTCTTTTATACCTCAGGTCTTCGCCATGGGCTTTACCTTCATTGCCATCATAGCGTCAAAAGCAATCTCATCTGGCCACTATCACGCCCTCTGCCCCTAAAGCATAAAGCCCTGTTGCACACAACATAGCATCCACCTTGCCACGCTCATTATTGACCGATTAGTCAAAAATAGGGCAGTTCCTTTGAATACATTGAAATCGATCACAAAACAACCAGTTATAGGCGGCAAAACTCTACAGTTTTACTAGACTCCCCCCCGCACGCAGCTGTTGCAAGCCTGAATTATCTTGCTGGCAAGTACAGAAAAAGATCGAACCCACCAACCACACTCGCACCGCGGAGGGCCACCGTGCCTATACACATAAAGAAATACGACGTAGATTACAGCCGCCGATTCTTTTTAGAGAAAATGAACAAAGGCATAATGGGTGCCGGGGTATTAACTTCCCTGTGGCCGCTGATTGGTGAAACGGCCGATATCACCAAAGCCTACCCCGAAGAGCTACTGTCCATTGAAGCCTTCACCCAGGGCAAGCTCAAAGACGGTGATACTATCGATGCCAGCAATGTCGAGATTGTTAAAGATCTACTCGACCCCATTGCCTATATGCAAGTTTCCCAGCAGGGACGGCGCATTAAGCTGGTACCGACCACCACCGATGCCACGCAGCTTTTTCCGCACGATTACCTAAAGGCGACGTTGGCCAACCAGGGCAAGGCCGCACTTGATCTCGACGGCAATGTCGTCGTCAAAGGCAGTACTAATCAATGGATTGGTGGCACGCCCTTTGTCGACCCACAAAATGGTCTCGAGGCCTTTGCCAATCTCACCCTCAGTTGGGGGCGTCACGATACCTCCATTTATGCCGTCGACGACTACGACATTGGCCCCAGTGGTAATGTTGAATATCAATACCAGCTCGCCTGGTGTGAAAAGAACTTTAGCGCACTGGTGAGCAACCCTAGCGGGCCCTACCTTGAAGGTTTTGATGGCAAGCTACGCCATCAGTCTATTTGGTTTACCGCGCCTGACGATACCCGTGGCACCTCCTTTTTAAATATCTGGAAATACGATCAGCGGGAATTCCCCGACCTCTTCGGTTATTTACCGGCCTTTAAGCGCGTTAGACGCTTTCCCACCAACCAGCGCTTTGAACCCATGGTACCCGGTATTACCTTCTTCCTCTCCGATGCCTGGGCCGCCGGCGACCCCATGCTGACCTGGGGCAAACATAGAATTGTCGGTCGCGGCCCCTTCCTCGGTTGTCAGTCCGGTATGTGGCAGGGTGACAAAGAAAACTGGTCCAAGGAACACCTGGTCCACGGTGGTAAAAAAGGTAAGCACTTTTACGAAGCCAATTTCCAACTCTGTCCCGAGGTTATTGTTATCGAGGCCGAGCCCACCGGTTTTCCTAGGGCCCCGGTGAGTAAAAAACGTATTTGGCTCGACGCCCGCAATATGGTGCCCATCGCCTATGTCACCTACGACCGCAAAGGTGAAATTTGGCGTTCCTTTGAAATGGGTTTCAGCCAGCAAAAGCAAGGAGGTAAAGCCAATCTCGATGCCAATGGCAACCCCGAGTGGTCGTGGTCTTATGTCCACTCCCACGATGTACAGGCTGATCGTTTTACCCGTTTTAACCAGGTCGAAAAAATCAAAGGTGGTGTTAAAACTGAGTTTAATACTGAAAACGCCTATGAAAAATATCTCACTGTGCAAGCCATTCGCAAGCTTGGCAGTTAATCACGACAACGTGATCCGGTGGTTTTCAAAGCAAATCGCCAAACTGAGAAATTAATTGAGAAGGAAATGGCAATGAAACGAACAACTCTCACCAAACTTCCCGCTATATTTTCGGCGGGCTTACTCGCCATGCCCGCTGCCCAGGCGGTAGAGGTCGATGTATCGGGCTTTATCCGCCAGGAAATGGCCTATAGCATTAGCAACGATCAGAATCCGACGAACCGGGGTACAGCGGTGGTATCGGGCACTGTACCCAATACCACTGGGGCCGCCGATTTTATCAAGAAAGATTTTGATTACGACAATGACTGGAACATGATGGCAACCCGTGCCGAAGTGAATTTCAGCATTGGCATCAGCGAAAATGTTAAAGCCTTTGTCAAAGTACGTGGCTTTTATTCTGCCGATGTTTTTAACGACGTCAGCGTGGAAAACGGCGCCAAAGACGTCAACCAGTTTCGTGTCGACCACCACGGCAAATGCGCCAGCATTTTCGAAGTCTGTGACGATGACTTTATGATCGACCTGCCCTCCGCCTATATTGACTATTCCGAAGGCGACCTTTGGCTACGCTTCGGCGTGCAGCAAATTGCCTGGGGCGAAGCGATTTTCTTCCGGGTAATGGATGCCCCCAACGGGCTCGATTTGCGCCGCCACACCTTCCTTGATTTAGCCACGGAAGAATATGCCGATGAGCGCATTTCATCCCCCGCGATACGCGTTAGCTATAATTTAAACAGTAACTGGGAAATTGAAACCTTTGCGCAAATGTTTCAACCCTCGGTACTGCCACAAGCGGGCACGGCCTATAGCATCATCAACTCTCCCTTCCGAGTGAGAAATGATATTGGCTTCGATAAAGTGGATGACAAAATCAATGTCGGTGTCAGATTAGTCGGCCAACTGGGCGACCTTGGCCTGCAGTTTATGGCGACCGCCAGGCATAACCCCGAGCCCATTTTCAAATGGGGCCCCGGCGGTCAGACGGCACTGGATCCCGCCTTCGCCGCCTTAGGTACTTTCTCTGACCAACCCTTTCGCAGTACTGGTGCACCGGGTGCGGTGGGCGCACCCAACTCGGGGACTTACGGTGGGCTCGACTGGATGACCTCCGCCCATTTAATGGGGCTCAATGGGGTTGAAGCGATTAATGTTCTTGGCCAGGAATTTGCTTTAATTGGCAACTTTCTCACCGCTTCGGGATTTACCGGGCCAGACTATGTTAACTCGGTTGCCGAAGGTAGCTTAGCGCTGGATGGATTTTTCACACAGCTGGGTGATCTTGAAGCCGATATTGTGCCTATATACGCCTCTGAAAATGTCTTCGGCTTTGGTGCCAATTACATTTTCTATTCGGAACCCGACACCTGGCTTGACCAATTGGTGGTGCGTTTTGAAATGACCTACACCCCCGACAAAAAATTCACCAATAATATGTCGACAACTTATATTGAAGAAGACGAGTGGGTCACGGGTTTAGTGCTGGAGAAGTACCGTCGCTTCAGTGATGACTTCCCCGCCACCTTCCTGGTGTTTCAGTGGATGCACAAATCGGAGAGCGATCTCGCGGGACGTCACCTGAGCAACCTGGGTGGTACACCGACCAAGGCACCAACGGGTGGCGAGGAATCCGCTGGTTGGGATGCGGTCTCTTTCTCCATTCAGCAACCCCTGCCCGGCTTGATCTGGCGACTCGACATGATTGTCTTGTACGATCTCAACGGCAGCTATCTGATTCAACCCGGTGCACGCTATAAGCCCAACAGAAGCTGGACCCTTGAAGGCTTTGCCAGTTTCCTCGACAGCAAAGACAACGCCGGTGCTCTGCAGCCACTCGCCTGGGCCGACGAAGTCACATTGCGGCTGACCTACCAGTTCTGATTTAGCCGCTCTAGACTCAAAGTTCTAAGCAACGCGTAGACCTAAACTACAGCATTAAAAAACCCGGCCATTGCCGGGTTTTTTAATGCCAAAAAATAAAAGCTATCGTTAGGCTGTGCTTTCACCGAAGACTTTATCGAGATGTTCTTTGGGCAAAGGTGAGCTAACAAGAGACACCACAACAGTGGTCAGTACAGAAAGCCCCTCACCCACCGTGGCACAGGCAAAAGGATTATTGGCCTGACTATTCATCCAGAATAAACCCTGTTGCAGCACGTTGCCTTCGACATCACCTCCCGGTAACCAGGCATTGCGCAGCACCGTAAACGAAATGGCGCCAATCACGAAGCCCCAGATGGCACCCTGCTTAGTGACACCGCGCCAAAATACACCGAGCATTAAAGGCCCGGCAAGTGCCGCCATCATGCCACCCAGGCCGGCCCAAACCATGAGGGCAATATTTTGACCAATGGAGTGCCACGCGAGGACACCCGCACCGAGCAATACCACGACGATGCTCCAGCGACTGATTTTCAGCACATTGTGGTCGACCTCCTCTTCAGAGGCATTGGGGTGAAGAACCTTCGACAATGAACGCCGATAAATATCGTTGGCAAAGATCTGCGAGGTAGAAATCACCAAACCATCGGCCGTCGACATAATGGCCGACAGAATCGCGACACCCAGCAGTGCCGCCAACCACTGGGGGAAGAGGGAAATGAATAATGCCGGTATGGCCTGATTGGGGCCACCAGGACTGGTCAGCAGCTCGTCACCCAGCACCGCACGCGCCAGCACGCCGCCAAAGATCATCGACGCCAGTACCACACCAAATACCAAACATAGCAGCAGGAAGCGAGTGCGTCCCACTCCCTCCTTTAAGGCCCAGACCTTATTGCCAATATGGGGCAGCATACCCAGAGAGAGATGGGCGAGAAAGATGGCCACGAAGTCCCAACTTGAATCGAGAATGCCCGAACCCTCGTAGAAGACACCCACCATCTTTGGGTCCAAATTCTGCAAGCGTGACATCACGCCATCGAGACCGCCCTCAACACCGACACCGTTGACGAACATAACGACGATGGCGACAGCCAATATCAACATCATGGCACCCTGCACGCCGTCGGTAAGAATATCGGCGTGGGCACCACCCAATACCACATAGACCAGCAGCACGAGAATGGTGACCGTCAGTGCCCAGAAGGCGTCGAGCCCGAGCATTTGCTCAAACATCACCAGACCCGCCAATAGCTGGGCGGCCAGATAGAACAACAGGACAATGGAGAATACCGCGACGATAATACGCAGGACGTCGGACTGATAACGATCGCCAATAAACTCTGGGATAGAGCGGTTGCCAAAGGCATTACCGGCCTTTTGCACCTGCCTGAAACACAACCAGACACCGAGATAAACAGCGAAGGGATAAACTAGAGCATAGCCGAGGGCTGGCAGGCCAAACTTATAACCCAAACCGGGAATCCCCAAGAAGGTTGCCCCCGATGCTGTCGTGGCCGTCATCGCAAAGGCCAGAAACCACATGCCGTAACCGCCCCGGGCCGTGGAAAAGTCATCGCTGTTTTGCACCTGGCGCATGCCGAGATAGCCAAAACCAATCATCGCGCCGACATAGAGAAACAAAAACATCCAGGCCCATATTTGCAATGAGTCCATCAAAACCTCCAACTAGTTTAGATAATACTTTCTGGCAACAGTAGGAAGGGCCGAGCCAGTCGACTCAGCCCTCCCTACTAATTTTCACATTAATGTGCTTAGTAAATAGCAATCGGATCAATCATTGCCTGCACGGCACCGCGCACCCGTGGAACACCCAGCACAAAGAAAAATTCGTGGGCATTATCGCGCACTAAGACACCCGTGTTCATCGTTTCGAGCAGATAAATACCGTTGTGCAGTAATAAGGTAATGTGACCGGCGAAGATATTGCCCTCCACCTCCGGTGGTACGGGATCGACGCCCCAGGTATCGGCACCCACGGCAACAACATTTTTCTGCGCCAGATATTTTGCGGTGGCTTCAGAAATACCCGGCTCTTTACTGCCCCAGGTACTCGGGTCTTTCGCCATCATCGCATCTGTCCAGCCAGTGTGGAAAAGTACAACGTCGCCTTCACGAATGGGCGTACCCTGCTTTTTTGCAGCGGCCTCAACATCTTTTACCGTAATCAATTGCCCGGCCTTCATATATTCAACACCGTGGAAAGCGGCCATATCGAGAACTATGCCCCGAGCGACAATGGGTGGCACTTTTTCAATACCCATTTTTGTCACGCCCGTCGTAGTCACGAAATCTGGTCCTTTCAGACAATTGTAAAACACCTGATGCTGGCCCACATGCGCCAGACCGTCGAGCTGGGAGCCGATGCCAAACCAGCCCTGAAATATATCGTCGTTGTAGTTAAAGCCATTGGGGAAAGCTTCGCGTCCCCATTCCTGAGCAGGCTGGACAATCTGTAGATTGAGTGAGCGCGGGCCAAAAGCAGGGGTGTCTTTATCGATAATAATACCCAGGTGCTGGGTTTTACCTTTTTTAATTAACTGTGAGGCCAGCAAAACACTTTTCGGTGTTAGCAGATTGGCCGAACCAATTTCATCATCGGCGCCCCATTTAACGGGCTTGCATTCCTCAGCATGCAGCTGGGCACCCAGCACAGCCACGCTTAAAAATACGGCCAGGGCGGCATTGCCGAAATACTGCAGTTTACTTTTCATACTGATCACCTTATTTATTATTCAAGCTTGTTTTAAAGTGTTATTCGTTTTATAGACGCTATTGAATGAGTGACTGGCGAAAATAAGCCCCGCAAATACGGGGCTTATGATGAATCAAAGCTCACATCATCTGCCTTTGTTCAGGCAGCATTATTGAGGGCATCGATATCAGGGAGTTGTTTCAGGCGGGGCAATACTTGTTGACTGAAGAGTTTAAAACTATCCTCAGCCATTTCAAAAGGCATATCGGCATAACTGAACACGCCGTTAAAACCATTGTTACCAATCTTACTTTGAATATCGACAATTTTCTGATAGCACTGCTCGGGTGTTCCCCAAACCTGCAAGCTCATAAACATTTCGGCAATGGCATCGCGACCGACATCATTAATCACATCTGACATATCGCCGTAGTATTCATAGCCTTTACGTTTTTTGAAGTAATCCTGATTCATTTCGTAATGGTCGATCACGCTCTGCCAATAGCCGGTCATATATTTATAGGCGGCTTCTTTGGCCACGTTTTCGTCTTCGTGGCAATAGGTCCAGCAGGCGGCCAGTGGTGCCGGCGGGTTGGTACCATGCACCTGATTAAATAATTCACTGTAGCGGGCGATATCAACGGCAACTTCTTCCCAGGGTTTATGGGGAATCAGCAGCAAGCCCAAACCCAGCTCAGCCATACCGAGGATGGAATCGGGCGACATGGACGCGGCATAGCTTCGGCCTTTAAAACTTTTAATCGGTGCTGGACGAATGGGTGCTTTCGGCTGCTTAACCAGCTCACCGTCGAGTTCGCAGTAACCCTTTTCAAGGCCTTCCAGTACCATTTTTGCCGATTCCATAAAGGTCTCACGGGCATCACTCTGGTTGAGACCGAAGGTATCAAACTCAACACGTGCCAGGCCGCGACCAAAGCCAATAATCGAGCGGCCATTGGACAGGTTATCGAGCATAGAAAACTGTTCAGCGACCCGCACCGGGTCGTGCCAGGGCAGGATGACGGCCATGGAACCAAGCTCAACTCTTTCCGTTTTACCGGCGATAAACGACAACCACTGGATAACATCGGGGCACATGGTGTAGCCGGTAAAGTGATGCTCTACTCCCCAGATGGAGTCGTAACCCAGGGCCTCCGCCTGCGAGGCAATGCGGACTTCGTGCTGGTAGACATCGTGGTCGTTAAGGTTATTCCAGGGGTTTTGAAAAATACAGGACAGTCCTACTTTCATGTTTTTATTTCCTCGTTAAGTCTATCGTCGCTTTTTATTTGAGCTTTTATACAGCTGTGCTCTACTTTGAGTTTTTATCGGTTCGCAGATAAGGGCACTGGCAACTCGCGGTCTACGCTTTATCGCTCACGTTTTGCTGCCAATGGCGCAGGCAATCTCGACTCGAGGGTATAGCCTAGCTACCCTCAAGTAAAGTCGAGCCAAAGCCAATGGCCTTTATGGGGTAAGGCGTAATCAACGAATACGGTGCAGGCAAAATAGAATATGAGGCGTCATTTGCTGGCGCCCGGAGCACATGAGCGAGCAATGAGCACAACAGATGAAAGGGGGTTCACCTCTGGCAAGGGTTCAATAGTACCTAGGGCCTAGCAGGTGGGAAGTACTACGAAGAAATAAGAAAGCAGTCATTTATGGCGCGGGTAAAGTGTCAAATAACCAGAGCTTACCTTTCCGGCAAAAAACACACGACGCGGTTGCGCCCTTCTTTTTTTGCCATATAAAGGGCTTTATCACTTTGATCGAGCAGGGCATCGTAACTTTCGATACCCTCATAATATTCACTTAAGCCCAAACTGGCAGTCACCGGGATGACATGCTCTTCGTGGTAGACGGGGGTTTTTTCTATCACCTCTCTGACCCGATTGGCAAAGATCATACCGCCGCTGGTATCGGTCTCGGGCAGTATAATCGCAAACTCCTCACCGCCGTAGCGGGCGAGGAAATCTGTTGTTCTGACGATGTCACTGATTCTTTTTGTCACCTCAATCAAAACCTGATCCCCCGCCTGGTGGCCGTAGGTATCATTCACCTTCTTGAAAAAATCCAGATCGAGAAATAGCACCGACAACTTGCCACCGTAGCGCGCGACACGCGTAAATTCTTTGTCGAGCTCTGACTCCATAAAACGTCGATTATAGACACCGGTCAGGGGGTCGCGGTGACTCAGCTCTTCGAGATCGGCATGGGCTTGCTGTACTTCTCGATGGGAGATTGCGGTATCGGTAACATCAAATAAGGTGATACAAACCAGGCTTTCCCCATCGGAACCCTCGAAGGGTATAAAGGTACAATTCTGGTACATATGGGTCACGCCACCGGTAATGGGCCGGTGATGTTTGAAGTGAAAAAGATAGGGCCGTTGCTGCCAGGAGGTAAAGGCAAAATTATTCAA
>MAAC01010493.1_pt1 | contig 20865 bp, 19 predicted proteins | sample 1115981 | NCBI WGS metagenome assembly MAAC01 (sample SAMN04961126, study PRJNA320927) | seawater metagenome | isolation source: sample BD02T64 sea water enriched with oil for 64 days | place: USA:Gulf of Mexico | collected 2013-07-27
ACAGGTAAATTTTCTTCATTTTAATTGACCAGATGACAGGTATATTAGACAGTTAACAGCTTAGTAATATAACTCAATAACCATTGCTAATTATCAATTTAAGCTAAATTACTATTACAGGTATTCAAACCTTTGACCGATCAGTCAAACATCTGTCCGGTTTTTTTTCCATGACCTCCTTGAATGATTGGATAAAAGCACTGGGGCTTTCAAAACCTACGTCTAAAGCGGTATTGGTCACGGAGTTCCCTGCCGACAACTGCTCTAAAGCAGCAAGAATACGCGCTTGTCGTCGATATTCTCTAAATGACATACCTGTCACGGGTTTAGCCGCTCACTGGCCACTGCAGCGGGAGACCTCAGTGCCAATGCGCTGCAGATGTTAGCTTCAGGGCTGGGGTTAGCGGCGATCATTGCTGCATCCGGCCAGGCACTATTAATAATCAAGTGGCTGTGTGTGTTATCTGATCTGGCTGGGCCTAAAGATGATCCGCCAAGCTTCCACTGGATCTGCTGCACAGCTTAACGAGCGCAAGTCAGCGACTCTGAAAACGCTGTGGTTGCAGGGCTTTATCACATCAGCCGCCAACCCTAAGGCAGTGGTCTTTTTTGCAGCGTTGTTTCCTCAGATTATCCAGGGGGATCAGGATTTTTGGCCCCAGTTCCTGATCCTGTCAGTGACCTACATAGTCATCGACGGTTCTTTCCTGTCTGCTTATGGCAAGAGCGCAAGCTGGGTGGCCGATAAATTTAAAGGCTCTGCCAAAGCATGGATTGAACGAGGTGGCGGCACTTTTATGATTTTGGCCGCCATTTTACTGAGTATCAAAACACTGCAGGATCGTTAGTGCCCCTTAGCATCAACAATCAAAAATGCGTACATCGTCCGCTTGGTTAGCAAAAGATCGCTTATAGTAACCTCATTTCAGACGATATTTACAGATAATTTCCAAAATGGGCTTCTGTACGCCTGCTGAAGTAATCAAAAGTTGCATTCATAATCGCCGGTCTGCGTAAGTAAGCAGCGGCAGGTGCAGCGAGATCATCCGGCACTGGCTTAATATCCTCAACAGCCCCGGCGCGCATTTGCATGCGTGCAGCCCGTTCTAGGTACACTGCCAAATAACAAGACTCTTCAATACTTTTTCCCGCAACCAGATAACCGTGATGGGCCAGGATAATACAGTGCTTGCCTGCCAAAGCCTGAGTAATTAAGCGCCCTTCATCATCGGCAATCGGCAGCCCCGGCCACTCTTTAAGAAAAGCACAGTCATTGTAAAAAGGGGTTTGATCCATGTGCGCTATAATCAGCGGCTGTTCAATCATCGACAGTGCCGAGGTAAAGGGAGGGTGAGTATGGACGATAGAATTAACGTCGTTGCGCTGACGGTATATCCATAGATGAAAACGCGTGGCCGGATTTGCCATCCCCTCGCCTTCTACAGTATTCAAATCATCATCTACTTTGATAAAATCTGCGGCAGTGGCCTCTTCGAAACCCAACCCAAAACGCAGAGTCCAATAGTGGCCGGGTTGCTCCGCCCTGGCAGTAATCTGTCCCGCAAGCCCCGCCTCATGTCCATCAAGGGCTAACATACGTGCAGTAACAGCCAGTTTTTGTCGCACGGACAACTCTCTTGTCACTAAGTTATCCGCCATTTCCCGGCTACTTCTATCGATAAAATACTCTTTTTCTCGCAACTTCATAATAATCTCAGTTCGGTGATAAACAAGAAATTATTATGCAGCTGACATTCCTTTCCAACTAGTAGGCAGAGGTTATCTCAGGAATAATCTTAAGTTATATGTTATTAGAGTAATGTTTGAATTGTCCTAAAACAAAAGCAATGGTTTTGTCTTGCTCTCGTTGCTGGCGACAAATAGCCACAACATTTCGGCTCAGAGAAAAGTTACTGATTTTATAGCGCTGCAAACCCGTTCGCTCAATCAATCGCGCTGGCATATTAGCCGGTAAAATACAGGCGGCCATCCCTGTTCTCACTATCTCAAGCATCAGATAAACTGTTTCCACCTGGATAAAAACCTGTAAATGGCCTTTTAGTTGCCTCTCAAGCATACGACCTAAAGCAAAACCTTTAGTCATACTGACCATTGGCAGCTGCGAGGAAATGGCAACTGTGTTCTCTTGCACGCTTTGGTTCAGTAGCTCGGACCGACAATAAAGCTGCATTTTTTCAGCGTGCAAGCTAGTCATTGTCAGCTCGGGATCAACCACCATGGAATCATATGCCAGACCTATATCAACTTTACCGCTGGCGACTAATTGTGATACCTGTAGCGAACTGCGTTCGTACATTTGCAGCTGCAACTGCGGATATTTGGTGCTGATTTTTTGAATGACCGGCACTGTTAAATAACTATTTAAGGTATGTACTACTGCGATGCTCAAGTGCCCTGCCACAGTGTCAGCATTTTGTACTAATTGCGTCACCGTTTTATCTATATCGGTAAAGGCCGGCACTAATTTTTTATACAGCTCCAGTCCGGTACTAGTAACAGCTGTGCCACGCCCATTTCTACGAAATAGTTTTTCCCCTAAATGCGCTTCTAAATTCTTAATCTGCTTACTGACGGCGGGCTGGCTCATATCGAGCACAGAAGCCGCCGCTGTAAAGGAGCCAGAGTCGACGGCGGTAATAAAAACACGTAACTTAAAATCGTTGAGCACAGAACTCTCCAGAATATTTTTAGGCCATAGACAATATAACCTCAAGTTATCTATTTATCGAGTTTTGCAAAATTCCTGTATCTGACAATGTGCGATACAAAGAAAATTCTTAATTTTAGGCCAATCTTGAAAATCGCGATTTAGCCCTATTAACATCAACAATAACTACGCTTAATCTTATGTTCTATTTCTTGATTCTGACATTACAACTTTGTCAGTGAGCATAATTACGATGAAAAAATTCATAATCGCCCTGATTTTTATCCTTACGCCACTGTTTGCATCTGCCGAACCTATTCGGGTGGTATTACTGAATCCTGGGGGTGATCACTGGTTTTGGAAAATGATGATTGATCACATGCACGCCGCCGCCGAAGACCTAGATATGCAATTAGAAGTAATAACTTCTAATAGGGAACATTTTTTAACCGTTCGACAGGCAAAAGAAGTCGTCAATCGAAAGAATCCTCCCGATTACATAATAACGGGTAATGAGAAGAGCAATGCCGGGAAGATCATCAGACTTGCCGATGCAGCAGGGGTAAAGGTATTCCTTTTTAATAACGGCTTTGTGTATGCCAAAGATGTTGAAGCTTATGGTGGGCCCAGAGAAAAATATAAACATTGGATTGGCGAAATGATTCCAAATAACTTTTCTGCAGGCTATCAGATGGGAAAAGTGTTAATTGATCAGGCATTATCAACGAATTTAATAGCCCGAGATGGCAAAGTACATATCGGAGCCATTGCCGGAACTTTTGCCACCCATGCCTCTGTCGAACGCATTAGAGGATTAAAAGCAGCAGTTGAAGAATACCCTGATAAAGTCGAGTTGCTCCAAGTGATCCCTGGGGATTGGACTGCACAGAGGGGGGAAAAAGCCGCTATGGGCCTGTTTCGGCGCTATCCAGAAATTGGAGTTATATGGGGAGCTAATGATACCACCGCTCTTGGTGCTATGCGTGCCGCGGTTTCAATCGGTAAAACACCGGGAAAAGATGTCTTATTTGGCGGTTGCGGTTGGTATGCACCAGCCATTGAAAAAATCCGCTCAGGGGAATTAAGTACTTCTGCCGGCGGGCACTTTATGGAAGCTGGATGGACGATGGTTTTACTTTACGATTACCATCATGGGAGAGACTTTATTTCGGAATCTATTGAAACTTCTATGTTTTCTATCGATAAAAGTAATGTCGAAGAATACTCAAAAGCATTTGCCAATCATCAATGGAACAAAATTGATTTCAGGAAGTTTTCTAAGGCTCTCAACCCTTCTCTTAAAAAGTATGATTTCAGTCTGGATGCGGTTCTTAAACAACTGGAATAATCCTTTAAAGTATCGCAATATCAATCAGATAAATTTAGATCCAGCCTTAACGACAAGACCGGCAGTCAGACATCCAGGACACACAACTAGAAATGATACGCTTGTGGAACTTAGGCCAAAAGTCGCTGTTTCTATTTTATTGAGCCCTTTGCTTAGCATTGTTGTTTTGCTGTCACTCACAGTACAGGCTCGCAGTGGGCATGATTATTTGGTTTGAGTACTTGCCCGCTTAAAAACTAGCGGGCATGCAAACAAAATTTGTAGCGCCTTTGCGCTATTATCTTTCGGATTAAGCGATTTAAAACAAGGGTAATTAACCTCAACGGTTAATGACCCTCAGTTTATTATGATCGCAGCTTTTTATTTGTCGCATCGTAAGCAGCTTTCATTTCGATATGCGCATTTCGTTTACCCACGGATGTCTCAACCACTACTTGCGTTTCGCTAATGTGATGCTGAGGGGCGATATAAGCAAAAGCTAAACTTTTGCCGATCCGGTGCCCGTAGCCACCGCTTGTGATCAGGCCTATGAGCTGATCGTTGAGCCACACTGCCTCATTGCCAAAACACTCCGCTTTTATATCATCGTCAAATACCAAATAAGCCAGCACGCTCTCCAGTGGCTTTTGTTGACGGGCACGAATGTTTGCAGCGCCGATAAAGTCCCGGCTAGTATCGACAAAACGCTGCATACCCGCTTCTATTGCAGATATCTCTTCAGTAAATTCACTGGAGTAGGCGGGGTATTTCTTCTCCAAACGCATGCTGTTCATCGCATAGGAGCCAAAATTTTTCAGCCCCAGCGGGGTGCCCGTTTTGCACAGAGACTCATAGATAGACAGTACTTGCCAGGTTGGCATATGCAACTCCCAACCCAGCTCGCCAACATAGGAAACCCGCATGGCGAACACTTCGGCAGAATCCAATGGTATTGTTTTGCAACTGAGCCAGGGGAAACCAGAGTTACTTAAATCTTCATCCGGGCAGTGCTGTTGCAAAATCTCCCGCGCTTTTGGTCCGGTTAACAATAAACCGCCCCACTGCTCGGAAATATCTTCTATTTCTACTGCAAAATTTTCACTGTGCCATTCTAACCACTGGTAATCTTTTACTTGAGAACCAATGGCGCCCATTAAGATAAAATGATTTTCATTTATTCGACTGATTGTCTGCTCGGCCATAATGCCGCCGTTCTCTGCGTGAAATAAGCTCAAGCTGATACGACCGTCAACAGCGGGTAACTTGTTTGCCGATAATAAGTTTAAAAATTCAGCGGCATCCGCGCCTTTGATAACAAATTTCGCCACCGCAGACAAATCCATAATACCGCAGTGGTTTTCCACTGCAGCACACTCATTAGCGACGCTCTGGTGGGCATCAGAATGGGTCCAGCTGGGAGTTTCTACCCGCAGCCGACTATCGCTGAACCACGCTGGTTTTTCAAAACCAGCCACGACATTGTGAACAGCTCCCTGTTGTTGCAGCGTCGAGAACAGCGGAGTCACTCTTGAAGGTCTGGCGTGAGGACGGTTCTCGTTGGGGGCAGCGCAAGCATACATGTGTTCGTAAGATTCTATCGCCTTTACGGTGCAGTACTGTTTATTGGCCCAACTATCAAAGCGACGCGAGTCTAAAGAGCCCATGTTGATTTCACATTGTCCATGCACCATCCATTGGGCCAGATACTTACCTATGCCGCCTTGAGCAATACCTATGGAAGCACCACATAAGTTCCAGAAGTTACGCAAGCCTTTAGCGGGACCCACCAGAAAATTATCGTCGGGGGTATGGGTTATTGCGCCATTAATGATAGTTTTCACCCCTACTTCACTGAATCCGGGTACCAGCTCCATGCAGCGCTCTAAGAAAGGCATAATGCGCACCAGATCACCGGCAAATAATCCGCGGTCAAAATCCCAGTCCATCCCAGAGAGCGCCCAAGGTTTTGCACCAAAGGTTTCATAGGGGCCAATCAAAAAACCATTGCCCTCCTGGCGAATATAGCTCGATGCCCATGAATCCCTGGTGACCGGAAGCTCCTTTGCCAGTTTTGCAATTTCCGGGTGGTCGTCCGTCACCAGATACTGATGTTCTAAATTCACGATGGGTATATGGATACCCAACATTTTACCGACTTCTGGTGCGAAGCAGCCTGCGGCATTGACCACATGCTCGGCCAGCACTGTGCCTTTTTCAGTAATGACTTGATATTCACCACTGGTCAATAGATTGATATCAATCACGCGATTAAAGCGCGAGACTTTAGCGCCGTTTTCCCGCGCTAGCTGACCCAGTGGCATGACGATAGAACTTGGATCGATGTGGCCGTCATTGGGGGTATATAAAATGCACCTTGCCCGATCAAAATTCATCAGCGGGTTGATCTCTCTGGCCTCGTCGCGACTGATAAATCGCATTTCACAGCCAACATTATGTGATCGACTGATTACGTTGCGAAACCACTGTTCTTCCAGCTCAGTATAGCCAACTCGCAAGCTACCGGTACGATGAAAAGTTGAGGCTAGACCTGTCTTGCGGGGAATAATCTCATCGTATAGTTTTATGCTGTACTCATGGATTTTAGATAAGCTGTGATTGCCATTAAAGTTGGGACACAAGCCTGCTGCATGCCAGGTTGAACCGGAAGTCAGCTCTCCTTTTTCTATCAATAAAACGTCATTCCAACCCTCTTTAGTGAGGTGGTACATTAAGTTAACGCCGAGTGAGCCACCACCGATAATCACTACTTTTGCTGTTGATTGCATACTTTTAACCTCTGTGATTTAACTACAAGTGATATTTATCGGGTCATTTTGCAGGGCTGATTTGAAGCGTTTAGCGGATGCCGACTAACGTATCGATCATCGCCATCAATGGCGCGGGTTGCTAAAGGGATAAGTTTACAAAGCGCAGCTAGGCTAGCCACTGCGCCATTGGGTCTAAGTACCATGAAATATCCTTTAATTATTGTTATATGAAAATTGTCGTATATATAAAATATAGTTGGATAATCAATCAATAAGCATCCATCTACAATTGATATATTTTGCTTTTGCTATTAGATTAACTAATGCAAATTACTTCTAATAATCCTTGTTGGTGCACATGGCGAGACGTCTTCCCCCTCTTAATAGTTTAAAAGCATTCGAAGCGGTTGCCCGTAAACTAAGTTTTACCCTGGCGGCTAATGAATTAAATGTTACACAGGCAGCCGTTAGCCATCAGGTAAAATCACTTGAGCAATACTTGCAGTTAAATCTATTTATACGCGAACCGCGTAAATTACAGTTGACTAAAGCGGGTAATAAACTGCTACTGGAGCTAAGTCCGTGTTTTGATCAGATGGAAGCGAGTATTTTACATTTACTCCCCCAACAAAAGCGCCAGAGCATCAAGGTCCGAATGGGCTCAGCCTTCGCCTCTAAATGGATGTCACCACGTCTACCTGAATTTAGCCAACTGCATCCCGATATAGAACTGCTGTTTAACTACTCACAGTCAGTGGCAGACTTTAAACAGACTGACATCGATATGTGCATTACATTTGGCAGCGGTAACTGGCCTGGGGTGATAGCTTACCCACTGCTTTCGCTAGACTTTTTCCCTGTATGCAGCCCTGACTTTATTCGCAATCACGGGCCTATCAAAACCCCTGCACAACTGCATGATCTACCGCTGTTACACGACATTAATTATTACTGTTGGAGCCGCTGGTTAACTCAAGTCGGTGCCACTGAGGTAAATTCTAACCGTGGTAGCATCCTCGATGACAGTAATGTATTGATGCAAGCCGCTATAGACGGTCAAGGTATTGCCATGGGGTCGAATGCTTTAATTTATGATCACTTAGCCTCTGGCCAATTAATAAGGTTATTTGATCAGGCGTTTCACAGCGAATGGGCATATTATTTGTTGACAGCTAAAAATAAAAACATCAGCACAAGTCTGGCAGCATTTCGGGATTGGGTTTTAAGCTTCTCAGAGCCCACTGGAGATTAAAGCCTCTAGTCTGCTGGCAGTATCAGCGATCAAATAATAGAAACTGGACTCGTAGGATACAATAAAAACGACTACCGCAGCGGTATCTTCTGGTTTGCATATACGCCTTTAAGCCCGGCCCAGGGCTGCCACTTCTCACTCCTGCCCCACTAAGTCCAATTTGATATTACATGCAGAGCGTAGTCAGGTTTTACAAACCCAGAACATACGGCATCACAGCGTATACCCTGACCAAGCTATAAAGCTGATAGCCGCGCCAATAGTTCACATAGCTACAGCTAGGTATCTGTAATAAAAACCCCGCACAGCAGGCAGTAGCCGCTGCCTGTTGGGCTCGTTTTTAATGTAACAAATTTTTAATCATTGCTGTGCAGGGCATTGTTCAGCCCACCCCATACAGATGAATCTGTCGGCAGTACTTCCACCGCACCGCTAATACTGTTGCGTCGGAACAATAATCCAGAGCGGCCCGACAGAGTGCGGGCGGAAACAATTTCACCATCCGGGGTTTTAACTTTAGTACCTGCGGTTAAGTACAGCCCCGCCTCAATGATACATTCATCCCCCAGAGAGATACCGATACCCGCGTTGGCGCCTAATAAACTGCGTTTGCCAATAGAGTTCACTTGTTTTCCGCCACCGGATAAAGTGCCCATAATCGATGAACCAGCACCTACATCGGAGTTTTTATCGACTATCACACCCGGTGTTACTCTGCCTTCTACCATGCAATCGCCCAGTGTTCCGGCGTTAAAATTAACAAAACCTTCGTGCATTACTGTAGTGCCTGGTGCCAAGTGTGCTCCTAATCTAACCCTGTCGGCATCGCCGATGCGCACGCCCTCTGGAATCACGTAGTCTGTCATACGTGGAAATTTATCAATAGATGTCACGTTCAAGTGGTGGTGATGACCAACAATTAAGCCGCGCAACTGATCTACATTTTTTGGCAGTACTGGTCCTGCCGAGGTCCAGGCAATATTTGGAAGCAACGAAAAAACCCCCTCCAGGTTCAACTCGTTGGGCAATACCGCGCACTCAGACAGTAAATGCAGTCTCAGGTAGGCTTCTTCAGTGCTCGTAGCAGGGGTGCCCAGGTCAGTAATTTCTACTTCGATAAAGTCGCTTTTAATCACACCCATCTGTTGTGCCAGGCAAGATCTGGCAATGCGCTGATTGTCTCTGGGGAACCATGTATCTAAAGTAGTGTTAGTCGCTACATCTATGTATCTGTGACCAGTACGTTTCATTATTGCTCCAGTTATTGATTAGAAAACAGATGGGAATAGCTTTATAAAAGCTTGTTTTATTTGATATTTTATCTTACATCAACAGATAAACTCGCATACCTATACAGTATATGTCTGCGGTTGCTGCTGAGTTGCACAGTGGATAGTACCACCGCCACTGGCGATGGCATCCACTGCGATTTGCTCTATATGATAGCTGGGAAACAGGTCTTGCATAGTTTCCAACGCGGCATTATCGGCCTGCATATCACCAAATTTTTGCATGATTATCGCGTTGTTACACAGATAATAACCCAAATAGCCGGCGGCAAATTGCTCCTCACCAAAGCGTGTATTAATGGTTTCAGGGGTGTCCATAATCACCAGTTCCAGAGATCTGCCACTTGCATCAGTCACCGTTTTTAGGTACTCAATATTGTCACGGGTTAGCTGATAGTCTGGGGAGCTGCTGTCATTATCGCGGCTGACCACTAACACTCCGGGAAAAGCGAAACGGGCATAAAAATCTGTGTGAGCATCGGTAATATCGCTGCCTTTTACCCCTTTTAGCCAGATGATTTTTCGCAAGTTAAGCAACTGCTTTAACTCGCGCTCGATCTGCAGCTTGGTTTTCCCTGGATTACGATTGTCATTGATAATACAGCTCTCAGTCATGATCGCAGTACCAGCACCGTCTAACTCAAAACAGCCGCCTTCCATCACTATACTTGAAATAATCCTTTTCACTTGTGCTTGCGCGGCTATAAAGCTGGCGACTTTTGCATCCAACTGGTGCTGCTGTTTGTTGCCCCAACCGTTAAAGTTGAAATCTATAGCCGCTTGCTCGCCACTGCCGTTAATAACAAAGACAGGACCACTGTCGCGCAACCACAGATCATCAAATTCACATTCAACAAAACTGATTGGGAAATTGCTCTTTGGCTGCACATTCAGCATAGCGCTAGCCAGCGAATAATCTTGCGCTCTGACTAACATGTTTACCGGTTCGTATTTAGCGATGGTCGAAGCGATTAACAGTAAATTTTGCTGCACTGCCTTGATCTGCCCGGGGTGCCAAATCTCTTCGTTGGCAATAAACGCCATCCAGGTTCGCAAATGGCTACCCTGTTCTTCGGGCATAAACCATGTATCTGCTGCAATCCTGTTATGGGCCAATAGCCTTGAAGAAGATAACAACGCTGCAGTTAAACCTACAACATTGAGGGTAAAATTCCTGCGGTTCAACATAGCATTTCCCGGTAATCTATCATCTGTTTAAACATCGCCTGGCCAAATAAATTCAATACGCAGCCCACCGGGCTCTGAACACATCATATGCTTGCGCGGGCCACCGGCTAAAAACTCCGGAGCAAACTCAATGTTTACCCCTGGGTACTGCAGCGCTTTGTTATACAACTGCTGTAGTTTTTCTTCACTGCTTATTTGCAGCGCCAGATGATGTAAGCCCAAATTTTTGCGCCGGTCAAAATCCGCAACTTGTGCGGGATTTTGCACTTGCCATAAGGTGAGCTTAATCATCCCATCTGAGACGGCGGTACGCGGATAAGCGCTATCAAAACCTGATTCTTCCCAGCCCAATAGCTCGACAAAAAAAGCAGCGCTCTTCGATAAATTTTTAACTGTTAGCCCTAAATGGTTGATCCCGCTTGTTATTGGCATTATAACTCCTGTAATCCCAAGGCAGATAAACGCCCTGGTTAATTGTCTAAAATCTTAAGGTCGACAACGGCATTGGCCAGCGCCTGCCCTAAAACATTGTGCTGCGACTCGTCTAAATGAATACCATCAACACTGCTTGCCGCCGTGACAGCCGCTGTGTCAAAAAAATAACAGTTATGCATATCGGCTATCTGTTCCAGTTCCTGACTCAAGCCAACACTACGATTTTGCGCACCTGCAAATTTTCTGACTAACACCCCTTTAGGTGTCAGCATACTCGGCGGCGCCACTATTAAAATATCAGGTATCGGCATACCGGGCTCTATAGGTGCTGTACGAACGATATTGATCAACTTAGCCATACCTTGCCCCGACATCCAGGCGCTATTATTGTGCGTGCACTGAAAGTCATTAGTGCCTAACATTATAACGACTAAGCTAAGCGGTGCGTGCATCTCCAGCACTTGAGCAAATCCTTGAGAACCATCTCGCCCATCCTTAAAGGGATCACTCCAGACTGTGCGCCTGCCATTAAGACAATTTTCCAGAACTTTTATATCTCTGCCAGCCGCTTTTAAATTTGCCTCAAAAACCCCCGGCCATCTCTTATCAAAACTTAAACGCTTGCGACTGTCGGGGATTATTCCCCAGGTTAAACTATCCGAATAAATCAAAATGTCTCGCATTGAAACTCCTTTTCAGATGAAGGGCTAACAAAAGAGTTTGCTATAAAATGCCATTCACCAAACGCACTCCTGTTATAACAATTTCCTGTGAGTATTGTCATCAACTATTGGTTGCTTGTAAATCTAAAAACAAGTTCCACGAAGCTTCAATTCACATCCATTACAAACTTCAATTATTTGATTTAAAACTATTATAATGAATTAGCGCGATTCATTTTACAATGCCAGCTTTCCTTAACACTACCTTTCACCCCCCCTTCAGAAAAAGGTATTTCCCTCACTGACTATTCAGTCAACTTGAGCTGCAGTTAACCTTTTATCCTCGTCGACCAGCAGCCTTTAAAGACTACTACCAGAGAATATTAATTTCTTTTTTGCTGTTGACCTGGTGCTAGTTGTTTGTTAATTTCTTGGCAACTTAAATTTACAGATACCCAAACATACAATGAAACTCGCTATCCAGGCTTTAATCACTCAACTACTACACGTCGTCTCTGTCGTGGTCCTGGTCGTGGTTAACGTTTCGTCGTAGCGGGTTTAGCAGATAATCAAACCCCCTTCGGCGAAAGCCGAAGGGGGTTTTTTTTTGCCAAAAATAACCTATAGCAAGAGGCAGTTATGAAAATCAGCGGTGCACAGTTAATCATCAAATTATTAGAGAGACAGGGAATCAGCCAAATAGCGGGCATGCCAGGCGGCGCCAACTTGCCAATGTATGACGCACTACTGCAAAGCGATATTAAACACGTATTAGTCAGGCACGAGCAATCTGCAGGTTTTATTGCCCAGGGCATCGCCAGAGTCACAGGCAAGGCGGCGGTTTGCTTTGCCAGCTCAGGCCCCGCTGCTACTAACTTGATTACCGCTATTGCCGACGCCAAGCTGGACTCCATTCCCGTGGTTGCCATCACCGGTCAGGTCCCCTCGCCTATGCTCGGCACTGATGCCTTTCAGGAAATAGATACTTTCGGACTAATGCTGCCAATCACTAAGCACAACTACTTAGTGCGCTCTGTCGAAGAACTGCTAGAAGTGATCCCCGAAGCCTTCAGTATCGCCTTGTCCGGCCGTCCGGGTCCTGTAGCCATCGATATCCCTAAAGACGTGCAAAACCAGATGATAGAGATTGAGCAGTGGCCAGAACCTGGGTCAGTTGCACCGTTAGCCCAACCATCGTGCTCAGAGCTCGAACAGATACAAAAAATGATCGACTCTGCACAGCGGCCAATGTTGATGGTCGGTGCCGGTGTTATCAATGCCGACGCCAGTGAGCAGCTAGTGCAACTGGCCGAGCAATTAGATATACCGGCGGTTACCACCTTTTTGGGGCTGAGCGTCTTTCCCCATGGTCATCCACTGAACATGGGCATGCTGGGTATGCACGGCACTAAAGCCACCAGCATTGCGTTGGAAGAGTGTGATTTATTAATCGGCGCCGGGGTGAGGTTCGATGACAGGGCCACCGGTAAAATCAGTGAATTTTGCCCTCAGGCCAGTGTTATTCACATCGACATCGACGAGAGCGAAATAGGCAAACTTAAAACCCCTACCTTTGCCGTGAATGCCGATGTTGGCTCTGCCATCAGATCTCTATTGCACATGACTCCCTCGTGCCAGCGGATCGAATGGCATGCGCGTATTCAATACTTAAAAGCGAAACACGCTATCAACATCCCCGATCACGGCAAGCTCTCTAACCCTTACTGTCTATTGCAACAAACAGCAGAGATTGCCGGCGAAAATACCAATGTGCACACAGATGTTGGCCAGCACCAGATGTGGACGGCGCAAGTCTACCCTTTCAACCGACCGCGTCAGTGGAGCAGCTCGGGAGGTTTAGGCACTATGGGTTACGGCTTACCGGCAGCCATAGGTTCGGCACTGGCTGACCCCGAGCGCATGGCTTTATTGTTTAGCGGCGATGGCAGTATTTTGATCAACATCCAGGAACTGGACACTGCTGTCGAGCACAACTTAAATTTGAAAATTGTTTTGCTCAACAACCGCAGCCTCGGTCTAGTGCGCCAACAGCAAACTTTATTTTTTAAAGGCAACCTCAGTGCAATCAATAACCGCAACGCCGTCAACTACGCAGCGGTGGCCCAAGCTATGGGAGCCAATGGCTTTGATCTGGCCACTGCAGCAGATCCCCATGCCACCTTGGAGATGGCCTTAAACACGCCGGGGGTGGTCTTGATCAATGTACCTATCGATGAAAATGAAATGGTATTTCCAATGGTTCCACCAGGGGCTGCCAACAAAGACTTAATTGAACAGCAAGCTTGCTAGAGCATGCAAAAGAGCGGCAAAGGCAATTTAAGCACACAGACTAAAGGACAGGATAAACATTATGAGTAAGCGCGCTGTTTTAGAGCTAAAGGTAAGAAACCACCCCGGTACTATGTCGCACGTTTGCGGCCTATTTGCCCGCCGGGCCTACAATATGGAAGGCATCTTATGCATGCCAATGACTGACAAGAAGTTCAGTAAAATCTGGCTGCTTGTGGATGAGGACGAGCGTCTGGAGCAAGTAATACTGCAAACAAACAAACTGATTGATGTGCTGGATATCACAGAGCACGCAGCCAGCCATGAAGTGTTTGAGAAACTGGAGTGCTTCTTTAATAGCTAACAAACGACAGAGGCAAAGTGGCGGCCTTGCTCACAGCCAAGCGGCCACTTTTTTCAACTGCTCTCAACTCAGCAGATCAGTTGACACATTTACCACCCTCTTAAGCCAAAAGTCAGTCTGCAAACCAGCACTCGTGGCCGAGGACATCACTGTGAATTTTACGCCAGATTGAGCACTGCACGCCCCCTCTCATTCAGAAAATTCCCTAACCCGGCCATTTGATATTTCTTACATGTCGTATTGAAACTAAACATGCTATTTTTGATCTTGTTTTATTTGCATCGCCAACTCCCGTCAACTGGGCTTTAATTTGCGACACAATACCTCAAGATATGAGACCTTCCATTCAATGCATTGAAACAGGGTGATTTTTAACACAGCCCATTGCCCTGCAATATTGAGATGACATATGAAAAAGGCTGTATTTTATTTGCTGTTTTTTGCATTCATTCTGTCACTAATTGCTCAGGCAAATACTTCTCGGGCCAGCCAAGATACTGTTAGCCTGGACCGCATTGTGATAGGCACGGGAGAGTGGCAACCTTACCATTCGAAAACTCTGAAACATTCTGGGGTCGGCAACCATATTGTCAAAGAAGCTTTTAAAGCCGTCGGAATAGAAGTGGAATATATTTTTCAACCTTGGAAAAGGATTCTAAACACATCCACTGAAGGTAAATTTGATGCGGTTTCTGCCTGGGGCGGCTACGATAATTGGATAGACACACATTACGCTAGCGACCCTTTGTACTCGGGCATATTCGTGCTTTGGGTTCGCAGCGGCACAACTTTTAATTGGAGAACCCCCAAGGAGCTCAAAGGGTTGAAATTAGGCCTTTTAATAGGCGAGGTAATACCTGTAAAGCTGCAACAAGCTTATGACGAGGGATACCTTCAGGTAGATTATGTAACGACTAATGAACAAAATATTAAAAAATTACTTTTTAATCGTATCGATATGCTGGCGCTGAATTATGATGCCGGCGTTGACGCTATTAACAAGGCGTTATCAATATCCCAAAGAGATAAAATTATCGCTCACCCGGATATATTAAGAATTTCATTTTATAGACTGCTTTTCAATAAAAAAAACAAACAGAGAAGCATTAAATTATTGGAGCGATTTAATGCAGGCTTGCACTATCTTCGTAGCAAAGGACAAGTTAAAAAAATGCTCGAAGCTTCAAAAAGAGGCGAATATCAGAAGTAAAAGAGAATAACTGATGCATAAATACTAACGACCTATTAGCCGATAATTATCACTATCGGCTAATAGAGTAAGATTGACAAAAAACACCTCTGAATAACACTTACTCTGCTTAATCCAATTGAACAAAAAAGCTTTGCTGGCTTTTAATCTTCAAAGTGCCCAGCACTTGCAAAGCCACCACCTTGATAGCGCACAGCGGGATCATTGGCATCGCCAGCGCGCTGCGCCAAATGCGGCTCATCGGCAAAAGTCGCGGAACTGTCTTTGGGCTTCCAACCAATATAGCTGACTTTTTGGTTATCCCACCACAGCTCTTGATTGGCTGATGCGCCATAAATTACAGGGCAACCTAGGCGGTCACACTCGAAAATACGCTTGATCAGAGCGACGAAGTCATCGGCACTTAACCAAGTTGCCAGCATACGCCTGTCTAATGGCTTTTCAAAGCAGGAGCCGATGCGCACACGAGCGGTTTCAATGCCATATTTATCGTGATATAGGCTGGCCAACATCTCACCGTAACACTTTGATACACCGTAAAGACAATCCGGACGCATTACCGAATCTGCGTCCAGTAAGGTCTCACGCTCATGAAAACCAATAGTGTGGTTAGAGCTGGCGAACAGAATACGTTTAACACCGTGTTTACGGGCTGCTTCGTACAAATTGTAGGTGCCGACAATATTGCCATTAAGAATTGAATCGAAGGTATTTTCTGTGGAAACTCCGCCTAAATGGATGATACCATCACAGCCTTCAACCAATTTCATGACCGCTTCCCTATCTCCTAAATCACAGCACTGAACCTCTTCGGTAGCGGTGGCATCAGTGATCTCATTGAGATCAGAGATCCTCATAATATCCGACCATCCGGCCAGCTTTATTCGAACAACTTTGCCTAAATTACCGGCCGCACCAGTAAGTAGTATACGTTTCATAACAACTCCAAATAACTAAAAAGCTCCCCAAACAACTGGTTATCAGCAAATGCCGAGGAGTGAAAAACGTGCTAAACGCCCAACCTGTGCTGTTAACTGTTTATTAGATTAGGCAGGAACATTGACACAGCAGGCACAAAGGTAATTAACATTAACGCCAGCAATATTGCCAAGTAAAAAGGCCAGATAGTACGTACTGCATTCTGTATTGGCACGCCTCCAATGGCGCAACCGACAAACAGACAACTACCGACAGGTGGTGTACACAGCCCCAGGCCTAAGTTCATCATCAGCATGACACCAAACTGGATCGGATCCATCCCTAACCCCGCCGCCACAGGCAGGAAGATGGGCGTGCAAATAAGGATCAGCGCGCTCATGTCCATAATCATACCCAGCAACAACAGCATAAGATTCATCATTAGCAATATTATGATCGGGTTATCAGAGATAGCGTAGAGGAAATTGGTCAGTTCAGTAGGCACATCGTAAAGCACTAACATATAACCGAAAGCGGAGGCACAGGCGACTAATATCATCACCATGCCAGTGGTGCGCACCGCATTTTTAACCGCGGTAATAAAACCTTGCCAGGACAGTGAGCGATACACCAACAGACAGACCACTATGGCGTAGATACAACCGATAGCGCCGGATTCTGTTACCGTAAAAACACCGGAAAGAGCGCCACCAACAATGATTACCGCTGTAAACAAACCAGGGAAAGCGGTAATTGCAGCGTACAGCACCACACTCCAACCCGGGAACTTCTCGGTGGGATAGTTGTTGCGAATAGCCACCCATCTCGCGACGAAGCCTAGACACAAGCACATCAAAATACCGGGTATAAGTCCCGCCATAAACAAACTGGATACCGAAATACCACCACCGGCAGCCACTACAAACAGAATCATATTGTGACTGGGGGGGATCATGATTCCGGCCACTGAAGAAGTGACTGTGACATTTACCGCGTAATCCGCGCTGTAACCTTTTTCTTTCATCACTGGTATTAGCAGTGATCCTAATGCAGAGACATCGGCGACCGCAGAACCTGATATGCCGCCGAATAACATGCTGGAGAATACGTTGACTTGCCCCAACCCTCCCTTCGCCCAGCCAACCGCAGAGGACGCTAAACTGACTAATCTTGCGGCGATGCCACCGTGCAACATTAGCTCACCGGCAAAGATAAAAAACGGAATAGCCAGCAGTGAAAATACCGAAACACCAGAGACAATACGCTGAAAACCTATTAGCAGTGGGATCCCTTCATAGACAAACGAGGACAGCGCCGCGATGCCCAGAGCATAGGCAACGGGCATGCCTATGACTAACAACAAACCGAAACAGCCCAGTAAAATGAATAAACCCATACAACTATTCCTCGGCCTTATTTTTAGGTTCAGAGCTGTCTTTATGCAAAACTGCATCTGAATAGGTAAACAATGAAATGGCACCACTGAGGACATTAGTCGCAGAAAAGAGCGCCACTAACACACCACTAATGATTACCGGGATGTAACGCACTCCCTCGGGAACAGACAACAGAGGAATTTCCCTTCGCCAGGTAAACTGCAACAACTCATTTGCCTTGAGAGCCATAAGAACACCAAACCCGCACAGAATCAGATCACAGATTAGTCTCAATACTATTTTGACTTTGGGGCCACAGAGCATAGGTATAATATCTACCGCAAGGTGGGTACGTTCGCGAATACCTGTCGCCGAAGACATAAAGGTAATAGTAATCATCATTAACAGTGCTAACTGCTCAACCCAAGTAGGGGAATCGTTTAGTATGTAGCGACCGTAAACTAACCAGCCAAAAGTAGAGACAAGCACAATTAACGACAGTGCTGACACCAAAGTACCTATGGCGGCCAGGGCATCTAAACATCGCTCTACAGAGCTATGTAAAATTTTCTGTTTTTGCATAACTAACTCTTATTTTGTTCTTTTTCTAAGGAACTGCGCAGAACAGACATTGGGCGCTAGAATCCAACAGCTTAAAAGCATACCCCCTACTAACCTCCAGTAGCCCAGAGGCAAGCAAGTGGTATTACTTAAGCTTTAATCGACCGCTTTAATGCCTGCGATGAGCTCCTTAAGGATTGGGTTTTTCTTGATTGCATTTTCATAGACAGGCGCCATTAACGCCTGAAAAGCAGACTTATCGGCAATTTCATTGAACTTAATTCCCGATTTAAGCACTGCTGCTTTAGACACTTCAACACGCTTGGCCCACTCGGAACGCTGCAATACAGCGGATGCTACCGCCGCTTCTTTGACGCTCTTCTGATCTTCGTCAGAGAGCGCATCAAAAGCACTGACACTGACACAAATACACTCCGGTAAGATCAAGTGCTGAGAAAGCGAGTAGTTTCCCGCCACTTCATAGTGAGCACTTGACTCGAAAGAGGGCCAGTTGTTCTCTGCACCGTCGATTACGCCGGTTTTAAGCGAGGAATAAACCTCAGAGTAAGCCATAGGTATACCATTGCCACCCAGTGCAGCCACCATATCGACGTACAATGGATTGCCCATTACGCGAAATTTCAAACCTTTAAGATCCGCAGGCTTATTGATAGCAACGCCTTTGTTGTTATAAAAAGAGCGGGCACCAGAATCGTACCAAGACAACGCCATAATGCCAGACTTACGCATCGCCGCACTCAAGGTCTCGCCAGTTGCACCGTCCATGACGCGGTGCATATGTCCCATATCCTTAAAGATAAAAGGTAGAGACAATACGTCCAACTCCGGTACTGCGTTACCTAGCGGCCCCAGATTGAAACCGGCAAACTCAATTCCGCCCAACTGCATTTGTGAGATAGCATCACCCTGACTTCCCAATACACCACCGTGAAACACCTTACCGCCTACACGACCATCGGTCTTAGCGGATGCCAGCTCAATAAATTTTTCCATGGCGATACCCACTGGGTAATCTTTACCGTGAATATTCCAGCCTTTCCAGTCGGCAGAAACAGGCGAGCTTGCAAGCGCAACACTGGCTGCGAGCACAGCAGTTACCACAATTTTCTTCGATAGTACTTTTATCATTTTTATAACTCCTCGAGTTGCTTTGTGTGATCCGACTACGTAAAGTGATGATCGGAAGACAGATAGGATTACACATAGAAATCATATGATCAATAGACAAGTCATAATATCTCTTATTATTTTATTCTACATTTCAACCGTAAATTAACGATTTCTGACCATGGAAGATGCTAATGACCAAAAAGAATACAAAAAAACCTAGAGAAAACCTAACTCAAAAGCTATTTTCTCAAATTAAACTGCAGATTGAGTCCGGGGAATTAAAGAGCGGCGACAAACTTGGCACCGAGAAACAGCTCATCGCTCAGCTGGGCGTCAGCCGCACGGTGATTCGCGAAGCTATTGCCAGTCTTAAAGCAGCAGGCCTGGTAGAACCCAGACACGGCGTCGGGGTATTCATCACAGAACCACAGCAAAACAACGGAAAACTCAATTTATTGCTGCAAAACTCCCATAAAATATCAGACACTATAGAGGCACTTGAACTGCGAGCAGCTGTTGAAATAGAGGCAGCAGGACTGGCTGCGACACGCTGTTCCCCTGCCCAGGAGATGGAAATATTTGAGTGTTATTATGCCTTTAAAGACAAGAAAGAGCTGCAACAGAACACCGAGCAAGAAGATTTCGATCTGCATGTCGCTATTGCAAAAGCCACTAACAATCAACACTTTGTAGACTTTTTGACCTTGCTGGGAAAAAAGACCATACCCCGTGCCAGACTGCAGGAGGAAGCGGGAATAGAACCTGTATCTGACATAGATTTAAGGCTTGATGACGAACATAAAGAAATCATTGACGCTATCGCAGACAGAGATCCAGAACGTGCACGAAAAGCTATGCAAGCACATTTAAACGGTGGATCCAAACGCTACCGGGCACTTGCAAGGCTAGTTCAAAGAAAACAGAGCTAGCAAAATAAACCAAGTCATCATATGACTATTGACATATTCGGTTAAGATATATTATAACTATGGCACTGTTGGTAATAACACTTACATTCCACTCTTTGCTATGGACTTTAGAATGCATTATTTAGAACTCAAACAAAAAATAAGCGCTGGGTTGTTATCTTTCCCTGTGACTCATTTTGACAAGAATACTTTTGATTTTGACAAGCGCGCCTATCAAGATCATATCTCCTGGCAGACTCAATTCGATGCTGCAGGCTTATTTGCCGCAGGCGGCACCGGTGAGCTGTTTTCGCTTTCCCCCAAGGAAATTCCCATCATTGTAGAAGCTGCCAAAGAAGTAGCAGGTGATGTGCCTATCCTTAGCGGATGCGGATACGGCACGCGCATGGCGATTGATATTGCCCAAGCGACCCAGGAAAAAGGTGCCGACGGCCTGCTCCTACTTCCCCACTACTTGATTGGCGCGACACAAGAGGGGTTGTTCAATCACATTAAAGC
>MAAC01016881.1_pt1 | contig 20857 bp, 20 predicted proteins | sample 1115981 | NCBI WGS metagenome assembly MAAC01 (sample SAMN04961126, study PRJNA320927) | seawater metagenome | isolation source: sample BD02T64 sea water enriched with oil for 64 days | place: USA:Gulf of Mexico | collected 2013-07-27
ATTTACAAGGGAAGTTTAGACCAGAAATGGGAGAGTATGCAGGGAAATATGTAAAGAATGAATATTACAATGATGGTGAAGCACCAGAGAGATCTGTAGATGTAGAATTAGCCATCCAACTAAAAACAGAAAACAAAGCCTTTAAAGTAGAAAAATATGTGCATAGTTATCCAAATTGTTGGAGAACTGACAAGCCAATTTTGTACTATCCGTTAGATTCTTGGTTTATCAAGGTAACAGCTATAAAAGATAGAATGCACGAGTTGAATGAAACGATTAACTGGAAACCAGAATCAACTGGAACAGGTCGTTTTGGAAACTGGTTAAAGAATGCCAATGATTGGAATTTATCTCGATCTCGTTTTTGGGGAATTCCATTGCCAATCTGGAGAACAGAAGACGGGAAAGAAGAAATCATGATTGGTTCTGTAGCTGAATTGAAATCAGAAATGAAACGTGCTGTTAATGCAGGTGTAATGACTGAAGATATCTTTGCCGATTTTGAGGTTGGAAATATGTCAGAAGAAAACTACGATAAGATTGACCTACATAAAAATGTAGTTGATAAAGTAGTATTAGTTTCTGCTTCTGGTCAACCAATGAAACGTGAAAGTGATTTGATTGATGTTTGGTTTGATTCAGGTGCTATGCCGTATGCACAATGGCATTACCCGTTTGAAAACAAAGAGTTAATTGACAATAAAGAAAGTTACCCAGCTGATTTTATTGCAGAAGGAGTAGATCAAACAAGAGGTTGGTTTTACACAATGCATGCAATAAGTACGATGGTTTTTGATTCAGTTGCGTATAAAAACGTAGTTTCAAATGGATTGGTATTAGATAAAAAGGGGCAAAAAATGTCTAAGCGTTTAGGAAATGCAACAGATCCTTTTGAAACGTTGAAAACTTATGGTGCTGATGCTACACGTTGGTATATGATTAGCAATGCAAATCCGTGGGATAATTTAAAATTTGATTTAGAAGGAATTGCAGAAGTTCGTCGTAAGTTTTTCGGAACTTTATACAACACCTATTCGTTCTTTACGTTATATGCAAACATCGATAATTTCACCTATGCTGAAGCTGATGTTCCATTAAATGAAAGACCTGAAATTGATCGTTGGATTTTGTCAGAATTACATTCGTTGGTAAAAAGAGTAGATCAATACTACGGAGATTACGAGCCTACAAAAGCAACCAGAGCAATTTCTGATTTTGTACAAGAGTTTTTAAGTAATTGGTATGTAAGATTGTGTAGAAGACGTTTCTGGAAAGGAAATTACGAGCAGGATAAAATTTCTGCCTACCAAACATTATATACATGTATGTTAACAGTTGCAAAGTTAAGTGCGCCTGTTGCCCCATTCTTTATGGATAGACTTTACAAAGATTTAACGCAAACGACTCAAAAAGAAAACTTTGAAAGTGTGCACTTGGCTAAGTTTCCAATACATGATGAATCATTTATTGATGCATCATTAGAACGTAAGATGGAAAATGCACAAACAATATCATCTTTAGTATTGTCATTAAGAGCTAAAGAGAAAATTAAAGTACGCCAGCCATTACAAAAGATAATGATTCCGGTGTTAGATGCTATTCAGAAAGAAGAAATTGAAGCAGTTTCAGACTTAATTAAGCACGAGGTAAATGTAAAAGAAATTGAGCTGTTAGATGATGCTTCAGGAATTTTAGTGAAACAGATTAAACCGAATTTTAAGACCTTAGGCCCTAAGTTTGGAAGAGATATGAAGTCGATTTCTAATGTGATTCAAAATTTTAATCAAGAAGATATCATTAAAATAGAAAAAGATGGAAATCTTTCTATTAAAATTGATGAAAAAAGTATACATTTGGATATCACCGATGTAGAAATTTCTTCTAAAGATATTGAAGGTTGGTTAGTCGCAAATGCTAACGGATTAACTGTAGCCCTAGATGTTACAATTTCAGAGGATTTACGTAAAGAAGGAGTTGCAAGAGAATTGGTAAATCGAATTCAAAATTTGCGTAAAGATTCAGGTTTAGAAGTAACAGACAAAATCAAATTGAGCGTTTTAAACTTTGAAAACTTACAAACTTCTGTTGAAGAAAATAAAGCATATATAATGAGTGAAACCTTAACCTCAGAAATGGTTTTTGTTGATTCATTAGCAGATGGAGTTGAAGTTGAATTCGATAACATCAAAAGCAAAATATTAATTCATAAAATATAGGGTTATGACAGAGAATAAAGTCAGATATTCTGATGAAGACCTAACGGAATTCAAAGAAATAATACACAAAAAAATAGGTAGAGCTCAAGAAGATTTAGAGTCTTTACAGAGTTCTTATAAAAATGATGCAAATAACGGAACAGATGACACTTCTCCGTCTTTTAAATCGTTTGATGAAGGTTCTGAGGTAATGAGCAAAGAAGCAAATGTGCAATTGGCTATTCGTCAAGAAAAGTTTATTAGAGATTTAAAGAACGCTTTACAACGTATTGAAAATAAAACGTACGGTGTTTGTAGAGTTACTGGTAAATTAATTCAGAAAGAACGTCTTAAGCTAGTTCCGCATGCTACACTCAGCATAGAAGCTAAAAGAAAACAATAAAACTAAAAGAGCTTCCAATCGGAAGCTCTTTATATTTAAAATAACGATTCCCTTTTTATGTCAAAAAGAAATATTGCCATACTTACTATTTTGGTAGCTTTATTAATTGATCAGATTAGTAAAATATACGTAAAAACTCATTTTGAAATTCAAGAAAGTGTCAGAGTTTTCGATTGGTTTAGAATCCATTTTACTGAAAATAATGGAATGGCCTGGGGTTTTGAATTTGGTGGAAAAACTGGAAAGCTCTTTTTAACATTGTTTAGAGTTGTTGCCGTATTTGGTATTTTATATTGGTTGCGAAATACGATTAAAAGAAATGCACATATTGCGGTTGTAATAGCGATTGCATTAGTGTTTTCTGGGGCAGTGGGTAATATTATAGATTCTGTTTTCTACGGGGTAATATTTGATGCACCTGCACATGGAGTGGCAACACTTTTTGCAGAAAATCCATACGGAAAACTATTTTATGGTAGAGTAGTAGACATGCTATATTTTCCGATGTATGAAGGTGAAAGTTTTACTTTTTTTAATGCTATTTTTAACGGAGCAGATTCCTTTATTACTATTGGAGTTGTTTTGTTGTTTATATATAGCAAACAGGCATTTCCAAAAGAGGAAAAATAATTTCTATCAGACTCTTTTTTCTGATAGAAATTATATTTTAAAAGCTAATAGCTAGCTCAATCAATTTCTTTTGAATTCCGTAAATAACTAAGCCAGCAACATTTTTAGAGTCTGTTTTTAGTAGTAAATTATTTCGATGTCCATCTACAGTTCTAGGGCTTAAGAATAATTTTTCTGCAATTTCACTGGTCGTAAGTTGTTTACAAATAAGTTCTAAAATTTCTATTTCTCTTTTTGAGAGTAATTTTTTATCAAGATCAGATTTTATTTTTTTCCCATTTGATGATAATAAATTTTCATGGATGGTTTTCATGACATCATTGTCATAATAGAATCCTTTCCTCTGAACTTCATTTATTGTTTTTACAACATCTTTTGGACTTGTGTTTTTTAATAGGTAAGAAGAGGCTCCTACATTTATCATATTTGTAATAAATGATTTACCACTATAGCTAGTCAGAGCAATAATTTTAATGTCTGGATATTTTTTGTGAACTATTTTGGTGGTTTCTACGCCGTTTAACACAGGCATTTTTAAATCCATTAAAACAATATCTGGAATCGTTTTAGCTTTGGATAAATAATCGACCAGTTCTTGTCCGTTTTCGGCTTCAAAAGTCACATTAAAATTTTCTTCTCTACTTAGAAGAAAAGAAATTCCACTTCTAAAAAGTTGCTCGTCATCAGCGATGACAATTTGTATTTGCTCTTTCATTATGTATTGGGGTTAAATAATAATCGAAACCTGTATGCCTTTGTTTATTTCGCTATTAATGGTTAATAATCCGTTTAATATTTCTACTCTACTTTCAATGTTTTTTGTGCCTAAGCCTTTGTTATTTTTGCTATCTTTAGAATTGAAGCCAATGCCATTGTCAGAATAATGAATTCTTAAACCTGATTCTTTGTTTGCTATTTCTAAGCTAATCTCTTTAGCTTTACCATGTCTTATCGAATTGTTGATGAGCTCTTGAATAATTCTAAACACATGCAATTCTTTAGTGACTTCTAAATAGTTTTCATTGTAATAAAGCTCAGCGTTGATTTGAATTTTTTTAGAATTATTAAAGTCATCTACTAGTTCTTCTATAGCTGAGGTTAGCCCAAATTTTTCTAAAATAGGAGGTAACAAATCGTGCGCTATTTTACGAGCACTTTCCAATGTTCTTTTTGTTACATCGATTACACTGTCATTAATTGTTGTATATTCTTCTGCAGATAATTCTCCATCCATCATTAGGTTGGAGTTTAAGAGAATTACATTTAATTTAGAGCTAATTTCATCGTGTAAATCTTGTGCAATTCTTTTTCGTTCAACTTCTTGTGTCTGTATTGAAGCGTGTATCATTTCTTTTTGATGTGCCAACTCCTGATTTTTATTTTTCAATTCCTTTTCTATAATTTTTTTTCTAGAAAAAAAGAAAAATAGTAGCATGGCAATTGCCATTAATAAGAGTAATAATACGCCAATTACTACAATTGTAACTACTTGATTTTCGTCTGAAAATAGTTTTTTCATTAAGGGTTTTGCTTATAAAAAACTAAGATAGTTAAATTTCTACAAGCATAAAGATACTTGTTTTTTTAAGTAGTTATTTTATACGAATAAAAAACAGGTAAAAATACGTGTTAAATAATTGGCTTCTTGTTCTGTGTTTGCTGCAGTTACTTTGTGAAATAGAATGTTATTTCGTTTTGAGTATAAGGAGAAACCATCTTAAAGTATATTTAATACTAGGTTCATGATTCATGAGATTCCTTGTTATTTGCGTATTCAAAAAAAGGCAATCATTCTTTTACCCAAGTCAATGACAAAATGTTGGGCATGGTTTAGAGAAGTCATAAATATCTCCTTCATTATCTTCGGGATAGATTCCAGATTTATTATAGGCAGTGTTTAAAATTAAAGAGCCAGCACTGTTTTTTTGAATAAATACTGTGGTTAGTTTATTAGTACCGTTTAGGCCTAAGAATAACGCTATAGATGTCACTTTTTGAGGAGACACCATGGCTTTAACTACTTCTTTAGGCATGCTAAAATATCGAATACGCTCACCGTTATATGTAATAAGCGACTTTATTTGTTGATTTTGAATCGATTTTTCCCAGTTGTTAATGTAAGTATATGCGCTTTTGTAAGATAAGAGGTGTTTATCGGTGAGACTCAGGTCAAGTGGGTTTATGTCATATATATAAGTACTAAACTGCAATTGATCAATACTGTTTTTTGTATTACTATCTGTATTTATAATGGAAGAAAATGAGCTTAGAATAACTCCTTTCTGATCTACACCTGCTACTTCAATTTGTAATTCTTGATTTTGGTTAAGTTCTAATGTAAATCGAAAATTTGTAACCAAGGGGCTCAAAGTGATATCTCGTAATTTTTTAGCATCAATTTGATAGTGTGAAAGGACGATTTGATTGTTGTAAAACGAACTCGTTAATTCAGCTGTTTTCCAGTTTTTTTGAAGCTCTACTTCTGAGTTAATTAGGGTGTTTGTGAATTGATCTGTGACACATGCAAGGCAAATAGTAACAAATAATACAAATGGTAAAAATGTTTTTGTTTTCATGATGGGCTATCTTTAAAAAAATGAATATTAAATATTATGACCCTTATAATGAATATAGGGTGTCAATAAATGAAAAACTTTATTAATTAAAGTTCTATACTTGATCTATTCGTTTTTAGGGAAGGGTTTATTACAGATGAAACGTATATTTACGCTGATTTTCCTTTTCAGATAACTTAAAGATATGGATATATTACGTGTTTTTTGGTAGTTGTCTTAAAAACAGGTATTTACACCTGATGTTTTTATTCCGAGAGTTTATAAACGAATTAGAATAATGTCTCGCTTCATCAATAGTCGTTTTAGTAATTGAGTGGTAATTAAGAAATGCACCAACTATTTAGTTGATAAGTTAGTTTTATTTATGCGGTTACTATTTTTTCTTAGTTCAAATGATCAGTGGCTTTTATTGCGCTTCTGTCGTATTGACTAGAGCGGATTTTCTAAAATGCTTGTACCATTCTATAAAAACTAAAACTTGATATATGAGATATAGCATAGCATTAATATGCCAAATAATTTTTTTAACGGAAGCGTAAAGGTTAATGTTTCCTGTAGTGAATAATAAGGTACTACATAAAATATATAAGAAAAAACCAGAAGTAATGTAAATAAATTTTTTATCCGAATCTTCAATTTTTTGCATAAAAAAGAAAAAACAATAGATGATTAACGGAACCGAAGTTGTAATAATCTCAAAAATATTAAACTTATAATAGTTAGAAGGATATATTGAATAGTAAATTCCTAAAACAACAAGAACAATAACTAACACTGGTTTAATAATCTTCTTTTGTGTTTTCTTTTTAAGAATGTGCTTAAAAAATAAACTCAATAAAATAAACTGTCCAATAAAATAATAGTGAGACAGAAATAGGTTGTTCTTAATAGGTGAATTTTTTATATACGTAGCAAGTAATTGGATTAATAATATTATCAAAAGATAAAAAGAAAATAATTTAAAAGCGACCGAAGAATTTCGATAGTTTTTTAAAAAGATAATAGTATTTAATGCCAGTACTATATAGCCAAAATAAATTATTACTTCTATTAATTTCATAAAATAAAATTACCCATTTAAAGCATTATCTAGATTATATAGAGCAGGACTAGGATTTGTGAAATCATAAATATCACCATCTTCAAGACCTCCTAAAGTTGTTTTTTTATCATATGTTTTACTGTTGCGTTCCCTCGAATAATCATTAATTTTTTTCAGTGTCATTAATATCATATAAGATATGTGTACTAGCAACATAAACTTCAGCTACAACATCTTGAATATCCAATTTAATTATTTTTATGAGCAATTACAGAATTTTTTCTAAAATGCTTGTACCATTCTACAAAAATTAATATTAAATAAACTAGGTATAAAATCACATTAATCAACCAAATTATTCTGTTCACATTACCTGGTAGATCGGGCATTAAATTGCCAGATGAAAAAACCAATGCGTGTGGTGAAAAATAGATCAACACACCAGATGTTATGTAAATATATTTTTTATTTGGATTACCTAGTGTTTGGAAAAGGTGACTCAAAGCATAAATTACCAAAGGAATAATGCAAATAAATATTTCGTAGACATTAAACACATCATATAATTCTGGATAGAAAAAATATTGAAATGCAAGACTTATCAACGTGAAAGAGGCAATAATTTTAATTAACTTCTTTACTTTGTCGTTCTCAATTATTAAATAATAGAAATAACTCAATAGAATTGTTTGCGAAATAAAATAATAATGAGATATAAACAAGTTCCCTGTGTTATGAAAATATTCAGATGCTATTTGAATAAAAACTATAGTTAATAAATAGAAAAGAAAAACCCGAAGAGGTTTTTCTTTTTTACTTATTACAATTTTTATAAATAATAAAAAGTTTATTAAGAGTAAAACATAGCCAACATTGGCTATTAATGTCATTACTTTATGTAGCATTATTAACCGTTCAAAGGACTGTCAGGGTCACAAAATGTTGGGCATGGTCTAGAAAAATCATAAATATCACCATCTGTTGGGTCACCAACACTATTTCCAGCGCTTGTAGGAATGGTAATCATATCCTGATTCGATGCATTTACACCTACAATCATTAATTTTTCTTCGTATGTTGGTTTCCCGTTTGCATCCGTATTTTTTTCTATACCAATATAAGCACGTATACTAGCTACACCATCTTCAGCAAGAACTTCTTGTAAGTCTATTTTCGGAATGTTAAATGCTCTACACTCATGGTGCTTGTTGTATCCTGATTCTAATTTTCTCCATCTTTTTGCCCAATCTTTAGCAATTTTTAAAGGGATAGTGTTTTTTTTGTTTGGTTTTGGGATGTCATTTGGTTTTTTTTCCATGTTTTTTTGTATTGGGTTAATTAATAATTCTTTAAATGTAGTAATTATTTTATTAGGCGCGCAAAAAAGAACAAAGTAAAATAGTATTTTCGTTGTATGCCAACAAATCTTGAAATTCAACTTAAAACATTACCAAACTCACCAGGTGTATATCAATATTATGATGTTAACGAAGTGATTTTATATGTTGGTAAGGCAAAAAATTTAAAAAAACGTGTTGCGTCCTATTTTAATAAGAGCCATGAAAATGGTAAAACAAAAGTGTTGGTTAAAAAAATTGTAACTATAAAACACATTGTTGTTGATACAGAGACAGATGCTTTATTGTTAGAAAACAACTTGATAAAAAAATACCAACCCAGATACAATGTAATGCTAAAGGATGATAAAACATATCCTTGGATTTGTATTAAAAAAGAACGTTTCCCTAGAGTGTTTTTAACAAGAAGAGTTGTCAAAGATGGTTCTGAATATTTTGGGCCCTACACTTCTATAAAAACGGCAAAAGCTTTGCTTGATTTAATAAAAGAATTGTACACGCTAAGAAGTTGCACTTACGATTTGAGTACAGAAAAGGTGGCAAGTGGTAAATATAAAGTCTGTTTAGAATACCATCTAGGAAACTGTAAAGGACCTTGTGATAATTTACAAACAGAAAAAAATTACGATTTAGACATTACAGCTATTCGAAATATTATCAAAGGAAACTTTAAAGAATCGCTAGAAAAATTACATGAATTGATGCATGTGTTTGCTGCTAAAATGGAGTTTGAAGAGGCGCAGAAAATAAAAGAAAAGGTAGATTTATTGGCCAACTATCAGGCAAAATCTACAGTGGTAAATCCAAGTATAAACAACGTGGATGTTTTTTCTGTAATTTCTGATGAGAGTTTTGGGTATGTAAATTTTTTTAAGATTGCTAACGGTGCCATCATTCAGTCGCATACATCAGAAATAAAAAAGAAATTAGACGAGTCTGATAAAGAGCTTTTAGAACTTGCGATAATTGAAATTAGACAAAGATTCAATTCGCAATCTAAAGAGATTTATGTTCCTATCTCTGTTGATGTAGGCGATGAAATTAAGGTGACAGTGCCAAAATTAGGAGATAAAAAGCGGGTTGTAGATTTGTCAATTAGAAATGCAAGATATTTTAGGCAAGATCGTTTTAAGCAATTGATGATTGTTGATCCAGATAGACATGTAAAAAGGATCATGGCACAAATGAAAAAAGATTTACGATTGCGTGTAGAGCCAAGGCATATAGAGTGTTTTGATAATTCTAATATTCAAGGGACTCATCCGGTTGCTGCTTGTGTGGTTTTTAAAGATGGTAAACCCAGTAAAAAAGAATATAGACATTATAATATAAAAACGGTAGTTGGGGCTGATGATTTTGCTTCGATGGAGGAGGTTGTTTTTAGGCGATATAAACGATTGTTAGCTGAAAACGAACCATTGCCACAGTTGATTATTGTTGATGGAGGAAAAGGGCAGTTATCATCTGCATTAAAAAGTTTAGAGCTTTTAGGTTTGCGAGGGAAAATTGCCATTATTGGAATCGCAAAACGTTTGGAAGAAATCTATTATCCAGATGATCCGATTCCATTGTATCTTGATAAAAAATCTGAAACTTTAAAAATCACTCAATTTTTAAGAAATGAAGCACACAGGTTTGGTATTACTTTTCATAGAAATAAAAGAAGTAAAAGTGCCATTCAATCAGAATTAGAACAAATTCCAAGCATTGGAAAACAAACAATCACTACTTTGTTAAGCAAATTCAAATCGGCTAAAAGAGTAAAAAGCGCTAGCTTTGAAGAGCTAGAAAAAGAGATTGGTCATTCTAGAGCCCAAAAAGTATATCAGTATTTCAATTCAGAAAAACCATGAAAAAAGGAATTGCTATTTTTTGTTTATTATTCTCAATGACGGTTGTAGCACAAACGACTCAGCCAAAAGTTGGATTGGTGTTGAGTGGAGGTGGAGCTAAAGGATTTGCTCATGTAGGGGTGTTAAAAGCAATAGAAAAGTCTGGGGTACAGATAGACTATATTGGTGGTACAAGCATGGGGGCAATAATTGGAGGGTTGTATGCTTCTGGGTATTCAGTCTCTGATATTGAAAAAATAATTATTGAAACAGATTTCTATGCCCTGTTACAAGATGTAAGCCCACGAAGTTCTAGACCTTTTTTTGAAAAAATAAATGGAGAGAAACACGTAATTGAATTTCCGGTTGTTAAAGGGAAAATTGGTCTTCCAAAAGGGGTGTCTAAAGGGCAAAATATTTTAAACTTTTTAACAGAGTTATTATCTCCGGTAGAAACTATTCAAGATTTTTCTAAACTCCCAATTCCTTTCTTTTGTATTGCAACAGATGTAGAGACTGGCAACCAGGTAAAGCTTACAAAAGGATTTTTACCTTTGGCCTTAAGAGCAAGTGGTTCTTTTCCAACTTTATTAAATCCTATTGAAATTGATAATCAGTTACTGATTGATGGAGGAGTTGCAAACAATTTCCCGATTGATGAAATGAAAAAAACAGGTGTAGATATCATCATCGGCGTAGATGTGCAAGACAAGCTGTTCAGTAAAGAAAAAATCATATCGGTATTAGATGTATTGAATCAAATATCAAGCTATCAGATGTATAAAAAAATGCCTGAAAAAATAGCGAATACTGATGTGTACATTCATCCAGATATTTTTGAGTTTTCTGTAGTTTCATTCGATAAACCGAAAGAAATTCTAAAAAAAGGAGTTGAAAAAGGATTGGAGTTTATGCCTGTTTTGGATAGCATTTCGAAACTTCAAATACGTAAAAAAACAGTTCAAAGAATAACAAAACAAACAAAAAATTTTGCTATAAGCGAAATAGAACTTAATGGAAATAAAAACCACACTAGGGCATACATTCTAGGAACGATAAAAGTAAGGGAAGGAGATTCTATTTCAAGATTGAGTTTTTCAAAAAAGATTAACTATTTATCATCCACAGATAATTTTCAAATAATAAAATATAATTTTATTGAAGATGGCAATGATAAAAAGCTGATTCTAAATGTAAAAGAAAGCGCTCAGAAAGTGACCGTAAGGTTGGGGTTGCATTATGATTTAGTATATAAATCGGGTGTGTTGATTAATTACAATCATAAGAACTTATTAATAAAAAACGATGCCCTTTCTCTTGATTTTGTGGTTGGAGATAGGCTGCGATACAATTTGAATTATTTTGTAGACAATGGGTTTTATTACAGTTATGGTTTTAGTTCTCGATTTAATAGTTTTAGAGAGAATATTAAGCCTGTTCAAGCCAGTAATGTTCATAAGATAGATTTACAATACACAGATTTTACAAACACAGTTTATGTGCAAACAACCTTTGATAGAAAGTTTTCTTTCGGTCTCGGATTAGAGCATAAAAACTTAACGCTTAAAACAGAGACGGTTACAAATGCAGATAATACTTCTTTTATTTTTGATGAAAGTGATTACGTTAATGCTATTTCATACCTAAAATTAGATACTTATGACGATGTAAATTACCCTACAAAAGGCGTGAATTTTGATGCAAGTTTTCGATGGTATTTATGGTCGTCAGATTTTAACAATGATTTTGTGCAATTTTCTCAAGTGAAAGGGAAATTAGGGTTTGCAAAAACATTTTTTGATAATTTGACATTACAATACATTTCTGAGGGAGGTTATACGCTTGGAGAAGTGGCATCTACTTCTTTTGATTTTTTACTAGGAGGATACAATAAGAATTTTATTAATAATTTTGTTTCTTTTTATGGATACGACATCAATGCCTTATCAAATCAATCATTTTTAAAATCATTAATCAATGTGAGGTTTCAAGTTTTTAAAAACAATTACATTAGTTTTTTAGCAAATTATGCTAGAGTTGCAGAGAATGTTTTTAAAAAAGGAGATCTCTTTGTTGATACAAAATCTGGCTACGCTTTTGGTTATAGTGTCGATACTTTCATTGGGCCAATAGATTTGAAGTACTCTTGGTCTCCAGACACAAAGAACCACTATTGGTATTTTAATTTAGGCTTTTGGTTTTAATTTGAAAAAATAAGCACAAAAAAACCGCATCATTTATATGATGCGGTTTTTACTTTTTTGATACAAGTAATGCCTTACTTACTTTTCTTGTAAAATTTGTATTGTAAGTATTGGTAAGCATCTCTAGGTAATACGTCAATCCACTTTTTGTATTTTATAAACCATCTAAAACGAATAGATGTCATACCTTTTGTTAGGTATGAAGCTACAAAAGGATGCGCATTAAGCGTAATCTTTTTATAACTTTTTCCGCTAGACATTATTTTTTCTAGCTCATTTTCAATTTTATCAATCATCACAATAGGTGCCTCAACTTCTCCGTTTTTATTTGGATTTGGCTCCCTTGTTTTAATCTCTAATTCTGATCTAACTCTTTGACGAGTTATCTGTACCAATCCGAATTTACTCGGAGGTAAAATTTTGTGTTTAGTCCTGTCAAAAGACATTTCGTCTTTCATGTATTGATACAGTTTTTGCCTGTTTTCGGCACTTTGCATATCAATAAAATCAACCACAATAATTCCACCCATATCCCTTAACTGCAATTGCCTCGCAATCTCTTTTGCGGCAATTAAGTTAACTTCTAATGCGGTATCTTCTTGCGAATTAGCTTTGTTAGATCTGTTACCACTATTAACGTCTATTACATGTAGTGCTTCGGTGTGTTCAATAACCAAATAGGCACCTTTACTCATAGAAGTAGTTTTACCAAAAGAAGTTTTTATCTGGCGCTCTATGCCATATTTCTCAAAAATTGGTATTGAAGAGTCATGTAACTTTACAATATTAACTTTTTCAGGGTTAATTTCTTGTAAATAATCTTTTATTTCTTGAAATAAAGATTCGTCATTGGTAACAATGTTTGTAAAAGAATCATTCATAACATCTCTTAAAATAGAAGATGCTCTGTTTAACTCGCTCAATATCTTTGTTGGGGTGTTTTGATTTGCAATGCTTTTACACATTTTTTCCCAACGGTCTAAAGAGTTTTGTAAATCCCGGTCTAGTTCTGCTACTTTTTTACCTTGAGCAACAGTTCTTAATATTACACCAAAACCTTTTGGTTTAATACTTTGGGCTAATCTTTTTAAACGCTCCTTTTCTTTCGGATCTGCAATTTTTTGCGAAACCGACACTCTGTTAGAAAAAGGAACTAAAACTAAATATCTACCAGCAATTGAAATCTCTGAACTAATTCGAGGTCCCTTGGTAGAAATTGGTTCTTTTACAACTTGTACTAATAAATTTTGTCCTGTTTTTAGAACATCATTTATACTTCCGTCTTTGTTTATATCGTTTTCAAAGTGGAAGTTTTTTAAAGTGAATTCTTTGTAATTACCTGTGCTTACTTTCTTAAGGAATTTATTTAGAGAATTAACTTGTGCTCCTAAATCATGATAATGTAAAAAACCATCTTTTGGATAGCCAACATTAACAAAAGCAGCATTTAAGCCAGACAATACCTTTCCTATTTTGGCAATAAAAACATCGCCTACAGAAAATTTATTATCATTTGTCTCCTTATTTAATTCCATTAACTTACCATCCTTTAATAAGGCAAAATCAATATCAGAAGAATTTGAACGAATAATCAATTCTGTTTTCATTCTGAATTTGGTTTTATACTGCGGGCTATAAAATTAGCTGCAGATGGTTAAAATAATGTTACAGGGTTTTGCCTGTATGAAGTGTTTAAACTTCTTGTCAATGAACTTTTAATGTGTCTCGTGCAAACGAGAAAAAGTAAGCTAAAGCTTACTTTTTCTTATGTCTGTTTGCTCTTGCTCTTTTCTTACGTTTGTGCGTAGAGATTTTTGCTCTCTTTCTTTTTTTACCACTTGGCATAACTAAATTGTTTTAAAAACCTATTAAGGCTCTGATTAATACTTTTATTATTTTACTAATACATTATTCTTTACTCCTTCAGTAAAAGTTTTTGCTGGTTTAAAAGCAGGGATGTTGTGAGAAGGAATCTTGATGGTTGTGTTTTTAGAAATATTTCTACCAGTCTTTTCAGCTCTAGTTTTGATGATAAAACTTCCAAAACCTCTTAAGTACACATTGTCTCCACTTTCTAATGCGTCCTTTACTTCATTCATAAATGCTTCAACTGTTGCTAAAACATCTGCTTTTTCTATTCCAGATTTATCCGAGATCTTTGATACGATATCTGCTTTCGTCATGATACTATTTTTTGTTTATTTATCTTCAAAATTGCGGGTGCAAATATATGATAATTAATCTATTCCAAAAAAGGAATCGTTTAAAATTATGTGAATTTTATAATGTAATATTGCAAGAATTATCTTTTAATGACTTTTTCTAACCGATTAATTTACTGGTATTTACAAAATAATAGAGATTTACCTTGGCGAAAAACCAAGAATCCTTACTTCATTTGGTTGTCAGAAATTATGTTACAACAAACCCGAGTGAACCAAGGTTTGGCATATTATCTAACTTTTACAACCGAATTCCCTACTGTTTTTGACCTTGCAAATGCATCAGAATCTAAAGTGCTAAAATTATGGCAAGGATTGGGATATTACTCTAGAGCAAGAAATTTACATTTTTCAGCAAAATATATTGCAAATGAGTTACATGGTGTTTTTCCAAGTACTTATAATGATATTAAAATCTTAAAAGGTGTAGGTGATTATACTGCTTCTGCAATTGCTTCTATTTGCTTTAATGAAGATGCTGCTGTGGTAGATGGGAATGTTTATAGAGTGTTGGCACGGTACTTCGGAATTGCTACGGCAATAAATTCATCCAAGGGAATAAAAGAGTTTAAAGAGTTGGCGCAAACATTGATTGATACAACCGAGCCGGGTACGCACAATCAAGCAATAATGGATTTTGGTGCGTTACATTGCAAACCTCAGAATCCGTTGTGTGAAACTTGTCCGTTAGATGAGAGTTGTGTTGCTTTGCAAAAACAAACCATAAAAGAATTGCCGGTAAAAGAAAAGAAAATTAAGATTAAAAAAAGATATTTTAACTATTTGGTATTTGTTTCTGATGCAAATGAAACGGTTTTATCTGAAAGAAAAGGAAAAGGTATTTGGCAAGGTTTGTATCAGTTTCCGCTGGTAGAATCTAGTGAAAATATCAATTTAGAAACCTTGATTCAGTTAGAGGAACTTAAAGAATTAACTGTTGATAAAAAGGAAATAACGTTGTTTAACGAAAAAGAGGTTGTTCATAAATTATCTCATCAACATATATCTACCAAATTTTGGATAGTCAAAGGGAATGCATTAGATTTAGAATCCATTAAATGGGAAGAGGTAGAAAAATTACCAGTGCCAATTTTGATTGCTAATTTTTTAAAACAGTTCAATCCTACACATGGATATTTTTAGTACTTTTGATAGACACAATGTAATTTTATTATGGCAGGAACATTAAATAAAGTAATGCTTATTGGGCATTTAGGAGACGAAGTAAAAATGCATTATTTTGATGGTGGGAATTCTATTGGAAGATTTCCGATTGCAACGAATGAGTCTTATACAAATAAGCAAACCGGAGAAAAAGTGACCAATACCGAATGGCACAATGTGGTTGTAAGAAATAAGTTAGCAGAAATTTGTGAAAAATATTTAACTAAAGGTGATAAAGTGTACTGTGAAGGGCGAATTAAAACGCGTCAATGGGAGCAAGAAGGGCAAAAAAGATACTCAACAGAAATTCATGTTGTAGACATGACGTTTTTATCAACCAAAAAAGAAACAGTTAATACTCAAAAAGCAAATGCAACTTCAGCTCCAGCGAATGCACCTAAGCCTATTGATGAAAACGATGATTTACCATTTTAGAATATTTAAAATTTAATATTTGGACCCAGAACCCGCAAATTTGCTCTTATTAAATCTCGCTAGTTTCAATGTACTAGTAACTGTTAATAGTATTGTGTTGATAGTCTTATTGATTTGTTCTGCATTAATTTCAGGAACAGAAGTTGCGTTTTTTTCACTTTCTCAAACACAATTAGATGAGCAGTTAGAAAAAACAAAAGGAGCCAGTTCGGTTGTTAAATTACTAGCGAAGCCCAAGAAGTTATTAGCCACAATTTTAATCACTAATAACTTTATCAATATTTTAATTGTATTGCTATTTGCTGCATTGGGTGAACAGTTGTTTAGTGGTTTTGAATATTCTGTAAATCTTTATTTTTTTGATTTACCAGTCCGATTTTTAATAGAAGTTGTCTTAATTACTTTTTTGATTTTACTATTCGGAGAAGTGCTACCAAAAGTATATGCAACTAGAAATCCGTTGCAATTTTCTAAAATGATGGCAAAACCCATTCAGGTGTTAAATACAATATTGACTGTTTTTAGTTGGCCATTAATTAGCTTGACCAGTGTTGTTGAAAACAGATTTGGAGAAAGGAGTACTTACTTTTCTGTAGAGAAATTAAGTAAAGCGTTAGAGTTGACTTCTGATGATGGAACTACAAAAGATGAGCAAAAAATATTACAAGGAATCGTTAGTTTTGGTAATACCGAAACGGTACAAATAATGAAACCTCGAATGGATATTTTTGCCATTTCTGATGAAGAGTCATATATCGTTGTGTTGGATAAAATTTTAAAAAACGGCTATTCTAGAAACCCAGTGTATCACGAATCTGTCGATAATATTATTGGGGTTTTGTATGCAAAAGATTTGTTAGCGCATTTAGATAAAACAAAATTTAAATGGCAAGATTTATTAAGAGATCCGTTTTTTGTGCCAGAGAATAAAAAGTTAGACGATTTGTTAAGTGAGTTTCAAGAAAAGAAAAACCATTTAGCCATTGTTGTTGATGAATACGGTGGTACAAGCGGGATTGTAACTCTAGAAGATGTAATTGAGGAAATTGTTGGCGATATTAATGACGAGTATGATGACATCGATTTATCATATTCTAAATTGGATGATGACAATTATGTCTTTGAAGGAAAAACGACCATCAAAGATTTTTGCAAAGTTTTAGGTGAAGAAGATGAGGCTCTTTTTGAAGAAGAAAAAGGAGAGTCAGAAACATTGGCTGGATTTATTTTAGAGGTTTCGGGTAAGTTTCCTAGAAAAGGAGATAAAATAAACTTTCATAATTATACGTTTACCGTAGAAGCGTTAGATAGAAAGCGTATTAAACAAGTTAAAGTAACCAGAGTCAATGCGTAATATTTTCTACTTTTTTTTAGTCATAATTCTTGTGGTTTCTTGTAATGACAATGTGCTGCCAAAACCCAAGGCGTATTTAAGCTTAGCGTATCCAAATGCAACGTATCAGAAAGTGTTTAAAAACAAGCCCTATCTTTTTGAAGTTTCAAAAGAAGCAATAGTTGTGGAGCAACCTAATTATTGGATGCAAATTAAGTATCCTAAATTAAAAGCGTCCATAAATATTACATACAGGCCGATTGAAAATAATTTAAAAGAATTATTGACTGAGGCAGAAAAATTGGTGTACAAGCATGCAGTAAAAGCAGAACAAATTTTAACCAAAGATTTTGCAGATGCTCAGAAGCATGTGTTTGGAGGAATGCAAGAAATTTCTGGGAACGCAGCGTCTCAAATACAGTTCCATTTAACAGATAGTACTAAAAACTTTATTAGGGGTGCATTGTATTTCTATACAAAGCCGAACTATGATTCTATTTTACCTGCGGTAGATTATATTAAAAAAGACATCATGCGGTTGATTGAAACCATGGAATGGAAGAAGAATTAAGCTTTTACTTTTCTACTCTGTAACCATAAATAAAACTGTAATCCAAATAAAATTGCACCCGCTAACAAATGTGTTGCTTGTGTGCCCATTGGGAATTCTACATAATACATTAACATGCCCGTAATAGTTTCTAAAAAGAGTAGAAATACAATCCAATTCACCAATTTGTATCCTAAGTTTTTGATTTGGTTTAAGTAAAACATCCAAAGGTTTACCAGTACAATTGCTATGGTAAATGATCTATGAAAGTAGAATTTAATACTTGGGTTTAGTAGGCTTAAATTCTTATTATCAAAGCCAAATTGCTTTACTTGTTCATCTATAAATTGACGAACTTGTGTTCCCATTGCAATTTGTATCAAGCTGAAAATAGCAGAAAAAATTAGTAATTTACTAAATAGAGAATGGTATTTATAGGGCTTTTCATTCTGAAGGGAATCTATAGGTTTCTCTGAAATAATAAACCGTAACCGTAGTAATAGCGCAATAATTAATAAGCCGCCTATCATGTGAATGGTGATGATTGTTGGTTTTAAATTAGAGTCGATAACCATTTTCCCCATCCATGCTTCTACCAGCATCAAAAAAAACGCTAAAAAAGCAAGAATGGTAATTTCTTTGCGTTCTTTCCAGAATTTAGCTGCAGATAGAATTAATAGTAAAAAGAAAATTCCTGCAACAGCAGATGATAACCTATTGATGTATTCTGTCCAAGTATGAAATTTGTTAAACTTCGCGTAGTTGTGCTTGGTGTACTTTTTCCAGTTTTCAGTAGCGAAGCTTAAGTAGGTTTTTACTTCCTTTTGAGCTACATATAAAGTCTCGTCTTTAATGATGATCATTCCTTCTTTGTAGTCTGTATTTGGTTGCCATGTAATTTGTGCTTCAGTAGTTGGCGGAATGTAATAACCAAAGCATTTTGGCCAATCTGGACAGCCCATTCCAGAACCAGTCATTCTAACAACAGAGCCTGCTAGAAAAATTACATATACAGAGATAAGCGAAAGCTTGACAAATAAAGGAAGACGTTTTTTCACTTGATTTATTTAAGTGTTTCGTCAAAAGTTGTGACACTTTTTGCGTTGTTAACTTTGTATAAGTCTCCACCAGCAATTCCGTTTACAAAAGTAGTAATGTCTTCTTTAGAAATGGTATTTGCATCAAATTCAACCATGCCGATGCTGTCTTTAAAAATTACTTTCGCAGAGGTGATTCCCGCTTTTTTAGATAGTTTCGATTGGATAATTCGTGCGCAACCAATTTCGCATGTCATTCCTGAAATATTGAAAGCGATTTTCTGAGGATTAGCTGTCGTTTCTATTTTTACTTCTGGAGTGTTTTTTACTTCTGTTTTACAGCTAGTTATAGAAAAAATAACTAAGAAGGCTACAAATATGATGTTTTGAATTTTCATGATAAATTTTGATGATAGAATTATGTTGCAAATTTATCAATTAATTGGTTTAGATCAGAAGAAAACAGCGATTTTTGTACTGTTAAAAAATAATTTATGTTTTCGAAAAATATAAAATGGGTTTATTTAGGGATTCTTGCTTTGGTTTGGGGGAGTTCTTTTATCTTAATGAAAAAAGCATTGATTGGTTTAGCGCCTATTCAATTGGGCGCTTTAAGAATACTTATAACAGCTATTTTCTTATTATTGATTGGCTTTAAAAGCTTGAAGCAAATTCAAAAACATCAATGGAAATATATTGCCTACACTGCTATTTTGGGTACTTTTTTTCCGGCTTTTATGTTTGCGTTTGCGGTGAGTTATTTAGATAGTTCTATTGTTGCGATATTAAATTCATTAACCCCTTTTAACACTTTAATTTTTGGGGCATTGGTGTTCGGGTTTTCCTTTAAGAAAAAACAGTTGATTGGTATTTTTATTGGCTTGATAGGGACTTTAATTCTAATTCTAAATGGAGCTAATCTAAATCCAGATCAAAATTATTGGTTCGCTTTTTTAATATTTTTAGCATCTATCGGGTATGCTTTTAATGTAAATATGATTAAAAAACACTTAAACGAAGTGAGTGCTTTAAGTATTACGGCAGGTAATTTTGTGTTAATGATTGTTCCGGCATTTGCTGTCTTGGTAAGCACAGGGTTTTTTACAGAATTTGAATTGACAAAGACCAATATGGCCTCTTTGGGATATATTTCTGTATTGGCAGTTTTAGGAACTGGAATAGCGAAGGTGCTGTTTAATAAAATTGTGCAAATGACTTCTCCAATTTTTGCGTCTTCGGTAACATACCTTATTCCGTTAGTAGCAGTTTGTTGGGGGGTCATTGATGGTGAAAATTTGAGTTTTACTCAGGCTATTGCTGGTGTTGTTATTTTATTAGGTGTGTATTTAGTTAATAAAAACAAGTAGTACTTCTTTATTTAAAGATGTAATAAAAACGGAAAGCATTGCGTCTATTCATAATTTGTTTTAATAGCTTGAAGATGAAAAAAATAAGAATAAAAATGATATACCGTTAAGTATTGGTGATTTATAAATAAAAAATGTATATTTGCACCCGCATTTTCACTAGGAAGATGTGATAATTAAGTATAAATACGCAAAATTAACAGTATGTACGCAATCGTAGAGATAGCAGGGCAACAATTTAAAGTAGCAAAAGACCAAAAAGTATACGTTCACCGTTTACAAGGAGAAGAAGGATCAAAAGTAACTTTTGATAACGTTCTTTTAACTGAAGACAAAGGAAATGTAACTATTGGCGCCCCAGCTATAAATGGAGTCGAAGTATCGGCAAAAATTTTAGGTCACCTTAAAGGTGATAAAGTAATCGTTTTTAAGAAAAAACGTAGAAAAGGTTACAAAAAGAAAAACGGACACCGTCAGTATTTAACAGAGATTCAAATTGAATCTATTGG
>MAAC01018331.1_pt1 | contig 20849 bp, 19 predicted proteins | sample 1115981 | NCBI WGS metagenome assembly MAAC01 (sample SAMN04961126, study PRJNA320927) | seawater metagenome | isolation source: sample BD02T64 sea water enriched with oil for 64 days | place: USA:Gulf of Mexico | collected 2013-07-27
TTGGATTCTACAAACCTTTTTACTGCGGCTTCTTTAAAAGCTAATGAATATTTACTCATGTTAATCGTTACCATCCCCTGTGAAATTATTGAGGCGACAACTATCCTGACACAGGGGGACCTTCGCGCATTAGCCATCCATGCGGGCCATGCCGGAAGAATATTTTTAGATGATATGTACTACCCTTTTAAAACTAATCCACACTTCAAAGCCTGGCTGCCGATAGTAGATACTCCAAACTGCTGGTTGATTGTGAATGGCCAGAATAGGCCAATATTAGCCTATTACCAGCCATTAGATTTTTGGCATAAAGTAAGCAAACTCAGTGATGATTACTGGACCCGTTTTTTTGATATTAAATTAATTACTGACGCCGATGAAATTGCCGCTGTTCTACCTGACAATAAGCAAGGTATAGTCTATATTGGTGCTCATCAAGACATCGCCAACGATTTGGGTTTTACCGATATCAACCCTGAATCCGTATTGAATTATTTTCATTATCACCGTGCCTATAAAACGGATTATGAATTTGTCTGTATGCGCGAAGCGAATCGCTTGGCGGTACTGGGTCACGAGGCCGCAAAAACAGCCTTTTATAACCAAGGTTCAGAATTTGATATTCAACTAGCGTATTTACAGGCCACAGGTCATAGTGAAAATGAAGTGCCATATGGCAACATTATTGCGTTGAATGAGAACACCGCAACATTGCATTACACCTCCTTAGAAGAAACTAAACCAAGTAAGCATTTATCATTCCTGATTGATGCCGGAGCCTGTTTTCATGGTTATGCTGCCGATATCACCCGAACTTATTCGTTTAATCAGGATGAATTTGCCGATTTAATTGTTGCCATGAATGAAATGCAGTTAGAGCTGGTGCAAGGGTTAAAACCAGGCACAAGTTACGTTGATTTGCATATTCAAAATCATTACCTACTGGCTGCGATATTACAGCGTTTTGACTTGGTGAATTTAGGCGCACAAGCTATGGTCAGCAAAGGCATTACCGGACACTTTTTCCCGCACGGTTTAGGTCACCACCTTGGTTTTCAAGTGCATGATATGGGTGGCTTTATGGCCGATGATAAAGGTACTCACGTTAACCCGCCAAGCGAACATCCATTTTTACGTACCTCTCGTGGCATTGAAGGTAGGCAAGTGTTTACTATCGAGCCAGGTCTTTATTTTATCAAATATTTTTTATCTGCTTTAGCCAAATCGGAGAACGCAAAATACATTAACTGGGATAAAGTTGACAGTTTCCGTAAGTATGGAGGCATTCGCATTGAAGATAATGTTATCGTTCATCAAGATCGACTAGAAAACATGACTCGAAATTTTAACCTGGCTTAATTTAGAGGTTTATTGATTCATTATCATGCACATAAATTCAAGCCCATATACCATCCCCGTTAGTGACATTGAAGTAGAAACCGTGGTTAATCGCAGCCGCTTTATTTGTTCGATTAAACATTGTGACGATAAATTGGCAACGAAAGTGTTTATTGAACAAATTCGCCAGCGATATCCGGATGCTTCACACCATTGCTATGCGTTCATTTCGTCACGTCCAGAAGACAGTCAAACTTATGGGTTTAGTGATGATGGTGAGCCTAGCGGCACCGCTGGTCGACCAATGTTATCGGTATTACAAGGCAATGCTATTGGCGAAATCTGCGCGGTCGTCTCCCGTTATTTTGGCGGCGTAAAACTGGGAACTGGTGGTTTGCAGCGGGCGTATGGTAATAGTGTCAGGCAAGCTGTTATAGAGTTAAACACCGTTGAAAAAATCCCTACAGAGCAAATTAACCTAACTTGTGATTATCAGCAGGTTAAAGATATAGAGCATACCTTAATGGGCTATGAAGGGATTATCACACAGCAAGATTACGGTATTGAGGTTATGATAACGGCAAGTTTACCTATCCCCAGGATAGATGAATTTATTGTCCGGGTCATTGAACTTACAGCTGGCAGGGTTACGCCCAAACGTTTACTCGAATAAATATAATAACTTAGCATTATTATGCTATATTCAGTGCAATAACAGATCTAACAAGAATTAATAATTAAAAATTAACAATGCAGTATCGTAATATCACCCGGATTTTAGGCTTATTGGTAATGATTTTGAGTGTTACCATGATCCCGCCAGCTGCCGTTTCTATGGTTTATCGAGACGGTGGCGGTGTCGCATTTATGACGGCATTTTTACTCTGTATTGGCGCCGGTTTTTTTGCCTGGTATCCTAATCGCGGGCAAAAAGGTGATTTGCGTGCACGCGAAGGCTTCTTAATTGTTGTACTCTTTTGGTCTGTATTGGCCAGTTTCTCCGCGGTGCCATTAATGCTCACCGATCTACCCAGTTTATCCATTACCGATGCTTTTTTTGAGTCGTTTTCGGGGTTAACGACAACTGGCGCCACCATTATCACCAAAATAGATGGCTTACCGCATGCAGTATTGTGGTATCGCCAACAGCTACAGTGGATCGGTGGTATGGGGATCATTGTATTAGCGGTCGCGGTTTTACCTATGCTCGGGGTTGGTGGTATGCAGTTATACCGCGCCGAAACACCTGGCCCGGTGAAAGACTCTAAAATGACGCCGCGAATAGCCGATACCGCAAAACATCTTTGGTATATTTATTTGGCCTTAACTATTGCCTGTGCACTCTCATATTGGCTTGCCGGCATGTCGGGCTTCGATGCTATTGCGCACTCTTTCTCAACTATTGCCATTGGTGGTTTCTCAACCCATGATGCTTCTATGGGCTATTTCGACAGCCCGTTGATCAATGTCATCTGTGTTGTATTTTTGATCATTGCCGGAGTCAATTTTGCCCTGCATTATACCGCTTGGGCGAGCAAGAGTTTTCGTACCTATTTATTTGATCCTGAATTTAAAGCTTTTATTTATATTCAATTAGTCCTTACCTTAATCTGTTTCTTCACCTTACTTAGTTATGGTATTGCAAGCAGCTATGAGCTAGCGTTTGATGATGCCTTATTTCAGGCGGTATCGATAAGTACCACAGCCGGATTTACCACGACTAATTTTGCAGAATGGCCAGTAATGTTGCCTATATTGCTTATTTTTGCCAGTTTTGTTGGTGGTTGTGCCGGAAGTACCGGTGGCGGTATGAAGGTAATGCGAGTTGTACTGCTATACTTGCAAGGGATTCGAGAATTGAGTCGTTTAATCCATCCTAAAGCTATCATCACCATTAAACTGGGCGCTAAAGCTTTACCAGATAAAGTGGTTGATGCTATTTGGGGGTTCTTTTCTGCATACGCCGCCATCTTTATTATTTGTATGGTGTTATTGATGGCGTCAGGGATAGATGAAATAACGGCTTTTACCGCCGTTGCTGCCTGTTTAAACAACTTAGGGCCTGGTCTTGGCGAAGTGGCCGCGAATTTTTCCAGTATTAATGACTTTAGTAAGTGGGTACTTATTCTTGCCATGCTCTTTGGCCGCTTGGAAATATTCACCTTGTTGGTGTTATTCATGCCAGCATTCTGGCGGAACTAGCAATTTTTCTTACCAACTCGTTGGCTTAGAAAAATGCGTATCCCGTACTCGTTACGGGATCTCCAATGTCATAGAGTTCTTGCCAGCGGGTTGGCGGGACTTCAGTCTCGCGTTATGGTGATAGCCACTTTGCGTTGATCACGGTAAGGATGCGAGGTTAAAACCCCGCCAACTATCACTAAAAGAAAATTGCGCTCACCGCGAACAACTTCTCTACTTGATGGATATATTTTTTATTCACCAGGAATAAAATCACATGATCGTCTGTTTGAATAACGGTAGTAGAATGGGCAATTAAAACTTCTTCACCACGCACAATTGCACCAATGGTTGCTCCCGGAGGTAATTTAATGTCTTGAATTTCACGGCCAATAACTTTTGAGGATTGTTCATCACCATGCGCCACTATTTCTACGGCTTCAGCGGCGCCGCGACGTAAACTGTAGGCGTTAACAATACCGCCTTTACGTACATGGGTAAGTAACGCTGAAATTGTCGCTTGTTGCGGCGATACGGCAATATCCAAATCTAAAATATTACCGTGTACAATATCGTGGTATTCATTACGTTGAATCAGCGCTATGGTTTTTCTGACGCCACAACTTTTTGCCACCATCGAAGACATTATGTTTGCTTCGTCGTCATTGGTTACCGCAATAAACACATCAATTTGATCAATATGCTCTTCAACCAGTAATTCTTTATCTGATGAATCACCAATAAACACTAAGGTATTGTTTAATTCATTGGATAATTGTTCTGCCCGTTTTGGGTTGTGTTCTATTATTTTAACTTGATGATTTTTCTCAAGAATTCTGGCCAAACCAGAACCAATATGACCACCACCGGCAATCATAATACGTTTATAGGCTTTTTCCAGCTTTTGTAATTCGCTCATTACCGCACGTATATGGTGAGTGGCGGCAATGAAAAAGACCTCATCATCGGCTTCAATTACTGTGGTGCCCAATGGTCGGATAGGTTTATTTTTACGATAAATTGCTGCCACGCGAGTATCAACATTTGGAATGTGATCACGTAATGTAGAAAGAGCATGACCAACCAATAAGCCACCATAGTAAGCTTTAATACCAACCAATGAGACCTTGCCGCCAGCAAACTCTCGTACTTGTAAAGCCCCGGGATAATCAATTAAACGCGCGATATCCCGGGTTACTAGTTGCTCTGGCGCGATGATGTGATCTACAGGAATGTCTTGGTTATGGAACAGCTTTTTTTTATGCTTTAAAATTTGCTCCGAACGGATACGGGCAATTTTAACCGGGGTACTAAAGATAGAAAAGGCTATTTGACACGACAGCATGTTGGTTGCATCATCGCTGGTAACGGCAATAAGCATATCGGCGTCTTCAGCACCCGCTTTAGCCAGAACATCAGGATGACTGCCATTGCCGGTGACCACTTGTAAGTCCATTTTGTCTTGTAGTTCACGCAATTTATCAGCATCAACATCAATAACCGTGATGTCATTTTGTTCACCAACCAGATCTTCTGCCAGTGTGCCACCTACTTGTCCTGCGCCTAAAATGATTATTTTCATTTGTCTTGTTACTACTTATACTCAAACTTGTTGTTTTAATTATGTAATACCATTCATTATAGGGATTGGTATAAGTTGGTTTTAGATTAACAACTTAGCACTTTTTGCTAAGTTTGGCATAATAAAAACCATCCATCGAGTTTTCTCCGGGGAGTATCTGCCAATCGTTACTATTGCCAGCAAGAGTTATCGAGTCTAACTGAGCATCTGCAGTAGTCGCTAGAAACTTAGCGATTTGTTGTTTGTTTTCTTCAGGCAATATTGAGCATGTGGCATAAATCATAGTGCCACCTGGTTTTAGTAGCTGCCAGATTGCATTAATAATTTTCTCTTGCAAAATAACCAGAGCGTCTATGTCTGTAGCTCGTCTTAACCATTTTATATCGGGATTTTTTCTGATCACACCAGTGCCTGAACAAGGGGCATCCAGTAAAATTCGATCAAACAATTCACCGTCAAACCAGCTAGCTGGGTTTGACGCATCACCCGCAATCACTTTTGCCTGCAGCCCTAAACGTGCCAAATTTTCTTCCACCCGAACAAGTCTTGATTGCTCGACATCAATTGCCGTCATCGCGTTGATCTCAGGGCAAAGCTCAAGAATATGACAGGTTTTACCGCCAGGCGCGGCACAGCAATCCAGCACATTGTCATTTGCTTGTGCCTGTAACAGCGGTGCCGCCATTTGCGCCGCACCGTCTTGCACTGAGACCCAACCCTGGGAAAAATTGGGTAACTTGGTGACATCCACAGGCTGCTCTAATAAAATAGCCTGGCTTAACTCTGCTACCTGCTTTACTGCGATATCTTGTTCTGCCAACAAGTTTAAATAATCTTCAATATTGGTTTTTTGTTGATTCACGCGCAGCCACATCGGTGGACGTTCAAGGTTTTTCTGCAGTATCTGTTGCCATTGCTCGGGGTAGCCAGCTTTGATTTTGTTAATAAACCAGCCAGGATGGTTAAAGCGTACCGGATCAGGTAATGACTCTGGGTTTTCTAATTCAGGCTGACGTTGATAACTGCGTAATACCGCATTAACCATGCCTTTTAAATGTCGATTTTTCAAAATTGCTGTGGCAGCAACCGTTTCCGCTACGGCAGCATGATCCGGAATTCGGGTAAATTTGATTTGGTAAATACCTACCATCATTAAAAAGTGAAACACCCGTTGCTTACCGGTAAGCGGCTTTTTCACAAAGCGACGTACATGTTGCTCAAGCTCTGGTAAATAACGTAATACGCCATAACAAAGCTCTTGCAATAATCCTTTGTCTTTGCCGGATTCAATGAGTTGTTGCTGTTTGGGCAATTCCTCCGATAACGAGCGGCCTTTGTCTACCACCGCATATAAACAGCGAGCGGCGAGGGCGCGTACGTTTTTACTCATTAGGCACTATCCTCGGGGTTGTTCACCGAGCTGCCGCAAATGTGCGATCCAACCTTAAACCAGTCACCACGACCATTTAAAATATCGGCGACCGTTAGAGCCTTTTTGCCTGGCAGTTGTAAGTTGGTGAATTTTAATTGGCCGTTACTGGTAGCGACACAGATACCTGATTTATCAACAGCGGTAATGAAGCCTGCGGCCATTGGAGTTACCTCACTGATAACCTCGGCTTGCCAAACCTTGATGCGATGCTCTTTGCCATTGTCGTTAAAGGTAAATTGGGCGAATGGCCAGGGTTGAAAAGCTCTAATTTTTCTATCTAGAACGTCAGCGGCTAATGAGAAATCTAACTCTGCTTCGTCTTTAGTTAATTTTTCAGCGTAATTGGCTAAAGCATTATCTTGTGGTTCGGCGTATTGAGTGCCGGCTGACATTTGGTCCATCGTATTTAATAATGCTACCGGACCAAGTTCGGCCAGTTTTTGGTAAAGGCTGGCGGATGTATCGGTATTGGTGATAGGGCAACTTGCTTTTAATAACATCGCGCCACTGTCTAAACCTTTATCCATCTGCATGATGGTAACGCCGGTTTCGCTATCGCCTATTTCCAAAGAACGTTGAATAGGAGCCGCACCACGCCAGCGGGGTAATAACGAACCGTGAACATTGACACAGCCTAAGCGTGGCGTATCTAAAATCACTTGTGGTAACAACAAACCATAGGCGACCACTACCATGACATCTGCCTCATAGCGGGCCAGCGTTTGTTGTGCCTCTTCACTTTTGAAGTTAGTAGGTTGTTCTATGGCTAAACCATGTTCTAACGCCAGTTGTTTAACGGCACAAGCTTGCAGTTTTTTGCCGCGCCCTGCGGGTTTATCCTCTGGACAATATACGGCTTTAATGTTGTGCTTCGAGTGAATTAGTGCCTGTAAATGTTTGGCGGCAAAATCTGGCGTACCAGCAAAAATTATATTGAGTGGTTTAGACAAGTGGGTGTACCTATTGCTGTATTATGCTTTTGCGTCTAAGCGAGCGGCTTTTTCAAGCTTAGCCTTGATGCGATGACGTTTTAATGGCGATAAATAATCAATAAACAACACACCATTTAAATGATCTAATTCGTGTTGAATACAAATAGCCAGGAGTTCTTCGGCATCTATGCTGAATTGTTCGCCTTGTTTATCTAATGCGGTTACTGAAACTTGGGTGTTACGTTCCACTTTTGCGTATTGTCCTGGTACCGACAAGCAACCTTCTTCATTGATCATCAAGTCGCCACTTTTTTTAGTGATCACCGGATTAATCAATACAATCGGCTCAGATTTATCGTCGCTGGTATCCATCACCACAATGCGTTGATGAATATTAACTTGTGTAGCCGCAAGGCCAACACCGTTTTCTTCGTACATGGTTTCAAACATGTCTTCGATAATTTTTTTAGTGTCATCAGTGACTTCCGTTACATCAACAGCAACAGTTCTTAGGCGTTCATCCGGGAAGCGTAGTATATTTAATATAGTCATAATTTTTTGCAAAACAATTAGCGATAATTGAGATTGAGTGTTATGTTTTAATTTTAGCCATTATTTTAAATGAATAATAGCGGTTTATACTCAGCAAGCAGAATTTTATGCCTGTGAGAGATAAATAACTGCTCTAAATGGACCAAAAAGCATGTTGAATAAAATACTAATAACTATATTTTGTCTGTTTACCTCACTCCAACTATTAGCGGATGAGTTGGAAATTAAAGAAGATGCGCCGAAATCCTATATTGTGCAAAAAGACGATACGCTTTGGGATATTTCAGGCTTGTTTCTCAATGAACCATGGTTATGGCCGAAACTATGGCGACTAAATCCTGAAATTAATAATCCTCACCTGATTTACCCTGGCGATGAATTACGCTTAGTCTATGATGACAAAGGTCAACCTATGCTGGTAAAAGGTAAACCAGAATTAACATGGTCGCCAAGTACGAGAAAGCAGTTAAAAGATCAAAATCCCATCACCATATTGCCTTTAGAACTGTTAGCACCTTATTTAAATTATTCGACGATATTAACTCAGGACAATATCGATAATTCGCAGTATATATTAGGTGGTGATGAAAAATATAAATCGAATATGGAAGGCGCCATAATTTACGTAAAAGGGGATTTAGTGGCAGGACAAAATTATGCCATTTATCATCAAGGCGATGAAATAATAGATCCTGAGTCGGGTGAACACTTTGGTTATCAGGCGATATTGGTTGGCACTGCAAAAGGCTTACGTAAGGGAAATGCCAAGAATAAACAACCATCTGCAATGTTTTTAGAGAATTCAAAGCGTGAAGTGAGATCTGGTGATATCGTCATTGCCGTGAATGAAGGACAGTTATTGCCAGCCTTTTATGCGATGCAAAGAGTGCAGAATAAAGAGTTACACGCGCGTATGATCAGTTCCTATAATTTGACCCGCGAGTTTGGTAAATTTGAAATTGTTTTACTGAATAAGGGGGCCAATACCAATTTAAAAATGGGTGAAGTGTACGCAATTAATCGTAAAAGCCCAGGGGTAATTGTCACTGCAGATGGCCCCGTATACGAAGATGATGCACCTAGCTGGTATCGACTCACGAACTCCAGTGATAGCAGTATTATCATACCATCAGAAAACATCGGCCATTTAATGGTGTTTAAAGTCATGGAAAAAACCAGCTTTGCGATAGTATTATCTAGTCGCAAGTCAGTTCGAATAGAAGATTTTGTAACCGCCCCGTAATGAGGGAAGATACCAGTCCGCATCAGTATATAGTTGTCTCAGTGCTTATGCAGATTGGTAAAAAATAACAATAACTCAATAAGGGCATTTTCTTAAGGAAAAGAATAATGTCAACACAACTAAAAACACGGCGGCATTACTGGTTAGCGATAAAACGGATCCCAAGGCTAGCCAGCAATATCAAAATTAAGCTGTTTAACCAATATGGCCTGGCTGGCTTATTTGACTTGTCATCATCGGCATTGTCAGCGCTAGGCCTAAATGGCAAACAAGTTACAGCAATACACTCGCCTGACTACGCCAGCATAGAAGCCACAATTCAACGGTGTCATGCTCATCAGATAACCATTGTCGGCTTTGATGATAATAATTATCCGGCGTTATTGAAAGAAACGTCAAACCCGCCCGTGTTGTTATTTGGCCAGGGTAATTTAGCCTTATTAAATCAACCACAACTGGCTATTGTTGGTTCTCGCAGTGCCACAATATCGGCAAGAGAGCATGCAAAAACGTTTGCTATGCAACTTTCGCAAAGTATGGTAATTACCTCGGGTTTGGCTCTCGGCATCGATTCAGCTGCGCACAGGGGGGCATTAATCGCTGACCGATATACCATTGCGGTTGTTGGTACCGGTTTAGATATCGTTTATCCTACGCGTAATAAAACATTGGCCGCTGACATTCTCGCCCAGAATGGTGCCATTATCAGTGAATATTTACCTGGCACTAAACCCAACCCGGGTTGCTTCCCTAAACGCAACAGGATCATTACCGGCATGAGTTTCGGGGTGTTTGTGGTTGAGGCACAGTTAAAAAGTGGCTCGCTGATTTCCGCAAGAATGGCGTTAGAACAAAATAGAGAGGTTTTTGCCATGCCGGGAGCGATTAATAACCCACAAAGCAAGGGCTGCCATAGCTTAATAAAACAAGGAGCAACGTTAGTTGATCAGCCCTCCGATATTTTATCTTTGTTAGAATTTCCCAGTTTTTCTGGTCTGTATAGAAGTAATCCGCCAAAATCGAATGGAAAAGTTGAAAAAACTAACCAACAAAGCTTGTTTATCGACTCATTGTTAAGTAGTGTGGATTATGAAGCTACTTCCGTAGATATAGTAGTTTCTCGGAGTAATCTTCCCATAGAGGAGGTCTTAACCCGATTGATGGCGCTAGAGCTTAGAGGTCTGGTAACTGCGGTACCAGGAGGCTATATCAAAATGAACTGATATAATAATATTTATATCAGGTTCAATCACTTAAAGGGGATGGTCATGTTTGATATACTTATGTATCTTTTTGAAAACTATATCCATAGTGAAGCCGAAGTCATGGTAGATCACGATATTCTTACCGATGAATTAACTCGTGCGGGTTTTCATCAGGACGAGATTTACAAAGCCTTATCGTGGCTGGAAAAATTGTCAGCATTACAAAACACCGATGCTTATCCATACTTAACCCGCAGGCCAGGGGTCTCAGTACGTATTTACACGTCGGAAGAAACAAAATTCCTTGATGTCGAAAGCCGAGGTTTTCTGATGTTTCTCGAGCAAATAAACGTACTCGATTTTACCACCCGTGAAATGGTTATCGACAGAGTGATGGAACTTGATACTAACGACTTTAATATTGATGATTTAAAGTGGGTGGTATTAATGGTGCTGTTTAATGTGCCGGGAAAAGAATCGGCGTATTCGCAAATGGAAGATTTAATCTTCGATGAATGTGAAGGCCCGTTGCATTAATTTACCCTTGTTTATGTCATAATAACTCGCTCAATGGAGTTATTATGACTAAAGACATCAAACCGTTATTTTCTCAACACGAGCATGCTCTGGAAAAAGCTTATGAAGTTTGCCCTGAGTGTGGCAGTGAGCTTGCCTTAAAAAACTCCAAAGCCGGGGCTTTTATTGGTTGTGTTAGCTATCCCAATTGTCATTATACCCGTCCTGTGGTCGAGCAGGAGAAATTTGAAACTCAAGTTTTAGCTGGCAGCCAGTGTCCAAAATGTTCTCATGAAATGGCGGTAAAGCAAGGTCGATATGGCTTATTTATTGGCTGTAGCAATTTTCCTGAATGCCATCATATCGAAGAAATGAATCAAAGCGATAAACTCGATGTGATTTGCCCTGACTGTAATAAGGGGCAGTTACAGGAGAAAGTCAATCGTCAGGGTAAAACCTTTTATAGTTGCGATCGTTACCCTAAATGCAAATACGTAGTAAACCATAAACCGGTCGCGCATATTTGCCCTGAATGTCATTGGTCAATTATGCTGCAAAGAAAAATGTCCGGTGAAAATGTCATAATATGTCCGCAAAAAAAGTGCAGTCACAAAATAAAACGCGTATAATCCGCTTTTATCGTCAATGATAACTACCACAACAATTAAAATTTTTAAAAGTATTTGATATGCAAGGCCCTTGCATTTCATATCAAATATTTATTAAAACTTAAGAGAGAAAATTATGACATCAACATTTGTTGCCATATTAATGGGATCAGACTCTGATCTTCCTGTAATGCAATCAACTATCGATATCTTAAAGAAATTTGATATCGCTTGTGAAGTTCGCGTTCGCAGTGCGCACCGTACTCCAGATGCGGCGAAAGCATACGTTAAAGATGCAGAAGAGCGAGGCTGTAAAGTTTTTATTTGTGCTGCTGGTTTAGCTGCTCACTTAGCTGGTGCGGTTGCCGGTATGACAACTCGTCCGGTAATTGGAGTGCCAATCGATAATGGTCCATTACAAGGCCATGATGCTTTATTATCAACGGTAATGATGCCTGGTGGTATTCCGGTAGCGACCGTTGCTATTGGTAAAGCTGGCGCGAAAAACGCAGGTTATTTAGCCGCCCAAATGTTAGGTGTAGCTGATCAGGCCATTGCTGACAAAGTAAAAGCTGAACGTGTTGCTAACGCGGCAGCATTACTAGCCAAAGATGAAGCGATGCAAGCTAAATTAGTATAATTTAGTTCTTATCCCTGAATCAAAAAACCTGCTTCGGCAGGTTTTTTTGATTCAGGGATTAATTAACTTAGACTAAGGTGGCATTGCCTAAAAATTAATAAACACCATAATGATAGTATCAATACCAACCTCTAAGGTGACACTATGTCAGACAAATATACTAATGGACTTGGTCAAGTGGCAGCCAACCAACAAGCCTTAAGTCCCGTTAATTTCCTCAAACGTACTGCCGAATTATACCCAAATAAAACTGCGATTATTCACGGCAGTGACAGCTACAGTTATGTGGAATATCAGCAAAATGTAAAGCGCTTAGCCTCAGCCTTACTGCAACGAGGTGTGAAAAAGGGCACTACAGTTTCCATCATGGCAGCCAATATACCCGCATTTTTGGATGCTCATTTTGCCGTACCAATGATAGGTGCTGTACTTAATTCATTGAATACCCGTCTCGATGCCGACAACCTTGCTTTCATCCTCGATCACGCGGAATGTGATGTGTTATTAACCGACACCGCTTATTATAAAGTGATGAAAAAAGCGGTTGCCTTATCAAGTAGAAGCCCGCTGATCATTGATATTGATGACCGACAAGGTCCGGGTGGTGAGTGTCTTGGCGAAATTGAATATCAACAGTTGCTTGCTGAAGGAGATCCAGACTATACCCTGGCGATGGTTGAAGATGAGTGGCAGGCGATGGCACTTAATTACACCTCTGGCACCACCGGCAACCCGAAAGGCGTAGTTTATTCACATCGTGGCGCTTATTTAAATGCTTTGGGCAATAACATGATTTGGCCATTGGATGAAAATTCAGTGTACTTATGGACGCTACCTATGTTTCATTGTAATGGTTGGTGTTTTCCCTGGACCGTTACCGCAATGGCGGCTACGCATGTGTGTCTTCGTCAGGTCGAAGTGTCAGCGATCATCAATTCGATTAATGAACACAAGGTGACTCATATGTGTGGTGCCCCAATAGTGTTAAATATGATCTTGAATGGCCCAGATGAGCTCACCAGTAAACTAAATTCGAATATAAAAGCAATGACCGCCGGCGCACCACCGCCAGCTGCGGTGATAAAGGGTATAGAAAAATTGGGTTTCGATATCACTCAAACCTATGGATTAACCGAAGTTTATGGCCCTTGTGTGGCCAGTACATGGAAACATGAATGGGATAACTTAACTGCTGATGAGCGGGCGGCATTAAAAGCAAGACAAGGCATTCGCTATCCAACTCAAGAAGACGTTGATGTGCTCGACCCGGAAACGATGCAACCTGTGCCAAGCGATGCCGAGACGATTGGCGAAATAATGTTTCGCGGTAATACCACGATGAAAGGCTATTTAAAGAATCCATCAGCGACGGAAGAAGCATTTAAAGGTGGCTGGTTCCATTCCGGTGATTTGGCAGTGAAACACCCAGACGGTTATTTGGAAATACGCGATCGCTCTAAAGATATTATTATCTCTGGCGGGGAAAATATTTCATCGGTGGAGGTTGAAGGCATTCTATATCGGCATCCGGCCATAATGGAAGCCGCTGTAGTTGCTCGCAAAGATGATACCTGGGGCGAAACACCTTGTGCTTTTGTTACCTTAAAACCCGGCGAGCAGGCCACCCAAAGTGATATTATAGCCTTTTGTAAAAGCAATATGGCTTCTTTTAAATGCCCTAAAACCATTGTTTTTTCTGATTTACCGAAAACATCAACAGGAAAAATTCAAAAATTTATATTAAGAGAAAAAGTGAAAAACCTGTTTGAGCAAAAAGCAGAAGCTGTCTAATACCAATAAACCAAAACTTGCAGTAAAACTATTAAATGCGGTCATTGCCTAAAGCGGCTATAATGGCCGCAATTTTTATGGCTAAAGCAACCTAATACCAATTAACCATTAAAAATGAACAGATATTTAATCAACTTGGTATATTATGAGTGTCGATAACAATAACTCTACATCATCGCCAAACTTTTCCTCTGCGATTGATGCGTTTCAACAAGGCGGAATTATTGCTTACCCTACGGAAGCGGTTTTTGGTTTAGGTTGCAATCCGAACGATATCATTGCCGTAAAAAAATTATTGGCTTTGAAAAATAGAGCGGTTGAAAAAGGCCTGATATTGTTGGCCGCTAACTATTCACAACTTCTCCCTTTTATTGACGATAAGAAAATACCACAAGATAAGCGTGATAGCGTATTGTCACGTTGGCCCGACGGAGTTACCCAAGTGATGCCGGCGAATAAAGACATTAGCAATTATTTAACCGGACAGTTTGATACAATTGCCGTGCGAGTTACCAGTCAGCCTGATGTTGTTGCCCTTTGTAATGCCGTAAATAAACCTATTGTTTCAACCAGTGCTAATTTTAGTGGCGAAAAACCCGCGTTAACATGGCAAGAAGTTGAACAGAAAATGGCAGACAAAGTTGATTTTATTATCAAAGGGAAAACCTTAGGTTTTAGCCAGCCATCCACCATTATCAATGCTCTTACAGGAGACGTATACCGATCATGAGCCAAGTAAATATCGAACAAGTCATCGATTTCTTAAAATCGTTACAAGATAGAATTTGTGATGCCTTAGAACAAGCCGATGGCAGTGCAAAATTTGTCGAAGATAACTGGCAACGTGAAGAGGGGGGCGGTGGCCGCACCCGGGTGTTAACTGACGGTACTGTGATTGAACAAGGCGGTGTTAATTTTTCACGGGTAAGCGGCGATAAACTACCTCCTTCTGCTACGGCTCATCGGCCAGAACTTGCCGGCCGAACTTGGCAAGCATGTGGTGTATCTTTAGTTATCCATCCGAAAAATCCACACATTCCAACGTCACATGCCAACGTTAGATTTTTTATTGCCGAAAAAGAGGGCGAAGAGCCGGTGTGGTGGTTTGGTGGCGGCTTTGATTTAACGCCATTTTACCCGGTAAAAGAGGATGTCATCCATTGGCATCAAACCGCAGCCGATTTATGTAAACCATTTGGTGACAATGTCTACAATGATCATAAAAACTGGTGTGATGAATATTTTTATTTAAAACATCGGGATGAAACCCGTGGTGTTGGCGGCTTATTCTTTGACGATTTAAATGTTTGGAGCTTTGATAAGTGTTTCGATTACATTAAAGCCGTTGGCCAAGGGTTTATTGATGCATACGTACCGATTATCGATAAACGCAAAGACGTTCCCTACACTGAACAGCAACGTCAGTTTCAATTATATCGTCGCGGTCGTTATGTGGAATTTAACCTGGTATTCGATCGAGGCACATTATTTGGTTTGCAATCGGGTGGCCGCACCGAATCTATTTTAATGTCGATGCCGCCATTGGCACGCTGGCAGTATAACTACCAACCTGAAGAGGGAAGTCAGGAAGCTGAACTCTATGAGCATTACTTAAAGCCACAAAACTGGCTATAAATATAATTCTTCCTGGAATAATTATACAGAAAAGACACTAATACATGGAAGTATGTAGGTAGAACAATGCAGGAGCGATTGTCGAGGGACGTTTAATTTTCTGCTTTATTCCGGGAAAAATTATTTATTAAAGCGTCTTAATTCTTCCATCGCCGCCAACACATTTTTCATATTCAGCTTGGCATCCGGTAATTCCTGATAATTAGTGTCAAAAATGGTGAAGTTACCTAAACGGTCCAACTCATTTAATTGCTGTATATCTTTAATCGCGTAATAGCCATCGCGACCTAACAATAGCCAATCATGCGGCTGCTTATGAAACAACGACTGGCCACTACTATAATCTTTACTATGGTTGCTACAGCCTAAGGCGTTTGTAATCACCGTGGGTGCAATGTCGTAGTGGCTGGTTTCACCCTGATAAAAATCATGCTCGGCGTTTGGCCAGTATATAATTAACGGTACCTGTGTTTGGTATTTTGAATAATTACTGTTGTGCCCCCAGAACCCTTTATTACTATCATTAAACTCTTTGCCATGATCGCCGGTGATGATAATAATGGTGTCATTAATGTCGTCACCTAACTGGCTAATGACCCGTTCGATCTGCTGATCGATAAAGTGAATAGAGTTTTTATACAGGTTGATAAATGGCTCAGCATCGTAATCATCATTTAATGCCATATAGTTAATGTCATCAAGAGAAGGCTGATACTTACGCTGAAAATCTTTCGGGATCGAAAACCCATGGGCGGCATCATAAAGCATGAAAGCAAAAAACGGCTTGTCATCGTCTCTATTACTATGCCAGTCGATGAAATCTTTGGTGATATCCAGATCCCGTTGATAGGGTTTATCGCCTTTTGAATGAGTTCTTAAATTATCGACATTACTAAACAAGGTTTGATCAAACTCAGGGCTGGTAAGTTTCGCACTGGCAAAAATACCGGTTTGATAATCTTGCTGTTTTAAAATATTCATCATTACCGGGCTGCGTTGTAAATCCAGTATCGGCTGCCAATAATGACCAGGAATCGCATAAAATAAACTGAACATGCCGTGGCGGGTATTGTTACTGCCGCTGTAGTGTTCGGTAAAATGATTACCCATTTGCGCGATATTATAAATGTTCGGCGTCATTGCCTCATCTATCATATCATTGCGCCATGAATCTAAAGTGAGCAATAAGATATTCTTTGGCTGTGCTGGCGGCTGACATTGCATTGCTTGCATTGGGTAGTTGATAGCCGATTTTATTTTCTTTTGTTTCAGTAACGCTTGCTGTTTTTGTGCTTCAATATTTACCACACCAAATTTCGCCATAAAACTCTTTGCCGTTAACGGAAAAGAAATTGGCAAATAACGAGCTTGCTGGGTAATGTTTTTTTCAAACATCGCATCTGCCCAGGTATGGATGCCGTGGCCAGTAAGCAAAAATAGCGCCCAAATTTTCAAAATTGGTTTTATGGATAGATTTACCTGGGTATATTTGCGCCAGAGAAATTCACTAATAAATATCTGCACGGCAAAGAAGGTAACGATGATCATCGCGATCATTGTCCACAACGGCCATGAGAAACTGAATATTTCAGTGCCGCCTTCCACCATTAATTCAAATACAATGCCATTGAAATGAAAGCGGTATTGTTGATAAACAAAGGTATCTGCCAGTAGTAAAGATAAGGTGAGGGATACCAGGATTATAGCCAAAATTCGTATTGCTATCGGATTTCTGATGATTTTAGTTAATAAATGCAAAACACCACTTAGCAGTAACGTTAATAACCCCAAATGGGCAATGGTGTAAGTCAATAAAAACACAGCAGAGAGTATCGTTGCCGGGTATGGGTTAGGTGTTAAATATCGCAATGCCACCAGCAAAGCGAATATAAAGTTCAATAGTAGGTATCGATTGAGCCAGCTATGGGTAGTTTTTGTCATTTCTGAATTCATATAATAGTTTTATTTTATCTGGTTATTAGCACTATAGGTTTTTTGATTTACATCAATAACCACATTATTTTTATGGTTAAACTTCATTACAAATTATATCCCTATGAATATTAAAAACAAAAGCCATGAAAAAAAATATTATCAGTTTAGCCATCGTATCTTTGTTAGCAAGTAATGCAGTAGTAGCCGCCTCTTACCAAGCGGGTGATTTCGTCATTCGCGGCGGGATCACTATGGTGGATCCAAACAGTGACAAGGCAACCGTAAATGTTCCTGCTCTTGGTGGCGATACGCCATTATCAGTATCGGTAGAAGATAATACACAAATCGGTCTAAACTTTGTATATTTCTTCGATAGTAATTGGGCAATTGAAGTTTTAGCCGCAACACCATTTACCCACGATGTAAAAATTCATGATCCACAAGGCATTTCTGAAGGATTATTCGGTGCCAATGTTGATGGAGTAACATTAGCCGAAGTTAGCCAATTACCGCCAACGGTAAGTGCCCTTTACTATTTTGATACCGGTTCTAACTTTATGCCATATGTTGGTGCTGGTATTAATTACACTATTTTCTTTGATGAAGAATTTAAATCAACACCAGAAAGTTTAGGCTTTAACGATTTAGAGCTAGACGGTTCATTTGGTTTTTCCGTGCAAATTGGTGCCGATTATCAGCTAAATGAAAAATGGCATGTGAATGTCTCTGCGCGTTACATCGACATTGCTACTGAAGCAAACTTTAAAATTGGCGATGAAATTACCGGCTCTGCCGATGTTGATGTCGATCCTATGGTCTACTCGTTAATGCTGGGTTACAAATTTTAGTCAACTTACTTTAATTAGTATTTTCTTAAAACATACTAGAGTCCCTTATAGTTTCGCTATTAAGGGGCTATTTCTTATTCCAATCTGTATTTGAATTGGTTAATCTAAGCAAAATCCTTTTTTAGTAACCGTTATGGATAAGTATCTCGTTTTTGGCAACCCAATTGCTCAATCCAAATCTCCTGCAATTCACCAAATGTTTGCCGAGCAAACTAAACAATCGATGCATTATGATAAGTTTTTATCTAACGTAGATGATTTTGTAAAAGACATTGAATCTTTCAAGCTTGCTGGTGGTAAAGGCGCTAATATTACCGCGCCTTTTAAAGAGCAAGCAATGAAGATGTGTGATCAACTATCCAGCAGAGCTCAAGCAGCGGGCGCCGTGAACACATTAATTTTTTCAAAGCAGGGGATCACCGGAGATAACACCGATGGTGTCGGTTTAGTCAATGATTTAATCACCCAACAGGTGACGTTGACAGGTAAGAAAGTTTTATTAATGGGCGCCGGGGGAGCATCAAGAGGTGTAATTTTGCCATTGTTAGCACAAAACCCTGAGCAATTAATCATAGTGAACCGCACCACGGATAAAGCAATGCAATTAGCAAAGCGCTTTGATGATCCAAGATTAACCGTAATAACATTTGCTGAAACAGAAAAACATAGCTTCGATGTTATCATTAATGCCACTTCAGCAAGTTTATCCGCTAATTTGCCTGCGCTAAGTGCCAATGCGATCACTGCCCAAACGGTTTGTTATGACATGGTATATGGCAAGCAACTCAGCCCGTTTTTAATTTGGTGCCAACAGCAAGGGGCAAAGCAGGTTATAGATGGATTAGGTATGTTGGTCGGCCAAGCCGCTGAAAGCTTCTATTTATGGCGTAAAGTAAGCCCCGAGCCATTACCCGTAATGCAAAGGTTACGTGATCAATTGCGCGCATAGCGTTATACCAATCAGCATAAGCACTGATAACAACCACAGGTTTCAAGAGAGTTATAATGAATCAGGCAATTTTATTTAATGATGATCACTGTTTTTTGCAAGATCAGCAGATGTGGCGCTTTACCGGCCTTATTGCTGGAAACCTGATCACAATTTATATTAAATCTGATTACAAAGTACTAAACCTGGAAATGAAATTTAACTTTGAAGAGCTGGTGGAAGATTATTTAGAAGATGGAGAGCCAAATAACAATAGTGAAATTTGGCTCTAATACCAGTTCGCGTAATGATGTGATCAATTGTGAATGCTATAGAAAGTTTTAGAACAACTGAAATTTTGAATAGATAGTTATTCATATCTTTTTGAAATTTCAGGAAGTTATAAAGCTTTATATACATTCCCGAAGGGTAACTCATATGTTGTTTATATGAGTTACTCAATGATCAGATCATTATACGGATTGGTATAATACATTATAGCCATGGTATTAGTATGAATAGGTATTGTCCGTATCTTCAATATATTCATTCTTTAAAAGAACATAGTTGGCGTTGGTCGCTTTTAAAAACTCAAGTTCATTGTCTTTAAGAGCTCGGCTTTGTTTTACTGGGTTACCAACGTATAAATAACCCGCTTGAAGATTTTTATTTGGCGGAACCAATGAACCAGCACCAATAATGATGTCATTGCCGACAACAGCACCATCCATCACAATAGAACCCATGCCAACCAATATCCTTGAGCCTAAAGTACAACCGTGCAACATGACTTTGTGACCAACAGTGACCTGTTCACCAATAATCAAAGGGTTTCCATCCGGGTTTGTCTCGCTCTTACGAGTGACATGCAAAACACTGCCATCTTGAATATTGGAATCCTTGCCAATAGAAATATGGTTTACATCACCTCTAACAACAACCAATGGCCAGATACTGACATCGTCAGCGAGTGTTACATCACCAATAACCACACTTGTGGCATCAACATAGACATTTTCTCCAAGATTTGGCTTAATTCCACGATAGGGGCGAATATTTGAAATGTTCATAAATAAAGTCTCAACACAAATTATTTAGTCATAATATCTAAAATATAGCTAAAACTAAATAACTGAGCAGTTAAATGGTCAATTAACTGCTTAGTTAAATAAACCGCGAGTAAAGCGGCAAAGTAGCCGATGGTTGAATAAAACAGCTCATGCCATTAACAAACAGTGCATATCCAGTAAAGGTTGTGCATAAACTAGCCGAACAAACAAAAAATACAATTATTTTTAAAAAAATGGTTGACCCCAGCGCAAAAACCCCTAAAATGCGCATCCACTTCCTAGGAACATCCCAACGAAGTGTTTTGATAAGTTAAGTCAGCTAATAAGCTTATTTAACTCCAACAAAACTTTTGAAAAACTTTTCAAAAAGTAGTTGACATCAAAGCAGGATGGCGTAGAATGCGCCTCCTACT
>MAAC01009754.1_pt1 | contig 20827 bp, 15 predicted proteins | sample 1115981 | NCBI WGS metagenome assembly MAAC01 (sample SAMN04961126, study PRJNA320927) | seawater metagenome | isolation source: sample BD02T64 sea water enriched with oil for 64 days | place: USA:Gulf of Mexico | collected 2013-07-27
CCGCACACGAAGTTCGAAGCGGAGGCGTATATCCTCACCAAAGACGAGGGTGGCCGTCACACGCCGTTCTTCGCGAACTACCGTCCGCAGTTCTACTTCCGGACCACTGACGTGACCGGTACGGTGATCTTGCCCGAGGGCACCGAGATGGTGATGCCTGGTGACAACTTGAAGTTCGAAGTCGAACTGATCGCACCGATTGCCATGGAAGACGGTCTGCGCTTCGCGATCCGCGAAGGCGGCCGTACCGTTGGTGCCGGCGTCGTGTCGAAGATCCTCGCGTAAGCACGGATCTGACGCGCCAATCACGTGTGTCGAAGATCCTCGCGTAAGCGCGGATCTTACGCGCCACTGAGCGATGGTTGAAAACTATATCAAGGGCTGCCTTCGGGCGGCCCTTTTGCGTTGTTCTGCGCTGCGGTCGGGGCGCGAGATCCGCCTGACTTGCAACGGCCGACTATGGGCTGCGGTGCCGTCCCGCTGTCTATTGGTGGGCTGCGCGGTGAGAGCGGGCAGGGGGAGCTGCCACGGGGGCCTCGGCTACATTTGCGTGACCCTTGCAGTTTGAGCACGGCGGCGACTTCCCCCATGGTTTGTGGGGGCGGGGGTGTGAGGGACATGAGCCAAGAGGCGCGGCACCAACGTGATTTTCGCGGCGATGGTTCTTTCCCTTGCCGAGATCGGTTGCGCACCCTACCGTTTTGCGGATGAGCGATTTAATCAAATATGCCTATGCGCTGCAGGCCGCCGGCCCCCGCGATGCATTGTCCGAAGCGGCGGCCATTACATTGTTGCGCGACGATGCTTTGGCATGGGTGCATCTGGACGGCACCCATGCGCAGGCGCGCAGCTGGATCGAGGCCAACCTGTCCTATCTCGATCCGCATGCAATTTCCGCTCTTTTGGCCGAAGAAACCCGACCGCGGGCGACGCGGATCGGAGACGGCGTTTTGGTGATCCTGCGCGGGGTCAATCTCAACGACGGTGCGGAGGCCGAAGATATGGTCTCGGTCCGGATTTGGGTCGATGCCCAACGTGTTGTCAGCGTCGCGCGGCGGCGCGTGTGGGCGGTCGAGGACATCGCCGCGCGGATCAAGGCCGGCGAGAGTTTTGACGCCGGCGCATTTTTGGCGCTCTTGGCTGAAAGGCTGGCGGTACGGATCGACGGGTTCGGGCGCGAACTGGACGATATGTCCGACGATCTTGAGGAGGAGGTCGCCGGCACACCGGAGGCGGCGCTGCGGCGGCGATTGGTGGATCATCGGCTGCGCACCATTACCTTTCGCCGCTATGTGGCGCCGCAGCGCGATGCGTTGGAGGCGTTGGTGTTGACGGACGGGCCGTTGTTTTTACCCGAAGACAGGCGGCGGCTACAAGAAACCCATGACCGTTTGACGCGTCTGGTCGAGGATCTCGACGCGATGCGCGAGAGGTTGACGGTGTTGCGCGAGGAATTGGCCGGGCAACTGTCAGAGCGGCTTAATCGCAATATGTATCTGATCTCGGTGATTTCGGCGGTGTTTTTGCCGCTGGGGTTTTTGACCGGGCTTTTTGGCGTCAATGTCGGCGGCATGCCGGGGGTCGAAAGCCCCCGCGCTTTTTGGTGGCTTTGCGGTGGTATGGGCACGATTGTCGCGTTGCAATTGCTGCTGTTGCTACGGTGGCGCTGGGTGTGACTTGATTTTTCCGGCGGATGTGGCATCGTAAAGACATTGCCGATGGAGGGCGCGATGAACAGCTGACTGAACCCCGAATGATTTTTCTCAATCACAGGAGTTTAGCATGGCTGACCTTTCTATGGATGCGCGGGCACGCCATCCGATCACGCTGCCCGACGGGCAGGTGCATTCCAACACCGTCTGGCTTAAATCTGTTATCGATCACCCGAATATTGAAGTGGGTGATTTCAGCTATTACAATGATTTTGAGGCGGTGACGGATTACGCCGCCCGCATTGCGCCGTATTTATTTGCGGGCGCGCCGGAGCGCCTTCGCATTGGCAAGTTTTGCCAGATCGCCAATGGCGCACGGTTTGTCACATCCTCGGCGGATCATCCCAAACGTTGGTTCACGACCTTTCCCTTTGCGGTCTTTGACAACAGTCAGATGCCGTATTTTTCCGAAGCATTCTCGGTGGGTCGGGACACGTCTATCGGTCATGATGTTTGGATCGGGGATGGGGCTGTGATTCTGCCCGGAGTGGCCGTTGGCAACGGTGCGATCATCGGCGCGGGGGGCGTGGTGGCGCGCGATGTGCCGGCCTATGCGGTGGTTGCGGGCAATCCGGCGGGCACGGTGCGCATGCGATTTGACGCCGAAGTGACTGCCTTGCTCGAACGATTGGCATGGTGGGATTTGCGCCTTGACCAGATCGGCGCCTTGATGCCGGTTTTGGCCTCGGCCGATGCGTCCGCCTTGCGCGCTGCGGTGGTGCGATATCGCGGCGACGGGGAGGGATAGTGGGCAAATCCGGGGGCGCGGCGCGCCGTGGTTTCGCTCCGTCACGTGAATGCGTGAAATCCGCGCAAAAACGCTTGATCTTGTGACGCGCATGGCGTAATCCCGCCCTCGGTCTTAGGGGTATAGCTCAGCTGGTAGAGCGACGGTCTCCAAAACCGTAGGTCCCGGGTTCGAACCCTGGTGCCCCTGCCAAGACCACATGCGCGGCATATGCATTACCGTAGCGCCCTAATCCAGCCTTGAAATTGTTGCCCCGCCCCCGTATGTCGGGCCAAGCAACGAAAAAGAGATCTCTCACATGGCACGCACGAACCCGCTTCAGTTTATCAATCAGGTCCGCGCCGAGACCGCGAAAGTGGTGTGGCCGACGCGCCGCGAAGTTTTGCTCACCACCGGTATGGTGTTTGTGATGGCAGCTTTGACTGCGGTGTTTTTTGCCGTCGTCGATATCCTGATCCGTTCGGGGTTGAGCGGATTGCTGTCGTTCTTCGGATAAGTATCGCAGGTCGCTTAAGGCCGACGGGCGCGTTCCTTTCGGGGCGCGCTTTGTGTTTGTGAACCCGCGTGCGCACCGGTGACGGATTTTTAACCGAACTTGTGACGGCAGCGGCCCGCGCGCGAAATTTCGACGGGGAAATCACCCTGAAGGCCTTGAATTCTTGGGGCGCGGGATGTAAATCGCAAGTCTGATCAGAAAATGGCGTGTGGCGATTCGGGCCTCGCGCCGATTTTTTTGTTTCAGGTGCAAACGATGAAGTGTTTGCAAAATATAGAGAATTCCCCCGATCCGTTGGCCGCATTGGCCACGGTCGGGCGCAAAGATGGGACTTGGGTCAAGATGGCGAAACGTTGGTATTCTGTGAGCGTTCTCTCGAACTTCGAGAAAAAGATCGCAGAGCAGATCAAAACTTCCGCGCTTGAGAACGGTCTCGAAGACGAGATCGACGAAGTTCTGGTGCCCACCGAAGAGGTGATCGAAGTGCGCCGTGGCAAAAAGGTGACCTCCGAGCGCCGCTTCATGCCCGGGTATGTTCTGGTTCACATGGAGATGTCGGACCGTGGCTATCACTTGATCAACTCGATCAATCGCGTCACCGGGTTTTTGGGCCCGCAAGGCCGCCCGATGCCGATGCGCGATGCTGAGGTCAATGCGATCCTGAACCGTGTTCAGGAAGGCGAGGACAGCCCGCGCACGTTGATCAATTTCGAGATCGGCGAAAAAGTTAAGGTCAACGATGGCCCGTTCGAAGATTTCGACGGCATGGTTGAAGAAGTTGATGAAGACAACAATCGCCTCAAGGTGATGGTGTCGATCTTTGGCCGCGAAACGCCGGTCGAATTGGAATTCACACAGGTCACCAAACAGATCTGATGTGTCGCCGTGGGAGGTTGCCGCATCGCGATGCGGCAGTCGAACCACACAACTGAGAGCGGAGGGGGCGCGCCCCTGATGCGTTGGAATGAAGGAGAGGCCACATGGCCAAGAAACTCGTCGGCACGATGAAGCTGCAAGTGCCCGCAGGTCAAGCGAACCCGTCCCCCCCCGTGGGTCCGGCGCTCGGTCAGCGCGGCATCAATATCATGGAATTCTGCAAGGCGTTCAACGCCAAGACGCAGGAGATGGAGCCGGGCGCACCGTGCCCGACCGTGATTTCCTACTACCAAGACAAGTCGTTCACGATGGACATCAAGACGCCGCCTGCGTCCTATTTCCTGAAAAAAGCGGCCAAGGTCAAATCCGGCGCGAAATTGCCCGGTAAAGAAACCGTCGCAACCGTCACATCGGCTCAGGTGAAAGAAATCGCCGAAGCCAAGATGAAAGATCTGAACGCCAATGACGTTGAAGCGGCGATGCTGATCATCATGGGCTCGGCCCGTTCTATGGGCATTGAGGTGAAGTAATGGCTAAGGTTGGAAAACGTTTTAGCGCGGCGCGCGAAGCTTTCACTGGCAAAGAAGCCCTGTCTGTTCAGGACGCGGTTGCTTTGGTCAAAGGTTCGGCATCTGCCAAATTCGACGAAACCGTCGAAATCGCGATGAACCTCGGTGTTGACCCGCGTCACGCGGACCAAATGGTTCGCGGTGTTGTCGGTTTGCCCAATGGCACCGGTAAAACCGTGCGCGTGGCTGTATTTGCCCGTGGCGCGAAAGCCGACGAAGCCCAAGCGGCTGGCGCGGATATCGTCGGTGCCGAGGATCTGATGGAAGTCGTCCAAGGCGGCAAAATCGAGTTTGATCGTTGCATTGCGACCCCTGACATGATGCCGATTGTCGGCCGTCTGGGTAAAGTGCTCGGTCCGCGCAACTTGATGCCGAACCCCAAGGTTGGCACCGTGACCATGGACGTTGCAGACGCCGTGAAAGCGGCCAAAGGCGGCGAAGTTCAATTCAAGGCCGAAAAGGCCGGGGTTGTGCACGCGGGTGTTGGCAAAGTCTCGTTTGACGAAGCCAAATTGGTTGAGAACGTGCAAGCGTTCATCGATGCCGTGGCCAAGGCTAAGCCAACAGGCGCCAAAGGCGCGTACATGAAGTCGATCTCTTTGAGCTCGACCATGGGTCCGGGCGTGACCATCGACGTGGCGAAAGTCACCGACTAAAGAATTCTCCACGGCGTCTGTTATGGGCGCCGTGGGAATGGCGGAGCCGCAAGGCTTCGTCCTGTCCGAGACGGAGGGTGCGGCGGATCTGCGGCGCATAATTCCTTCCTGAGATGGGGAACGAGACAATTTCCGAAGGGCTTAGACCTTCGGGCGATATTGGCCTCGGGACCCTGAAATTGGACCCGACTGTCAGGGAAACCTGACGTAACTGAGCCGGGGGGAGACCCCCAAATTTGGAGTAAAACTGTGGATAGAGCCCAGAAAGAGAAAGTGGTCGAGGAACTCGGCCAGATCTTTGAAAGCTCTGGCGTTGTAGTGGTTGCCCACTACGCGGGTCTCACGGTTGCTGATATGCAGGATCTTCGGGCGCGCGCAAGCGATGCCGGTGGGTCCGTACGCGTTGCCAAGAACAAGCTCGCCAAAATCGCCCTAGAGGGTAAGCCCTGCGCTTCGGTTGCAGAGTTCCTTTCGGGCATGACCGTTCTGACCTATTCCGAGGATCCCGTGGCAGCCGCCAAGGTCGCCGAGGACTTCGCCAAGGAAAACGATAAATTCGTGATCCTCGGTGGTGCAATGGGTGAGAACGCTCTGGACCGTGCCGGTGTTAAAGCCGTGTCGTCCATGCCGTCGCGCGAGGAGCTTATTGCTTCGATCGCTGGCTGCATCGGCGCACCTGCTTCGAACATCGCGGGGGCCATTGGCGCGCCTGCTTCGAACATCGCGGGCATTTTGTCCACTATCGAGGACAAGGCCGCGGCCTAAGCAACCTGAAATTCGCGTGGTGGCATAAGCCTCACGTTGGAACACACTTTAGAAAAACGGAAAGAGTCTAAAATGGCTGATCTGAAAAAACTTGCTGAAGAGATCGTTGGTCTGACGCTTCTCGAAGCACAAGAACTGAAAACCATCCTCAAAGACGAGTATGGCATCGAGCCCGCAGCTGGCGGCGCCGTGATGATGGCTGGCCCTGCTGATGGTGCCGGTGCGGCTGCTGAAGAGCAGACCGAATTCAACGTGATCCTGGTTGCAGCCGGCGCGTCGAAAATCAACGTCATCAAAGAAGTCCGTGCCATCACCGGCCTGGGCCTCAAAGAAGCAAAAGAGCTTGTCGAAGCTGGTGGCAAAGCCGTCAAAGAAGGCGTCGACAAAGCCGAAGCAGACGACATCAAAGCCAAGCTCGAAGCAGCTGGCGCCGAAGTCGAGCTCAAGTAATCGCGTCCGGGGCAACCCGGGCCACCATATACAGGCTGGGTCCGATCGATTTCGGGCCCAGCCAAACCTGTCTTAGCAAGGGCTTTACCGGCAATGCCGCGAAGCGTTTTCTTAGGTGAGGTTCACCGATCGGGAGGCCATCCTTGGGACGATGGCCATGAATTGATCAGAATCCTACCGTCTCGAAAGGGCGAGATACCGGTGCCCAACGGTATTTTCGTCTGATGAGAAACTGAAAGGTGACATCGACCATGGCTCAATCCTTCCTTGGCCAGAAACGTTTGCGTAAATACTATGGCAAAATCCGCGAAGTGCTGGAAATGCCCAACCTGATCGAGGTGCAGAAAAGCTCCTATGATCTCTTTTTGAAATCCGGCGACGCGCCCCAACCCACCGATGGTGAAGGTATTATGGGCGTGTTCCAATCGGTGTTTCCGATCAAGGATTTCAACGAGACCTCGATCCTCGAATTCGTGAAATACGAGCTCGAAAAACCGAAATATGACGTCGAAGAGTGCATGCAGCGCGACATGACCTATGCCGCCCCGCTGAAGGTCACGCTTCGCCTCATCGTGTTTGATGTGGATGAAGACACCGGTAACAAATCGGTCAAAGACATCAAAGAACAAGATGTATTCATGGGCGATATGCCTTTGATGACGCCGAACGGCACATTTGTCGTGAACGGCACCGAACGCGTGATCGTGTCGCAAATGCACCGCTCGCCCGGCGTGTTCTTCGATCACGACAAAGGCAAGACCCACAGCTCGGGTAAGCTGCTCTTCGCCTGCCGCATCATTCCCTATCGCGGTTCGTGGCTCGATTTCGAATTCGACGCCAAAGACATCGTCTTCTGCCGTATTGACCGTCGTCGCAAATTGCCGGTGACCACGCTGCTTTATGCGCTGGGTCTCGATCAAGAAGCGATCATGGACGCCTATTATGACACCGTCGATTTCACGCTCGAAAAAGGCAAGGGTTGGGTCACCAAATTCTTCCCTGATCGCGTGCGCGGCACCCGTCCGACCTATGATCTTGTAGATGCGGCCACCGGTGAAGTCATCGCCGAAGCCAGCAAGAAAATCACCCCGCGCGCGGTCAAGAAATTGATCGACGAAGGCAATGTGACAGACCTGTTGGTTCCGTTTGAGCATATCGTTGGGAAATTTGTCGCCAAGGACATCATCAACGAAGAAAACGGCGCGATCTATGTCGAAGCGGGCGACGAGCTGACGCTGGAATATGACAAGGACGGCGAATTGATCGGCGGCACCGTGAAGGAGCTGGTTGATGCGGGTGTGACCGAAATTCCGGTTCTGGATATCGATAACATCAATGTCGGCGCCTATATGCGTAACACCATGGCGATGGATAAAAACATGGGCCGCGACACCGCGCTTATGGATATCTACCGCGTGATGCGCCCGGGCGAGCCGCCCACCGTTGAAGCGGCCTCGAACCTGTTCGACACGTTGTTCTTCGATAGCGAACGCTACGATCTCTCGGCGGTTGGCCGGGTGAAAATGAACATGCGCCTTGCTCTTGATGCCGAAGACACACAGCGCACATTGCGCCGCGAAGACATTGTCGCCTGCATCAAGGCTCTGGTTGAATTGCGCGACGGCAAAGGCGATATCGACGATATCGACCACCTCGGCAACCGCCGTGTTCGGTCGGTCGGCGAGCTGATGGAAAACCAATACCGTGTTGGCCTGCTTCGTATGGAGCGCGCGATCAAAGAACGCATGTCGTCTGTCGAAATCGACACCGTCATGCCGCAAGACCTGATCAATGCAAAACCTGCGGCGGCGGCTGTGCGTGAATTCTTCGGCTCTTCGCAGCTGTCGCAATTCATGGACCAAACCAACCCCTTGTCGGAAGTGACGCACAAACGCCGCCTCTCGGCGCTTGGGCCGGGTGGTTTGACGCGCGAACGTGCCGGTTTTGAGGTGCGTGACGTTCACGCCACTCACTATGGTCGGATGTGCCCGATTGAAACGCCTGAAGGGCCGAATATTGGTCTGATCAACTCGCTCGCGACCTTTGCGCGGGTGAACAAATACGGCTTTATCGAAACACCCTATCGCACCGTCAAAGATGGTCAGGTGACGGATGAAGTCCACTATATGTCCGCCACCGAAGAGCAGCGTCATACCGTTGCGCAGGCGAACGCCAACCTCGACGAGAGCGGCAAGTTCATCAACGATCTGGTGTCCACCCGTCAGTCGGGCGAATATATGCTCGCGCCGAACGAAAGCGTGGATCTCATTGACGTTAGCCCGAAACAGTTGGTTTCGGTCGCGGCCTCGCTGATCCCGTTCCTTGAAAACGATGACGCCAACCGTGCCTTGATGGGCTCGAACATGATGCGTCAAGCGGTTCCGCTTTTGCGGGCCGAGGCGCCATTGGTCGGCACCGGTATCGAAGAGATTGTCGCGCGGGATTCCGGCGCTGCGATCATGGCGAAACGCGCGGGTATCATCGACCAAGTCGATGCGCAGCGTATCGTTATTCGTGCCACGCATGATCTCGAATTGGGCGACGCGGGTGTGGACATCTACCGCATGCGCAAGTTCCAGCGTTCGAACCAGAACACATGTATCAACCAACGTCCGTTGGTCAAAGTTGGCGACACGGTCACCAAAGGCGAAGTGATTGCCGATGGCCCGTCGACCGATATCGGTGAATTGGCTTTGGGTAAAAACGTGGTCGTCGCGTTTATGCCCTGGAACGGCTACAACTACGAAGACTCCATTCTGATCTCCGAGCGGATTGCCCGCGACGACGTGTTCACTTCGATCCATATCGAGGAATTCGAAGTCGCCGCGCGTGATACCAAACTCGGGCCGGAAGAGATCACCCGCGACATCCCGAACGTCGGCGAGGAAGCTCTGCGCAACCTCGACGAAGCGGGTATCGTGTATATCGGTGCGGACGTTGAGCCGGGCGATATTCTGGTTGGTAAAATCACACCGAAGGGCGAAAGCCCGATGACACCGGAAGAAAAGCTTCTGCGTGCCATCTTCGGCGAGAAAGCTTCGGACGTGCGCGATACATCGCTGCGTGTGAAACCGGGTGATTTCGGCACGGTTGTGGAAGTGCGCGTCTTTAACCGCCATGGTGTGGAAAAAGACGAACGTGCCCTGCAAATCGAGCGTGAAGAAGTCGAGCGCCTGGCCCGTGACCGCGACGATGAGTTGGCCATTCTGGACCGCAACATCTATGCGCGCTTGAAAGACCTGATGATGGGCAAAACCGCCGTCAAAGGTCCGAAAGGCGTCAAGCCGAATTCGGAAATCACCGAAGACCTGCTCGGTATGCTGAGCCGTGGTCAATGGTGGCAGCTGGCGCTTGAAGACGAGAAAGACGCACAGATCGTCGAGGCTCTGAACGAGCAATACGAGATCCAGAAACGGGCTCTTGATGCGCGCTTTGAGGATAAGGTCGAGAAGGTACGCCGCGGCGATGATCTGCCCCCGGGTGTGATGAAAATGGTCAAAGTGTTTATCGCGGTGAAGCGTAAGCTGCAACCGGGTGACAAAATGGCCGGTCGTCACGGCAACAAAGGTGTGATTTCCCGCGTTGTTCCGATGGAAGACATGCCGTTCCTTGCCGATGGCACACCGGTTGACTTCTGCTTGAACCCGCTCGGTGTTCCGTCGCGTATGAACGTCGGTCAGATCCTTGAGACGCACACCGGTTGGGCCGCGCGCGGCCTTGGTTTGAAGATCGACGAGGCCTTGCAAGGCTACCGCCGGTCTGGCGACCTGACGCCGGTGAAAGAGGCAATGCGCATCGCTTATGGCGATGACGTCTATGCCGAAGGCATCGAAGGCATGGAAGACGATCAACTGATCGAAGCGGCGGGCAATGTAACTCGCGGTGTTCCGGTCGCGACACCGGTCTTCGATGGTGCCAAAGAGGCAGACGTGAACGATGCTCTGACGCGTGCCGGTTTCGACACCTCGGGTCAATCGGTTCTGTTTGACGGCCGCACAGGCGAGCAATTCGCCCGTAAGGTCACCGTGGGTATGAAATACCTGCTCAAACTGCACCACTTGGTGGACGACAAAATCCACGCGCGTTCGACCGGTCCATACAGCCTCGTCACACAGCAGCCGCTGGGTGGTAAAGCGCAGTTCGGTGGTCAGCGTTTCGGGGAAATGGAAGTCTGGGCGCTCGAAGCCTATGGCGCGGCCTATACGCTTCAGGAGATGCTCACCGTCAAGTCGGATGACGTGGCGGGCCGGACCAAGGTCTATGAAAGCATCGTCAAAGGCGAAGACAACTTTGAAGCGGGCGTGCCCGAGAGCTTTAACGTGCTCGTCAAAGAAGTCCGCGGCCTTGGCCTGAACATGGAACTCCTGGATGCGGAGGAGGACGAATAAGGGCTTCGGCTCTTATTCCCTTCCCCCCTTCCGCAACCAATTTGAGGACATCAAAATGAACCAGGAACTGACAAACAACCCGTTCAACCCCGTTGCACCGGTTAAAACATTCGATGAGATCAAAGTCTCTTTGGCCTCGCCCGAGCGGATTCTCTCGTGGTCCTATGGCGAGATCAAAAAGCCCGAGACCATCAACTACCGGACATTCAAGCCCGAGCGGGACGGTCTGTTCTGCGCGCGTATCTTTGGCCCGATCAAGGATTACGAATGCCTGTGCGGCAAATATAAACGCATGAAATATCGCGGCGTCGTCTGCGAGAAATGCGGTGTCGAAGTCACACTCCAGAAGGTGCGCCGCGAGCGTATGGGCCATATCGAATTGGCCTCGCCCGTTGCACATATCTGGTTCCTGAAATCGCTTCCGTCGCGGATCGGCCTCATGCTCGACATGACGCTGCGCGATCTGGAACGCGTGCTCTACTTCGAAAACTACGTGGTGATCGAACCGGGTCTGACGGACCTGCAATACGGTCAGATGATGACCGAAGAAGAATATATGGACGCCCAAGATGCCTTTGGCATGGATGCTTTCACCGCCAACATCGGCGCCGAAGCAATTCGCGAAATGCTGGCGGCGATCGATCTTGAGCAAGAGGCAGAAACCCTGCGCGCCGATCTTAAAGAGGCGACAGGCGAGCTGAAGCCGAAGAAGATCATCAAGCGTTTGAAGGTTGTCGAAAGCTTCCTTGAATCCGGCAACCGCCCCGAGTGGATGGTTCTGACGGTGATCCCCGTGATCCCGCCGGAATTGCGCCCTCTGGTGCCGCTGGATGGTGGCCGTTTTGCGACCTCGGATCTCAATGATCTGTATCGCCGCGTGATCAACCGGAACAACCGTTTGAAGCGTCTGATCGAATTGCGTGCGCCCGATATCATCGTGCGTAACGAAAAGCGTATGTTGCAAGAATCTGTCGATGCCTTGTTCGACAATGGTCGCCGTGGCCGCGTCATCACCGGCGCCAACAAGCGCCCGCTCAAATCGCTGTCGGATATGCTCAAGGGTAAGCAGGGCCGCTTCCGCCAAAACCTTTTGGGCAAACGCGTCGATTTCTCGGGTCGTTCGGTCATTGTGACGGGTCCGGAATTGAAGCTGCATCAATGTGGTTTGCCCAAGAAGATGGCGCTCGAACTGTTCAAGCCGTTCATCTATTCACGTCTGGAGGCCAAGGGCCTCAGCAGCACCGTGAAACAAGCCAAGAAGTTGGTGGAAAAAGAGCGTCCCGAAGTGTGGGATATCCTCGATGAGGTGATCCGCGAACACCCGGTCATGCTCAACCGTGCGCCGACGCTTCACCGTCTGGGGATCCAAGCGTTCGAACCCGTGTTGATCGAAGGGAAAGCGATCCAGCTTCACCCGCTGGTTTGCTCGGCCTTTAACGCTGACTTTGATGGTGACCAAATGGCGGTTCACGTGCCGCTGTCGCTCGAAGCACAGCTTGAAGCGCGCGTCTTGATGATGTCCACGAACAACGTTCTGTCGCCTGCAAACGGCGCGCCGATCATTGTTCCGTCGCAGGATATGATCTTGGGTCTCTATTACACCACGATCATGCGCGAAGGCATGAAGGGCGAAGGCATGGTCTTCTCCTCGATTGACGAAGTGCAATATGCGCTCGATACCGGCGCGGTTCACCTGCATTCGAAGATCATCTCGCGGATTCCGCAGATCGACGAAGAAGGCAACGAGGTCATGGTGCGGTATGAAACCACGCCGGGCCGTGTGCGTCTTGGCGCGCTTTTGCCGCTCAACGCCAAAGCGCCCTTCGAATTGGTCAACCGTCTGCTGCGTAAGAAAGAAGTGCAGCAGATCATTGATACGGTCTACCGGTATTGCGGACAAAAAGAGTCTGTCATCTTCTGTGATCACATCATGACCATGGGGTTCCGCGAAGCCTTCAAGGCCGGTATTTCGTTCGGCAAGGACGATATGGTTGTGCCGGATAACAAATGGCCAATCGTTGACGAGACCCGCGACCAAGTGAAAGATTTCGAACAACAATATATGGACGGCCTGATCACTCAGGGTGAGAAGTATAACAAAGTTGTCGATGCGTGGTCGAAGTGTAACGACAAAGTCACCGAAGCGATGATGAGCACGATTTCGTCGGTCAAACATGACGAGGATGGCGCCGAAATGGAGCCGAACTCGGTTTACATGATGGCCCACTCCGGTGCGCGTGGCTCGGTCACCCAGATGAAACAGCTGGGCGGGATGCGTGGTCTGATGGCCAAGCCGAACGGTGACATCATCGAAACGCCGATCATTTCGAACTTTAAAGAAGGCCTGACGGTTCTCGAGTATTTCAACTCGACCCACGGTGCCCGTAAAGGTTTGTCGGATACGGCTTTGAAAACGGCGAACTCCGGTTACCTGACGCGTCGTCTTGTTGACGTGGCGCAGGATTGCATCGTGCGCGAGCGTGATTGCGGAACCGAACGCTGCGTGACTGCGGAACCTGCTGTCAATGACGGCGAGGTTGTGGCGACCATTGGCGAACGTATCCTGGGCCGCGTTGCGGCAGAGGATATCTGCAAGCCGGGCACCGATGAGGTGCTGTGCACACGTGGCACATTGATCGACGAACGCATGGCCGACACCATCGAAGAGGCTGCTGTTCTGACCTGTAAAATCCGTAGCCCGCTAACATGTGAAGCGGACGACGGTGTGTGTGCGACCTGCTATGGTCGTGACCTTGCACGCGGCACAATGGTGAACACCGGCGAAGCCGTGGGCATCATCGCGGCGCAATCAATCGGTGAGCCGGGCACACAGCTGACAATGCGGACGTTCCACATTGGCGGCGTTGCGCAAGGTGGCCAGCAGTCGTTCCAAGAAGCCGGTCAAGAAGGCAAAATCGAGTTCGAAAACCCGCAGGTTCTGGAAAATGCCAATGGCGAGATCCTCGTCATGGGCCGGAACATGAAGCTCAAGATCATGGGCGATGCGGGCGAAGAGCGCGCGAGCCACAAGCTCGGTTACGGCACCAAACTGTTTGTCAAAGAGGGCGACACCATCGCGCGTGGCGACAAGCTGTATGAATGGGATCCCTACACCTTGCCGATCATCGCCGAGAAAGCCGGTACGGCGAAGTTTGTCGATCTGACCGTGGGTATTGCCCTGCGTGATGAAACCGATGATGCGACCGGCATGAGCCAGAAGATCGTCATGGATTGGCGCGCGGCCCCCAAAGGCAACGAGCTCAAGCCCGAGATCATCATCATGGATGCGGACGGCGAACCTGTGCGCAATGACGCGGGCAACCCTGTCACATATCCGATGTCTGTCGATGCCATTCTCTCGATCGAAGAAGGTCAAGAGATCAAAATGGGTGACGTTGTTGCGCGTATTCCGCGTGAGGGCGCCAAGACCAAGGACATTACCGGTGGTCTGCCGCGTGTGGCCGAACTCTTTGAAGCGCGGCGTCCGAAAGACCACGCGATCATCGCCGAAATCGATGGTTACGTGCGCTTTGGCCGCGACTATAAGAACAAGCGCCGGATCTCGATCGAGCCAGCGGATGAGGCCTTGGAAACCGTGGAATACATGGTGCCCAAGGGCAAGCACATCCCCGTGCAAGAAGGCGATTTCGTCCAGAAGGGTGACTACATCATGGATGGCAACCCTGCCCCCCATGACATCCTTTCCATCATGGGCGTCGAGGCCTTGGCCGAGTATATGATCGACGAAGTTCAGGATGTTTACCGTCTGCAAGGTGTGAAGATCAACGATAAGCATATCGAAGTGATCGTGCGCCAGATGCTGCAGAAATGGGAAATCCAGGACAGCGGCGAGACCACTCTGCTCAAGGGTGAAAACGTCGATAAGGCGGAGTTCGACGAAGCCAACGCCAAGGCCGTATCCAAAGGCGGACGTCCGGCAACGGGCGAGCCGATCCTGTTGGGGATCACCAAAGCATCGCTTCAAACCCGTTCGTTCATCTCGGCGGCGTCCTTCCAGGAAACCACACGGGTTCTTACCGAGGCGTCTGTCCAAGGGAAGCGCGACAAACTGGTTGGCTTGAAAGAGAACGTCATCGTGGGTCGTTTGATCCCTGCGGGCACCGGCGGCGCGACACAGCGCGTGCGTAACATCGCAGCAAATCGCGATAATGTTGTGTTGGAGGCCCGCCGCGAGGAGGCCGAAGCGGCTGCAGCTTTGGCCGCACCAACGATGGCTGATGATGTGGTTGGCGGGGATGATTTCGACACATTGGTCGACACCCCCGAGAGCCGCGATTAATCCCGCGCCTCACGGCATGACAAGATTGAAAAGGCTCCGCTTTGGCGGGGCCTTTTGCTTTTGGCAGGCCCTTCACTCCCCAAGAACATCAGGCGATGTTCGAAGCCGCTTGGCGCGGGTCCGTTTCGCAAGGTGGCGGCGCGGGTCGAGAGGATTGGGTAACGCGCGCGGCGATCCGGTGCCGACCTGCGGCGGCACTTGCGGAGAGGTGCCAAGGGCAAGGGTGCGGTTGGCGGCGCGTTGGGAGCGGCACTGGATCTTGTGGGGCTTTGGTGACGTAGGGCCGCAGGCGCGCGCGCCGCACACTGCGTCGCAGTGGATATTTATGGAAAGCGAAAATGACAGAGCCTCTGGTCAATGGTCCGTGCGTGTTAGTATAGCGGGTGGGGTATAGAAGCCCGAGCGGCGCATCGGTCGCCAGGCGTATCTGATATGGAACGGGGTTGGTCATGAGCGACAATATGCGCGGCGCGCTGTTCATGATGCTGTCGATGGCGGGATTCACCATATCGGACAGTTTGATGAAACAATTGACGGTGGATTTGCCGTTGTCTCAGGTGATTTTGCTACGTGGGATCGTCACCACGGCTCTGACCCTTGGGCTGGCTTGGCGCATGGGAGCATTGCGTATGGCCCTGCCGCGCCGCGAATGGGGATTGGTGTTCTGGCGGTTGGTGGGTGAGATCGGCGCGGCGTATTTTTTCCTGACGGCGCTTAAATACATGCCATTGGCCAATATGACGGCGGTGATGCAAAGCTTGCCGCTCACCGTGACATTGGCGGCGGCGGTGCTGTTTCGCGAACCGGTGGGGTGGCGGCGGATGGGGGCAATTCTGGCCGGGTTGTTCGGCGTGGTGTTGATCCTTCAACCGGGGCCGGAGGGGTTCAATCATTATTCCATTTACGCATTGGTGGCGGTGGGCTTCGTGACACTGCGCGATTTGTGTACGCGGCGATTGTCCCGTGAGACGCCGTCGTTGTTGGTGACGGTCATCACGGCGGTGGCGGTGACGGGGGTCTTCGGCGTGGTGTCGATTGGCGTTGAGTGGCAACCCGTGGGCGGTGTTCAGGGCGCACAACTGGCGGCATCGGGCAGCTTTGTCTTTGTCGGCTACCTTTGCGCCATCACGGCGATGCGGTCCGGAGACATCGCAGTGGTATCGCCATTCCGCTATACGGCTTTGATATGGGCGTTGATGCTCGGGTGGCTGGTTTTTGGCGACTGGCCAAGTGGTGTAACTATGCTTGGCGTGATGATTGTCGCAGGCAGCGGGCTTTATACGCTCTATCGTGAGCGCCAACTGCGGATCAGGACAGAACAATTGGCGGCGCGGGCCGGATCCTCACGAGGGATCTAATAGGTCATTTCCAATGGCGGCACGTTATGGAACAGACGGCGGATATCATTCGTATCAATGGCGAATGTGTCTTTGAAATGCGCCTCTAGCTCGGGAGTTAGCGGGTGCATTTCCATCGGGTGCTTGCCCATGCGGCTGTCGTTGAAGGTGTTGTGGCTGCGCACATACATATCGACGCCGCCCATGATCACGCAGGACATGAAACGTTGCAGGCGGCTGTGTGAAAAATTCATCACGGTGAGTTTGACGTTGGGCGCGATCAGCAAAGCAAGTGCGGCCGTCATGAAGCGGGTGCTTGAAGGCGCGGCTTCGATCCCGTTCATGGAGGGACGCGCCAGGAAGCCTTGATTGAAGTCGATGGCGATATGGCGTTCGCTGCGCAGGAGTTTTTGATGTTCGTCGGCGGAAAGACGCAGGGCCTCGATGTAGGAGCAGGCAACCGCATCGTCATCATCAAGGCGGAATTGCAGGCAGGGCGCATCAGGATCGGTGCGCACGGAATTGATCGCCTCTTGCATCACGTCCCGGTGCCGGCCCGGCGGGCGCGATTGGATCACCACCTGTGGCATGCCGGCGGTCAGGGCGTCGAGGCGGGTGCGGTATTGCACGGGTAAATCATCACCGACAACGATCAAAAAGGTGAACTCCGGATCTGTCTGGGCACGCAGGGCGGGCAGGGTGAAGCCTTCGAAGAGGGCAAAGCGCTCTTCCATGCGTGCCTCGGCATAGAGGAAAGCGCGGCGGGCCTCGATGCTGTCATGTTCGATTTGAAATCCACCAAGAGCAGGGTAGGAAAAGCGGCACAGGCCGATCACTTGCATAGCGGTCCTCGCGGGGGGCTGGTTTCGGGGGACTATGGCACTTTGGCGCGGGGATCGGCAAGACGTGCAGAGCGATGAATGTAACGTGACTGGACTGGGGTCTGGGGGCGTTCAATGACCGTAGAATGCGGGTGGGTGTAGGCCTGTGCAGTAGGCAGCGACGCATGCGGTAGGATGTGTTGACACGCGGTGCGACTCCTCTTATACGCGCCTTCATCCGGCACTGGGGAGACTCCGAGCCGATATCAAAACTTAAGTGGTCAAGATCCAAGCACCTGTCGCTTCGATCCTCTGTTAACCCACCGCGTCGTTCACCTCGGAATGGGAACGATAGCGGTTTTTGCGCTATGTGGAGACATATTGCGCGATTGAGATTCATCCGCCTTTGGCTCCGGTCATCGGCAGCAAAGTGTAGGAAACGGGGAAAACGCCCAATGCCAACGATCCAACAGCTGATCCGCAAGCCGCGCCAGCCTAAAGTGAAACGTTCGAAGTCTATGCACCTTGAGCAATGCCCGCAAAAGCGCGGCGTGTGCACACGTGTGTATACCACCACACCGAAAAAGCCGAACTCGGCGATGCGTAAGGTTGCCAAAGTGCGCTTGACCAACGGTTTCGAGGTTATCTCGTATATCCCGGGTGAGAGCCACAACCTTCAGGAGCACTCTGTGGTTCTGATCCGCGGCGGTCGTGTCAAAGACCTTCCGGGTGTCCGTTACCACATTTTGCGTGGTGTTTTGGATACCCAAGGCGTCAAAGACCGTAAACAACGTCGTTCGAAATACGGCGCCAAGCGTCCGAAGTAAGGAGAGACTGGTATGTCCCGTCGTCACGCCGCTGAAAAGCGCGAAGTATTGCCCGACGCCAAATTTGGCGATCGTATCCTGACCAAATTCATGAACAACCTCATGATCGATGGCAAAAAATCCGCCGCCGAGAAGATTGTTTATAACGCCCTTGATCGCGTCGAAGACAAGATCAAACGCGCCCCAATCGAAGTGTTCCACGAAGCGCTTGAGAACATCAAACCATCCGTCGAAGTGCGTTCGCGCCGCGTCGGTGGTGCGACTTATCAGGTGCCTGTTGAGGTTCGCCCCGAGCGCCGCGAAGCGCTTGCGATCCGTTGGTTGATCAAAGCCAGCCGCGCCCGCAACGAAAACACCATGGAAGAGCGCCTTGCCGGTGAACTTCTCGATGCGGTGAACAGCCGTGGCAGCGCCGTTAAAAAGCGCGAAGACACCCACAAAATGGCCGACGCCAACAAAGCGTTCAGCCATTACCGCTGGTAATTCAAATCTCTTAGAGGCTGCACACCAATGGCACGCGACTATCCCCTCGAACGCTACCGGAACTTTGGTATTATTGCGCACATCGATGCCGGTAAAACCACTTGTTCCGAGCGCATCCTGTTTTACACAGGCAAATCCCACAACCTCGGCGAAGTCCATGACGGCGCCGCGACGATGGACTGGATGGAGCAAGAGCAGGAACGGGGTATTACAATTACCTCCGCTGCGACGACGACATTCTGGGAACGCACCGAGAACGGCACAGAGCCTGACTCTCCCAAGCACCGGATGAACATCATCGATACCCCGGGCCACGTTGACTTCACCATCGAAGTCGAACGCTCCTTGGCGGTTCTCGATGGCGCGGTTACCGTTCTTGACGGGAATGCCGGTGTTGAGCCGCAAACCGAAACCGTTTGGCGTCAAGCCGACCGGTATAAGGTTCCGCGGATCGTTTTTGTGAACAAAATGGACAAGATCGGCGCAGACTTCTTTAACTGCGTTCACATGATCGAAGACCGTACAGGCGCGACAGCGATCCCCGTCGGCATTCCGATCGGTGCCGAGACCGAGCTTGAAGGTCTGATCGATCTCGTGACCATGGAAGAGTGGCTGTGGCAGGGTGAAGACCTTGGAGCATCCTGGATCAAAGCGCCCGTTCGTGATGAACTGAAGGCGCAAGCCGACGAATGGCGTGGCAAAATGATCGAAGCGGCCGTCGAAATGGACGACGATGCGATGGAAGCCTACCTCATGGAAGGCACCGAGCCTGACGTGAAAACTTTGCGTGCGCTTTTGCGTAAAGGCTGCTTGGCATTGAAATTCGTTCCGGTTCTGGGTGGCTCTGCGTTCAAGAACAAAGGCGTTCAACCGCTTCTTAACGCGGTGATCGACTATCTGCCGTCGCCTTTGGATGTTGTCGACTACATGGGCTTTTCGCCTGATGACGAGACCGAAGAACGCAATATCCCGCGCCGTGCGGACGACGATATGGCCTTCGCGGGTCTGGCGTTCAAAATCATGAACGACCCCTTCGTCGGATCGCTCACGTTTACCCGCATCTACTCGGGTAAATTGAACAAGGGTGACACGCTTTTGAACTCGACCAAAGGGCGCAAAGAGCGCGTTGGCCGGATGATGATGATGCACTCGAACGAGCGTGAAGAGATCACCGAAGCATTCGCGGGCGACATCATTGCGCTTGCGGGTTTGAAAGACACCACCACGGGTGATACGCTTTGCGCCGTCAGCGATCCGGTGGTTCTGGAAACCATGAGCTTCCCTGATCCGGTGATCGAGATCGCGGTCGAGCCTAAAACCAAGGCTGACCAAGAGAAGATGTCGACCGGTTTGGCCCGTTTGGCGGCCGAAGATCCTTCCTTCCGCGTGGAAACCGATATTGAATCGGGACAAACGATCATGAAGGGGATGGGCGAACTTCACCTCGACATTCTTGTCGACCGTCTGAAGCGCGAATTCAAAGTCGAAGCGAACATTGGTGCGCCGCAAGTGGCCTACCGTGAGACCATCGGCCACGAAGTCGAGCACACCTACACCCACAAGAAACAATCGGGTGGTTCGGGTCAGTTCGGTGAGGTCAAACTCATCATCACCCCGACAGAGCCGGGCGAAGGTTATTCGTTCGAAAGCAAAATCGTTGGTGGTTCGGTTCCCAAGGAATACATCCCGGGCGTCGAAAAAGGCATCAAATCGGTTATGGACAGCGGCCCGCTTGCCGGCTTCCCTGTGATCGATTTCAAAGTGACGCTGATCGACGGTAAGTTCCACGATGTTGACTCCAGCGTTCTGGCGTTCGAAATCGCGGCGCGTATGTGTATGCGTGAAGGTATGCGCAAAGCCGGTGCGAAACTGCTCGAACCGATCATGAAAGTCGAAGTGATTACACCGGAAGAATATACCGGTGGCATCATTGGCGATTTGACCTCCCGTCGCGGGCAGGTTCAAGGCCAAGACACCCGCGGCAACGCGATTGCAATCGACGCATTCGTGCCGTTGGCGAACATGTTTGGCTATATCAACACGCTGCGCTCGATGTCGTCGGGCCGTGCGAACTTCTCGATGCAGTTCGGCCATTACGAAGCCGTGCCGCAGAACATCTCTGACGAAATCCAAGCGAAATTCGCGTAATTTCAGGCAGGGCGCGCAGCTTAGGCTGCGTGCCTGAGGCCGGTAAAAGACAAGGAGGCCATCATGGCTAAGGAAAAGTTTGAACGTAATAAACCGCACGTTAACATCGGCACAATCGGCCACGTTGACCATGGTAAAACCACGCTGACCGCAGCGATCACCAAATATTTTGGTGACTTCAAAGCGTATGACCAGATTGACGGCGCGCCCGAAGAAAAAGCGCGCGGCATCACCATTTCGACCGCCCACGT
>MAAC01018338.1_pt1 | contig 20822 bp, 12 predicted proteins | sample 1115981 | NCBI WGS metagenome assembly MAAC01 (sample SAMN04961126, study PRJNA320927) | seawater metagenome | isolation source: sample BD02T64 sea water enriched with oil for 64 days | place: USA:Gulf of Mexico | collected 2013-07-27
CGTGCACGACTATATATCCACTTGCTTACAGCATATTGCTGAGCAACCAAATAACCTTGAGCCGTTGCTACCATGGAATGTTAAGCGCGGCTAGGTGTCGATCCCCATACGTTTACTTTATTTAGAACCCACACTGGCTGCCTAAATTAAATCAGATCCTTTCATTGAGTCAAATCTTTAATATTCTGACCTGACAATAATTCACCTAAAAATGAATTACGTTTATTAGCATTACTTTCATGCTGAGTAATCTTAACAAAATCACTTCTTGTACCTACGATGTGAACCTCTGTTTCAGCCCTTGTTATAGCGGTATATAGCCAACTTCTATCAACAATCCTCTCATTATCAATAAGGCTTATGATTATACGTGGAAATTGAGAGCCTTGAGCCTTATGAAGTGATATCGCATAACCTAACTTGATAGAAGTGAACAAATCAAAATCTAGCGCTATTTGCTCTTCGTCAATCGTATCAAGTGTCACTACACCAAATTTATCTTCAACATGTTCAGTAGAAGTGAGAGCGCCAAGAGATCCGTTTTGCACACCTATCTCATAGTTATTTTTGGTAAACAGAACAGGATCGCCTTCCTTAATCCGCACAAACTGCAAATTACCATCATGTTTGATTTCTAACCTATTCCCGTCAGGATTAATTTTCTCTTGGCATTTATAGTTGATTTCATTGATACCCCCACCCTGACTGCTGTCATAGGTCGCGCCAATTACACGACTATCTTCAGGAGATAAGGAATACAGTTCAACACATTTAGCTGATATCTCATTTTGTGGTGTTTCATGAAATGTTATATTTCCAAAAGATAAATTATCAGGAACGATTCCATCACGGATCTGTGCACTGTACTCAGGAATACCAGTACTACCTTCTTGTCTTTTAACAATATCTAGTGTTGTATTCATGATAGTGCCACTGTTGATCACATCAGCTAACACTTTACCTGGCCCAATAGGAGGTAGTTGGTTAGGATCACCCACAAATAAGATCCGAACATTAGGGTGGATATGCGTGACAATCCTGTACATCGTAGGTATATCAACGATAACGACGATATGCTTACCATCATCATTAATCTCTTCTTTTCGTAGGAATGCCGTAATGGTGCATGTAGCAAAACCGATAGATTCATGCATCCTCATAGCAGCTCGACCTGATAGAGCTATGGCATGTATTGTATAACCAACGAAATGCATAGCCCTTAGCACGGTTCTAAGTACCGTTGTTTTCCCTGTACCGGCACCACCTGTAATACACGCTATTTTAAATGCTAATGCGTTCACAACCGCTTCTTGTTGCTTGCCGACCAATGGATAAGGCAACTCATCAATCGCTTGTCTTGAGCTTTTAGTAAATGATTCATCGAATGTGTCACCAAAGCTTGCTAGCTTCTTAAATCGTTTGGTAATTACACCCTCCATGATCAATGTGGCTGATTGATGATATGTTCCATGTTCAGGGTGAATAATATACTGGCTTTTACTAAATCCGACTTGAAAAGCTTTTTTGGTCAATTCCATGCAGCCTAACAAGCGCCTTACTATTGGCTTTAACTCGTTTTGGCTTGAGAATGTATTACCATTACCTAAAGAAGCACGTAAAGCCTCTTCTATTGCCGCTGACAGTCTTCTCTCATCATCGTCATTAACCATATTAAAATGAGATTTAGCTAATTTGCTAACAGCTTTAAACGACATACCAAATGACATCAGTTTAAAAGGATCTCGCTGGATCTCTTTGATGGATTGATCCCCATGAAACTTCAATAATGATTGCTGCACGTTTGAAGGGATCTGCTTTTTAGACATCCAATTGGCATATTTAAGGTTCGAATACTTTTTAAATCCTTCATACAATGCCTCTATAGAAGTATCGCTGAGCATTTTGTTTAACGATATTTTGTCTTCCGCATAATTGCGGCTGAGCATTGCATAGATTTCTTTGTCATAGTATTCCCAAAGCTCTCTAGCCTTAACTGTACCAATACCCTTGAATGCTTTTTCGTATGCAATGAACTTTATAAATTGCTCACCTGTTTCAGGAAGCGTGCACACCGCGAATACGGGATCTTCATAGGTGAGTTGTTTATATATGTAACCGTTGCTATCGAAATCAGAAACTTTATATTTGTCCTTAACCGCCCAATGCTGCCCAATAGCAGGCTCAACAGGAAGGTTGGTTTTCTTTGACATTATTGAGATTAAAGTTTTTGCACTAAACACTTTATTACTGTTATCTAATGGTGCCCCCATAAAGATGACATAGTTAGATGTATTACGAGTCACACTGGTAACCCTGAACCTTGACTCTCTAACTTCTGAATCAATCATCTAGGCATCATTCCTAACTCACTTATGACGTCACCTAGCTCTGAGTATTTTTCTAGTTTAAGTTCAAGCTCACGTATTATTGCTTTAAGTTCAATGTTTTCTTGCTCGAGCTTTGATGACCGCCTTTTAGTCAATGCGTTGCTAGTAGCTGATTGGTCAAACTCTTTAGGTTGTTTCTCTTTTTCAATACGCTCATCAGTTTTTTTAGGTAAGACACTACGATCTCGAAGACTATCCTCGAGGGTTTCTAGCTCAGAGACTATAAGCTCATTTTGTGTAAGGGCAGATTTACCGATGCCCGCGCCAAGAGCTATTTCCTTACGATTAAGTTTTCCACGGAAGACTATTTGACTAAAACAGGCATCATCTTGAGTTGCTGACCAACTCATAAATTTGTCAAAAGTATCTTGCTTTGCTTGCTCTGCACTACCCATTATCTACCTCTCCAACAAGTTATTTTTTAGGATCATAGCGGCTCCGCTTTCGCTTGTTGTCATCTGCTCTCGTGATCTTTGGAAGAGGCTGATTTAGCTTTTCCGCGTCAACGTTTGGCGGTAACTTCATACCTCTCAACTCCTCTAGGTCAACACTCGGTGGAAGTGCTTTGTTCATTTCATCCATATTGAGACCCATTTGATAAAGGTTATACATCCACCTAACTACCTGCTCTCTCATCGCTTTAACTTCGCCCTGAAGCACTTTTTTATCAGCTTTAAGCTCGTCTATTTGCTCATATGCATTTTCTAATTGCTTATCTTCTGGAAGAAGTAAATGAGCAGGTTCATCCTTCAATGCTTTTTTACGTTCATTATAAGCAATTTCAATATCACCATAAGCGAGAAGGGTATGCCTAGAGACTTCCTTATCCAGTCCATTTTCTCTGGTAACGCGCTCACATAATAGTTTCCACGTTAACTTACCTTTCCATTTAGAAATTATCTTTAATACACTCTTGTGAACATCTTCACTAATAACAATTTTTGGCATCAGTTGAACCCCAGTAATTGACCTATACTTAAATTTGAAGAGAGGCTGTTAGCTTCTTCCGAGTCTTTTGGCTCATTAAGATCACTGCGCATCCCTTTTTCAGCCAAAGCTACTCTGGTCGGTGAAGGGTCATGCTCTACAGGAACCCTAATAATAGTGCCATCAGGAAGGTTTTCATCTGTTTTACTTTTGATGAGTGTACGAATATGTGCTAATTTCCAACCGAGATGTGTAACCCAACGATCAGCTCCAAAAGTGTTATCACCTGCTTCTTGTTTAGCATATTCAAATTCAGCAGCTACCTTTGCTTCTAGTAATTGCAATTCCTCTAAAGTCTCCGGTATTCCTTTAATACAAACATGCTCTTTACAAGAAACACATTCACCGGCTTTGGTACAAGGGGTTTGAGCAAAATTGTGAACGCAAAAACCAATACCAGTAAAATCAGCAACCCCTTCTCTATCAACTCCAACAGACTTGAGTGGTACAGGGAGTCTCACTTTTCGTAATGCTACTACGCTAGGAGTATCATCATAACTGGACACCATCAGTGCTGTTTGTAAGAGGCTCTTTTCCTCAAGTGTTCTCAAGTCATACGCAGCATTTTGTCTAAAATCAGCTCTGCCTGACCATTGCGCAATTTTCCAATCGTCTACACCGCCTATTTTCGCATGAGTGTTTAACCAAACACGGAATTGATGAGTCGTTAATGATAAGGGGTTACCATCTTCATTAACCATGTCAAATCGTTCCCAAAGGTTACTCATTTTTTTATCTTTTCTCGTGATCTGAACATTAAAAGTGTCTACATTGGGCATCGTCCAACTAAAGTCTTTTGTGGTAGAGCCAGGTTTAAGCTCTAGTTCACGAAATAACAGAAGGTTTTCCCATATAGGGCGATCACTTTTAGGGTTATTAGGCCAGCCCTTTTTCTTGTACTTTTTGTGAACTAACTGATTCAGTCGACGATATGAAAGACTATTCTCTTCTAGAAGGGTATTTATCCATTTAGTTGGCGTATTTAACTTTTCTTTATCTGTATGATGTAAAGAACCAACGACTCCCATCGCATACGCAAACTCTCGCTGTGACATTTGCTCATCTTCTTGGTGTTTGTTTTTTGTAATACATTGATCATGACGAAAAAAAACATCTGGGTGCTCAAACGCCCACTGAGCAGTTTTTCTAGCTGGCTCACTAATTTCTTTTAGTACTCGAAATGCTTCTTTAACCGTGTCCAACATTAATTCTGGTACACCCTTACGATGATCTTGATATCCTTTAGAGCCAAACCAAACTACATACCAAGAACCGTCATCATTTTGCTGAAGTGAGTTGATAGTGAGACCTCCTAGCTCATTAAAACGAGATGGGGCAAAGCATAATAATACCAACCCACTGGTATAATATTTGTCAGCTACAGTTTCTGCTTTTGCAAAGCAGTCAGCTAAACAAAGCATTTCATGCATAGAGGGACAGCGCTCCTCACGAAATTTATCGGCTTCCTCTCCTAATTGCTCTGCATTATTCACAGGTTTCTTAAACGGGCTCTTGTAGGCAGGCAAAGTCAGGATAATCCTCTTCTCTAATAGCCAAGTTACTAAAGCTTCTAATTTGCCCCCTACGTGATATTTACGCATTGGGACAACCTTGTCTTCTCTTATTTTTTGTTCAGCGTTCTTTACTGTTTGGTTAGTAATATTCAAAATGCATGGTGCTATATCTGAGTACTGTTCTTGTAATGCTTCATATACTCTACGGAACATTGCTATCCACATATGCGCAGACGTAATTTCCTTGATCGTCATTTGCTGCCTGATGAATGCTTTAGCAAAATCCATAAACGGTTTTTTGAATGATTCTATTGGTGCGTAATTATTATCTTGAAATCCAAATACGAGTGTTTGCCCTTTGCCTGGAGTCCATTTGTCAGCATCCCAGCCTTGTTCGCTATAAAGAGTCAGCTCTTCCTTAGCGTAGCGCACAAACTCGTCAAAATTCTTTTTGCCATCTTGCTGATGTTTCGCCTCCCAGATCTTGATTACATTACTGTTCACGCTATTCATTAACGACTCCTTCGATTTCTTTCGCTTTATCGCAAAGCTGAATAACCTCAGTAATAGCTAGGACAAGCCTGTCAGTTGATTGGATAACGAACTTACTTGCCCCCTTTTCACTAAGCCTTCTTCTTTCATCATATAAGTCATTTAAAATAACTTGGTGGCGACCAGTAATCCAAGGTTGAAATTTTACACACGTATAACAAGCTCTGCCGCCTTTTGCGCAAAAACCAAAGGTTCCACAGTTACCAACACCGTCTCCTTTCTGATTACGAATACGAGAGCGAGGATCATTAGTTCTGAGTGCGTCAGCTTCGCTAGCTATAAGAGTACCTGCAAAAGCTTGTGCTAACGGCGCTAACACAGGAGCAAGAGCTTCATTAATCTCTTCTGTAAGTTCTTTAACATTCTCTGTATACACTTTAACGTTTTGGATGTCGTTATGACCAAGTATTTTGGCTATAGAAAATGCACTAAGACCCCTGCGAGCAGCATTGGTGCCCATAGTGTAACGAAATCTTCTTGCTGTAAGATGGATAAAGTCACCATCAAGCCGCTCTGAAGTTGCTCTGCATTTATGACTTATTTGAAAGAGTATTTTTGTAGCACTATTTCGTGGCAAATGAATTGCATCAGGCGTTTTGTTCATGATTTGAATTAATTCACTTAAAGAACTTAGGCTTTTAATTGCTTTTGGAAACATAAAAACTGGCATCTGCGGTTTTAAATCGTCTGGTAATTTTCCGATTTGATTTTCAATCATCTCTAACGTTTTACTAGCCTGATTACTGAATAAAAGCGCTAAATCTTCATCGATGTCAGATTCTTTCATTACGTCTCTAAAGTTTGTAGAACCGTGCTTTTTAGCTTGTGGGACGTTCAACATATATTCAGTTATACCGTCTTTTGTTTTCTTAGTAAGATCACATGCTTTTAGCTGACAAAACTGGGTTGGTCTCGCGCCGAGATATACATTAAGTAACAACCAAGCGTAATCACGCAGCGACATTTGATCATCAAAAAACGCATTAACTCCCCAAAACAATATAGCCTGTTGCTCTTGCATACTGTACGCCCCCGTATGGGGGCATCCCTTTGCGACTGGAACGCCCTTTGCTATTCCCTTTAATGTTATTTGCTCAAGCCACGGTGCGAGCTTAGGATCAATCCCCCCAATATCTTTATCATGCCAGTTCAACAAAAAAGCTCTAATAGAACCTAATTTATACTCACTATTGGAATCTAGTGTTGATAAATAGTTTTGCACGGTACTGAGCTTTAAGTTTACCCCCTCGGTGGTACGTAGCATCGCGAGCATTGTTTGGAAAATAATACTGCAAGTGCTAGCAGATAATTCGCAAGCATAGTCTGCCATTTGTTCCTTGTAACCAGCTAAGAACTCATCATCAACGTTGCCAGGGAGCAATTTCCAATTTAGTTTGACTGAGGTATCAAGCTTCCAAGTATCCTCGTTGAGATCGAAGTCATAACCCATCTTACAAGTTCGATTATTCTCTTCGATATGTTGTTTGCTACTTTTCCTTTCTAGCATCTTTTATCTCCCTTACTGTTGCACTGGTATCTAACATCATCTCTTTATGGATTTTTTTAGCTATGCGTGTCACGCGTCTATCTAAATAAGTTCTCGAACTTGTTGGACTAGAGTGTCCCATAATCCTCATTCGAGTATCGATTTCTTTACCATCACGAATAATCTGCTCTTCTAGTCTCTTAATATTTTCGGTTTCGCCCCCGCGAGCTTCAGCTTCCTGAATTTGTTTAGATATTTTGGCATTATGCTTATCAACCTGATCTGAAAAGCGCTCATTGAAATAGATCCTAAAACCTCGTCGTTGAATATTTTCAAAGCTTTTGCTTACCTCTTTAAGTGGTGCCATTACTCCTGACGAGAAATTTTTATCACTCATCGCTATTCCTGAACTTTCACCTTTCTGCGAAATAAAAATGTAAGGGTGAGTCTTTGATAACTTGTAGTTAGATCGAACTTTTCTTATGTAGTACTCAAGATCTGAATATAAAGCAGGGGGGATTTCTATATCGCGTTCTTGTGTTTTTAGAGTTGGTTGAAGCGGTCTTGGATCGTTTATGTCATCATGTCGTCTTATAAAACATAATTTCGGCTCGTCTATATCATGAATAATATCGTCTAATGTTAAGGCTAAAACTTCAGATGGTCTGCAACCAGTCCAATAAAGAATTGCTATTTGAAGGTAATTACGTAACTGAGTATCAAAATTCTTAAATGGATTGTCTTCATGGCCTGTTCTGATTACTTGCATAAAGTGTTCAAATGCACTTGCTTCTGCATGAGTTACTTTAGATATATTACTTAGCCCCTTTGGATAGTGACTTTTAAACAGTATCACCATTTTGTCGATATTATCTCTCAACTCGCTAGCATTAGGTTTAAACTTACAAATTTCCCATGCACAAAACTCTAAGTAATGATTAATGCCTAACATACGTTGATATTGATAGGTCTTATCAACAGTATTTAAAGGGGATTCTATTTTTGCAAGTCGAGTAAAATTGACAACCTTTTTAGATTTACGGCTACCTTTCTTGGCGGACAGTAAACAGAAATCTTTGATGGATCTAATAGTGTCCTTATCAAGAAGCTTTTGTCGACGGAACTCTTCTAGTAAATCACGACCTGTCGAATGTTCCCAAGTACGTATGAGCTTTATGCTATACAGCTCTTTCTTGATTGTGGTTTGCTTACCATCTGATCGCAACTCTGCGGTCACATATAGCGTCGACCAAAAATCAATAGTGCCATCATCACTTACAATAAGTGGACGACGTTCACCGTCTGAAAATATTTCATCTATTACACTCATAACTCACCCCATATACTATACAAAAATTATACTAGCATAACTAAATAGGACTTCAAGTTTTTTATATACAAAAAAAATCCCTCTGATTTTGTTTGATAAAGCTAAAAGCCTTAAAAAACATAACCAGAGGGATTTTTAAAATATCTTACCCTACAAAAACTGTTTTATCAGAAATTAAAACGGAATGTCGTCATCGAAATCCATTACTGGTTCTTGTGGGTTCACTTTAGGGGCTTGTTGCTTTTGGAAGCCGCCTTGTGCTTGACCTTGTTGTTGACCTTGCTGCTGGTAACCACCCTGCTGAGGTGCTTGTTGCTGAAAACCACCACCTTGCTGTTGTGGTGCCTGATTTTGATAGCCACCTTGTTGCATAGCTGGTTTTTGTTGCTGAGCTTGTGGTTTAAAACCGCCTTGCTGTTGTGGAGCTTGTTGCTGGAAACCACCGCCAGCTGGAGCACCTTGACCAGCACCTGCGCCGCGAGAATCTAACATTTGCATTTCGTTAGCTCGAATTTCAGTAGTGTATTGGTCTACACCTTGTTGGTTCTGCCATTTACGCGTTTGTAAACGACCTTCAACGTATACTTTTGAACCTTTTTTCAGGTACTCGCCAGCAATTTCCGCTAAACGATTATTAAATACGACACGATGCCATTCGGTGACTTCTTTTTGCTCACCAGTTTGTTTGTCTTTCCAACTTTCTGACGTGGCAACGGTTACATTACAAATTGCACCACCACTAGGGAAAAAACGAGTCTCAGGATCTTGTCCTAAGTTACCTACAATAATTACTTTATTTACACCACGACTGGCCATGAAAACATCCTGCTTTAACAAATATATTTATGATAATAACCCGCCGTTAAGGAGTGGGGACGAGCTACGTTAAGTTTATTTTAAATCCTATCATTGAAATTACTTTTCTAGGATTAGGCGTTCAGTTTATCATTGTAATTTGAATTTAAAAAGCGATAAAACAGACTTAATTCGCTTTTTTGAAAAGGTACTCGATAACCATAAAAAAGCCTCAATATAATCAACTATTAAGGCTTTATCGTCGTTAAAAAATATAACCGTTATTGAAAATAGAACGGCTCACGCTTGTTATCGTAGTTGCCAATTTCATTCATGCTATCGGCATCATAGATACGGCCATTGATCATCACATGACTGACTTTATCTGATTGACGAATGTCTTTTACCACATCACCATCAACAACGATAATATCGGCAAGTTTACCCGCTTTTAACGAACCAATGTTGTTATCTAACCCTAAATGCTTGGCAGGGTCGATAGTAGCGGTGCGGATGGCTTGTAGTGGCGTCATACCACCTTGCGCCATCATCCACATTTCCCAGTGTGCCGCTAAACCTTCACGTTGGCCATGGGCACCAATACCCACCAATACGCCCATATCTTGCATTTCTTTAGCAACACTGGCCACACTAAAATGGTTATAGTGATGATGTGGTGCGGTGGTTCTTCGCATAGCACGAGGAGCCAATACATCCGCTGGTACGTATTTGCTTAAACGCGGGTGTTTCCACACTTCGGTTTTGTCGTACCAGTAATTCTCACCAGAGATACCACCGTACGAAACCACCAGTGTTGGCACGTAAGCGGTTTGTGATTGCTGCCAGAACTGACGAATATCATCGTAGATTTTGGCGGTAGAGATTGAATGCTCTAGCGAGGTATGACCATCGGCAACCATAGATAAGTTATGTTGCAGTAATGACCCCCCTTCTGGCACTACCATCATGCCTAATTCGCGGCCAGCCTGAATAATTTGCTGACGTTGGTTACGCCGTGGTTGGTTGTAGGATTTAACACTAAACGCACCAACTTTTTGCAAACGCTCCAATTGGAATTTAGCATCGTCTAAACTGTCCACATGGGAAGTATAACCTGGGCCTGAGGCACCGTATAAAATACTGCCGGTAGAGAAAATTCGCGGTGCGACAATATCGCCGGCTTTTTGCAATTCACTGGCGGCAAAAATTTCGGTGGTATCGTTTGATGGGTCGTGAATGGTGGTTACCCCTAGAGAGATAGTGGCGTAGTTTTTCCAGTTTTGCTGAGGAATAATTTCATTACTCCCTTGTGAACCATGCGCATGGGCATCGACTAAACCTGGCATTACCGTTTTACCCGTGACATCGATAACCGTCGCGTCTGATGGTATTTTCACCTCACCTTTTTTACCAACCGCTTTAATGTGCTTACCTTCTACCAGCACTACACCATTGTTAATCACTTGTTCACCTTCCATAGTAACCACCTGACCACCGACGAAAGCAATTAGGCCTTTTGGTGCGTCCGCTTTTTTACTAAAACCAAGCGCCGTGATTTTTGGCTCTACGTCTTCCTCGGCTTTATAACCGATATCAAACATGCCGTTTAAGCTGGCCTGATATAAGTCTGGCCCTAAGCTCCAGTAAATCTCATCACTTTTCGCATTCCAGCTAATGCTTTCACCGGCACGTGCTGAGAGTTTTCTTACCGGAATATTTGTCGCTTTCGGACCAATTTTGATCACATCACCACGTTCGACTAATGGCGTTACAAACACTTTGAATCGTTCGGCAAACGCTAAGTACTTGCCATTTGGTGCCACTTTAAATTCGGTGGCGTATTTACCCGTGTATAGCGTCTTCTCATTTTCACCGGTTAAATCGATACGAGCAAGCTCTGGCATCTCGCCGTGTTGCTGCAAGTAGATGCGGTCGTTTTTACCGGCAAACTGTGGGTGGGAACCATTTTCAGTGATCCGTTTTGCTTTACCACCTTTGCTCGGCACTTGATATATGCCTGGGTTTACGCCCCAATCTGGTGAGGTGATATGGCCACCTTTGACTTTGCGATATACCACGGTTTTGCCATCAGGAGAAAACGTCGCTTCGATGTATTTGCCCGGCTCAGATAATAAGTTTTTACCTTTACCTGTTTTTGCCGACACCACGCGGATATTACCTTGCTTTTTATCATCCCAAATTGAAAACACAATTTTCTTACCATCGCGAGAAAAGCTTGGGTTTAATTCAAAATGATCATTTTGTTTGGTTAAACGCTTAGGTTTGCCATCGGGTAATGAGCGGGTATAAACATGACCCAGCGCTTCAAATACGACTTTTTTACCGTTTGGTGATATTTCCACATCACGCAGCATTTTTACATCAAAGTTATCAACATCAATGTTTTGTGCAAAGCGCAATGCCGGTTGAATTTTCTTGGTCGCCTCAACCTTAAATTCAATGATTTTAGTTTCTTTATCATCAAGGTTTAACTTGTTAATTTTACCACCAGCCCAGAAGATTATTTCTTCATTATCCGGGGTCCAGGCCATCGTTGGGTATACCCCATGAATCGCCCAGGTTTCCTGCATGTCTCGGTCTAACTTATCGTAAACCGCAGTCTTTTTACCGGTTTCTAAATCGTAGATAAAAAGAGTGGATTGGAAATCAACACGGCTGATGTACGCCAGATTTTTGCCATCTGGCGAAGGGGTTGGACGAATAGCGCCACCGCGACCGGTTAAAATCACTTCAATTTCACCCGTTTCGCGATCAAGACGTTTAATCTTATAAATGCCTTTTTCAGAATCTTTTGAATAATGAAAGGTTTTTCCTGGCGTGGCATCTTGAGAGAAATACACGTATTTGCCATCGGGAGAAAACGCCGGCTCACCCAAATCTTTTTGCTCATTCGGACGCTTGGTTAGCATCATGCCATCGCCACCGGTTTTGTGGTACATCCACACTTCACCGGCGCCTAAAGAACGGGTGCCGGTAAAATGCTTACGGGCAACCAAATAATCACCATCTGGTGACCATGCCGGCGAGTTTAATAAACGAAACGTTTCTTTCGTCACCGCCGTTGGGTTTGAGCCATCAATCTCCATAACCCAAATATTGTCGCCACCACCTTGATCCGAGGTAAAAGCGATGTGCTTGCCATCAGGAGAGAATGTTGGCTGCATTTGCCAGGCAATATCATTGAACAATGGCGTGGCTTTACCGCCACTCACTGGCATGGTGTAAATGTCACCAAGTAAATCAAAGACTATGGTTTTACCGTCTGGACTAAGATCAAGGTTCATCCAAGTGCCTTGGTCTACGTTGATTTTGGCATCGGTGAATTTCCCCATAGGTTCATTTACCGACCACTCGGCTTTTTTCTCTTCTTTAGTTTCTACTTCAGCGGCTTCTTTGTCGGCGGCAAAAGCGGTGCTGCTTGCTAACAACACAGAAAGTGATGCGGCAATAATTGAAGGTGTTGTTTTCATGTTAAAAAGTGACATTAAGGTGCCCTGTCTTATTCTGTTTTAAGTTGATCTCTGGCGATCAAATTTTTAGCTGTAGGAAATAAAACACATTGCGGTCAAGGTGTAAAGAAAGGTTACAAAGTGGTGAACATTTTTAAGGTGAATTACATGAATTAAGCGGTGAGTTACAGCGTGCTAATATTGGCTACATTTATTTGCTCTAAAAACTGTTTTCGCTTTTCATCAAGTTTATGTTCGGCTATTTTTAAAATGCGCTTAAAGTCTTTATCTTCCTTTAAAAAATCAAAGCAATTATCCTGTTGCAAAACATGTATTTCATCGAAATAATTATGTTTTTCATATAGCTTAGATAGGGTAGATAGGGTTTTTTCTTTATTGCCTAAACATGCATAGGTTAATGGGATACCCAAGCCAACGGTTGTCGGTTCAGGATCTCTTTTCATTGCGGTTGATATGCTAGTGTTGATTTTATTAGCAATTATTCCCGCAGTATCAGGGTCATGCTTAGATAATGCTGAATATAATATTAAGGCTTCATTGAAATATTGGCTATTTAACAGCTCTTCTTTTAACAATTGCGGATAATACTCAAGTAACACGGCACTTGCTAATTCATATTCACCCTCGATTATTTGCGCCGTCGCTAATAAGTATTGATTATCCAGGGTATTATTTTCGTTTACAAAGTCCTTCAGTAATTGTACAAATTCAGCTTTTGTGATCATTTTATGGCTTAGCTTGTAAAGACCAATAGATAATTGCGTATAGGCAATTGTTGAGGTTTTCGCTTTCGAATTTACTAAGGTGTTTAACGTTCTTTCGGCCGCTTCTACCATGTTCAGCGTGAGATAGAAGCCTATTTTGGAAGATAAGATTCGTCCGGAATTTTCGATACTATTATTTTGACTAATTTCCCAGGCCTTGTGCCAATCTAGCCCAGTGAGCCAATAATGCAGCAAAGCGGTATCGGCGATAAATGAAGAATGCGGGTTTACGTCAAGCATTATAGACAAATAATTTTCCGCTTCAATTAATCGGCCGTCTATTCTTTCTTGGAAATACAGATTGGTTAACAAAATTTCTGACACAGGATCAAGCGAAAGCGCTTGTTTATAGAGGGTTTTGACTTTTGCCTTTTCTGCTTTTGTCATGTTTAAGAAATCATTCACATATACCACGGCATACCAATGGTACGCTTGGGAGTAGTTAGGGTTGGTGGCAATTGCTTTTTCATAAGAGCGAACTGCCTTTGCCTTCTCCCCTTTCGTTGTAAAATAAGCGCCAATAGAAGTATCGATTTCTGCGCTATTATTTGCTCCATCAAAAAAAGGAGTTAACAAAGGGAGTGAATATTCTAAAAAATCTTTTTTTGATAGATTCGCATGCGCTTCTTGTAAACTTAAGGTATCGACTAAACCTGAAATAGCCAATTGATTATCAGCGTCTATGCGCAGCGATTTTTTAAAAGCATTTACTGCCTTTGCAAGTGATTCAGGCGTTCTGGGGCGCATAAAGTAACGCCCTAACAGATAGGCATCTTGCGCTTCCGGTATTTTTGTACCGTGCTCAGTTAATGCTACGATTTGCTCTTTTAATAAAGTGATTTTTAATTGCTGAACCACAGATGCCGATATTTCATCCTGAATTTTAAACACATCATCAATTTCATAATCGTAGGTTTCTGACCATAAATGGTAACCCGTATCGGCTTGAATAAGCTGGGCGGTAACTCTTAATTTAGTGCCCGACTTTCTCACACTGCCTTCGAGCACATGTTCCACATTGAGTTTTTCAGCAATTTCTTTAATGTCCATATTTTTATTTTTAAAGAAGAAGGATGACGTTCTCGCCGCAACTTTTAATTGTTTAATACGCGCTAACACATTCAATAACTCTTCCGATAAACCATCAGAAAAATACTCTTGCTCGGGATCATTGCTCATGTTCACAAACGGCAATACTGCAATTGAAGTCATCTGATCTGACAGAGCCATTGATGGCGAATGATAAACTGCACGTTCGTCTGCAGAGCCATTGTTCTGTACAGTGTCAATATTGCTTGAGTCTTCGCTGAAATAAGCCTCGTTGGTTAAGAAAATAACGGCAACTGCCATCGCGGCAATGATGCCAAAATCGAGCTTTCGCCCGGTAATATTGGTAATCGAATCATCAACCACAACATCTTTACTGCGCATGATCCCTTCCGGGGTTAATTCAAATGCCCAGGCAAAAAGACAAGCGATAGGGAAGCCCACCACCAGAAATACGATGATCACTGGGGTAACCCATTCAGGTAACTTTAGATAGGGCTCGAGCACGGCAACAATCTGGATGATTAACCAGGTAGTGATGAGATAGGCGGTGGCAACTTTGAAGACGTTACGGCGTTTTAATTCCTTAAAAACGGTCAAGTGTTTCCCTTTATGGTTTTGGTCTTAGCGTTATTAGCTAAAGTTTAGACCAAAACCATAAAGTTTGATTAATAAATTAACACATTTTAAATGTGTTAATTGCTATAACCCCAGCGTGGCATAATGGTTTGCTCGATGCCAATATGATCTAGCATGCGCCCTACCATAAAATCGATTAAATCGTTTATCGATTCAGGCTTGTGATAAAAACCAGGGGCTGCCGGCATTATGGTTACGCCCATTTGTGAAAGGCTGTGCATATTGGCCAAATGTATGGTTGAAAACGGCGTTTCTCTTGGCACTAAAATTAACTGACCGCGTTCTTTAATTACCACATCGGCGGCACGTTCTATTAAGTTATCGCTCATGCCCTGACTAATGGCGGCAAGAGTGCCAGTTGAACATGGGCAAACCACCATTTGTTTTGGGGCTGCTGAGCCAGAGGCTACCGGTGAGAACCATTGTTCTTTTCCAAATACGGTGATTTGCTCAGCTTTGGCCTGGTATTTTTCAGTAAGAAATTTGCCTGCAGCATCTGGACTGGCGGGTAATTTTATATTCACTTCGGTATCTAGCACTACCCGTGCGGCGCTTGAGACAAGAACGTAGACCTGATAGTTTGCTGCAATCAGGCATTCTAATAAGCGTAAGGCATAAAGGGAGCCCGATGCACCGGTGATTGCTAATGTTATTTTACCGTTGAATGTTGCCAATTTTTTCTCGTTTTAATTCGACGTTAAAAGAAAGATCCCGACTTTGGTCGGGATGACGTTTAATGTTAATGATTGAGTTCCTAGTTCCTAGTTCCTAGTTCCTAGTTCCTTTATCAGCTTAGTATGAAACCCACCAAAGCCGCCATTACTCATCACCACGATATGATCGCCTGATTTCGCATTTTTGGCAACTATCTCGACCAAGTTATCGATATCATCTTCACAAAATGCCGGAGCTTTGCAGTCATTGATCAAATCACTTACCGACCATTTTACCTTCTCATCCTGGTACAGGTAAACCACATCGGCCTTATCTAAAGATGCCGCCAACGTGTCTTTATGCACACCAGATTTCATTGTATTCGAGCGAGGTTCCAATACCGCAACGATGCGTTCATTGCCAACTTTGGCGCGAAAGCCCGATAAGTTTTTGCTAATCGCTGTGGGGTGATGAGCAAAATCATCATAGACCTTGATATTGTTAACCTCGCCAACAAGCTCTTGGCGACGTTTAGTATTGACAAATTCAGCCAAAGCATCAATGGCAATATGGCTAGGCACCCCAGCATGACGAGCGGCGGCAATCGCCATTAAGGCATTGTCGATATTGAAATCGCCAATTAAATTCCATTTAACCGTGCCTTGTAATTGCTGATCAAACAGTACCTTAAACTCACTGCCATCAGCCTTTAATTTTTCGGCAAGCCAACCATGATTATCGCCACTGTACTCTATTGGCGTCCACGACCCCATGTTCAGCGTTTCGGTTAACGCCTGATCATGTTTCGGAGCAAGTAATAGACCGTTACCAGGTACCATTCTCACCACATGATGAAATTGTCGTTGAATATCGCTGAGCGAGTTAAAAATATCGGCATGGTCAAATTCCAGATTATTCATCACTAACGTACGCGGCCGATAATGGACAAACTTGGAGCGCTTATCAAAAAATGCGGTATCGTATTCATCGGCTTCAATCACGAAAAATGGCGAGTTGCCCAGACGTGCCGAGGTATCGAAATTTTGTGGTACGCCACCAATTAAGTAACCCGGGGTTAAATGTGCATATTCTAAAATCCAGGCCAACATTGAGCTGGTGGTAGTTTTGCCATGAGTGCCCGAAACGGCTAATACCCATCTGTCTTTTAATACGTTTTCAAGTAACCATTGCGGGCCAGATGTGTAGGGTATATTTCGGTCCATCACATACTCAACCATTGGGTTTCCGCGCGACATCGCATTACCGACAATGACCATGTCAGGCTCGTCTTGCAAATGCTCAGTCTTATAGCCTTGCATCAACTCAATTCCCAGCTCTTCAAGTTGCGTACTCATTGGCGGATAAACGTTGGCATCACAACCTGACACTCGAAAGCCAAGCTGCTTGGCAATGGCGGCTATACCGCCCATAAAGGTGCCGCAAATACCAAGAATATGTAGGTGTTTTGTCATTAATTATTCTACTTTTAAATTATATTTATACTTATACCAGTTGATTAATGAGATGAGCCAATAGGCGAACCTGGTGGTAAGCTCACCGGTACTTCATTATGAATGGTTTTACCTTGCTGTAAGCTAAACGAAATTTGTTGATTTAACAAACTGTATTGGCCGTATAATGGCTTCGACTTGAAGTGATAAGACGATTTTGTCGTTAACCACTGCTGTAAATCGCGCAAATGGGTAAACACTTCGGTGCGAACTTCCGCCACAATGTTGTCATTATGAAATAAAGCCAGTAAGCTGTCTAACGTTTGTTGATTCAGCCGTTGCTGGATGGCGAAACTCAGCCCCTGATTGGCGCTTTGTTTAATCGTTGCCTGAATGAGCTGCTCTAATAATTGTCCCACCGAAGGAATGCCTGGCTCAAGCATATGTTGCTGATTCAACCGTGCCAGCCGTTGCGGATTGAGCATTAAGGAGATGGTATTCTTCGCACTTGCCTGTGCAGCCGTTACCGGATCAAAGGCTAAAGAAGTGTTCGAGCTAAAGCTTTCACGGTCGCGATAATAACCATAGGCTTTTGGTGGGATTAGGTTAATGATATCGGTTGCTAGTGTTAAAAGGCTGCTGTCTAAGGTTGCTAACAAACCGGTAATTGCCGCTTGTTGATTATCGCCGCTAACCATAGACTGGGCATGTTCATCTTCGCCTTTCACCGCATAAGAGTAATTTATGCCGGCAATCACTTTCGCCGCGGCTTCTACCTGAAAACGATGTAAATTATAAATAGGCACCAGTGCATTTTCAACTTCAGCAAATGGAGTGCCATTTTTGATGGTATTGAGACCAAAATTCTGCAGCGCCTTTGCTCGCACGGTTAATATCCGGGCAAGCTCAGCAACCGGATCTTCACCGTTATCCCATAAATGTCCCACGGCTTGTGCTCCACCCTTAGGACGAGAATCCGGATCAGACATATATTGCAGACCTTTATTTTTTGCGGCTTTTACTACGGCTTTAAGATCTTCTTGCTCATCAGCAAAATCACCATAGCCATAATGAATTACATGTTTGTCCCATTCACCAATATCAACGGCATAAGCATTGGATAAATCAATCTCACCTTGCTCATCTAACGTGATCAACGGATGTGGATAGTCCATTACCGAAGCCCGGTTGTTAGCACTGGCAGAAAAGTTGTGAGCAATACCTAAAGTATGGCCCACCTCATGGGCAGATAATTGACGAATGCGCGCTAACGCCATTTCTTTTTGGCTGCTGGTGTCGCTATTATCTTTGCTAAATGGCGACGTTAACCCTAAAGCAATTAAGTAATCTTGGCGTACTCTTAATGAGCCAAGGGTGACGTGACCTTTCAGTATTTCGCCAGTACGAGGATCGACGACAGAAGATCCGTAAGACCAACCACGGGTGGCACGATGCACCCATTGGATCACGTTATAACGCACATCCATTGGGTCGGCATCTGCGGGCAGCATTTTTACCTGAAAAGCATTTTTATAACCAATGGCAGCGTAAGCTTGATCCCACCACATTGCCCCATCGATTAGTGCCGAGCGAACTGGCTCGGGTACACCCGGATCTAAATAGTAAATAATCGGTTCAACGGCTTCACTCAGTGCTTTACTCGGATCTTTTTTCGCTAAGCGATGTCGAGGGATCACTCTTTGTACTAAGGATTGATCAATAGCAGTGGCGTAATCCGCGTATTCAACAGACCACATGCCAGAATACGGATGGAATTGTCGCGTTTGATAATTGTCATCCGGCAAGCGAACTAATGAGTGGTGCAAGTTTACCGTTACCGCATTGGCATCTGGCGTCACCGCACGTAAATACTTGCCAGCATCCTTGCCTTTAAAGGTGATAACCGCTTCTAGTTCGGTATTGTCGGCAAATGCTTTGCTGCGTTTTTGGTATAAACCACTGCGTGTTGCATCAATAGCGTAACTGCCCTGTTTTCCTGCTTTTAGCGAAGCACCAATATTATGAATGTCGGATAACAAAAATGGGGTGTAGTCGATAATAACTTTTTCATTGCTGCTATCTTCGACTTTAAAGCCCCAAATGATAGAGCTGGCAAACGCTTCATCTATAGCCTCGCTTTCGAGTATATTGTCACTGGTCGCGCGATAATAAGTATTTAATTGACGTAAGAATACTTTATTACCAACTTTTTCAAATTGCACTAAACGAGTGGAACCCAACTGGCCTCGATCTAAGCCGATATCGTTCGAGCCAATGCCGTGTGGCATACTGCTTTGAAATAAAAACTGCTGATTAAAATCGGAGAGTTCTAAATATACTTTAGCGGTATTGTCATCAATGTAGAACGGCATAAACCCTTGATGATAAGTTTTATTGTTAGTAAATTTTTCATTTGCTTGGGCAAATTGGATGCAGGATAAAAGCGTTAATAAAAATATGGTAGCGACAGAAAATCGTTTCATATCAGGCCTCAATGTATTGTTATTATTCTAGCTAAAGAATTTCAAGTTTAAATATTGCATCCAATATACACGAATTAACTTTGAATTTATCTAATTCGTCGAGAAAACCCCGTGATCCGAGTGCAGCGAAAGTCGCGGGGATGAATCGATAGACTAACCTTGCTCTTGAATGTATTTGCGAATTGTTTCAGCAGAGGGATTGCCAGCAGAACAAACAAAATAGCCGTCAGACCAAAAAATATTTTCTTGCCAAAATTGCCTTTTGAGTTGTGGAAATAGGTTCCAAAATTTGACAAACGCCTGATATACAGTAGTCTATACAGTGTATGAAGAAAACGCTCAGATACAACTTTCGGCTCAAACCGACAGCAGAACAAGAAGCCAACCTCGTGGAGTTTGGGTCATACGCCCGTGGCTTATGGAACTTGTTGCTATCTGAAAATTTGCGTCGATATCGATACGATAAAACCTTTCTGTTTTACAACGAAATGGCTGCTCTCATTAAAGAGCTCAAAAAGTTTGAGGAGTTTTCGTGGCTCAAATCATTCGACTCAGCCGCAGCGCAGCAAGTCGCTCGTGATCTTGAAACGGCACTTAAAAACTCATTCAACAAAGGCAGATTACAGCAGTTCCCAACGTTTAAAATCAGTTTTAAACAAAAGAAATTGCACAATGATAGCTATCGCTCAGTCAACACGAATGAAAACATTAGACTTGAAAATAAATGCATCACCATTCCTAAAGTTGGTGCGGTTGAAATTGTTCAGCATCGTGAACTTGCCAGTAAAATAAAGTCAGCAACCTTTCAAATACGCCATGGCAAATGGGAAGTTTCGCTAACACAAGAAGTAGAATGCAGGACCTCGCTAACACAAGAAGTAGAATGCAGGACCGCGAAACGGGTCTTGTCATCGATTGTCGGCTACGACATCAACAGTCAACATACGGTGGTTGGCTCAAACGGTTGGTATGTTAAAAACCCGAAAACGTTTAAAAAAGCATCCACCAAATTAACACAAATTCAAGTCCAGTTGAGTCGTCGTAAAAAGGGCTCAAATCGCTGGCACAAAACGAAAGAACGCTTAAATAAACTTCACGGAAAAATCTCTAGCCAACGCCTCTCGTTTGCGCACGAAGTATCCTGCTCGATAGCCAAGGCCAGTGATATCATAGTGTTTGAAGATTTGAACGTGAAAGGTATGCAACAATTTAACGGCACAATGGTGAACGATAATGTGATGG
>MAAC01014799.1_pt1 | contig 20820 bp, 16 predicted proteins | sample 1115981 | NCBI WGS metagenome assembly MAAC01 (sample SAMN04961126, study PRJNA320927) | seawater metagenome | isolation source: sample BD02T64 sea water enriched with oil for 64 days | place: USA:Gulf of Mexico | collected 2013-07-27
CATACCGTACATCCTGTACATAAAAAAAGCACTCAATGAGTGCTTTTTAGCTGAGCAAAACAGGTAATTATTTTATGCTCGCATAATATGCACTAACGTTAGCGATATCATCTTCAGATAACGGCATTGCCATTGCACCCATTACTGGGTCTTTACGTGTACCTGATTTAAAGTCTTTTAGTTGTTTAACCAAATAAGCTTCTTTTTGACCCGCCAAATTTGGATACATTGGAATAGCCGATATCCCTGTAGCACCATGACAAGCAGCACAAGTCATTGATTTAGCTTTACCAGCAGCAACGTCCCCAGCAAAAGCAGGAGATGCTATCATCACCGTAGCTGCAATAGCTAAAGTAAGTTTTTTCATAACGATTTCTCTCTTTATTTTTGATTTAAATTTTATATGCCTGCATTGATTATATGTAAAAAGAGCAATGGTGTCGTTATTTTTTAGGATTATTGCATTTTGTATTATTACATTTGGTACTATAACAATTGGTATTTATTTTAGACTTCTAAAAATGTCAAATAAGCAAATATTTATATGCGAATCGCTCGTTGATTCGGTGATCACTTTAAGTTATCGACAAGATTGGTCTCAAGATGAACTTGACCTATTAATAAAACAGTTCTTTTTACAATATTCATGCTTTGAGCAAGGGGAAAGAGTTTTAGGTGCTGATCGTGAGATTGTGTATTTTCTCTGGCAAGAATATCGTCTCACTTTAAACTTTGAATGTTATTCAGAGTCTATCTGGATAGAAGCGCTAGCGTCATCTTCAACACTTTTAGCCGAATTATATCAGCTGATGAATAAATAATATGAATATAGTAGTGAAAAGTAAAATTTTAGTAAGTGCCTGTTTATTAGGAGAGAATGTTAGATACGACGGCAAAAATCAAAAACTTAGCCATCAATACATTAGCTTGTGGAAAAAACAAGATAGGCTGTTAAGTATTTGCCCTGAGGTTGTTGGAGGCCTGCCTATTCCTCGTTCTCCGGCTGAAATAAATGCGAGTCAAAATACAATTATTAATAGCGAAGGCAATGATGTTACCGAACCATTTATGCGTGGTGCACAACAGGCGCTAGCATTATGTAAAAAACATGATATTCGTTTTGCGCTATTAAAAGAGTCAAGCCCATCTTGTGGCAGTACTACTATTTATGACGGTTCATTTTCGGGTAGAAAAATTGCAGGAGAAGGAATAACTGCGGCATTATTAAAAAATAATGGTGTCATGGTTTTTTCTGAAAATAATATTGAAGAATTAATTCACTCACTAAATCTAGAAGAATGATTAATTTTTCAGCATCATTTCTTGATTATCGCCATCACGTTTAAGATCAGTTAGTTCGCTGCGGGTATATTGAATGATGCTTTGAAAGTTTTGTGAAAGTTTAAAGGCATTAACACCGGTTGATACTGTCATTTTAGGCAGGCGCATGCCGGACTTACTGCTAATAAAACGTAATTTTTCAACACCTTGTCGTATTTTTTCAGCGATTTCATTAGCTGTTGAACGCTCTACTTCAGGTAATAAAATGAGAAATTCATCATGCCCTGAGCGAACCGGTAAACCGCTATCACCAACATAACTACCTACTTTACTGGCAATTTTTGACAGTAAAACATCGCTTATTAACGGTCCAAAATTTTGATTAACTAAATGTAATTTATCAACATTAATGACGATTGCCGCGATGTGTTTATTGGGATCTTCATTCCGCCAAGTATCAATATGTTTATCTAACGCTTTTCGGTTATATAACCCGGTTAGCTGATCTAAATAAATTTCTTTTTTGACTTCTTCTAGCTCACTTTTTAATGTCAAAGATTGTTTTTTGCTGATCACTAATTGTTTGGTTAATTGTTGCTGTTTTTGTTTAAAAGACGTTGAAGCTTGTTCAATTTGTTTTATCGCGCTAATAATCTTCTTTTGATCTTTCGACCTTAGATGTTTGACATTGTCATCAATTTTCTTAATCAAGTTATCGGCATAATGAACAGAGTTTTGGCTATTTTTTTGCACGTCAGTGATCAAATCATCAAGGTCGGTGATTATTTCATCACGAAAGCTACTCTGACCAAGAATGAACTGTTGGTATAATTCTTCGATGAAAAATTGGTCGAGCTTATTACCTAAAGATATTTTCTGTTTGATTTGTGTAACAAGCGCAGTGTTTTTATTGTTAACATATTCGTAACAAACGGCATAATTGATTGGTGAGGCAGGTAGGTGCCAAAGCTGCAATTGCTTAATAGCAAGCGCTAACTTTTGATCTGCTTGTTTTATGGAATCATGATATTTCAATACTTCCAAGCCTCTACAACATGGTAAAACTTTATTGTTTTTGTAGCTTCATTCTCTAGTAATTTTCAATAAAATTCTAGTGTAAAAACCACAAAGATGTTAACAGGTTGTTAATATATCTGTTTTTTAAACAGAAAAATCTATTTTAATAACTGGTTGTTCAAAAAACAGGCTGTCATTAGCAAGAAATTTGCTAAAGTAAATTAAAATTACTTGTCGAATAAACGCTATGAAGCAGCTATTACTCTCTTTTTATTTACTTGTTCTGAGTGCTTGTGGGCAACTGGAAAACAAAACTCATATCAATGAAAGTGAAAAATTAAACAATATCATTAATCAGTATCATGCTTTTCAACAAGTACTCAGTCCGTTTAATCACCCCGAGGAGCGGGGAAATAATGCTAAATTACCTGATCTTTCACCGCAGACGTTATTAATCAATCACCAAAGAGCTCAAGATATTCATCACCAATTACTGGCAATTGATGACGAATTATTAAACCAAAACGAGCAGATAAACTGGTCAGTATTACGCTATACCTTAAAAAACAAAATTGATAATTACCTTAATAAAGAACATTACATGCCTCTGACGGCAGAATCTGGTTTTCACAGCAGTATTAGTCGAATTAATACACGAACTGCTTTTAAAACAGAGCAAAATTACCGCGACTATCTGGCACGGATGTCTGCATTGCCACTTTATTTCTCTCAACAAATGGCTTGGATGGATTTAGGCATCAAGGAAGGTATTACTCAGCCACAGGTCGTGCTGTTAGGGTTTGAAGATTCAATAAAAGCTTTTATAAAAGATGATGTATTAGAGAGTGGATATTACCGACCCTTTATACAGATGCCTGCACATATAGAGCCTGAGCTTCAACAGCAATTAAGAGGCCAGGCTAAACAAGTAATTAAAGAAAAAGTCATGGCGAGCTATCAAAGATTTTATGATTATATGGTCAAGCGTTATCAGCCAAATGCGAGAAAAAACATTGCTGCTAGCTCGTTACCAAACGGCCATGCATATTATCAAAATCGGGTTGAGCATTACACCACGCTAAAAATAACGGCGGATGATGTACATCAAATCGGACTGACAGAAGTTGCGCGTATCCGAGCTGAAATGCAAAGCATTATTACGCAAGTAGGACATCAAGGCGACTTTGCCAGTTTTATCGATTTTTTGCGCACCGATCCGCAATTTTACGCAACAACCCCTGAGGACTTATTGAAAGAAGCGGCTTATATTGCTAAAAAAATGGATGCACAACTGCCAAAGTTATTTGGCACTTTACCTAGAACACCTTATGGCGTGATAGCGGTACCAGCCAATATAGCACCTAAATATACTACCGGAAGATACGCTGGACCATCACGGGATGATCAGCCTGGATATTATTGGGTCAATACCTATCGCTTAGATCGCCGTCCACTTTATGTGTTACCAGCATTAACTTTGCACGAAGCAGTTCCGGGGCATCATTTGCAAGGTTCAATCGCGAGAGAAATGTCAGATGTACCTAAATTTCGCAATAGTACCTATATTTCAGCATTTGGTGAGGGATGGGGGTTATATGCTGAATTTTTAGGTATAGAAGTGGGTCTCTATCAAGATGCCTATAGCAACTTTGGGAGATTAACCTATGAAATGTGGCGCGCATGTCGGTTAGTGGTGGACACTGGCATGCACCATCAAGGATGGAGTCGCGAGCAAGCGATGTCATTTTTAGCTGAAAATACCGCACTTTCATTACATAACGTCAGAACTGAAATTGATCGGTACATTTCTTGGCCTGGACAGGCGCTATCGTACAAAATTGGTGAACTAACGATAAAGAGTTTACGGCAAAAAACAGAACAAGCATTAGGGGTAAATTTTGATCTGCGTAATTTTCATGATGAATTATTGAAAAATGGTTCAATGCCACTGTCGATGCTAGAAGAAGTTATTTATCAATACATCGCGCGAGAAACTGGACGTATAAAGGATTGAATTTTTACAAATAGTGATCTATTGATTGTTTACGGGGTAAGGGAAGAACGCAAAGCACTTAGAGAAAACAGATAGTGCTAGCTAAATATAGACAAGCCCCCACTATATCTAAATTTGGCAGTTCCGCTATCGTAGGTTTCCCCTTAGACCGGTGACTTTGCGTCTCTAGTTTTCACTAGATTTGCCCTTATCGAGCTTTAGAAGCTCTAAATGCATTATAGGCTTTGCAGCGCGCTTGTAAACCTTTATTATAAATATTTGAAAACAATAGGGATAAAAGAATTATGATGCATATCACGTTTTTGGTTTTGTTATTCTGCTGTTTTCCTTTTTATAGTTATGCTGATGGCGATAATATTGACGACGTAATGACAAATATTGCTAAGGTAGATGAACTATTCATACTCGATAGCGAGACATTGCCCTACCAACAAGTGGTCACGCTATCACGTACAATCATTAAAAATAGAACGTTTTATAGTAATAATACCCTTGCTAAAGTATTTGATCTCTTAGCCGATACGGCAATAAATAAAGGTGATCTGGCACGAGCAATGCAATTCGCTCTCGATGGAGAAGGTTTAGTTGCGATTGATCCTTCTTTACGGTTGTCATTATTATTAAAAATAGTCTCCGGCCATTATTATAAAGGTCAATATCAGCAAGCAAAAATCATCGCGAATCAAACCGTTAAGATAGCGAAAGAAATTAACGATCCCCAGTATTTGATTAATGCATTAAGTTACCGCGCCATGACCAATGCACTAATTGCAGAGCACCAGTTGGCTTTAAGTGATTTACAACAAGTTAGAGAGCTGCTCGATGAGTATTCAGAGTTTACAGATCATATTGAATTATTAGACGTTTTAGCGAGTGCCCACTTTTATTTGGGTGCATATAAAACTGCTGAGGAACTTTATAATAAGATTTTAAAAATTCGATTTGATTTATCCAAAAAACAAAATATAGAGCAAACCTATTACCATTTAGCGAGAAGTTATTTAAAGCTTAATCGGCTTGATGACGCTTACAATGCATTTTGGCAAGCTAAAAGCTACGCTGAAACGAAAGATGCTCCCATTAGAATTGCTTATGCTCAGTTAGGCTTAGGGCAAGTATTATTTCAACAACAAAATTACCTGCAAGCATTAGCTTTTCTTAAACAGTCGGAGCAACATTTTCATGGTCAAAATTTAGCTCAACCTCATTTAACCGCCCTGCTAAATTTAGCAAGAGTTACGCGGATGCAAGGTGATATGCCTGCTAGTTATCAATATTTAGAAAAAGCAGAAAACATGGTTCAAAATACTGAGCTAACAGAAGAGCAAATAGAATACTATTTGTTGATGGCCGAAATGCATCAAGATCAGCTGCAATATAAAAAAGCGCATAGCGCACAAAAACAGTATTTAGCCTTATATAAACAGTTTAACCAATCAAAACAAAACATCTCAAACGGATTAACCTCTAATACTGCCAGTGAACAAAGTCGTAAAATATCGCTGCAGATGGCAGAAGAAACAGCATTGAAAAATCAATTTTTGAAGAAATACCAGCAACAAGAAAATGTCATTGCTCTTTTGGCTTTTGTCGTTATTTTGGTATTGATTGCGCTTTTATTCTTAAGTTATAGAACAAGGGTTGCCAGACTTAATCAACAATATGATGAAGTTGAAAAACCGGCCGATTATATGGCTAACCCCTCTCAAACTAAACGCTTTTATCAGCAACATTATAAAATGGCACGCAAGTATGATTATCCTTTTGCGGTTGGTTACTTTTCAATTAATAACTGGCAAGAGTTAACCTTTAAATTTAGTAAAAAAGTGGTTGATGAAGTGGGAAAAACCATTGCTACTATTGTAAATGAATGTAGTGGCGAATTTAATCAGGTCGGACTTATTAATGAAGGTGAATATTTATTTTTAGCACCCCACCAAGATCCCGAGCAATTAAAAAGCCTGTTTGAACAATTAACAAAAGCATTAAAAGTACAGTTTTTTGCAAATTTAGGTGAGTTTTCTATTAAAGTTAGTTACGATTACCAATCACCTCATATTCAAGATATTGACCCCTATATCTTTTTATCTCGACTGAGTGAATCAACAAGAGCCGAGTATAGTAGTTACAAAATATAACCAAGTAACTTTACTATCAGAGTGGGAGTGGCTGTTATAATGATATCTCAATCGCTTTTATCTTTTTATCTCGACTGAGTGAATCAACAAGAGCCGAGTATAGTAGTTACAAAATATAACTTGGTATAATGGGTGCCGTTGCATTAATCATCATCACTGAGATATTCGAAATTTAAGTTTCAATTGATTATCTCAGCATTATTTGGATATATTTATGGTATTTAGTCTTGCCCTTATTGCTATTTTTGTTGTGGTAAGTATTTATTATTATTTTAGAGCTGAAAGTTTATATAGACAGTTGACGGTTACTAAAAAAGAATTGTCACAGCTAAAAAAAGACACCAAAACCATGGTGGATTCTTTGGCGGTTATTGCCCAAAAGAACGAAGAATTTGTCAAATTTAGGTTCAACAAATTACAGCAAAAAGATGATGAAGAATCAGCGGTATTGTTATTACCACTGGTAAATAATTATGCGGGAATTTTTTCAGAAAGCATTCGTGGAAAAAAGAAAATGCATAAAATCGCACAAAAATGCTGTGAAAATCATCAAACGGGTAGCTATAAGAAATTAACTGCTTATATTGGTACACAAGAAGCTCACATCAAACGAATGTGGAGTTCCAATAACGTTAATGGTTTTATGTCGTACATGGAAGCGATGTTGGTAGAGTTGGAAAAAACTAAAAAGGCAAACGAGGCTATTTCGAATTGAGCCTATTGAAAAGCTCATAAAGAAGTAGTCACTCCTTTATGAGCAATACTATTAATTAGGGCTTTTTGTTTTTTAACATTTCTCGCAAGTTAGCCACACCCATTTTTGCCGTTTGCTCTTTTTGCTCTGGAGTCTTTTTGGTTTGGCTCAGCTCCCAGCTTAAATCATCTTGTGGAAGTTCGTGTAAAAATCGACTGGCTTCTGTGCGTGAAACTTCACCATATTGACGACGTTCACGGGCATAAGTAAAAATCAACTCACGTTGAGCACGTGTTATACCTACATAAGCTAAACGACGTTCCTCTTCAACATTGCCTTCTTCAACACTGGTTTGATGGGGTAATAAACCTTCTTCCATGCCAATTAAAAAAACAAATGGAAACTCTAACCCTTTGGAAGCATGCAAAGTCATCAATTGCACTTGATCGCTTTCTTCTTCATCTTCGTTACGTTCCATCATGTCACGTAAAGTTAAACGAGTAACCACTTGTGCTAGGGTCATTGGCTCTTCTTCCTCATCACCCTCTAGCATTTGCTGCACCCAACTAAAAAGTTGCGTGACATTTTTCATCCGCATTTCTGCAGCTTTAGCGCTGGGTGACGTATCGTATAACCAGTCTTCATAATTTATTTCACGGACCATGGCGCGTAAAATGGCAGGTGTATCTCCGCGCTCAGCATTATCAGCAGTACCGACTATCCAATGGGTAAAACGTTGCACGGCGACTAAGCCTCGACCTTGTAGATGTTGCTCTAAGCCTAATTCAAAGCTGGCGGCAAACATGCTTATTTGTCGAATATTGGCGTAGTTACCTAACTTTTCTAGGGTTGTTGGCCCAATTTCACGACGAGGTACGTTAACGATCCGTAAAAAAGCATTATCGTCATCAGGGTTCACTAATATCCGTAAGAACGCCATCATATCTTTAATTTCAGACCGTGAAAAAAATGAAGTGCCGCCACTTATTTTATAAGGAATACGGTTGGTCATTAGGGCTTTTTCAAGCAAACGAGATTGATGATTGCCCCGATATAAAATGGCATAGTCTTTAAACTTTGAACGATTTAAAAAACGATGACCGATTAATTCCCCAACGACACGTTCTACTTCATGTTCTTCATTTTTAGTTTGCACTACACGTAATTCAACACCGTAATTAAGTTCACTAAATAAGGCTTTATCATAGACGTGTGGGTTATTAGCGATCAGTACGTTAGCGCACTTTAATATGCGTCCACTGGAGCGGTAATTCTGCTCAAGTTTAATTAATTTTAATTGTGGAAAATCTTCACCTAATAGCACTAAGTTTTGAGGCTTTGCACCACGCCATGAATATATTGACTGGTCATCATCACCCACCACGGTTAACAGACCTTTTTCGCCAGTGATCAATTTAACTAATTCATATTGACTGGCGTTGGTATCTTGGTATTCATCCACCAACAGGTATTGAATTTTTTTTTGCCAACGCGCTTGTACTTCAGGAAAATTTTTCAATAACAGCGTTGGGATGAGGATCAAGTCATCAAAATCTAAGGCATTGTAGGCTTTCATGTGTTTTTGATACAAGGCATAAAACTCAGCAAACATCACAGTATCAGCATCACCGGCCATTTTTATTGCCATGTCAGGTAGCAATAAATCATTCTTCCAGTTTGAGATCATGCTTTGTAATTTACTGAGCAAATCTTTATCGCCATCGAGCTCATCTTGAGTCAATTCTTTTAATAATGCTAAGGAATCTTGATCGTCAAATAAGGTGAAGCCAGGTTTATAACCTAAGGTTTTGATTTCTTTGCGAACAATATCTAAGCCTAGCGAATGAAATGTTGATACGGTCAGTCCACGAGTCAATGTTTTATCGAGCATGTTTATTACACGCTCTTTCATCTCTTTTGCGGCTTTATTGGTAAAAGTTACCGCGGCAATGTTTCGAGCTTTGTAGTCACACTTCTGGATGAGATAGGCAATTTTTTGGCAAATAACCCCGGTTTTACCACTGCCAGCACCTGCTAAGACTAAGCATGGGCCAGTGACATATTTTACTGCTTCATTTTGTCCGGGGTTCAGTTTCATTTTATTAAATAATTAGTAGGGTGATTTACTTAAGGGCGCTGATTTTACCCTGTTTGCCAGTAGTCGTATAGTAATACCACTTGGTATAATCCTAAGTGTTTTGATTAATACATTTAATCAATTTGGTATTAACCGTTGGAATATTAGTTAAATGCATTACAATACCCTTAAGAAAAGTTCGAGAGAAATAATCATGTTCAATGCAAAAAAAATTGAAGATATAGCCAAACAAGTAACCGATGCTATTCCTCCAGGTTTGAAAAATTTAGCCTCTGATTTTGAAGACAAAACTAAAACGGTATTACAACGTAAACTGTCTGAACTCGATGTTGTTTCTCGTGAAGAGTTTGACGTGCAAACACAAGTATTGTTAAAAACCAGAGAAAAACTCGCCGAACTTGAAGCGAAAGTGGCGGAAATAGAAGCTAAGTTGGGATAAATTCAGTTAACTATACCATTTCAATTGAAGTGGTATAGTTGTTTATTCTTTATGCCTATTAAGATAAAAAAGCTTGATAGGCTTGATTTTGTGTCTCTTCTTGCCACTGATAGGCTAGCTCTTCTAAGTGGTTGAAAAAATCGAGTTGTTCATCGTTAGCCACTTCAAATCCCGCTAATACCTGACCAAATGCCGCGCCATGGTTACGATAATGAAACAAAGTAATGTTCCAATGTTCACCTAAGGTATCGAGGAATTTCTCTAAGGCTCCTGGGTATTCTGGGAATTGAAAACGGAAGATACGCTCTTGATTGTTCGCAGATTTTTTTCCGCCGATCATATAACGAACATGTAACTTAGCTAATTCGTTGTCAGTAAAGTCACTGACTATATAGTTTTCTTGATCCAGTAAATTCATCAATTGTTGGCGTTCTTGTGCACCGCTAAGGCGGATACCAACAAAGATATTGGCGTTTTTATCTTGGTTAACTTTACTATGACGATAATTAAACTCGGTGATCACCCTACCTTCAAGAGCATGACAAAACCTACGGAAACTGCCTTTTTCTTCTGGGATGGTTACCGCAAATACCGCTTCTTTTTGTTCACCTAATTCACAGCGTTCTGAAACATAACGTAAGCTATGAAAATTCATGTTTGCGCCAGAAAGAATCGCTACCAACGATTCATTGCCAACACTGCTTTGACAATATTTTTGTAAACCTGCAAGTGATAATGCGCCAGCAGGTTCAGCAATGACACGTGTTTGTTCAAAAACATCTTTGATAGCCGCACAAATCTCATCAGTGTTTACTGTGATCACTTCATCACAATATTTTTTGATCAAATCAAAAGTATGCTCACCAATACGCTTCACGGCCACACCATCCGCAAAGAGGCCAACTTGATCTAAATCTACCGGTTTTCCAGCAGCTAATGCCGCTTTCAAACAGGCAGAGTCGTCTGCTTCAACACCAATAACTTTGATATGAGGTTGCAACTGTTTTAAATAAACCGACATGCCAGCAAGTAACCCGCCGCCACCAACAGGAATAAAAACTACGTCAGTTTTAGGTTGTTGTTGTAATAATTCTTTGGCAACGGTGCCTTGACCGGCGATTACATCAACATCGTCAAAAGGGTGGATAATTGTTTTTTGCTCATTTTTTGCATATTCAAGTGAGGCGGTTTGTGCTTCATTAAAGCTTTTCCCCACTAATCGCACTTCTGCGCCAAAACGGCGAACATTGTCCACTTTGATCTCTGGCGTAGTAATAGGCATGACGATGGTTGCTTTGATGCCTAATTTATGGGCCGCGAGTGCTAAACCTTGGGCATGGTTACCTGCCGATGCGGCAATCACACCGTGTATACATTCTTGTTTAGATAAGCTTGATAACTTGTTGTAAGCGCCTCGCAATTTAAATGAATGCACCGGTTGCTGATCTTCACGCTTTAAAGATATTTGATTACCTAATCGTGCCGATAATTTAGTTAATGGCGTTAGTTCAGTTTCAACGGCGACATCATAGACTGGCGCTAGTAGGATCCGACGAAGGTAATCTAAGCCCTCACCTTGGGAAGCTTGCGTTAATAACAAATCTTGATGTTCAGCATCAGTCATTGTTTTCACCATCGAGTAAAGCTCGATTGCGTACCGCGCCCATATCAGCACTGGTTGCTAACATCGCGTAGTTTTTTAAGGCGTAACTAATTGGACGAATGCGATCAATAGGCTGCCACGCTTTTTTACCTTTAGCATTCATCGTTACACGACGTTCTGCGAGTACATCATCACTTATTTGAAGTTCAATCGAACGTTTTGGAATATCGATGTGAATAATGTCGCCTTGTTCAACTAAGGCAATAGTACCGCCACTGCCCGCTTCTGGAGAAACATGACCAATTGATAAACCCGACGTACCACCTGAGAAGCGACCATCAGTAAGTAATGCACATGCTTTACCTAATCCCATCGATTTTAAATAAGTGGTTGGATATAACATTTCTTGCATACCCGGACCACCTTTTGGACCTTCATAGCGAATAACTACGACTTCACCAGCGACAACTTTGCCAGCTAAAATACCAGCAACCGCGTCATCTTGGCTTTCAAAAACATGAGCAGGGCCAGTAAATATTAAATTGTCGTCACTCACACCAGCGGTTTTCACCACACAACCATCTACCGCGATATTACCTGATAATACCGCTAAGCCACCTTCACTTGAAAAAGCATGTTCAATTGAACGAATACAACCATTTTCACGATCATCATCTAGCGTATCCCAACGACAGTCTTGGCTAAAGGCTTTGGTGGTGCGAATACCCGCAGGGCCAGCACGATAGAATTTTTTAACGGCTTCATCATCTGTTACTTTAATATCATATTTAGCGATAACGTCAGCTAATGTTGTACCTAAGACATTTGGCGTATCAGTATGTAACAAGTTAGCACGTGCTAGCTCACCTAAAATACCAATAACCCCACCAGCGCGATGAACATCTTCCATATGATATTTAGGTGTTGAAGGCGCCACTTTACATAATTGCGGCACAATGCGTGACAGTTTATCCATGTCTTCCATGGTGTAATCTATTTCAGCTTCTTGCGCCGTTGCCAGTAAATGCAAAATGGTATTTGTTGAACCGCCCATGGCAATATCCAGGCACATTGCATTGTGTAAAGCTTCTTTACTAGCGATATTGCGCGGTAATGCGCTTTCATCATTTTCTTGATAATAACGCTTGGTTAATTTAACGATTTCTTTACCTGCATTTAAGAATAGCTTTTCACGATCTGCGTGAGTTGCCAGCATAGAGCCATTGCCCGGTAGTGCTAAACCTAATGCTTCAGCTAAACAATTCATTGAATTTGCTGTGAACATACCAGAGCATGAACCACAGGTTGGACATGCAGAACGTTCAACTTGGTCGCTTTGTTCGTCGGATACTTTGGGATCAGCACCTTGTATCATCGCATCAACAAGATCGAGTTTAATGATTTGATCAGAAAGCTTGGTTTTACCTGCTTCCATTGGACCGCCGGATACAAAAATTACTGGAATATTTAAGCGCATCGCTGCCATTAACATACCCGGAGTAATTTTGTCACAGTTTGAAATACAAACCATAGCATCAGCACAATGAGCATTGACCATATATTCAACGGAATCGGCAATTAAATCACGCGAAGGCAAGCTATAAAGCATACCGCTATGACCCATGGCAATGCCGTCATCTACTGCAATGGTATTAAACTCTTTAGCCACACCACCGGCCTCTTCAATCGCGCCTGCAACGAGTTGTCCCATGTCTTTTAAATGTACGTGGCCCGGTACAAATTGGGTAAATGAGTTAACTACCGCTACAATCGGTTTGCCAAAATCACCATCTGTCATACCTGTTGCGCGCCATAACGCACGAGCACCAGCCATGTTACGGCCTTGAGTTGAAGTTGCAGATCTTAATTTAGGCATGATTTTATCGTCCAATTTGTGATTTAGGAAAAAACTTTATTTTGAAAAAACACTGGATCCAACAAGGTACGGTTTGATGAAATGAATTTTTAAAATAAGACTTATAATAAGCTTTAAAAGGTTAGAAAAAACTCAACTCAAGGTTGTATGCTCTTATGCAAAGCAGCAACAACCACGAGTTGAGTTACGATAATTATTTAACTGGGTCTAACCAGCTTTCTGGAACTTCAGTTGTACCATCAAATATGCCAAAAAATGCTTCTTGTAATTCTTTGGTGATTGGACCGCGAGAGCCTGAGCCAACAGGAAGACCATCAACAGATTTCACCGGTACAACTTCTGTTGCTGTTCCACACATGAAAAACTCATCGGCAAGGTATAAAGACTCACGAGAGATTGCTTCTTCACGCACTTCGTATCCTAATTGTGCAGCAAGGAAAAATACCGTATCGCGAGTTAAACCTTGTAAAATTGAGGCAGTGCCCGGTGGTGTGTAAATAATACCTTTACGAATTAAAAATAAGTTTTGTCCAGCACCTTCACTGACCATATTGTTAACATCTAATGCAACACCTTCGGCATAACCATGACGAGCTGCTTCAGTTGAAATCAATTGCGAAGAAAGGTAATTTCCACCTGCTTTCGCTGCAGTTGGCATCGTATTCGGCGCCAATCGGTTCCAACTTGACACACCTACTTCTACGCCATTTTCGATAGCGTCAGCACCTAAATAGGCTTCCCAGCTAAAGGCTGCGATCATCACGTCTGCTTTGGCATCTGTCGGTGGACGAAGTCCCATACCTACATCACCTAAAAACGCTAATGGACGTAAATAGGCGGCAGCTAGGTCATTATTGGTGACAGCATCTTTACAAGCTTGAATGATTTCTTCTTGGGTATAAGGAATATTCATTCGATAAATTTTTGCTGAATCGAATAAACGAGCGATATGTTCTTCTAAACGAAAAATACATGTGCCTTTATGGGTATTATAGGCACGAATACCTTCAAATACTGATGAACCATAATGCAATGCGTGACTCATGACATGTACCGTAGCATTTTGCCAAGGCATGAGTTCACCATTAAACCAAATGAGTTCTGCATTTACTTTAGCCATTTTCTGTTCCTAATTCCTATATTTCAATGATTTAAACGATGTGTGAGCGTCGATTAAATAATAATTATTTTGAATGCTTGTTGATAATCAAATTTGTACTAAATCCCCATTATATTGCGATATGGGGTGGGTCTGAATTATAGCACGTTACAAGTCAATTATGCTGCGACAGTATTTTCAACTTTGACATCCTTGATGTCGATCAATTTATTTATTTGATCGAGTAAAAGTTCAATAGGCCGTTCGCTGCTAACCGTTAGTTCGATGCTTGCCACTTGAGTGCCGGTATTCACTTTTGCGCTCATACCATTGATTAAAAAACCACGATAACGTGTCACTTGTAATATGCGTTCAAGTACAACTTGTTTGTCATCAGTATGAATAAGTAATTGGTAACGGTTCATGTTAAGTACTCTCCATCATTTTATCGTTAGCGGTTTCTGGTGGCACCAGCGGCCATACATTATCTTCAGCATTAATTTTTACTTGCAGTAAATATGCACCATTGTGTTCAAGCATTTCTTCGATGGCTGCCGATACTTGGCTCTTGTCGGTGATCTGTTTGGCTTTAATGTCAAAAGCGGTCGCTAACATAACAAAATCAGGGTTATCAGATAAATCAGTTTCACTTAAACGGCCATTAAAAAATAAGTCTTGCCATTGTCTTACCATGCCCAGTTTTGCATTATCAATCAGCACTATTTTAACCGGTAATTGAAAACGTTTTATCGTCGACAGCTCTTGTACATTCATCATAAATGAACCGTCACCAGAAACAGCAATAACGGTATCATGTGGGCGACTGATTTGTGCGCCGATAGCGGCTGGTATACCAAAGCCCATAGTGCCCATGCCACCACTGGTGAGAAAATTACTCGGATCATTAAATAACATATGTTGTGCTGCCCACATTTGATGTTGTCCAACATCGGTGGTTACACAGCTATTTTTCGGCATTTTGTCACTGATTTCTTTTAATACTGCAGGTGCAAAAATATTTTCACCAGGGTGATCATATCGCCATGCAAAATCTGCTTTCATCTGCAGCATTTTTTGTCGCCAATCGTCGATTGAAAGCGGTATTGCCAGTGCAGGTAAATTTATTTTTAAATCACCTAAAATAGCGGCATCAGCTTTTCTTCTTTTATTAATTTCAGCAGTATCAATATCAAAATGAATTATTTTAGCATGTGGCGCAAATTCGTTGAGTTTACCTGTTACTCGGTCATCAAAACGTGCACCAACCGCGATCAGTAAATCGCACTCTTGTACGGCAATATTGGCCGCTTTTGTGCCATGCATGCCGAGCATACCCAAATAATTTTCATCTTCGGGGTCAATGGCGCCTAAACCTTTTAAAGTTGAAACACTAGGGAGATTGGTGATATTGGCAAAGTCTCTAAGCTCTTCTACTGCATTAGCCATGCCTACGCCACCACCCACATACAATACCGGCTGTTTTGCTTTACTTAGCATCGCAATGGCCGAGCCAACATTCGCTGGTGGTAGATTCACTTTGTTTTTTAATCGTGAAACAACGGGGTGAGTAATGTTAACTTTCGCCAATTGAATATCTTTCGGAATATCAACCAACACAGGTCCTTGTCTGCCTTCAAGTGCAATAGCAAAAGCCTTGTGTAATACTTTTTCTAGGTCGTTAATATCCGTGACTTGGAAGGAGTGTTTAGTACAAGCTAATGACAAACCAAAAATGTCTATTTCTTGAAATGCATCTGAGCCCATTGCAGCGGTAGCCACTTGTCCGGTAATGGCAACAATAGGAATGGAGTCAGCTAAAGCATCAGCAAGTCCGGTGATCAAATTTGTTGCCCCCGGCCCCGATGTAGCCATGCAAACACCTACCTTTCCTGAGGCGCGAGCGTAACCTACGGCACTAAAGGCCGCACCTTGCTCATGACGACATAAAAAATGATTAATATCACTGTCATACAAGGCATCATAAATTGGCATGATTGCTCCACCAGGATAACCAAAAATATCGGTAACCCCATGTTCTTTCATGACACTAAATAATAATGAACCACCAGTTTGCTGTTTTTCGATTGTCATTTTTCCGGTAAACATTTCAATTGGTATTACTGAAATGTATGCTCCTTAAATTATGCTAACTTTTGTTTTTAAACGAAAAACCCCCCGATTCTTTCGAAGCGAGGGGTTTGTATTTTTCTGAGTTTCCTTAGCTCAACAAACGACCTCGCGATGATTGAATAATCACCACGACGAGAATGTTAATAATCACTAAGTTAAATTTTTTCATATTTATTTAAAAACTCTGAATATTTATAAAATTTGTGGCTAGTTGCCAGCCTTATTAAATTAGTATCATAGCTCTAATTACAAGTGCAAGCTTTTTTATTAGCCTTTTTTTTTAATTTCGTATTTTTTAGTTATAAGGGGCTATGTAATTCATCAAATATTACTGATGTTTGATTCGCATAAAAAATGATCCAAGACTACACTTTAATCACTTAAGGATTGAAAGTTAAATGGATTTTTATGTCACTCTCCTGTGTATATTCTCGCGCGCGTGTCGGATTAGACTGCCCATTGGTCTCGGTCGAAGTACATCTTGCTAATGGCCTGCCGTGTTTTAATATTGTTGGTCTGCCCGAAACCTCAGTCCGAGAATCAAAAGATCGGGTCCGTAGTGCGATCATCAATTGTGGCTATGAATTCCCAGCAAAAAGAATAACCATCAATTTAGCGCCAGCGGATTTACCTAAAGAAGGTGGCCGGTTCGATTTACCTATTGCTGTAGGCATATTGGCAGCTTCCCAACAAATCCCTAATCAAGACTTATTGAAATATGAATTTGCGGGAGAGCTAGCTTTGTCGGGTGAATTGCGGCCTGTTATTGGTGAAATCCCTATGTCGATAGCCTGTGCAAAGAGCAAACGTGCCCTGATCATACCGCAAGCAAATGCCGAGCAAGCAAGTTGGGTGAAAGAGGCGGAAATTTATGCCTTGCAGCATTTAAACCAGCTATACCCCCATCTGCTCAAGCAAGCGTCATTACCCTTAGTTGAAGCGATAAAAAGTGATGATTATCAAGCGGTAACACTTAATGATATGGCTGACGTTGTTGGACAACCTTTGGCTAAGCGTGCCTTGGAAATTGCCGCATCTGGCAGTCATAATTTACTTTTCATCGGCCCTCCTGGCACAGGTAAAACCATGCTGGCGAGTCGTTTGCCGGGAATTTTACCAAAAATGACGGAAGAGGAAGCCTTAGATGTAGCGGCGATACAATCGATAAGTCATCAAAATATTCAGGCTAATTCATGGTTAACACGACCATTCCGTTCGCCCCATCACACGGCTTCTTCTGCAGCTCTGGTGGGTGGGGGCAGTCAACCAAAACCGGGGGAAATATCTTTGGCACATCGGGGGGTATTGTTTCTTGATGAATTGCCAGAATTTGAACGTAAAGTATTGGATGTCTTGCGAGAGCCGATGGAGTCAGGTGAAGTCACTATTTCACGGGCAATGCATAAACAAACATATCCTGCACAATTTCAACTTGTCGCCGCGATGAACCCAAGCCCAACCGGATTTTATAATGATAAACGCAGTACACCTGAGCAAGTATTGCGTTATTTAAATCGCCTTTCAGGGCCTTTCTTGGATCGTATTGATATTCAAATTGAAGTGACCCGCTTACCTAAAGGCATGTGGGGAAAGGATATCGAGCAAAATGAACGCAGCGAAAAAATTCGCTTTCGTGTGCAACAATGTCGAGTTGTGCAATTACAACGACAAGGCAAAGCCAATGCCCATTTGAGTAGTGCTGAAATTAGAAAGTATTGCCGATTAAGTGATGATGATAATGAATTTTTAGAGTTAGCGGTAGAAAAGCTAAAATTATCAACGCGAGTCCACCATAAAATGTTGAAAATAGCTCGGACGTTAGCGGACATTGAAGGACAGAAAGATATTGAACATCACCATTTGCTTGAAGCGTTATCGTATCGAGCTATGGATAGAATTTTACGTCATTTAACAGATACGGTTTCTGTCTAAATATTTGGCAAGTTGGAAATGTTTTTAGCCGCTACGTTATTTTAATTTTCCCGATGAATCGCTGCTAGAAAAGCCTGATACAAACTTTGCTCTCGATGCTGATTGAGGCAACAGATTCCTAATTCGAAAGGCTCAATTTCACCAACGTTACTGAGATATTGCACGCGGTCTTTTACTGGGCTGTTTTCGACCACTACCTTAGGAGCAATACCAACGCCACAGCCTAAGGCGACCATACTCACTAGTGCTTCATGACCAGAAACCGTGGCATAAATATTTGGTTTTCCTTGTTGACGACGCCGATACCAATAATCAAATCGTTTCCGCGCAACACCGTGCTCTGGCAAAATCATTGGAATGTCTGACCATGAAAGTACCTTGTTTTTGACCTGCTGCTGGACTTGGCAGATCATAGTTGGCGCAATGACTGAAAGTGGTATTTTGGCTAAAGATTGAAAATAAAACATTCGTGATAAATTTTCGGGTTTTACTGCGATAGCAAAATCTACTGATTGTTGTTGTACTTGTTCAAAAGCATCAGCCGCATCACCAGTCGTCAAAACGATTTCAACCAAAGGATGCTGTTGGCGAAAGCGATCAAGCAAAGGTGGTAAATGGCTATAGGCAGCGGTTACGGAACAGAAAAGGTGAAGTTTTCCGGTAAGTTGAGCTTGTTTTTGCTTGAGAGACATTTGCAATAACTGCCATTGCTGAAGTTGCTGCTCAGCATATGTTTGTAGTTGTCGTCCTGCCTCAGTGAGCACCACAGTACGATTGTCGCGATGCAAAACGCTGCAACCAACTTCTTGCTCTAAGCGTTGAATAATCCGACTTAGTGTTGAGGTGCTGACATGATTTGCTTCAGCGGTTTTACCAAAATGTAAGTTTTGGCTGAGGTCGACAAACATTTTCAGCGTTTTTAAATCCACACCACACCTTCTAAAAGTTAAAACAAGTCATACAAAGCTATGTATGTTGCATATTATGCAATACAGTAGTGCAAATATATCATTTTAAGCAACGCAAGTCTTGCGTTATGATTTGCTTAAGTCAGTAGAGCTGACAACATTATTTAAATTACCTGCAACGGCAGGGATCAAGGGAAGAAGAATGAGTAACTATTTTAATACGTTAAGTTTACGTGAAAAATTAAACCAATTAGGCAAGTGTCGCTTTATGAAGCGTGAAGAGTTCAGCGATGGCTGTAACTTCATTAAAGACTGGAACATTGTCATTGTTGGTTGTGGTGCTCAAGGTTTAAACCAAGGTTTAAACATGCGTGATTCTGGTTTAAACATTTCTTATGCATTACGTGATGCGGCAATCGCTGAAAAACGCCAATCTTGGGCGTGGGCAACTGAAAATGGCTTTACAGTTGGCACCTACGAAGAATTAATTCCTCAAGCCGATTTAGTATTAAATCTAACACCGGATAAACAGCATACTTCAGCAGTAACTGCGGTTATGCCTCACATGAAGCAAGGTTCAACTTTAGCTTACTCTCACGGTTTTAATATCGTTGAAGAAGGCATGCAAGTTCGTGACGATATTACCGTGGTTATGGTTGCACCTAAGTGTCCTGGCACTGAAGTACGTGAAGAATATAAACGTGGTTTTGGTGTACCAACACTTATCGCAGTTCATCCTGAAAATGACCCTCAAGGCAATGGTTTAGCAATTGCTAAAGCTTACGCTTCTGCTACTGGTGGTGATCGTGCCGGTGTACTTGAGTCATCATTTATCGCGGAAGTTAAGTCTGACTTAATGGGCGAACAAACTATTTTGTGTGGCATGTTGCAAACTGCAGCAGTACTTGGTCACAAACAATTAGTCGCTCAAGGAATGGACGCGGCTTATGCTCGTAAGTTATTACAATACGGCATTGAAACAACGACTGAAGGTTTAAAGCACGGCGGTATCACTAACATGATGGACCGTTTATCAAACCCAGCCAAAATTAAAGCGTTTGATATGTCGGAAGAGTTGAAAGTGATTTTACGTCCATTATTTGAAAAGCATATGGACGATATCATCGAAGGTCATTTCTCTGCCACTATGATGGAAGATTGGGCTAATGATGATGCAAACCTTTTAAAGTGGCGTGAAGAAACCGCTGTATCATCTTTTGAACAAGCTGCCGATTGTGAAGTTGAAATCACTGAGCAAGAGTATTACGACAAAGGTATCTTTGTTGTTGCTATGGTTAAAGCTGGTGTTGAATTAGCGTTTGAAGCAATGGTTGCTGCAGGTATTATCGAAGAGTCTGCATATTACGAATCACTTCATGAAACGCCATTAATTGCCAATTGTATTGCTCGTAACAAGTTATACGAAATGAATGTTGTTATCTCAGATACCGCTGAATACGGTAATTACTTATTTACTCATGCTGCACAACCTTTACTTGCCGAATTTGCCAGTAAGTTAACACTTGAAGAATTAGGTGAAGGGCTAAAAGAAAGCTCGAATGGTGTTGATAACGTTCGTTTAATTGAAGTT
>MAAC01013454.1_pt1 | contig 20815 bp, 16 predicted proteins | sample 1115981 | NCBI WGS metagenome assembly MAAC01 (sample SAMN04961126, study PRJNA320927) | seawater metagenome | isolation source: sample BD02T64 sea water enriched with oil for 64 days | place: USA:Gulf of Mexico | collected 2013-07-27
CGACACAGCCCTTCAACGTACTAGCGCATCAATCGCCTCATGCAAGTGAAATGGCTGGTCTAATTCAGTAATTTCAGCCAATGCTGCTCTGTCTTTCTCTGGGATTGCTAGATAACCCACTTTTGCTTTGAATACGTGAACCAGCCCAGAGATAACCAATGCATCACCACCTTTCAACCCCTCTTTAAACTCCGGGGTTAGCGGTGAATCCGGTGCTATTTCATCCAAAACAGCTGATACTAGAAGGTAATCAGAAATCGCCTGCTTATTGCACAAATAATCAGCATTAAAATAATGATACCCTATAGCAGATTTCAACACCTCTTTCGACAACCCAAGTGCCCTGATTTTATCGTATGGCAGCACTTTCTTTTGCTTATCACACTCTACTATTTGAGAGCCCACAGCAGCCAAATTATGCGTAAAGTCTTTAAACGCCAATTTACCTACTTTTTGATTCAGGTCTTCATCTGCAAAAGCAGGCGCAGCAAACAGCACTAAGCCAAGTACAACGAAAACTCTCATCTCTAACTCCTTACTAATAAACACTACAGCCGCGAGAGAAAGCCTTACATAACATAGTTGGTAATTAGCCATTTTTCGTCTCTATATTTCATGTCAAGCCTTGAAATATCACCTCCTGACAAATGAACATAAGCAAAGGCTTTCATTTTTGGATTACTGTAATGAAATTTCTTAGCTGCAACGTTATCCAGATCAGCTTCTAATAGTCGCCTTCTCTTTAAGTAACGTTCGGAGTTACTTGCATTAAATGTGACCGCTTTTAGTCGCTCTTTATCTTTGGATTTTATTGCCAAAGTGAATTCCTTTACAATCTTGTTAAACTTTGAGAGTTGAGTGTTGTATTCATCCACAGCGGCCTGTATTTGTGCATTTATCTCAGTTATCCGCGCTTGAGTACTAGACACATGATTTCCATCTGGGTATTTTTCAAGATATTTTTTGTAACTCTCTACCCATTTTTCTTTTTTACGATAAATAGTTTCAGATTGCTTAGCTTTCTTATAGGCATACAAATCTGCCTGCATCTTCTTTCTTTCCACAGCAATTTTACGTTCAACTGCAGCCATTTCTTCATATTTACTCTTCAGTCCAAGTAACTCCTCGTTTTCAGGGTAGTCCCTAAGAGCTTCCTTGATATGTCTAAGCCTTTTCGATGAGGGTACATTTATATTTGTAATGCCTTTAACAACATATCCCTCAAGCTCTCCTATGGCGGCAACATGTGCCTTTGATGAAAATAGCCCTCCCGTTTTCAACACCACTAACGGATAATCTTTATCCAGCAAAATTGCACTAATCGCATAGGTGCCTGCTTTTTCGAGTGGCTTCACCTGATGAATTAGTTTTCTGAAGCCCTTCTTAAAAATTCCGACTTGCCCTAGATTGATACTATCAACTGATAATTTTGGATCATAAATATAGAACGTTATAGTGTTGTTTTCTATGTCCGCAACCACAGCATTTTTAAGTCCCCTACCCCTTATATTAGAGAATTGTAACTGAGTGAACTCTCCACTACTTTTCAAGTAAGTTCCAAGATGTTCAAATTCTGGTTCTGAATCCGAGCATGCAATTAATAGGCATGTAGTTATAACGATGAAAAACTTCTTCAATGTAAATTCTCCCTTTTTTATTTGCTAGTAATCTCTCCCTATCCCTAGGGAATTCTATAGCTATTTACCTGAACCGTTGCTGAACAAGATACCAATAACCTTAAGTAAAGGTAGCGAACAACCCACCGATTCAGTGTGCTATGATAAATTACTAACCTGCGCTCCACCATCATTTCTTCAACGTTACGATAGCTCGGCATGCTTTTGACTTACTGCTGACATTTAGCTAGCCTAGAAGGCCTGTCACAACAAATATCACACCCACAACAACAAAAGCAATGTAGTCTTCCGCCTGCCTTATCCCCCACTCTTGCACGGTATAAAGCCAAATACTTTCCAGGTCTTTTTCTGCAGCAAGTACAAGCCTATAATTTTTCATCTTTGGGTTGCTATTTCATCCTTGCTTTGAAATCTTCCTTATTCCAAGCTTTTTGCTTGAACTTCGACCCAATCACGCATTAGATCGGGCAATGAGATGTTCATAGTCGCCATGGTGTAAACTCCAAATATCTATTTCCACAAGCCATTTATGGCATGCTTTGGCAAAGATTGCCGATAATGGCAATATGGAATAGGCGGACCGGGCGAGGCACCGAATTAACCTTCTGCCTGTTCAGCCATAGCGTCGGTTTACCCTGAATAGCTAGGTAAGAAAGCCTTATACTGAATATAACAAGCATACATGTGACCAAATAACAGACGTTCAAGTTTGATATTTTTCCTGATCACTAAGAAAACTCAGCTTAGCCCCTCCCCTCGTAAAAATAGAAACATATACCTACTCCACACTCCCAACACCCTGATATAGCTAAAAGCCCACTTTTCTGAAATAATACCGCCTGATTCGGGGTAGAAGAATCACCCAATGCCACATCAAGGAGGACATATGGCCAACAGTACTCGCTTTACGTTTACGCTAATCGGTAGCAGCGAACCTTTTCGCGTTGTTGAGTTTGAAGGTGATGAGCAAATATCATCCCCCTTTGAATGGCGCATCACTGTCGCCTCAGAAGATGCCAATGTAGACTTAGGCAACCTTGTTAACAAATCTGCAGTAGTGACCTTGTTGGGCGACGAACCCACTCCCACGAAACGACTTGTACACGGATTCATCAGCAAAGCCTCTTACCTTAGTTCTGGCAACCGTTTCTCTCTGTACAGCGTCACTTTAACGCCACAATTGAGCTATTTTAAATATCGCAGCGGTCATCGTATTTTTCAAAATATGTCTGTGCAGGGTATTATTAAGCAACTCTTTTCTGACGCAAAAATCCCTACTGATCAAGTCCAATGGAAACTCAAGAAATCCTACCCTGCAAAAGAGTATTGCGTTCAATATGATGAAACTGAATTCACCTTTATTTCACGCTTATTGGCAGAAGTAGGCATTCACTATCACTTTACCCACCACCTTGACCGCCACGTCATTGTATTCTCTGACAGCAACACCGCCTTTATGGCAAGCGAGAACAATCCAACACTGCCTTACACCCAAGAACAAAGCCGCGCCCACGGTGAAACCAGCGCCTACCAATTTGAGCTAACTAGCAAAGCTACGCCAAACAATGCCAACCTCTTAGATTTTAGCTTTACCTCACCTAACAATGCGTTGATTGCTAAAACTACAAATGGACAAGGCAAGCAATACGCTGAAGCTCGTTTATCACAACTTCAACACCTAAAAGAGCACGCTATAGCCCATACCAACAGCTTATTAATGTCAGGCACTCGCTTTGCATTGAGCGGAGCCAAGAACAAAAGCTGGAACCAAGACTACTTTGTTTTCCATATTCTTCATGAAGGCAAACAACCCCAGTCGCTCGAGGAATATGCCTCAGCACAACCCTGTACTTATACGAATAGAATAACCTGCGTCCCGGTTCCGATTCCGCCTCCTGCTCCGGCCAGCACCCCGCAAAGCACCAAACCCGCCGCCCCAGGCCCTGCCCCCAGCCCAGCAGCAGAAACGCCCACCGACAAATACCAGCGTGTAGACGTTAATTTCCCCTGGATCATGTACCGCCCTGGAAGAAAGGAACTCACCAAACCCGACGCCCAAGGCGTAACCCCTGCCATTGTTACTGGCCCAGCAGGAGAAGAAATTTACACCGATCAATATGGGCGCGTAAAAGTTCAATTCCCTTGGGATAGAGAAGGTTCTGGTAATGAAACAAGCTCGTGCTGGCTGCGCGTGAAACAGGGCTGGGCAGGTATTGAATACGGATCAAACACCATACCCCGCATTGGCCAAGAGGTAATCGTCAGTTATGAAAATGCTGACCCAGACCGACCATTAGTGACAGGGCGCGTATACAATGGCAAAAATAAAACGCCTTACGCGCTACCTGCACACAAAACACGCACCGCACTAAAAACCCAATCCAGCCTTAAAGGCGATGGCTATAACGAATTCCGTATCGAAGACAAAAAAGGCCAGGAACAACTCTTCATTCATGGCGAAAAAGATATGGACCTCCATATCAAACAAGATAAAAAGACCCTTATCCAAAACAACCACCACACCACGGTGGGTGGCAGTCACTACCAACAACAAAACCAACTCCACCAGACAATAGGAGGAGCAAATAACGAAAAGGTAGGCAAGCAACTATCCCTTTCCGTGAGCAAAGATATAACCATCAAAATATCGGGAGCCAAAGCAGTACAAGCAGGCAATGCCCTTTATATTAGATCAGGCATGAAGGCGGTTCTGGATGCAGGGCAACAACTAGTACTCAAAGCTGGCGCGGGCACAATCGCTTTAGACCCATCTGGTGTTTCCATTACCGGTCCTATTGTCGCCATTAACGAGGGCGGAGGTGGCGGAGTCGCTATCCCAGCATTCCCCATGCCTCCCGCCCCCCCTGTAGAAGCCGACAAGAACAAAGCCGGACAAAATTTCAAATCCAGTTCAACCGGCATACCACCGCTCCCCCCTAGTGACGCCGACAAAAAACAAGCCGCAGCTCAAGCCATTAATTTTAGAATGGCCTCAAAAACCCGAGCTCCCGTCGTAAGCATCCCTGCTCCACCTAGCAAAAAAAGCACTCAAGCCGCAACCCAACAAAACCCCACGACCAATACAAGTAAATCATCAGCCTCAGAAATAACTCCACTGACACTTTTACCACAAAACCCTATTACCAATACCGATGTAAAAGATTGGTTACAGCTACAGCTACTTTGGGATGACAAGCATAAAACTCCGGTAAAGAATCAGCCGTATACACTTTACCTAGCTGACGGCAGCTTTCGCAAGGGCATTCTAGATACAAAGGGTCAAGCTTTTGAAGAAAACCTGCCCAAAGGTACAGTTAAGGTCGAATACACAACCGAAGACGCAGAAGTCGCAAAACTCAAACAACTCAAAGCACAGTTCGGCACCGCCCTAAAAAACATCATCGCCGCAACGCAACACGATACTGATATGCAACAAATGGTGGCAGATGACATGTCGCCACAGGAAATGAACCTGGTGATTCTTGGCGCCGCGTTTATGGGTACTTGGGACTTTGCGAGTGATATGGCCTCCTTTGTCGCTATGGTCAGCAAAGCACTCTACAAAACCGAAATGGCCTATTTAGATTTATTACTCGATATACAGACAGGAAATATAAGAGAAGTTCAACGCAAGTATGAAGCAGCCCAAGCTGCTGGTGCCGCATCATATGAAGTGGCTGGTGACGTGGCAGAAGCGATTAACTTACTCATGAGAGACGAAGAAACCTGGGATCTACTCACCGATTTCCCCGGAGACTATTGGGATGCACTATCTGCGGTTGATGCAACACGGCAGCTTGCACCGTTAGTGATAGATATACTAATTACTATTTTCTCTCTAGGGGTTGGCGCACCATTATTAGCAGCAAATATCTCCACTAAAGCCGGCAGATTAATCACCCACGCAGGTGAGCTATTAGCAGAGATAGTAAAGGGGCTTAAAAAGGCCGGTCAAGCAATGAAGCGAAATGCTACCAGCAATAGCATTGCGACAGCAAAAATAAGGAATGAGATTGGGCGAAGCAAAAATCCGAAAGCTCAACAGAAAAGCAGCTCGCCGTCCACACAACGCCAACGAGAGCTAGACGCAAGCATCCAGAAGAAACGAGTTATACCTGCCAGCTTAGAAGAGGCTCAAAGCATACTCAGGCAACGCAGAAAAGAGCTTGTAGAAAATAATTACACACCTAAATATACCGATGAAGAACTGTTACATTTGGCGTCCAAAGGTGAAGTAAATGAGCGCTATATCGTCCGAATTGAATGGGAGAAACCACCAGAAAAAGGACTAGGTTTTACTCGTGAATCCGGTCGAGCCCCCATATGGACAACCACCTTTGATCAAATTGAAAAGGCCGATACTGATCCAGACCTGATCACCAACATCCTTGGATTCCCTGAAAAATTTGACCCCAGCAGTAAATACAAGATGTATCTAGTTGACCAAGGCAAAGACTTTGCCAGCAATAGTGATTTATCAATTATACCGTCATACCAAAAACTTGGAGACTTTAGTAAAAAGGAATTGGCCAGTGATAAGGGGTTTAATGAAACTATTGTCGATAAGGTGATGACGCCGGAATACAGCGAGCAATACTTCAAACACATGGATGAATTCTCAAAACAAGTAGATTCACCTTATGCGTTATTTGAAAAGGAAGAAATTCAGGATTTTACCAGCCTAATGACGCCTAAAGATAAGGAAAACTTCAAAACCCGGCACATTATTAACTCCGAATTAGGTGCAAACCCTTTATATGCCGGTAACGGTCTCACTAAGCCACTTGATCCCGTCGCAACACAATCTGAACATGGGGTATTAGAGGTGTTCACTTTTCAAAAAACACCTCCACCCACCGGAGAGTTGATTAAATCCGGGAAACTGGCTGTAATACCGTTAAGCCCCCTACCAAAGAAATGAAGGAGCACCCATGATTCAAACAGGATTAATTGACCTTAACGCTTGTGACATTATAATTGAGCTAACACCACCAAAAATAAGAATGCTAGGGATCTCAGTCGTTAACAACTTTATTATCTTTAGAATAGAAAAATACAATAACGTGAAGAAAAAACACTTAAAAGAGCAGCTTGAAATTCCAGCCCTCGGCCTAGTGTGGGCAATAGATGCCATCGAAAATGGTTTTGGAAAAAGACCTGACGAGGGCGGGTTGCCACGAGATGTTTTACATGCAGAAAAAGTTATCGAAAGTGAAGAGCTTTATATTCGTCGCACAATGAATTGTGGAGCACCAAACCAACAAGGCTATACGCTTAAAAACTTTAGTCGATGCTCTTATATGGATAGCGATGAATATCAATCCGTTCAATTACCCGACTATCTACTTTTTGAAGAAGGGTTACTCGATAAACTGAAAACTATGTGTAGAAAGTAATCGGAATATCAAACACCCCAAAAAAGGGTTCCGTCGCAAACATCCACCAGTCTCAGAACGCATTGACGCAGGCACATTGCCGGTACTGCCATTAAGCCCGCTGCCTAAAAAATAAGGCAACCCAAATGAACCAAGTCGGATTAGTCGATCTTAATTACTGTGATATTATAATTGAAATAGTGCCGCCCAAAAAAGACATGCTAGGAATTGCAATAAAGCAGAGCTTAATTATATTTCGGGAAGAGACGTACAGCATAAAAAGAGATGTCTATTTAAAAGAACAACTAGAAATCCCATTCTCCGCTTTAGCTTGGGCCATCGACACCATAGAAAATGGCTTCGGAAAAAAGCCAAATGAAGGCGGCCTACCGCGTGACGTATTGCATGCAGAAAAAATCATCGAAGGTGAAGAACTGTACATTCGTCGCACCATGAATTGCGGTGGACTAAATCAACAAGGCTACACGCTTAAGAACTTTAGTCGACATTCGTATATTGATATCGACGAATATCAATCTGTTCAACTTCCAGACTACCTACTCTTTGACGAAGGATTACTGAAAAAGCTTAAGTCGCTTATCAATACACCTTAACTACTTACTTCAGGCTGAGCTATCAAGAACATAGTTAGTTTCAGTTTTTTTTGCATGGCCTTTGAAAACCACATAGTCTTTTTGAATCGACACCCAAGATTTAAGTGTTTTGTGCTCTTAGTATTCGCAAATGTCGAATCGCGGAAAACAGCTCCTGCTCAGTATATTCTGGACCGGAGCTGCCTGCACTACATCTTGCCAATCAAGTTAGCGTACACAGCCTCCTTTATGCCTTTCACAACAGGTACGAGGTTTGCGACATTAAAACCACTTTGTGTTATCAAAAGCTACTTGAATTCCTAGACGATCGGTCCAATATACTTACCGTTGATCTAGTACTAATTATGAGAGGAGTTAATTGCAATGAATAAGGCCGCGAATCCAGCATTACCATCCACGTTAAATAATGTCGAGTTACTATCCCAGCCTATCACCCTGCCAAACGGACAGGTGATCAAGAACAGACTGGCCAAGTCTGCCATGAGCGAGGCTCTGGCAACTATTGATAACAGGCCAACACCTTTGCTGGACAAGCTTTACAAACGTTGGAGTGCCGGTGGCACGGGCCTACTGATAACCGGCAATATTATGGTCGACAGAAAAGCGCTGGGTGAACCGAATAATGTGGCGCTGGAGAATGACCGGGATATGGCTGCGCTAAAACGCTGGGTAGAGGCCGGTAGTGCCAATAATACCCAACTGTGGGTACAACTGAATCATCCTGGCAAGCAAGTACCCAAGGGCTTGAACTCAAGGGCTCTGGGCCCTTCTGCAGTGCCATTTGATAAGAAAATGCAAAGTTTCTTTGAAACACCACAGGAGCTGGCTGAAGACGAAATTAAGGATATCATCAAACGCTTTGCCACGTCGGCAGCACTGGCAGAAGAAGCTGGATTTAGTGGTGCACAGATTCATGGTGCCCATGGTTATCTCGTGAGTCAATTTCTTTCACCCCACCATAATCGCAGGGAAGATCAATGGGGTGGATCGCTCGAGAACCGCATGCGCTTCGTGAAAGAGATTTATAGCGCTATTCGAGAAAAAACTGGCAGCGATTTTGCTGTTTCCATAAAAATGAACTCGGCGGATTTCCAGAAAGGTGGATTTACCGAGGAAGAGTCTCTTACCGTAATGAAAGAACTTTCCGGACTAGGGATTGACCTAATAGAAGTGTCTGGGGGAACGTATGAGGCTCCGGCCATGAGTGGCGCCGAAAGATACAAATCAAAAGCCAAGGAAAGCACGTTGAAGCGTGAGGCCTACTTCCTGTCCTTTGCAGAAAAAGTGCGCGGAGAGATTAGTGTTCCGTTGATGGTCACTGGCGGTTTCAGATCCCAGCAAGGCATGGCAGATGCTTTGCGAACAGGAGCAATGGACCTAGTCGGGCTTGCTCGCCCTCTAGCGCTTAACCCTGAGTTTTCGGCAAATGTGTTAACCGAAGGCGAAGTGGAAAGTCCCGTCAAACAAATTAAAACGGGCATTAAGATGATCGATGATATGGGCATGATGGATGTAGCCTGGTATGCCAGACAGATTAAAAGACTTGCACAAGGGAAAAGCATTAATTTAAGGGAAAACCCGTTACTGGCCTTAATAAAAATCATGGCCTCAAACGGTATTCAGATCGTTCGTAACAGGCGCGTACGGGCCTGAAAACTGTCAGTTTAAAACTGATAATGAATAGATGATATAGCGCAAAAACGGCAAAGCAGCTTTACGCAGCTAGCGCGTAAACTGCTTTGCTACGGAAAAGAATCCGACGTAGCCTTCTTAGCCTGATCTTTTTTTACTTTCGATAACATCGGTTAACTCCTAACGGTTTTAACCCATTGATTTTATCGTATGGCAGAGTAGGACTCGAACCCTCTATCTACCAATTCAACATTATACTTTTTCTTTCTCTTTTTTCTTAATTATTTGAAAGGATGGCGATGCCATCGATGTCATCTTGATAAGTCATGACTGTCTCCTCTATATGTAAACTATTTGTTAATTGGTGCATCCAGAAGGAATTGAATCTTTCTATTTACCCCATCAGCCACCCGGTTAAAACCCGGATGCTCTATCAGTTGAGCTATGGACGCATAAACTTTTCTTGAGGCAATAAAAAACCCCTGAAGATTTTAGCCTTCCGGGGTTTTAGCATCTACCTGCTTTAACCCTGTAATGGAAGGCCTAATCGCTTTCCTTATCGGTTAAGCGATCAACTGAGAGTACTCTCCCCCACAGTATTATTTAGATAACGATTTTTGGCACAACACACAGACCATACAAGACAACATCGCGTAGGCGCTGCATCATCACTTGTGTCATCTTGCCGTGAATGAAAAATGTGTTACTCAAAATGTCGTGTGTAAGTAATCAACGTGCTTAATTAAAACATAATTTTTGAAAAAACCAAGGGTTGATTCATGGTTTATCAAGTAATCTTTATTACAAAATAATTCTATTACTTCATGTTCTTTTTTTGCAAATTGTAAGCACCTGTTACTGCGCACGTTGATGAGGATCAATAGACCAACGGGGCAACCCGAGAAACATGATTCATTCATATCGAATTTTATATCTATTTATCTAAGAAAAACCTCTTAATGTGGGATCACTTACCATACTCAAAACAGGTAATACCGAAAGGAAAACAGGGACCAAAAACAACGACAAATGAGTTAAAATACGCGATGTTATTCTATAGAGAAGCGATATGACTGCCGCCGAGAGCATTTACAAGGAACCACAACTCGCTCAAAAGTACCCTGTGAATCTTCAGTTTGATTGACCGGAGGTTTACATGGTACTTTAGCTCCCCAAACCAAGATATCAGCTTAAGCCCGCGACCAGAATACTTATCATTGCAGGCCTTACCAGGAATGAAAATGGAAATGGAAATTTCCTTAGAAATAGTTCAAGAACTTGCCCCCGACCAAGCGTCTCTTAATGCCGCAAAGAAATTACTAAACCCTACCAAATGGCCAGTAAGAGAAAAAGCTGCCTCATTGAATTCCATCTGGGGCCAATGCCAGGGATCTGGTGCTAAGCCCTATTACATAATGGCTGATGTCGTCGATCACGGTTACAAATGCACCTGCCCTTCTCGAAAGTTCCCTTGCAAACATGTTTTGGCTTTGATGTGGCAATTTGCTGAGGGCGCAAATGATTTTCTTGATAAAGAACCTCCTGAATGGGTCAACGATTGGCTAGGTAGAAAGCGAAAGTCCGGCACACCTAATCCAGACGATGACAAACCTATTGCCAAGAAAAACATTAACGTTACTCAAGAAGAAGAGCTAAAAGCACTCTCGCCTGAAGAACAAACCAAAAAAGATGCAGCCAAACAAAAAAGGGCAGCTCAAACCAAGGCAAAAACCAACGCCACTATTTCCGCCGGTTTAGTCGAACTTCAGCAATGGGTAAGTGACCAGCTAAGAAGCGGCATTGGAAGCTTCATCAAAGAAATGAATGAACGTTGCCGCCGTATCGCCGCAAGGCTGGTCGATGCAAAAGCTACGAGCCTTGCATCGCGCCTAGACGAATTGCCCGCCAAACTCATGGTTGTACGGGCCGAGCTGCAGGCTAACTTAGCGTTTAAAGAATTAGGCCAGCTATTGTTATTATCGGAAGCATGGTTTGCCGATAACAATGATGCAGATGCACGCCTCGCTATTGCCACCGCCGAAAATCGCGATCAAGTGCTGAGCAATAGCAATACCATCCGACATTCTGGAATATGGGGAAACGTCGGAGAGAAAATTGTTACTCGTCGCGATGGATTGGTGAGCCATGCCACATGGTTACTGAACACAGTAGATGACCCCATACGCTTTGCACTTCTCCTCGATCATTACCCAGCCTCAGCCGGAAGGCGTGAGGTGGGGCTGAGCGTGGGCGCTCAACTGGAAGGCGTACTGGCATTCTACCCCAGCCGCTACCCCTTACGCGCTTTTCTGATCGAGCATAAGGTACTTACAACCGAGAGCCAGGTAAGCTGGCCAAAGCCATCAACCGATCTATGGGCCGGCTATCAACAGCAACTATCACAGTTACCATGGTCAGAGCATTATCCGTATCTATTAAATACCGGGCGCATTTTGCGTGATAGTAAGGGGCATTACTGGTGGCAAGACAACCTCGCTCAGCAGCACCTACCATTAAGCAACGCTAACCTCCCACAATTGTTATTGGGCTGTGAATTACGTTCTGCATTTATTCTTTGGGATGGCGACCGCGCTGAATTATTCAGTGCCCACACAGAACAATGGGGGACAATTGCGTGCTAACGGAAAACACGATAAACGAAGAACAAGAATTGATTGAGCAGCTTCAACGGCGTTGGATGATCGGTAGCGATGAGCCGCTATCACTGGATGCCTTACCACAAAGCTGGCGGCCTATAATAGAAACCCAAGCGGTTGAGCGTCATTCAATTATGACGTTAGCATTGGCCAGCCAGCATCAATGCGTTTTATTTCAACCAGAACCCCCTGGCGATTTGATACATCACACACCATTACCTGATTTACAGCAGCCACTGATACCTCAACGTTTACGGCCCTTATTTAGGCGCATTATCAAAAACGTCAACAAACAGGCCGCGCTTAAACCGGGGATTTTGTTAGAGCTATTACTACGAAGAGGCTATATTGCTCACCCTGCGGACTGGTTACCCTCAGCCGCAGACGAGGAGCTTCCAGACATCTATCTTCCCTGGTGCCAATGGGCCGCCACCGAGATTGGTACTCACAATAGTCATGACAGTGAGAGCTTGAATGCAGACAACTGGGACGATTGGTATCCAGCGCAACGCATATCACAACTCAAAGCACTACGTTTTAAAGATTCTGCCATGGCTCGAATATTAGTTGAGACTTGCGCACATAAGGAACCCGCAGATAAACGCCTAAGAGTCATACAAACTTTAGCCATAAACCTTTGTGAAGATGACGTTACGTATTTACAAGAGTTGCTAAAAGACCGCTCCCAGAAAATTGTAACGTTAGCAGCGCAGTACCTGGCCAGACTGGGAAAAGGCATACGAACTAAAACGGACAGCAAAGAGAGTAATAATGCAAAAGAGCTCGCACAAGGCTATGAACTTAAAAAAACTGGTATCATAAAAAAGCGCGTACAAGTTTCCCCGTTGAAACTAAAAAGTAAAAAACAGCAAGCTATTAGATCCGAACAACTGGAAAACACTCTGCTTTCTGACTTTGCCGATACTCTGGGTATCAATGTAACGCAATTAGCGGCGAGCTGGCAGTTTTCTGAAAATCGTCCCCATGACAACCAAGCTTTCGTCGCGAATTCTGTCAACACACTGGCTGAAGACGGGATCGAACGGCTTATTGAGAATATCCTGAATTACATCGCAACAGATGATGCCGAATTACATCTGCTGCACATGCTGACCCCACGGTTATCTGAAAGTCGACGTTCGTCATTAATGGGTGAGATAGTAAAAAAACATTCAATCAATTTTTCTTTTCGGGATTACTTGTCTTTTTCGCATACACCTCTCATCGAGCTACATTGGAATACGTTAAAATCGACTCGCCCCTGGAAGAGCCTTGAGAAAGAGATAAAAAAAGATTTAGAAGAAAATGGTTATATTGATAGCCACGCTATCGCGCGAGAACTGTCTGCACTGGGCATGTTCCTGCCACAAGAGGCGGCGGCACAAACCTTAAACGCAATTTTTGACCTAGGTGTATTACGGGCAGACCCAATCACAGATCATCTAAAATTCAACGCAGATCTATCACCCCATCACTAGCACCAATGCAAGGATTCTCTTATGAGCGACATTATTCGCCAACCCGTTGAAATCACATATCAAGCTGAACTTGATGCGTTAAAAGCAGAGGATACGGGTAAAAAGCCTGAAAACTGGCACCTATCGCCACAGGCTGTGGTGACATATTTGATGGGCGGAAAAACGACTGATGGAACAGAGATCTCAGCCAAATATATTGGAAAACGTCGACTGATAGAAACTGCCGTCGCAACATTAGCGACAGATCGAGCCCTTCTATTACTGGGAGTACCGGGCACAGCAAAATCCTGGGTATCAGAGCATTTGTCCGCAGGCATTTCAGGCACTAGCACGCAAGTCATTCAGTGCACGGCAGGCACCGACGAAAACCAAATCCGTTACGGCTGGAACTATGCACAGCTATTAGCCAATGGACCCAGCAAAGAAGCCTTGGTTCCAACCCCCCTATTACGCGCGATGGAATCAGGCTCCCTTTGCCGACTAGAAGAATTAACTCGCATGGGGTCCGATGTACAAGACACTCTGATCACTGTTCTGTCTGAGAAGATGTTACCTATACCAGAATTAAATGACTCCATATATGCGCAACAGGGATTTAACATTATCGCAACGGCGAACAACAAAGATAAAGGGGTTAACGAATTATCCTCCGCATTAAAGCGCCGTTTTAATGTAGTTGTACTGCCTTTGCCTGATGATATGAACGAGGAGATAACAATAATCTCTCGCCGTGTATCAGAAATGGGGGCAAGCCTAGAGTTGCCCGTACCGAAAAATGCTAATGAAGAAATTAAGAAAGTGGTCACCATATTCCGAGAATTACGTGGAGGTGAAACCTTAGACGGTAGAGTCACTTTGAAAACACCTACAGGTAACCTTTCAACTGCAGAAGCGATTTCGGTGATGGTAGGCGGCTTGAGCCAAGCGAATTGGTTTGGTGATGGTCAATTCAATGCCGAGGATATCAGTAGCAACCTGGTTGGCGCCATCGTTAAGGATCCGGTACAAGACAAGGCGGTACTGGAAGAATATCTCGAGACGGTCTTGAAAAAACGACAGGAATTTGCCGACTACTACCAAACCATCAACGAAATTTTGTAAGGATTCAGTAATGTCTAAAGCTGGCATCCATTACTTCGGCATTCGGCATCACGGCCCAGGATCGGCAAAACGACTAATTGCCGCGCTGGATAGGTTGCAACCTGAAAAGGTGCTTATCGAAGGGCCTGCTGATTGCAGCGAACTATTACCTTTGCTCGCCCACCAACAAATGAAACCACCGGTAGCTCTATTAGCCTATTCTGCCGAACAACCTGCTTGTAGTATCTATTACCCCTTTGCTGAATTCTCTCCGGAATACCAAGCCTGCCTATGGGCAGTGAGAAATAATGCCGAGCTGACGTTTATCGATCTACCCGTAAATATTCAGCTCGCGCAACGTCTGCCAGAATACATTGAACCGCAAGACAATGAGAACGATGTAACTGAAACTCAAACACCTAAGCCATCAGAAGAACCTAACGATAGCGAACCCCATAATAACGAGGCTGACCAAATATCCCGCGATCCGATAGGTACGTTGGCACGACTGGCGGGTTATGAGGACGGGGAGGCTTGGTGGAATGAGCTGATTGAACAAAATGGTGATGACGATCAGCAAATTTTCGCTACGGTTGAATACGCCATGGGAGCCTTGCGTGAAAAGCTGACTGGCGACGAAAAAGATACTGTGCATGACATTCAACGCGAAGCACAAATGCGATTGGAGATTGCTAAAGCAAGTAAAACAATCACTGGTGAGATAGCCGTTGTGTGTGGCGCATGGCATGTACCAGCGCTAAGAGAAAAGCACTCTGCCAAATCTGATCGAGAACGATTAAAATCTCTGCCAACCAAACTTGCCAAAAGCAAAGTCAAGACAACCTGGATTCCATGGACCTCACCTCGACTAGCGACTATCTCTGGCTATGGTGCAGGTGTCAGTGCACCGATGTGGTACCAACATATATGGCGACAAAACGATAACGATCAAGCACTGGAACATTGGCTGGGCCATGTTGCACATGCCCTAAGGGAGGCAGGACAAATTGTCTCTACAGCCTCGGTTATCGAAGCTGTCCGTTTAAGCAAAAGCCTGGCGTTGGTAAGAAATCGACCGACACCAGGGTTTGAGGAAATCAGAGAAGCCGTTATTGCTTGTTTGTGTTTTGGGGAAAGCCTGGTCTGGCAACAACTCGAAGATAAGCTCTTGCTCGGCAACTTGGTGGGCGAGATTCCTGATGTCGCCCCTTTAGTGCCATTGTTAGAAGACCTGCAGCGCCTACAAAAGAAAAACAAACTAAAGCCGGAGGCGCTTGAAAGAGAAGTATCACTGGATTTACGCTCCACCACTGGACTAGGGAAATCGATCCTACTCCACAGGCTTAATATTCTGATTGTCCCCTGGGGCAAGCTAATAGATGCTGGCGGCAGTCGAGGTACCTTTCGTGAGCGTTGGCTCCTTTGCTGGGAGCCAGAATATGCGGTAAGACTGGTAGAAAATCTTGTTTATGGGAGCACTATCGAGCAAGCCGCCAACAACAAACTCTGTGAGTCGCTGACACATGAAAACCATCTAGGCAAACTCGCAGATACCGTTCAGCTATGTTTAGAATCACAATTAAACAAAGCCGCAGAAGTTGGTCTTTCCCGACTAAATAACCGTGCGGCACATACCAGCGATGCACTTGAGTTACTCGATAGTCTATCCCCGCTAGTGAATATTTCTCGTTATGGCACCGCCAGAGACATGTCTCTTGGACTTATCGGCGAGTTGATTAACCGACTTTCAATACAAGCAGCACTAGCCCTACCCTACGCATGCCGTAATATAAATGATGAAGAGTCCCAGCATTATCGCCATAGCATCAATAGAGCTCACGCTGCCTTGCAGTTAGCAGAGCTGGATATAACAATTATGGATGAATGGTGGCAAGCGTTACAGCAGGTTATTGCTAGCCACCAGTCTAGCCTGCAAGTTGCAGGGCTTTGCGCCAGGTTATTATACCAAGCCAAAATAATCGATAATGACACCCTGCAAGTACTATTACAAAGAACACTATCGCCTGGATTACCTGTTGCAGATGCTGCACGTTTTTTTGAGGGCTTCTTTACAGATGCAGTACAACGTTTGTTGTATGACCAGGTTCTCATGGATGCCGTCGAGAATTGGTTAATCAGCCTAGAAGAAGAGACGTTTATCGAATCTCTTCCGCTATTTCGTCGTGTCTTTTCCGATCTAGATGCAACAGAACGCAAACGCATGATGGATACTATATTAGGTGGCCAATCAAGTTCACTGGTGCAGAAACGCATCAATTCAATGACGTTGCCACTATGGCCAACCCATTTGCAACGTATCGGAAAATTAATTCAAAGGAATAAAACATGGACGCAGTAGTAAAGGAACGCCGGTGGCGGCTCATGTTAGGCGCGGAAGAAAACGGCAACACAAGCTTATCTGAACGTGACCAACGACTGTCTCAAGCCTTGACCGCACTTTATGGCGATGGCGGGGCATCAGGTAAGAAAGGTCATGGTGGGCTTACCCGGTCAGCACCTAAGGTATCTAAATGGCTAGGGGATATTCGCGAATTTTTTCCCAGCTCTGTCGTTCAAGTGGTACAACGCGATGCATTTGAACGACTTGGGTTGAAAGAAATGCTCATGGAACCAGAGTTTCTATCGGCCATGGAGGCTGATGTACATCTCGTTGCCGACCTTGTAAGTTTACGATCCATTATGCCTGAAAAAACAATGGATACCGCCCGGCAGGTTATCAAGAAAGTCGTCGATGAATTAATGGCACGCTTAGAACAAAAGACCACCGAAGCCGTTCGAGGTGCTGTCAATAAATCAAAGCGTAGCTTTCGACCACGCTTTGCGGATATTGACTGGCCGCGCACGATTACTGCGAATCTAAGGCACTATCAGAAGGAACACAAAACAATAGTGCCAGAGAAGTTGATTGGCTACATGCGACAAAGTCGGCGTATCGTAGATTTAGATGAAGTCATACTATGTGTAGATCAGTCTGGCTCTATGGCGACATCTGTAGTCTACAGCTCTATCTTTGCAGCAGTTATGGCCTCTATACCTGCGGTAAAAACAAAACTAGTCTGTTTTGATACAGCTGTAATTGATCTAACGGATGATTTGGAAGATCCGGTCAGTGTGCTTTTCGGTGTGCAATTAGGTGGCGGTACGGATATAAATCAAGCGATTGCCTATTGTGAAACTAAAATTGAACGCCCAAGTAAAACGCATTTGATACTCATCACCGACCTCTATGAAGGTGGCGACGCCGAAAGCCTAAAAGGGCGAGTTGCAAATCTTATTAGCCAGGATGTTAATGTCATTACTCTTTTGGCTCTGAGCGATGACGGTAGACCATCCTATGATGTGGACCTAGCTGCTGATTTTGCAGCTATCGGTTCACCTGTATTCGCCTGTACGCCAGATCAGTTTCCAGGTTTAATGGCAACTGCTTTAAAAAGAGAGGACGTATTGAGCTGGGCAGCAGATCAAGATATTAAAGCTATTAGACCCGCGGAATAATACAGTTTTACCAAAACCGGAACTAAATTTATGAAATGCGTAGTAATCAGTGATACCCACGGTATGTATAGCGACGTAGAAATCCCACCAGGAGATGTATTCATTCATGCTGGAGATATTCTAGGTCGAGGGGAACTGTCAGAATTAGTAGATTTCAACAATTGGCTGAGCACTCTTCCCCATAAACATAAAATCGTTATTGCGGGTAATCACGATTGGTGTTTCGAGCGTAACGAAGAAGAATCAAGATCCCGCTTAACAAACGCTATCTATCTAAAAGATGAGTCAGTAGAAGTTGATGGCGTGAAATTTTACGGTTCTCCATGGCAACCTTTTTTCTTCAATTGGGCCTTCAACTTGGAGAGAGGAATGGCGCTAAAAGAAAAATGGGATCTTATTCCAGATAATATAGATATTCTGATCACTCACGGCCCTGCTCTTGGCATTTTGGATCAAGTAGTAGACGGAAGTCATGTCGGATGCGAGGAGCTCTTTAAGGCAATTGGACGTGTTAAGCCGAAATATCACATATTTGGCCATATCCATGAAGGTTATGGTTCCAAGACGCTGGCTGGTTGTACCCATATCAACGCCAGCACAACGACCGAGCGATATATTCCATCAAACAAACCGATCACTTTTGTGATAGAAAAATAGGTAAGGCGTCCAATAATACGCGGCCCCAAACTTTAGCCAGTAAATCAAACAGCCCGCCATCTCTAACATTCCAGTTACGAGTAATTAAGGTTGCATACTCTTCATTAAGAACAGGATAAAAAATCGGTTGTCCTGGCAATCGAGGTGGCCAACGCTTGTTTCCACTCAGCTTAACTAGCTCAAGTTCGTTCGGTCCAGTTGGCCTGTATAGAGTTACTGTTTTCATGACGTCCATCCCCCTCAATATGTTTATTTAAAAAAATATAAAACACCACTTGACACAAAGTGGCAACAAGCCACTATAATAGTGGCATAGAGACACTATATCAACGCCAATTTGAAAACTCAAAGAAAATGAAACTTTCAGCAGAGAACATCAGGAACAACAAAGACTTACTCGACTACCTAAACCATGGCAAGCGAGCCAAGTATATACTCTTTTGGGGCCACCAAAATAAGAATGGCCAGATTGATAAAACCTGCTTTAGCCAATGGTATAACGCCTCATTTGAAATAGACGGGAAGCACTATAAAACTGCCGAACATTTTATGATGGCAGAAAAAGCTCGACTGTTTAGTGACTTAGAAATAAGAGAGTTGATTTTACAAAGCAATTCGCCAGGTGAAGCCAAAAGATTGGGGCGCAACGTTAAAGGGTTTAACGACAGCATTTGGAACAATAAACGTTTTGATATTGTCGTAACCGCAAACGAAGCTAAGTTTTCTCAAAACGAGGCTCTTGAAGATTACCTACTATCTACGGGAAAGCGTGTATTAGTAGAAGCCAGTCCTGTCGATAAAATATGGGGCATAGGCCTTGCTGAAGATAGCCCGTCGATAGATTCACCGTATAAATGGCGGGGCCAGAATCTATTAGGCTACGCCTTAATGGAAACCAGACAAAGACTAAGACTAAGACTAAGACTAAGACTAAAAAAATAGTACAAAGAACAGAGAAAAGAGAAATGGAAAACTGATTCTCTTAAAAATTGATACTCAAGCTATGGTTAACGCTGGCGTATTATTCTTTCAATCTGCAAACGGGGTATGGCTTACTGATGAAGTACCACCCCAATATTTATCGAGAAAACCATGAACAACATAACGTTAATTGAAGGAGACATTACTACCGCAAAGGTTGACGTAATTGTTAATGCCGCCAACCCCATGATGCTCGGTGGCGGTGGCGTCGATGGCGCCATACATAAAGCCGCCGGACCTCGCCTACTTGAAGCTTGCCTAAAAGCTCAATCGATCAACGGTATTCGCTGTCCTACTGGAGAAGCACGAATAACTGACAGTGGGAATCTACCCGCTAAAAAGGTAATACATGCTGTTGGACCAAGGTATAGAATAGACAAGAACCCTAGACTGGTGTTAGCGAACACCTATACAGCGTGCTTAGACCTAGCGATTAGCAATGAGTTAAAAAGCATCGCTTTTCCGGCCATTTCTTGTGGATCATACGGCTATCCACTTCATGAAGCGGCAACCATCGCCTTACTTCTATTTGTATGGCACAAAAACGATGGCTATTTGGGAAGAAATATTGGATTTTTAATAAAGCCTAATATTTCTTTAACGAGGACCTTCCAAACTCCTAGCAAAGAAATGACTTTCTCCCTCGGGCTTCACTCTATAGAGCTTTGCAGGGCGATTACTTCCTGTTTTCATCTCGCCGGTTTCTTCCAAAATATCCGCATCTAGGATTCTTCGCCGAAAGGATTTTTTCTCAACCGCCTTATCCAGAATAATCTCAAATGTTTTTTGTAGTTCCGTTAACGTGAAATCAGCAGGTAACAAATTAACTGGCAACGAGGTATATTGGACTTTCCCCTTAAGGCGCCCATGACAGGCTTTCAACACAGCATCATGATCAAATGCTAATGCAACTTTTTTTTCCATATCCTCAATAGGAACCCAAGTAACATCCTCAGAACTTTCATCTTTACTCAACACAATATCATCAGATGAAATCAACGCTAAATAAGCAACCGTGACAGACCAACCCCTTGGATCGCGCTTAGCACCACCAAAACTTTCTACTTGTTCGAGATATGGTGTATCAACGCCGGTTTTCTCTTTTAATTTACGATAGGCAGTGTCACTTAACGTCTTATCCAGTTTCATATCAACAAAACCACCGGGCAGAGCCCACTTTCCCTTGGC
>MAAC01010922.1_pt1 | contig 20792 bp, 21 predicted proteins | sample 1115981 | NCBI WGS metagenome assembly MAAC01 (sample SAMN04961126, study PRJNA320927) | seawater metagenome | isolation source: sample BD02T64 sea water enriched with oil for 64 days | place: USA:Gulf of Mexico | collected 2013-07-27
TGTTCCCGTTCAACCGCTTCCCCGGTGTCGATGTTATGCTTGGCCCTGAAATGCGCTCAACAGGTGAAGTCATGGGGCTCGACACCTCGTTTGGCCGCGCCTTTTTGAAGTCACAAATGGCTGCTGGCGTTACTTTGCCCGACGAAGGAACGGTCTTTATCTCGGTAAAAGATCGTGACAAAAAGGTTATGGATGCCCTAGCTGGAGACCTGCTCGAGATGGGATACAAAATTGTCGCTACCAGCGGTACGGCCACCTACCTTCAAGAAAAAGGATTCGCAGTAGAAAAAGTCCTCAAAGTTCGCGAAGGTCGGCCCAATATTGCCGACAGTATCAAGTCCGGTCAGGTCCATCTGATTATCAATACAACTGAGGGTGCAAAAGCGATTGCGGATAGTTTTGACATCCGTCGTGGCGCCCTGGATACATCAGTTCCTTACTTCACGACTGCTAACGGTGCGCGTGCCATGGTTGAGGCATTAAAAGCAAAACGAGAAGGCCTACTTGAAGTCGAGCCACTTCAGGCTTACTTTAGTTCTTCGTTCTAATTTTACGGCTCCCGATTCTACCCTGAAACTGTGGTGGACTCGGGAGTTGTTACTTTTATAAACGCCTGGAAACGCGAATGAGTGAAAAGTTCCCTATGACCAAGGAGGGCTTAGTCCGCCTTGAAGAAGAGTTGCGTAACCTGAAGGTTGTTCAGCGCCCCGCTATTATCCGTGCTATCGCAGAAGCGCGCGAGCATGGCGATCTGTCTGAAAATGCCGAGTATCACGCAGCCCGTGAAAAACAGAGCTTTACAGAAGGCCGCGTTATGGAGCTCGAAGCTCGCATATCACGGGCCGAAGTGATTGACCTTTCTGCCATGTCCGGCTCGACGGTGAAGTTTGGCGCAACAGTTACCATTGTCGATGAAGATACTGACGAAGAATCCACCTATCAATTGGTTGGGGATTTGGAAGCCGATGTGAAAGCTGGTCGTATTGCCATCACCTCACCAATCGCCCGTGCTCTGATCAGCAAGGAAGAAGGCGATTCCGTTGAGGTAAGAACACCTGCCGGCGACAAGGGTTACGAGATCGTAAAGATCGAGTACATCTAAGCGCTTGCCAGAAGTATTAAAAACCCGGCCATCGCATGATGTGCCGGGTATTTTTGTTTAGTAAGGTTCACCAAATGCTGCTTGAAAAAAAATTCTACTACATCCGTCATGGTCAAACCGATTGGAATGCTGCCGGTCGCATGCAAGGTTTTATGGATATCCCCTTAAACGAAACAGGGAGGCAGCAAGCGTATCAAGCAGCCGAAGCCATCAAAGGCACCGAGATCGCCACCATCTGTGCCAGCCCACTGGGACGCGCACTTGAAACAGCCAAGATCCTCAATCAGGTTCTAAACTGTGAAATTGTTATTCTGGACGAACTCAAAGAGGCCTGCTTTGGCAATCATGAGGGCCTTGTCGACGACGGTTGGTTCGAAGCCTGGAAAGATGGGGAGTTCACCCCCGAAGGCGCAGAAACAAGAGCCCAGTTCCTCACGCGTGCCACGGATGCCGTAAACAAAGCAATCAATCGCCCGGGCCCGGTCTTGATCGCGGCACATGGCGGTCTCTATGGCGCCATAAAGCACCACTTTGATCTACCCGACTACGAACCACTACCAAATTGTGCACTTGCCCATCACACACCGCCGACAGCAAGCAATCCCAAATGGCAACGACGCTTTGTGAATGAAGGCTGACCTAAAGGCTTATTCATAAAAACTTACAAGTTGGTAAAAGTGAGATTGAGCAAGTTGGCTCTTAAGAGACGCCGCTTGAATCTTCATTATTGAGCCCCCTTGCTCTTGAGCATGAAAATAAAAACTCTCCATCAAACTGTTCTCATACTCCTCCCACCTTATTCTCGTCTCAGCTAAGCGGGTGGAGAGTTTATCTGATGAATTTTTAATTAGCTCACGATAGAGATAGTTGCCCTCATTCAACCACAGGGTCGAACTCTGATGGTAACAACCGGAAATATCAAGAGTGCTCATCGCTGTTTCCAGACAATTCTTTTCGAGTTTTTCTAAAGGATTTTCATCCCCTAAAAACACGACCTTGAAAGATTTAGATGTCAATTTCCTGCGAATAAGGAGACCCTTGTTCTGGGTGATAACTAATTCTATCTTTTCATCTTGTCCCCACTTCTCAATCTCTTCATATGAGATAAGGCGATAATAGAATCCCGCTTCTAATTTCCTTCCATCTGAGGCGGTGAAATAGATATATCCCGGATCATGAAACTCATTGAAAGTTAACTCTTCCAAAACCTCAATGCTAGAAACTCCATCCGCTAACGCAGCGTGAAAGGGAGCAAGACATCCGAAGAAAATAAACCATTTTCGTATTCTCTTAACGAACATATTTGGCCCCCTCTCAAACATCTTTAAAGCCCAAATACCTTCACAAGGAAGGCATCCATCAAGGCGACCTCTTTCAGGCGCTCAAAGCGTCCCGAGGCCCCGCCGTGTCCTGCGGACATGTTAGTTTTGAAGATCAAATGGTTGGTATCCGTTTTCAGCTCACGCAATTTTGCGACCCATTTTGCAGGTTCCCAATAGGTCACACGCGGATCAGTCAACCCCGCGGTTACCAGCATGTTGGGATAGGCCTGCACGCTCACGTTATCAACTGGCGAATAGGACTTGATGTAATCGTAGGCTTCTTTACCAGCGATGGGATTACCCCATTCCGGCCACTCTGGCGGGGTCAAAGGCAAAGTTGCATCACACATGGTGGTCAGGACATCCACAAAAGGTACATCCGCGACGATGGCCTTGAATAGGTCAGGACGCATATTACTGACCACGCCCATCAACATACCGCCAGCGCTACCACCGTGGGCTGCGATCTGCCCGGAGGATGTATAACCTTCAGAGATCAAATGTTCCGCAGCAGCAATAAAATCGATAAAGGTATTTTTCTTTTTCTCCATCTTGCCATCGAGATACCAGCCATAACCCTTGTCTGTTCCACCGCGAATATGGGCGATGGCATAGACAAAGCCTCGATCAACCAGAGAATAACTGTTGCGCATGAACCCTGCGGGAATAGCATTACCGTAGGAACCATAGCCATAGAGCAACAGTGGTGCCTTACCATCTAACGCCGTGTCTTTTCGATAAAGAAGAGATATCGGCACCAATGCCCCATCATGAGAAGGGGCCATCAGGCGCCGGACTTCATAGTCATCAGGATTATGGCCGCTTGGAATTTCATCTTCCTTGCGCAAAATGCGCTCCCGGCTTTCCATGTCATAGTCATAGACACGGGCCGGAGTGGAAAGAGAGGAATAGGTAAAACGCAGAGACGTTGTATCAAATTCGTAACCCGCTGACATGCCAAGGCTGTAAGCTTCTTCATCAAAGGAGATCGAATGCTCTTCCCCGGTTGCAAAATGGGTAATGACAATCCGGGGTAATCCTTCAACGCGTTCTAGACGGGTCATGTATCCTTTAAAGAGGACCACCGTAAGGATTAAGACACCGGATTGATGGGGAATCAGGTCTTTCCAGTTTTCACACACCGGGCTGTCTATAGCTGTTTCGCAGATTTTGAAATCTACAGCATCATCGGCATTGGTCAAAATCAACAGTCGCTCACCATGATCACTGACTTCGTATTCAAGCCCCTCTTGTCGAACAGAAACAATCTTTGGTGCGGTGGCAGGCTGGTCGGCCGGGATCAGATGTACTTCTGAAGTTTGGTGGTCATGAGCAAGGATCTGAACAAAGCGACCGGACTCACTTTTGCCTATGCCAACAAAAAAACCAGGATCAGCTTCTTCATAGACCTGTACATCCAGAGTTTCGTCATCGCCGAGCATGTGGCGAAACACCTTTGATGGACGATGATTTTCATCAAGGACCGTATAGAATAGCGTCCTGTTATCTTCAGCCCAGACCACAGCCCCTGATGTATTCTCGATCAAGTCATCCAACTCGTCACCTGTATCGAGATCACGGATCTTGAGGCTATAATATTCCGATCCCTTTTCATCAACACTATAGGCGACATAGCGGTGATCGGGACTGTGCGAACAGCTGGCGATCTGGAAGAAGTCCTTACCTTCAGATTCTTTATTTCCATCCAGCAAGACGACTTCATCATCGGTTCCTCCTCCGATGCTGTCTTTGGGCTTGCGACAGAAAATTGGATGCTGTGCGCCCTCTTCGTAACGAAGATAATATAGCCAGAGGCCATCCGGGGATGGCACAGAGGAATCGTCTTCCTTGATGCGCCCCTTCAACTCTTCGAACAAAACCTTTTGTAAATCCTCTTGGTCCGCCATCACAGCCTTGCAGTAACCGTTTTCCTGTTCCAGATAATCGCGAATATCTGGGGCAAGCTTTTCAGGCTGGCGCATAACTTCTTGCCAGTTATCCGCCCGGAGCCAAGCATAGGGGTCTTCCCTGTGATCGCCATGGAGCTCATGGACAAGTGATCTTTTCTCTGCTTTTGGCGCAAAAGAGTTCTCGGATACAGGGGTACTGGACATGGTCGCTCCGTTTGGGAATCAAAAAGTTCTGGTACAGAAGCATTAAATGGTTACATCATAAGATGAAACAAGAAATGCTGAGAGATATTCTTTTCTGATAAAGCGTTCAGGCCCGATAAAACGTTCGGGCAATGTAGAGAGAACATCCATGACCAACGTGATTAACCTGAAACAATTTCGCAAAAAGAAGGCTCGTGACGCCAAGGCGTCCAAAGCTGTGGACAACCGCGTTGAATTCGGCAGAACCAAGACTGAGAAAAAGATTTCTGAAAGTGAAAAAAAGCACGATTTGAAAAAGATCGATGATCACAAACTGGATAAAGAAGATTAACCTCCGGTTTCGACCCCCTACTCCTCAGGCAACGCTCATTCCGCCATATTCATCCTACCGTTAAAAAGATTAGCTTGACCTAGAGTGCACTCCAGCATTTAGCTTGTACAGGCGATACTCACGAATGAGAGAAGAGCAGTGCCTAGCCTCCTCCTCTTTAAATCCCTGCGACCAGATAGAAAAAACCTGCCTCTCGCCCAAGGAGAACACCAGATGTACATCGGTGAACTAGCCCATCAAAGTGGATTATCAATCGATACCCTGCGTTATTACGAAAAGATTGGTTTGATTCCTGATACCCCGAGAGATAACGGCGGTAGACGTGTCTACCACCCCCAGATCAAAGACTGGATAGAGTTCCTGCAAAAACTCCGGACCACCGGTATGGGCGTTAAAGATATGGCCCGCTATGCTGCTCTTCGGGAAATCGGGCCATCCACGGCGCGGGAAAGGCGTGAGATGCTGGCAAAACAGCGCCAAATCGTTGTCAAAAAAATTGCAGAACTATCTTCCTGCAAAGATCTTTTGGACTATAAGGTCAACCTTTACAAAGAGATGGAGGCATCCAATGCAGGGACGAACTCTCCCCTTGAAGCCAAGTCACAAACACGGGGAATTTTGAAATAGCAGAAACAAGATCCCAGCAAGCATAAAAAAAGCGCCCTAATTCAGGCGCTTTTTGCAAAATCAACGTTATGCTTATTTGACGTCGAGAGAAGCAACTTTCAACTCGTCAGATTTTTCACGGTAGAAAATATGACGTCCAATTGTAGGACCTTTATCAAAGGCAGTCCGCCACTTCGGGCTCACATAATCAGCATGATACCAAAGAGCACCTTCACTGACATCGTTTGATACGCCCCAGTAAACATAGCGCGCTAGTTTCTGTGCTTCGACCCAAGATGTCTGGTCTGTAATCGCGTCTTTTTTGCCGTCACACCACCAAGAGAACTGGCAGCGATTTAAACGTGAGCCACCCTGCTGAACGACGTCACAAATTGTGGACGGGAAGCGCTTGCTGGAAACACGATTAAGCACAACATGTGCAACAGCCCGTTTACCACTTGTTGTTTCGCTGCGGGATTCAAAATAGATATTCTGCGCCAAGCATTCCAGCTCAGTATCATAACTGGCTTGTGTTGGGCGGCGGCGTTCCAATTCAGGTAGTACAGCGTAATCACGCGCAAGGACCCGAACATCTACAGGGGCAATAAAATCGCCCTCGGAGACTTGAACAGCCAATGCATTCTGTTGCGCTTCAGGAGCAAGAACCCCTGCGCTAATCGCAAGAGCAAAAAGGAAGGAAGAAATTCCGTACCAATGACCTCTGAATTGTCCGCGTAAGCGGTAACTCATCCGTTTGATCTGTCGTAAACCACGTCTCATTATTAAGTACCTCAGTTTAAAACTTTATAACTTCAGCAGCTTTTTCAAGCCCGTGCTCACACAGCCTGTGTCATTGTGAGCGCACCCCGATATAGGGATAGTTTTCCAACAAACAACCTTGTGCCGTCTGTCGATTACAAATCTTTACAAGAGATTAACATAAAGAGTCAAAGAAATATTTATCATGAATTCGCGACAAAAGCGTTTGAAATCACTTACACATTACATGAATACACAAGAGTAATTTCACCATTACTTGCGAAAAATCAGTTTTACTTTAAATAAAAAATATTCAGCCATGCACAAATCACATAGTCCCTATGCCCCCAAATGAAACTGAGGTCCATTTATTGTGACAAAATTGAGACTTGACATACGTAGAAATACTAACAATTCAACTAGTTGATTTTATTGATAAAATTTTCGAATTTCGTTTTATGATGATATTTTCTTTATTCTTACAGGCGCATTTTTTTATTTAAAACGATGCTCGTGGCATATTTACAACAGAGCTAAGTTATTATTTCACACCGCTACTTTTATCCAAGTTTTATTAACCTTTTTACTTACGGCGTTAACCATAATGCCTATTTCGTTAAGCCACCAATGCCTTTGGATTCACACAATTTTTACATCCTGCATAAGCAGACATACCTATAGATTTTATACCCTCACAATGATAAACCGCTAGATATAGAACAACCTGGGGAAATCAGATCGATGAACAAATTCGTCAAAATTGCGAGTATCACCGCAATCACACTAGCCGTCCTTATCGTCGGAGGCTTCATATTCGTATACTCGTCACTTGATTCTATCGTTAAGGCTGCTGTTGAGAGCATCGCTTCAGATATGACCCAGACAGAGGTCACACTTAACGACGTAGAGATCTCGCCGACGACGGGTCAGGGAAGTCTCCGTGGCTTTACCATGAGTAATCCGGAAGGCTTTAATTCAAATGAAGCCTTTCAGTTCAAGGAAATCACCGTCAAGATTGACATTAAATCCCTCGTAGAAGATGTGATTGTCATTAATGAAATCAGAATTAATGCGCCGCATATAACCTACGAAGTCGGGTCTAAAAAAAGCAACATAGATACGATTAACGAAAACGCACAAACTCACAGCAGTGGCGATGAAGCCAGTAACTCTGACTCTGACGAAGAGGGCCCAAAATTCATCGTAGAACACCTCTATCTGAATGATGGCGAAATTTCAGTCGCAGCAGCCCCTCTTGGGGACAAAACAATTGATCTCGCCCTCCCCAACATTCACCTTAAAGATATTGGCAAAGGGGATAACGGTGCGAGCCCGGAAGTAATCTTACAGGCCGCAGTAGGCGCGGTGACAAAGAATATAACTGGCGCTCTGGGATCCATTGATCTTGATGGCCTTGCCAAAGGTGTTACAGACGGTGTCAAAGGTGTGACTGATGGTGTTGTAAATGGTGCCTCTAGCGTCACAGACACTGTCGGCGATGCGGCTTCCGGCGCTGCAGATGGCGTTGAGGGAGCAGCTGAGGGAGCAGGAAACGCCCTGAAAGGTTTACTCGGCAACTAAACCAACCTTACAGAACATCATCCAGATCTTTAAAAATGGGGCCAAAAATATTTTTTTGGCTCCATTTTCTTTTCCAGTATCCTCAAGAATTACGAGATGAGACACACGATAGTTCGTCTTGCACCAAAGCCACTTTGGGAGTACCTCAATAAGATATGGTAAACATGTAGGGACCACACCCATTGGTGTCGCAAAAACAAATGGCTGATCATAATTCCCCAGAGCAATATCCCCAGCAACATCCAGAGCAATCTCAGATACAATCCCAAGTACAAATAGTCGGTGGCGGGCTTGCAGGGTTGAGCCTTGCAGCTGCATTGGGAACAGCCGGGATTAAAACGCTTCTGATTGATCTGGAGCCGGAACCAAGCGAAACCGCCTTTGAAGATGCCAAAGACAACAGAACGACAGCCCTTATACAAAACTCTATAAATTTACTGAATGCTTGTGGCGCCTGGAAGGGCTGTGAAGATTATGCAACCGCTCTCATGGTTATGCGGATCGTGAATCTCCCGCGTGGTGCTCAAAAATCCCCCAATTCAACAGATTTTGATTCTCGCGAAATAGAAAACTCTCCCTTCGGCTTTAATGTTCCCAACGCTATTTTACGGCGCGTGCTTGTTGAACGTCTAAAAAATCTCTCTGCCGTCACCCATCTGACTTCAACAAAAATGGAAAAGATGGAACAAACAGCCGAAGGTTATCTGCTCACACTCTCAAATGGTGAAACTGCAATAGCAGAGTTAACCGTTGGGGCCGACGGGAAAAATTCAACCTGTCGGAAGGCGGCAGGGATCAAACACATGTCATGGCCCTATCCTCAAACGGCGATCACCTGTTATATAGAACACAGCAAACCCCACCAAAACGTTTCAACCGAAACCCACTACCCTGCTGGGCCCTTCACACTGGTGCCGATGATGGGCAAACGATCTTCCATTGTCTGGGTGGAAGATACCCATCTGGCGAAAAAGTTCCTCTCTCTCAATGATGAAGAGTTTGCCAATGAGCTAAAGAAAAAAATCAAGGGTCGCTTGGGCTCGATTAAGCTATTTGGCAAGCGCGGAGGTTTTCCAATCTCTGCCATGCTCAGCGATAGCTTCTACAGTAAAAACCTTGCCTTGATCGCCGAAGCAGCCCACGCATTGCCGCCAATTGCCGCACAGGGCCTAAATTTGAGCCTGCGTGATGTTGCCGTTTTGGCCGAACTCCTTATCGACCAACAGAATGCTGGCAAGTCTCTCAATGAAGATGACCTGTTAAAAAAATATGACCAGGCAAGGCGTTTTGATGTGGTCTCCCGGCTCGCCGCTGCTGATGGGCTGAACCGTTTTGCCTCCAATGACAGTGCCATCCTCCACAAAATTAGAGATCTCGGGCTAACGGCAGTACGTAATTTTTCCCCTCTACGTCATCTGATGATGCGGTCAGGTATGACCTCTCCTCTAGGGACCCCGAGCCTTATGTCTGGCAAGGAAATTCAACAGAGACAATAGCTTCCGCTGTCGCAGAACAGCCTGACTATGGCGCTCTTACATGATGTGAACGAAACATATCCCCTTATGTTGGGGCTAAATCTGGGCTATACAGTAGGAAAAGGTTTTCGATCCACGCCGAACCTACAAAATAAATGAACCCCACCTCGGGAGGTGAATAACTTGGACCTGCGCCAATTGGAACTACTCTGCGCACTGGCGCGTGAAAAGCATTTTGGGCGGGCCGCTAAAAACTGCAACATTTCCCAACCGGCTTTTTCTGCACGAATTCGTCAATTAGAGAACGAACTTGGTGTTCCCATTGTCAAACGAGAGAGAAGCTTTCAAGGTCTGACGACAGAAGGCGAAGTTGTCGTCACAACCGCTCAACGTATTTTGGCAGAGGCCCGAACTCTCAAACAATCCCTCAGTCAAATGAGCAAGGGTCTTGCCGGTCACTTACGCATCGGTGCGATCCCCTCTGCAATGCCAATGATGTCGCTGATCAAAAACCCGTTCTGCGAAACGCACCCGAATATCACGATCTCTCTCCTGTCCCTTTCTTCTGCTGAAATTCAACTTGGACTGGAGAAATTTGACCTTGAAGTCGGGGTTACCTATCTCAGCAACGAACTAAGCTCTAACGTTGAAAGCCACGAGCTGTATCACGAAGAATACTCTCTGATCCACAAAGCTGATGGCCCTCTGAAAGGGCGCGAGACCATAACGTGGCAAGAAGCAGCCGCCCTCCCTCTCAGCCTGTTAACCCGCGACATGCAATACCGCCGGATCATCGATAAAACCTTTGAAGAGCTCGATTGCTTTGTGACTCCTCATACGCAGACAAACTCGATTACACAGCTGTTGCATGAAACCCGTTTTGGCAACACATCAAGTATCGTACCGATCAGTTTGATTCACGTACTCAGAAACCTTGAAGGTATCATTGCAATCCCGCTTTCTGAACCACGCCTGACAAACAAAATTGGTATGGCAATAGCCAAACGCGAACCAAGCTCCCCTATTGCACGCGAATTTTTCAAGCACACAAAACGCCAGGATGTTAAAAAGCTTCTGCGTGATGCCGGGGGTGATGCCAGAGGGTGATTTTGGGGCTAATCTCGGAGAAGCGGCTTTTAATTTTTTTCTATTAAAATAGATTTTATTTCACACAGCACAGGAGAATTTTATGAGTGTAAAGGTTGCTGTAATCCTGTCCGGGTGCGGTTTTCTTGATGGCGCAGAAATCCATGAAGCCGTAATGACGCTCTATGCTCTCCAGAAGCTTGGGGCTGAAACCCTCTGCTTTGCACCAAACATAGAACAACGCGATGTGGTCAATCATTTGACCCAAGAAGCCGTTGTTGGTGAAAGCCGAAATGTACTGGTTGAATCTGCAAGAATTGCCCGTGGTAAAATTAGTGATCTAGCTGAGTTTGACCCCAAAAATGTTGACGCGATGGCTCTGCCCGGTGGGTTTGGTGCGGCAAAGAACCTTTCGAGCTTTGCCATAGAAGGCGCTGACTGTTCGATCAATCCAGATGTTGAATCTGCAATCAAAGGCATGATCAGTTTGAATAAACCAGTCGCTGCTCTTTGCATTTCGCCTGCAGTTGTCACCCGATTGTATGACCACCCGACTTTGACTATCGGCCAGGATGTGGATACGGCCCTCACCCTCGAAAGCATGGGCGCCAAGCACGAAACAACGGGCCATGGTGAAGTTATCGTCGACAGGACGAACAAACTGGTTACAACACCGTGTTACATGCTTGATGCAACCGTTCCAGACATTGCGCGCGGCGCTGAGAACGCCATGGAAGTTTTGCTCACTCTTATTGAAGAATAACTTCCTTTCTAACGAGCCTCCTAGAACCATTATCTAAGAACAAGCCAAAGAATGAATACCTCATCTGATATCATAAAGCTGGACGAAAGTTGGAAAGAACTCGTTTCATCCGAGTTCAACAAAGATTACATGCGTAATCTCAAAGCTTTTCTCAAGCAGCAAAAACAGCTCAACAAAACCATCTTTCCACGTGGAAACGAATACTTTCAAGCGTTGGATCTTGCGCCTGTCGATAAAGTGAAGGTTGTTATCCTCGGGCAAGACCCATACCACGGGCCAGGTCAGGCACATGGGTTGTGCTTTTCTGTCAAACCGGGCGTCGCCATCCCGCCATCACTAAAAAACATATACAAAGAAATGAAACAGGATCTTGGAATTGAGCAGCCAACACATGGCTGCCTCATTCCCTGGGCTCAACAAGGTGTTCTGCTCTTAAATTCAGTTCTTACTGTTGAGCAACACAAAGCAGGTTCGCACCAGGGTCGCGGCTGGGAACTCTTTACGGATCAGATCATACATGCACTGAACAAGGCACATGATAATCTGGTTTTCCTTCTTTGGGGGAGCTATGCGCAAAAAAAAGGAGCTATGATCGACAGAGACAGACACCTCGTCCTCCAATCCCCTCACCCGTCGCCCCTTTCCGCACACAGAGGTTTCTTTGGCAACGGGCACTTCTCTCAGACCAATGACTATTTGGCACAAAATGGGAAATCGTCCATTAATTGGCTTTTGCCACCAAGTTCAGAAATACCGCAAGAACTACTGTAAGACCAAACGGCCCTAATATTACCCACGCTAAAAGTAAGAAAAGGCGCAGTAAGTCACCACGCCTTTCCTAAAAACCTCTGGAATACTCGGTATTCTTAAATACGGGTAACCGTCCCTTCCAGATCGTCCATAGAAATATCGACCATCAACTGATCAGCCAATTCCTCTAGTTCGTCGCGAAGCGTATCAACAGATACCGCCATCGGAATTGAAATGTTAATCTCGGCACTGAAAATCCGTTCAGAAGACATGGCACCGTCATTACAATCGGTCAGCATCTCATTGATACCAATTTTCTTTTCTGCCAGAGCATGAGAAATATCCTGAACGATGCCGGGATGGTCAGGGCCAACAATTTCTAAACTGAGTTCTCGAACAGGAACCTCAGCCTCGGTTTTAGTTTGCCGCTCTATAGTGAGATGGAAAATATCTGATTCCAGGGACTTGAGATCAGACTCTAGTTTTTCATGATTTTTGCTGGGAACTGATACGCGAATTATGCCTGCAAAATTTCCTGACAACTTGGTGATCCGGCTTTCCAGCCAGTTTCCACCCTGCTCCGTTATCATTGCGGACATATCATCTACCAAACCCGGTCTGTCTTTACCGGTTGCGGTCAGGACAATGGAATTCGCCATACTTTTGTTCCTTTCAGATATGTATTAAGTAAACCAGTATAATTCTTAAGCCCTCTCTCATTTGAATAAAAACGACTTTTATAGTGCTATTTTTGACATATTATTACAAGAGTTACTTAACAACAGTCTTCACCTGATTGTATCGGCGGGCAGGGATTTGTGCCATATGAACAATAAACACAGCAATCCCCCCTTTTTGGCTTTAACAAAGCCTCACATCCCTTGCAATCATAGTACCACTGACAAGCATTTGTCGGCATCAGTTCTCGTTCTTTATGACCGCAATCAGGGCAGGTAATTACAGAATAAGGCTCTGTCATCGCGGCTTACTCCTCCAATATCCATACCCGGCTAAACCGAGGAAAAGAGCCAGTAATGGAAGGAGAATAATATCTAGATAGGAAGCCATTGCACCAATACCAAGGACCCCGAAAAGGATAACAAGAACGGGAGTCACACAACAAATAGCTGTTAAAATTGATCCTGTAATTCCAATTTTAATGAAATTGTTTTTCTTCATGATCCCTCTCTACTAAAGAAAGTATACGCTTCATCAGAAGGGATAAGAAGCACATCAACGACAATGTTATCGAACACCAACATTCAGAAACACTCAAGCGCTGCCAATGATACTAGGCAGCCTTGTATTTTCTGACGTATAAATCACGTAAATCCCTGAACCATTTTGGTTCAGGTTTCCACCAGTAAAGATTTTCAATTGCCTCGCCATTGTTATAGGCAAAATTAAATCGATCACGAGACGCGAGATCGAGCTTTTCTTCAGCCCCGGTTACAACCGAATTGTAACCACTTTGAGACATAAACATCCCACCACCTTTTGCAGAAGATAGCCAGTTCATCAACTCATACGCCTGATCGAGATTTACCGCACCCGTCGGTAATACCATTGTATCAAGCCAGGCAAGAGCTCCTTCTTTCGGCGCGACAAATTTGAATTTACTCCTTGATTCTTTCCAAAGATTCAAGGCTGTCCCATCCCATGATTGCCCCACCACACAGTGGTTTAGCGTAAAAGCAGACGCAATGCTCTCAGCATCATTCCAGAACTGACGAATGTATGGTTTGTGTTCAATGCCAAACAAAAGAGCCTCGCCAAAAACTTCCCGCGCCAAATCTTCGTTCACATAGGCACTATCCAGTCGTTCCCCCGTACCATCCAGCATAAGGGCCATACTCGTCAAAGCAGAACGGGGGCGCGTTGTGACAAAACCTTTGTTCTCCGGCAACCATTGGTCGGCCCAGGAAGTTTGCCCGGGTTTATAATCCCGGACTGTGCTGTCGAAGGCAATTCCCTCGGCGCCCCAACTAAACGGCAAGGCATAGCGCCTTCCACGATATATAGTGTCTAAATCGAGAGATTTTTCCAAAATCGCCGGATGGATTTCATCCAGAGATAAACGACTTTCATCGATGGGCTGAAGAAGGTCGTCAGCGACATACCAGTTCGTGAGGGCGCTTGCAGAGGAAAACACAATATCAAAGCTCTCGGCTTTGGGTGTTTTCAGATCAAGAAGCGCTTCAGCATTCGTATCAAAATCCGTAACTGTTATTTTTATTCCGGTGTCTTTTTTAAATTCATCGATTAACTCATCGCTGAAATAGCCCTTCCAGGCAAAGACCTTCAGTTCTCCAGAAGAAGCAAGGCTACGGGAAGAGAACAGGGGAGCGATGGCACTGGCACCGATAATGGCCCCAGCCGATTTCAAAAGGCCACGGCGTGTAAAGCTCTTTGCAGCTTTCTGGGTTTTTACACTTTGACCAAGGGTGTTCTTTAGCATGGACTGACTATTCCCAGATTGAGGTTCCCCCATCTCATCATTCGATCCTGCTAAGCGCCCCTCTTAACAAAATTTATGATAACTGAGGTAATTCTTGATTCAATATTGTTTAACTTCAAGTCGTTACTTGAGTTCAGTCCCCAATCCCCCTAACGACATAGGCGATCATAGTTCTCGTTTGGGAAAAATACCACCTTCAATAATTAGAAAATTATGTTGCCAGGAGCCTGGAACCATCGCGTTATTTCAAAAGAAGGCCGGGCATACAGCCCGGCCAAGTCATGTGGGGTAAGTTACTCCTTGAGCAACTACCTTTATGCGTTCCACCTTTCGGATCGGCACAACGCATAACTCTCAGATAGAACTGCGCAAACCTTGTTCTGCTCTATCAAATACCAAAACTTAATTAACTGTCGGCCGCATTCTTGTCTCGCTGTACAAACACCGCGAACAAGGCAAGAGCGCCTGAAGCCACCATCAACATCAACGACACAGCATTTAATGCCGGGGTCGAACCTTGCTTGAGGCGATCAAACATCGTGATTGTCAGTGGAGAATCAGAGCCAACCAGCATCAGAGTTGTGTTGAAGTTCTCAAACGACATAAGAAAGCTGATAATCCCGGCGCCAATCATAGCGGGTTTCAAAAAGGGAAGAGTAATGGTCTGAACCGCTTCCCATTTTGTGGCACCCAGATTAAGAGCCGCCTCTTCAAGAGTTGTATCAAACTTCCTTAAACGCGCAGAGATCACCAATGTCGTTATTGTGGTTACAAAGGCAAACTGGCCCATGATAACGATAAACAAACCGGGTCGTAAGAATTCAAGATCCCAACCAAGACTATCTTCCACACCATTTGCGATGGAATTAGTGAAAATCAAAATAGAGATACCAAGAATAACCCCGGGAATAACCAACGGCATCAAGGCAAACATATAGAGGATGTTTTTACCCGGGAACGAATGGCGCTCAAAAAGAAAGGCATTACAGGTTCCGACAAAAACAGCCATTGCTGTTACACAAACCGCAACAAAAGCCGAGAAGCCAATGCTTTCCAAAAGCTGGTGGTCATTGAAAACCCCAATTCTTGGTTCTTCCGTGCCGATAAACCAGTCAAACGTCACTCCGTTCCAAGGCATGGAAGGAAACAGACTGTCATTGAAGGCAAACACACCAACAACAATCAAAGGTGCCCCGAGGTAGAGGAAAAACAAGGTTATATAGGCTGCATAAAGCCGCGTGCTGAACTTTGACTGGGGGAGAGATGGAATCATAATTTTGCCCCTTATTTTGCAGTATCAGCCAGTGTCTGACGGCTTAACTTAAGGCCGACAAAGACAATAACGGATGAGAGGAACAACAAGAGAAAGCCAAAAGCAGATCCAGATTCCCAGTTAAAACGTGTGATGAACTGATTGTAGATTTGCTCGGTAAACCAGAGGCTATCTTTACCACCCAGTAAAGTTGGGGTCAGATAGTTTCCAAGCGTTAGCATAAACACCACGATGCAGCCTGAAGCGATACCCGGCATGGCGTGAGGAATGACAATTTCCCGCAGGATTGAAATAGTATTCCCGCCGAGATCATATGCCGCTTCGATCAAACTGTCGTCCAGAGTATCCAGGACGGAAACCAGAGGGACCACCATAAAGAGCATGGAAGTATAGACCAAGCCGACCATGAGCGTCGCATCCGTATAGAGGAACTCTACCGGCCCGTCGACAAGGCCAATCCATTGAATAAAGCTACTGAGAACACCACTTTCACGAAGCAGGATCATCCAGCCAAATGTCCGAACCAGCTCAGAGACCCAGAAGGGTATGAGGCACATTATAAAGAGCAAGCTACGCTTTTTGCCCTTCATCACTTTGGCAATGTAATAGGAAACCGGAAAGCCAACAACCAATGTAATCGCGGTTGCCAGGATCGACATCACTGCCGTTCGAACAAAAGTATTCCAATACAGAGGCTCGGTGAAAAACTCGGCATAGTTCTGAAGACTGAATGCGTATTCCCGGTAACCAAGGACCTCACGCAGAGAAACGATCAACAAGTCCACGTGAGGTAGAAGGATCAACAAAAATAACCACAATAGCAGAGGCAGCATCAACAAGAATGTGCCAAGCTTTAACACTGGCATTACTCTGCGTTGTTCAGCCCCAGAAACGATCTGGGCGCTACTCATGCCGCCTGATCCTTCTTGGCAGTAGTTGATGCAACATAAGAACGTGCTTTTTCAACACTCCAACTCAGGCGAAGGCTTTCACCCGATTGAAGATCACTGAAAGCACCTGTTTGCGGCAGGGAAACCGTAACTTGATGACCCGTTGTCTGATCCCGAACCTGAGCACGGCTATTGGCACCATCAAAAAGTAAATTCTCGACAACGCCGGAAAGAGTATTTCTGCCATCTTCTATATGCGCGCCGTTTTGAGATGCTGCACTACGCTCAATGGTAATCGCTTCTGGACGCACAAAGAGTTCGACCTGATCACCAATCCCCATTGCAGAGTTAGTACCCGACTGAGCGGCAATAACCCCACCGTCATCCAGAGTAACCATAGCCTGATCGCCATTGACGGATCCAATTCTCCCGCTCCAGCGGTTAGTGTCACCAACAAACCCGGCGACAAAAGCCGTCTGAGGATTGTAATAAAGATCCTGTGGTGATCCCACCTGTTCAAAGCGGCCTTCGTTCATAACGGCAACATTGTCAGACATAACAAGAGCTTCGGATTGGTCGTGTGTTATATAGACAAAGGTCGTGCCGACTTCGTGCTGAAGCTGCTTAAGTTCGACTTTCATATGCTCACGTAACTTAAGATCCAGGGCACCCAACGGCTCATCAAGTAACAGGACAGCGGGTTCCAAAATTAAAGATCTCGCAATCGCAACTCTCTGGCGCTGTCCGCCGGATAGCTGATCGACATTTTTTTGTCCGGCATCTGGCAGACTGACACGCTCAAGCACGTCTGCAACACGCTTGTCTATTTCCGCCTGAGGCATTTTACGACGCCGAAGGCCGTAGCCAATGTTCTCAGCAACGTTCATCATCGGGAAAAGAGCGAGATGCTGAAAGACCATATTGACCGGACGTTTGTTCGGTGGAACGCCCAGCATAGAATTGCCTTTGATGACAATGTCACCTGCTGATGGTTCGATGAACCCGGCAAGCATTCTGAGCAAAGTTGTTTTACCGCAGCCACTTGGACCGAGTATCGAGAAAAAAGATCCCTTTGGAATTTCCAGGGATACATTGTCAACAGCTGTAAACTTCCCGAAGGACTTTACAAGCAGGCGACACTCAAGATCCAATTGATCGCTCATATTCTTAACCTAATTGATTGCTGATGCGTTTGACTTCAACAAACGCCAGTACCGTTGTTCAAACCCGGAGAAATTAATTTCACTAAGAAACAAGCCGAGAAGAAAATTGAAAAACAAGCCGGGAAACAAGACTCTGGACGGCATTTCCCCCGATCTCTTTCAAGACCGGGGGAAGCCGATTTTTAATCGTATAAAGCTGGCTTAGTTAGAAGAAGCAGCTTTTACACGATCCAGAACTTTACCTTCAATGGTTTCAAGCCCTGGTGGTACTGTTGGGTACCATTTGATGTTGTCGAGGTCAGCTTGTGGGAAGCTATCCTGGAACTGAGCTTTAAGTTTATCTTCGGCAAACTGATCAGCGCCTTTAGATGCTGTGAAGTTTCCAGCAGCAGCTGTAATCTGAGCTGCAACTTCCGGACGCATCACGAAGTTGATCCATTTGTAAGCACCAGCTTCATTTTTGGTTTTCTTTGGAAGAACGAAAGTATCGATCCAACCAAGAGCACCAGATTTAGGCGCAACAAAAGTTACATCAGCATTGTCGTTGTTCAGCTTCCAACCGCCAGTATCCCAAGCCATCGCCGCAACAACTTCGCCAGAACGCACCAGGTTCAGCAGCGCATCGCCACCTTCCCAATAGGTTTTCACGTTTGGCTTACAAGAAATCAGTTTCTCTTCAACTTTACCCATGATCTCTTTGTACTTGGCTTTGTCGCCATAAGCTGCGAACGGATCAAGACCCATTGAGAAAGCAAAACCAATAAGAGTTGGACGCTTCAGACGGTAAGAAACTTTACCTGCAACCGCATCATTACAAAGATCAGTATAGTCTTTAACGCTGCTGGCTGTTGCAGTGTTCAGGACCAAACCACTTGTACCCCATACGTGTGGAACGCCATAAACGTCGCCTTTGTATGTTGTGTTACCTTTGGTCGCTTCCAGCATGGAACCAATGAACTGGCTCGCATCGATTTTTGAAAGATCAATCGCTTTGTAAATGCGGTGCTCAGCTTGTGCAGCAGAGATACGATCCTGGCTTGGCTGTGCAAGGTCAAACCCGCCGCCACCAGTCGCACGCAATTTGGAAATCATGTCTTCGTTGTTAGATTTGGTAACCTTAACATCAATGCCTGTTTCTGCCTTGAACTGTTTGATAACAGATTCAGGAGCATAGCCACCCCATGTAAGAAGTCTTAGCTCTTCAGCCTGTGCCTGACCAGCAAATGCCAGACCTGCAATAGCGCTAACGCCCAAAATAGCTTTCTTAAGTGAAAGCGTGGCTTTCGTAGTACTCATAAAAACCTCCGTGTTTTTCCAATGCGCATGTTCGAATGCGTCACAGAGCGCCCTAGCCCCTATTTTCACCGAACAATAGCTCTCCAAGTCTTGTTTGATGCCCGGGAAGGGCATCATTGTAATGTAAGGACACACCTATAGGGCATGTATTACAGTGACATTGAACTTTGTTTGCAATTCCACTTTTTTTAAGCAGTTTTGCTTGCGGCTTTATTATTTTGGAAATACTACACAGATAGTGGCATCACTTTAAGATCCATTATTGGGTGCCCTATCATACCACTTTAATGTTAAGTTCAAGAACATGGCAAAATTTGCATCAGGCGCGTTATTAGAGGGGGTCAAACTAGACCCGAATTCTCAGAGCCCTCTTTATCGACAACTTTATACCGGCATAAGAAAGCTGATTCTTTCCGGTGACTTGCCTCCCGGCACCAAGTTGCCAGCAAGCAGAACAATTGCAACAGAGCTAGAGATTTCACGAACAACGGTTATCAATACAATTGAACAAATGATATCCGAAGGCTTTCTTGATACCCGTCGAGGCTCTGGAACCTATGTAACTCAACGGTTATCTGAAATGACTGATTTTTATCAAACATCAGTCGAAGATAACCCAGAATCCGATGACGAAGATCCAAACCTGAGCTTATCCAAACGAGGGCAAGGCTATGCAGATTTGCCTCACCAGTACGAGCCAGAAGGGATTTATACTTTCCGTCCCAGCCAACCAGCTTATGAGCTCTTACCTCACGACATTTTTTCACGACTGGCAAATCGGTATCAGCGAAAGCCAAAGGATGAATATCTCACCTATTCAGACCGTGGCGGTTACATGCCCCTACGCGAAGCAATCTCCAGCTACCTAAAGACCTCTAGGTCCGTCCGCTGTACTCCTGAACAAATCATTATTACCTCAGGCACCCAAACGGCTCTTAATCTGGCCAGCCAGTTACTGATCGATCCCGGAGATTCAGTTTGGATGGAAGATCCCGGACATACAGCCGCACGGTGTGTTTTTCAAGGCAGCGGCGCAAAGGTCGTTCCAATCCCCATTGACGAACATGGCTTTAATCCCGAGCTCTGCCCTGAAGACGAAAAAGGTAAACCTGTAAAGTTGGCTTTTGTTACCCCTTCAAGCCAACATCCTCTGGGTCGACGTATGCCGTTGACCCGCCGCATCCAGCTTCTGGAATGGGCCCAGCAGAACAACACCTGGATTTTCGAAGACGATTACAACAGCGAGTTTCGCTACACAGGCCGCCCGCTTTCTGCCCTACAGGGATTAGATAAATCAGGTCGTGTCCTCTATGTCAGCTCCTTTACAAAGATCCTCTATCCGGGATTGAGGCTCGGTTACATGGTCGTTCCGAAATCAATGTCGGAAGCCTTTGCCCACGCCTCAACAATTCTGCAACGCTCAACTCCTCTGCTCACCCAGCAAATTATCGCCGACTTCATTAACGAGGGCTTCTTTACCACTCACATGCGGAAGATGCGGAAAATTTACGGGCAACGCCAGCAAGTACTCTTGGCTGCAGCTGATGAACATCTAAAAGATGTGGTGGAAATTTCTGCCGTCGACCAGGGGTTTCACTGTAATGCGTGGTTACCAGACCATGCTGATCCAGAAATGGTTGAAGCCACGTTGCGCGCAGCAGGTTATGCCGTCAACAATATCGATTATTACTGCATGACCCCTTATAAACGTAAAGGCATTATGGTTGGCTTTGCAGGTACCCCGGAAGACAAGATCCCACAGGGCATAAAGGGAATGGCCAAAATACTCAAAGAGATACTCTAGTCCAGAGTATCTCTTTGAG
>MAAC01016810.1_pt1 | contig 20773 bp, 21 predicted proteins | sample 1115981 | NCBI WGS metagenome assembly MAAC01 (sample SAMN04961126, study PRJNA320927) | seawater metagenome | isolation source: sample BD02T64 sea water enriched with oil for 64 days | place: USA:Gulf of Mexico | collected 2013-07-27
TTAAAGAACGATACCTTTGTGGTTTCCATTTCATTATAGCGTATGAAAATTATTATAGCTGGAGCCGGTGATGTAGGTTTTCATTTAGCAAAATTACTGTCTTACGAATCTCAAGATACTTATATTATAGATTTTGACGGAGACAAACTAAATTACATAAACAATCATTTAGATGTTTTTACCAAAAAAGGTGATGCAACTTCTATTAACTTATTAAAAGAGATTGGAATAGATTCTGCAGATTTATTGTTAGCAGTAACAGAATCTCAAAACACAAACTTTACTATTTCTGTTATTGGAAAAGCGTTGGGCGTTAAAAAAACGATTGCTAGAATTGACAATCCTGAGTTTTTAAATAATGATATAATCGATTTCAAAAAATTTGGAGTAGATTTTATGATTTCTCCACAAGAATTGGCAGCTAACGAAATTAAAATGTTACTAAACCAATCTTCCTTTAACGACACTGTTGAGTTTGAAAAAGGGCTATTCAATGTAATGGGAACTTGCTTGAGTTATAAATCTCCTATTTTAGATTTAACCGTTAAAGAAGCAAAAGACAAATTTCCTTTGGTAGATTTTATAACCATTGCTATTAAGCGAGAAGGAATTTCTCAAACAATTATTCCCAGAGGAGAAACTGTTTACCATTTAAAAGATCAAGTTTATTTCTCGGTTCCTAAAAAATCTATTAATAAATTATATCCAATTATTGGAGAAGAACAATTGCACATTAAAAATGTCATGATTCTTGGCGGTAGTAGTATTGGATTTAAAACAGCAAGAAACCTTTGTAAAGAAAATTTTAAAGTAAAACTTGTCGAAAAGAAAAAAGAAAAAGCCTTAGATATTGCAGATAAACTTTCCAATATTTTAGTAATTAACGGAGATGGAAGAGATCTAGAATTATTAGAAGAAGAAAACATTAGAGAAATGGATGCATTTATTGCGGTAACTGGCGATTCTGAAACGAACATTATGTCTTGCTTAGTTGCGAAATCTAAAGGCGTTAAAAAAACAATTGCTTTGGTAGAGAATATGGATTACATCAATATTTCTCAAACAATTGGAATTGATACTTTGATTAATAAAAAATTATTAGCAGCAAGTAGTATTTTTAAACACATTCGTAAAGGGGATATTTTAGCTTTAGCAAACCTTCACAACATTGATGCTGAAGTTTTTGAATTTGAAGTTAAAGAAAATGCCAAAGTAACCAAGAAACCTATTGGTGATTTAAAATTTCCAAGAGAAGCAGTCTTTGGAGGGATTATTAGAGATGGAAAAGCAATGATGTCGTTCGGTAATTTTCAAATTAAAACTGGAGATAGAGTCATTGTATTTTGTTTACCCGAAGCAATTTCTACGGTAGAAGAATTGTTCAAATCATAATATATGGGCGCTCTTAACATTAAAATTATTTATCGTTTTTTAGGCTTGACAGCAATTTTAAACGGTGTTTTTATGTTGATTGCAGTTCCATTTAGCATCTATCATCAAGAAGCTGCCAAATTCGGAATTTTAAACTCAGGTATCATTACTGTTTCTATTGGTTTGTTATTATATTTCTTTAACAAGCCAACGTCAACCAACATTCAGAAAAAAGAAGGGTATCTAATTGTTACACTAGGTTGGCTTACCTTATCTATTACCGGAATGTTACCGTATTTATTTACGGGTGCAATTCCGAATCTTACAAACGCCTTTTTCGAGACACTTTCTGGGTATTCTACAACGGGATCCACTATTTTAACGAATATTGAAAGTCTACCTAAAGGAATTTTATTCTGGAGAAGCGCAACACATTGGATTGGAGGAATGGGAATTATCGTTTTAACAATTGCTATTTTACCCTTACTCGGAATTGGAGGAATGCAATTATTTATGGCAGAAGCACCTGGTCCATCTACAGACAAATTGCACCCAAGAATTTCAGATACCGCTAAAAGATTATGGCTAATTTATGTTGTATTAACCTTAACTGAATTTTTGCTTTTAAAGGTTGCAGGAATGACTTGGTTTGATGCCATAAACCATGCAATGGCAACCATGAGTACTGGTGGTTTTTCTACAAAAAATGATAGTTTAGCACATTATAACGCAATGCCTTTGGTACAATATATTGTAATTGCTTTTATGTTTATTGCGGGTACTAATTTCGTTTTAACATATTTTGCTTTAAAAGGAAAGGTGAGAAAAATATTTCAGAGCGAAGAATTTAAATATTATTTCTTTGGAACCATTCTCTTAACAGCTTTAATAGCAATCTTAATCATTTTCTATCAAGATCCTAACTTAGTAACTTCTATAGAGCATCCTATGGTTTATGGTAAAGTTGAAAGTGCAATTAGACATTCATTATTTCAAGTAACATCTGTTCTTACAACAACTGGTTTTGTAACTGCAGATTTTACCATGTGGAGTTTCTTTGCTACCGGAATTTTCTTTTCATTGTTCTTTGTTGGAGGCTCAGCCGGTTCAACAAGTGGTGGAGTAAAAATTGTACGACACATAGTAATGTTAAAAAGCAGTTTTTTAGAATTTAAAAAAGCCTTGCATCCTAATGCAATTATTCCTGTTAGATACGATGATAAAACTGTTAATCAAAGCATTGTTTATAACATCATTTCTTTCTTCATAATCTACATGTTTATCTTTATTGTTTCATCTGTAATTCTTACATTTTTTGGGCTAGACTTCCTCTCTGCTTTAGGGGCTGCGGCATCTTCTATAGGAAACATTGGTCCTGCAATTGGCTCGGTGAGCCCTGTTGATAATTATGCACATTTATCTAATGGAGCAAAATGGTTTTGTTCATTTTTAATGTTAATAGGACGTTTAGAATTATTTACTGTTTTGATTTTGTTTTCTCCTTTCTTCTGGAGAAAAAACTAAACCACACTTCACAAACTAGCAACTGATTACCAGTTCATTACACTTTTATTGATTTTTTTCACTAACTTTAGTTGAAATTTTCAACGCTATGAAAAAGAATCACTCATTGAGAGGCATCCTTGTATGCCTATTTTTACTGAACCCTATTATTGGCAATTCTCAATCAGTTGGCGATATTGCATTTATCGCATTCAACACTGATGGTGATAAAGATTTTGCCATTGTTGCTCTTGCTGATATTACACCCAACACTACCATATATTTTACAGATGATGAAACAAACGGAAGTGGCGGTTTTATTGGCAGTGAAGGAATCATAACTTGGTTTTCTGGAACAAAAAAATTACCAGCTGGCACAATTGTCATATTTACGGATATTGATCATCATACAAATCCAAATTTTGGTGCTTCTATTGGCGAGATTACCCGGAGTGGTTCTTTTAGTCTATCAAGTTCTAGAGATGGAATCATTGCCTATACAGGTACAGACACCTATTCCCCAATTACGTATTTAGCGGCAATTCAAATCGGAAATGCTGATTCTGTTCTAGGGCCATTTAATGGAAATGGAACCTTAACAGGAACAGCCTTAACAATTGGATCAACAATTATTGTAATTGATAATGTCGCTTCTCCAGATGGAGGAAAATATTCTGGGTCGAGATCAAACAAAACTGTTTTTTCTGATTACCTAGCTTCAATCTCTGACAAAACAAAGTGGACAACGGTATCTTCCTCAGGTAATGGAGAAGCCTTATTACCCTATTCAGAAGATACTTTTACCATTAAAAATACAAATTGGACAGGAACTACAAGCGCAGTTTGGAATCTGGCTGAAAACTGGGATAATGGCATCCCCACAAGTTCATCATTTGTTACAATTCCAAATGTTACTACCTCCCCAATAATTGATTCCGGTACAGAAGCAGCAGTTGGAAATTTAACAATTGATGCAAATGAGATAGTTACCATTAATTCAGAAAATGCTTTAACAGTAAATGGAACACTTAATGCCATTGGAGTATTAAATGGGAATTCAGGTAGTTCAATAATTGTTAAAGGAACGTCATCAGGTAATATCTCTTATTCTCGAAGTTTAACTACTAATTGGCATTTATTAGCTAGTCCAGTTGGCTCACAAAACATTCACACTTTTACAGTAACTAAGGTTGCCACGAACTCCATTGGAACAAGTGGTTCTAATTACGGTATTGCTTTGTATAATAATAATAATGGTTCTGCGTGGAATTATTATACAACTAGTTCAATTACAGGAGCAGGAAACTTCATAGGAGGAAAAGGATACTCAGCGCTAAGAACATCAACAGGAGATGTTACTTTTACAGGAACTATAGCTACAAATAATGTAGCAATTGCAATTACAGATGGTGCAAGTAATAAATGGAATTTAATTGGAAATCCATATCCTTCATATATCGCTGCAAACTCAAATTCAGACACTACAAATAATTTTTTAACTATTAACACAGCTCATTTACATCTTTCATTTCAAGCAATATATTTTTGGAATGGCTCAGAGTACACACCAATCAATCATGCTTCAGACATCAGATTTATTGCACCTGGTCAAGGTTTTTTTGTAAACGCAATTACTGATGGATCAACTATAAATTTTACAGAAGCAATGCAAAGCCACCAAACAACTGATATATTTAGTAAAACCACCTCTACTTGGCCAGAAATCACCCTTCAAATGACTGATGGAGTTATAAATAAAAGTACGTGTATTAAATACATCGCTGGAACAAGCACTGGGCTAGACCCTGGTTATGATGCAGGACTGTTTACTGGAACTTCTAATACTTTTAGTATTTATACACATTTAGTAACAGATAGTGATGGCACCGCTTTTTCTATACAAGTATTACCTGATAATGATTATGAAAATATAATTGTCCCAATTGGATTTAACACAATTGCTGGTAAAGAAATTACATTTTCTATAAATCACCAGAACCTACCAAGTAATTTAATGGTATTTATAGAAGACAAAACTCAAAACAAAATAATCAGAATTGATGAATCAAATTCAGAATATAAAATCATTGTAAAATCTGACAACCATGGAATAGGAAGATTGTATTTGAGAACCTCAACCACCGATTTAAGGAAAAGTTTATATACCGATGATTTGGACACAAATGAAATCAATGTATATATAACCTCTAATCGTAGCTTAAGGATAACTGGAAACAATAATAACGCAGTGAACCTTACTCTTTATAACCTATTGGGAAAAAAAATACTTAGTAAAAACTTCTTTTCAAACTCAATGATTGATTTAGCGCTTCCCAAGGCTATAAAAAGCGGCATATATATATTAAAATTAGCATCTAAAAAAGGAAACATCAACAAGAAAATACTTATTAAATAACCTTTAAATTTACACATAACATGAAAAACAAGATCGAAAACATGACCCGAAAAGAAGCAATTAAAAAAATTGGAAAGCTTGGTAAATACACTGCACTAACCGCACTAGGAACCTATCTGTTTTTAAACCCAAAAACGGCGCAAGCCAGAAGCCCAGAATCTCCTGGAGAGGGGTTTTAAACACTCACTCGAATTTAAATATCAATGCAACTTTTTTCACAAAAAGATAAAGAAATTTAATGATTTAAACAGCGATGTATTACGTGATTCTTGTGTTAAAAATATCAGAAACAATTTTTAAAGTAGACAAGTTCCTGTATCTTCAACTGAAGCATGATTGATTGCTGCGCGCTCAATTCCAATTGTACTTAGAATTATTAGTGTACTAAGTTCATTTACGCTATGTCATTTAAAGAAAAAGTTATAATGCTGTAAAATAAATGTTTAACATTTTCATGAGCCGATTTTTTTATTAACTTTAGCCTGTAAAAACCCTAACTATGAAACAAAAATACTTTTCAACTATTTTTATATGTATCATTACTCTTACAACTTCGCTTGCTCAATTATCAGCTGGTGATATCGCCTTTGTAGCTTTTAACGCTGATGGCGATGATGACTTTGCCATCGTTGCTTTAGTAGATATTGATGCCAGTACAACTATTTACTTCACAGATGATGAAACCACTGGTGTTGGTTCTCCTAGTGCTTTAGCCGGGAGTGAGGGTACTATTACCTGGAGTACAGGGTCTAGTATAATTAAAGCAGGAACTATAATTGTTTTTACAGATATTGATAGTGATGCAAATCCCTCTTTCGGAGTTTCAATAGGTACCATAACAAGAAGTGGTTCTTTTTCTCTTTCCGCGAGTAAAGATGGAATAATTGCATTTATTGGTTCTGACTCCAGCAGTCCAACTACTTATATTGCAGCAATACAGCTTGGAAATGATAATGCTTTTTTAGGTCCTTTTGATGTTGATGCAATTACACTTACAAATACTGGTTTAGTTATTGGAACTTCTATAATCATCGCTGATAATTCTGCTTCTCCTGATGGTGGACACTATAATATTGGCTCAAGATCAAATCAAACATCATACGCTGCATATTATTCTCTAATTAATACGAATAGCAATTGGACAACCTCAACAGGTGATGGTGAACAATATTTACCTTATTCTCAAGAAGCTTTTACAACAAGCGCTACAGTTTGGGACGGATCAACTAGTTCCGTATGGAATTTAAATGATAACTGGAGTAATGATGTTCCTACAAGTTCTTCTTTAGTAACAATACCAGATGTTACAACATCACCAATCATTAGCTCAGGAACTGAAGCTCAAGTGGGGAATTTAACCGTTGATGCCAGTGAAATCTTAACTATTAATGCTGCAAATTCTCTAACAATAAACGGTACACTTACCATTACTGGAGAATTAAATGGAACTTCTGGAAGTTCTATAATTGTGAAAGGAACATCTTCTGGAAACATCTCCTATTCTAGGACATTAACAACAAACTGGCATTTAGTATCTAGCCCGGTTGGCTCACAAGACATAAATACGTTTACAGTTACAGACGTAGCTACCAATGCAATTGCAACTAGTGGTACAAATTATGGTGTTGCTCCTTATGATAATAATGGTTCTGCATGGGATTATTACACAACTAGTACAATTGCAGGAGCAGGAAACTTTACTGCAGGAAAAGGATATTCTGCCCTAAGAGCATCTGCTGGTGATGTTACTTTTACAGGAACTGTCCCTACAAGTGATGTTTCAATAGCAATTACAGATGGTTCTTCTAACGAATGGAATTTAATAGGAAATCCGTATCCATCATATATACCTGCAAACTCTAATGCAGATGCAACAAATAACTTTATCACCATAAATACTGCTGATTTACACGCCTCATTTCAAGCGGTGTATTTTTGGGACGGATCTTCTTATGTTGCAATTAATCATGCTTCAAGTTCTCGTTTTATTGCACCTGGCCAAGGATTTTTCGTGAATTCAATTGCAAGTGGTTCTACTGTTGATTTTACGGAAGCCATGCAAAGTCATCAAACTGATGTATTTAGTAAAATCAAGTCAACTAAACCAGAAATATCCCTTCAAATAACTGATGGAGTAACGAATAAAAGTACTGAAATAACATATATTACTGGGACTACAAAAGGCTTAGACCCAGGGTATGATGCCGGAATGTTTACTGGAGTAGCAAACACATTTAGTATATATACTCATTTAGTAACTCAAAGTGACGGAACTGATTTCGGCTTACAATCATTACCTACAAACGATTACGAAAACATTGTAATTCCTATAGGAGTCAATGCTATCTCTGGAAAAGAAATTTCTTTCTCAGTAAACGCGATGAACTTACCGACCAACATTAAAATATATTTAGAAGATAAAAACGATGGTTCTTTTACTCGTTTAGATGAAGTTAATACTGATTACACAATCACTTTAAACAATAATCTAAGCGGAATTGGGCGCTTTTACTTACATACAAAATCAAGTGTTTTAAACGTACCTAACTTTAACAATTCAACAATTAGTATTTACAAAACTTCTACATTTAATTTAAGAGTAGTTGGTTTAGAGAACGGAAATGCTTCTATACAAATTTATAATGTACTAGGTAAAAGCTTACATAAAACTTCTTTTAAAGCTAAAGCCGTTAACAATATTAATTTACCCTCTTTAAAAACTGGAATTTATATAATTCAATTAACGACAGAACAAGGAAAAATTAGCAAGAAAATACTTATCGATTAAACCCTATCATAATCATCAACTATGACAAAACATATAAAAAAGAATCAAGAAATATCTCGTAAAGAAGCGATTAAAAAAATTGGAAGCTATGGGAAATACGCTGCACTTACAGCTATTGGAACCTATATTTTCCTAAACCCAAAAACAGCGCAAGCAAGAAGCCCTGAATCACCAGGTGATGGTTTCTAAAAAGCCTCAATAAAAATTATAAGCCTCGTTAAATCGAGGTTTTTTTTATTTTTTAATCTTTATTAAAGTGGTAATTTAGACCAAGAAGTTAATAGAAAAAAAATGCATGAAATTATTGTAAAAGAGATTGAAGATAAAAACATTATTTGGTTTAAAAATTCTAATTCCTATTTAGTTTTTGAACCGATGGTTGCCCAAATAATTTCTAAAATAGCGGCTAACATCTCTGTATCTGAAATTGAAACTTGGTGTTTTAAAAAACTCAGCGTACCTAAAGAAATTATTACAGAATTTGTAACTAACATTTATGAAACTTATGCTAAAAATAATATTCTTCCCAAAAATGTAGAAACAAAAAATGCCTGTTTTAACATTCCAACATCTTTTTATTCAGAAAAACAGTACTCAATAAATGATTTCATTTTTCAAATTCAATTTGAGACCGAATATCATGAATCAAAAATTCATCCAACTTTTTCTCATTTAGAACTCAAAGAATCATCAAATCACAATTTCAAATACACCATTTTTGACAACAACGAATCTATTTTTTTTTTTAAAAATTCTACTTTTATTGGACAATGGAACAAAAGTGATGCACATATTTTTGAAGGAAAATTATCTATGAACCTCTTAATAGATATCTACAACAAACCTGAAAGAGATTGGCTAGGAGTTTTTCATGCATCTGCTATTAGTAACGGAAAAAAATCGATGCTCTTTTTAGGTGATTCGGGCAATGGAAAAAGCACTTCTTTAGCATTGTTAAATGCGTATGGGTTTAATTGTATTGCAGATGATTTTGTTCCAATAGACAAGGAGAAAAACATATATACATATCCTGCGGCAATTTCTATAAAGGAGAAAAGTGTAGCTGCTTTATTACCGTATTATCCAGTGCTAGAAAAAGCGGAGGAATATCATCTGAAAAAACGAAATAAAACAGTTCGCTTTTTAGCTCCTAAAATTATTGATTACAACCAAAAGCAAAAATGCAAAGCACTTATTTTCATTAAATACAATCCAGAAATAGAACTAGAAATTAATTCAATTTCACAAACTGAGGGTTTTCAGCAATTAATTCCTGATTCTTGGATTTCTCCTATAGAAGAAAACGTAGCAATATTTCTAGACTGGTTTTTAGAATTACCCTGTTATGAATTAACCTATTCTAACACTGAAAAAATGATTAAAACTGTTTCTAATATTTTTAATGATGAACTATAAAGAAGCATTATTTTTTGTTAGCAAGTGCTTAACAATTACGCATGACAAACAAAATCTAGCACTTGTTAAAGATGACATAATTTCTAGAAATGTAGATTGGGACAATGTCGTAAAACTAAGTACAAAACACTATGTCTTCCCTGCATTGTATTGCAACCTTAAGAGAGCAAATTTCCTGCATTATTTACCAGAAGAACTGGTGAATTACATGAAACACATCACCGATTTAAACCATGAACGTAATTTACAAATCATAGAGCAAGCAGAAGAATTAAATGAGTTGCTTTTAGCGAACAACATAACCCCTATATTTCTTAAAGGAACTGGGAATTTACTTAATAGCATATATGAAGATATTGCTGAAAGAATGGTTGGTGATATTGATTTTATCATTGACAAGAATCTTGCGGATAAAACCTTAAAAATATTATTAGAGAATCAATATACCTACTTAGCAAAACCTTCAAAAAAGGTTGGATACATTAAACATTATCCTAGAATGGTTAAAAAAGGAAGTATCAATGCCATTGAAGTTCATGTTGAAATGACCTTGGAAAAATTTAGTTCAATTTTCAACTATCAAACTATTAAACCAGTATTAAGGAAAGCAGGCAGGTTTACATTATTATCGCATGAACATCAAATTGCACATACAATTATTAATAAACAACTCAATGACAATGGGTATTTATATAAAAATATAGCATTAAGAAATTACTATGATCTGTTTTTACTATCATTCAAAGCCGATACCTTAAAAAGCATTGGCAAATTTCCGACAATATTTACACAATTAAACTCATTTTTAGCTATTGCTTCAGTTATTTTCCAAAAAACACAAAGGATTCATTTTGAAAAAAACGAGAACGTAATTCGCTATCAAAACTCGGCTATAAAATTATTAGATACACCAAAAAAACATCAAAACAGAACAGAACTTTTAAGGTTATTTCTTCTTACTGAACACAGAATAAAGCTCTTAACAAAAGCTCTATATAGCAAAAGTCATTGTTTATATGTGCTGCACATATTGAGTGATATCAATTGGTACAAAAGAAAACTTGGTTTTAAATCAACGCCTTAACCTCATCAAAATCCAAACCTCCATAATCTCCTGAACTCATTAATAACAAGGCTGCATTATTTAAGTTCTGATTGAATAAAAACTCCTTAAACTCAGTAGGATTTGTATAAATAATCAAATCTTTACGTTCAAAAGCATTTCCTATTTGTTCTTTACTTACTTCTTCTAGTTTTTTAATTTCTACAGCATGTGGAGAATAAAAAACGACTGCCTTATCAGCTGTATCCAAAGCGCCTTTGTATTCTGATAAAAATTCGGCATTTAAACTACTATATGTGTGCAATTCTAAACATGCAATAACCTCTCTTTCTGAATATTGTTTCTTAACAGCACTTGTTGTTGCTGCTACTTTACTAGGACTATGTGCAAAATCTTTAAAGATTACCGTTGATGAATTTTCAGCAATTTTTTCTAATCGTTTACTCGCTCCTTTAAAAGAAGCAATCGCTTCATAAAAATCATCTTCATCAATTCCCATATGTTGACAAATCCACTTTGCTCCTGCTAAATTCTCTAAGTTATGATTCCCAAATATTTCAAGAGGTAAATCCCCTTCTGGTGTTTGCAAATATGTGATGCCATTTTCTATAAAATGTTCTGGTACTGAATATGGATATTTTTTTATCGAATTGGTTGACTTTTCAACAACTTCTTTAACAATAGAATCTGTTTCATTATACACCATAATTCCACCGTTTACTAAGGAATCTGTAAAGATTGCAAACTGTTCTACATAATTCTCAAATCTTGGAAAGACGTTAATATGATCCCAAGCAATCCCACTTAACAACGCAATGTTTGGCTTGTATAAATGAAACTTAGGTCTTCTATCAATTGGAGAACTCAGATATTCATCTCCTTCTAAAACAATAAATTCATTTTCTTCCGTTAAATGCACCATGGTTTCAAAACCATCTAATTGAGCACCAACCATATAATCAACTTCTTTTTCATGATAATTCAACACATGCAAAATCATAGAAGTTATGGTTGTTTTACCATGTGAACCACCAATTACAACGCGTGTTTTATCTTTTGATTGCTCAAATAAAAACTCCGGATAAGAATAAATCTTCAGCCCTAATTCTTGTGCTTTTAACAACTCAGGATTGTCTGCTTTTGCATGCATTCCAAGAACAACGGTATCTAAATCATGATTAATTTTCTCAGGAAACCAACCAAATTCTACAGGTAACAACCCGTATTTTTTTAATCTAGATTTTGAAGGATCATGAATGGTATCATCACTACCAGAAATTTGATATCCTTTATTGTGCAATGCAATTGCTAAGTTGTGCATTGCGCTTCCACCTATTGCTATAAAATGTATGTTCATTTAAGACTTTAATTTGGTCAAAAATACAAAAAAAGGGAGCTAATTAGCTCCCTTTTTTTTCTTCTTTTTACTTGCTTTGGCTAGCGGATTAAAATCCAGAGCTAGCTGTAACCAATAATATAAATCGTTCTCTAAATCTGTAGCCTCATCTGTTAAAAAAACAAAACCTTTCATTGGCCTACCTGTAAAGTTCATTTCTTTACAACCTTCTTTACTTAGTGATTCCAGATATACATCTGGATGAATTCTAGCCATTATCTCATCATGATTAATTCCAACACACATTTTGTTGTCAATCATAAAACACAAACCGCCCATCATTTTTTTAGCTTCAAAAGGAATACTTTTTTCATTAAAAAACTGAGAAACTCTATCTGCTAAAAATTCATTGTATGCCATTAATTAAACTTACTTTTTTTTCTTTTTTCTTCTTCCCATTTCTTTTTCGGTCAATTGAATCCTTGTTGGCGTATCGGTTCCATTAATAATACTCTCTGTTCCTATGGCAATTGCTCTAATGGTTTCTGTAATATTAGAAACATTCAATGTCTCTGCTTCATCTGATGCTTTATGATAATGTACATCAACATCTATTGGCCCTGTAGAAAATGTATGAGAAGGAATCCCTAATCGTGCTAAAGAAGCATTGTCTGACCTGAAGAATAAATTAAATTTCTTAAATGGATCTGGAAATAACTGATACCCAGAACCTACTAGGTTTTTCTGAATAATTTTTCCGAAATCTGAACGCTCAAAACCTGTCAACCAAGCTGTTTTTGGACCAAAATTAGATTGTTTACCAATCATTTCTATATTGATTCCTGCGACAAATTTACTAGCATCTACATTTTTCCCAAAATGTGTAGATCCAATTAACCCCATTTCCTCTCCTGTAAACGCTACAAAAATAATGGTACGCTCATTGTCATTTTTCTTAGCATAATATTCTGCTAAGGCCATCATCGCGGTTGTTCCAGAAGCATCATCATCTGCACCATTGTAAATACTATCTAATTGCCCTTCTTTTTTACGAATTCCTAAATGATCGTAATGTCCAGAAACAACAACGTATTCGTTTTTTTTACTTTTTCCTTCCAACACACCGATTACATTAAATGCGGTAATATCTTTTTTAGTTCTTCTGTTTGTAAATGTGAACGTTTGTCTATAATCGTTTAGGGTATCATAGGTTTTCAAACCAATTCTTTTAAATTCACCTTCAATATACTGTGCTGCCTTTTCAATTCCTGGTGTTCCAGTACCTCTCCCTTCCATTTCATCAGAAGCTAACGTATATAAATGTTTTCTAACCGTTGTAGTATCTATGTCTTCAACAGTGATTTTTTTAGCCTCGGCAATTTTTTTCTTATCGGTTTTACAAGAATAAACTAAAACAAAAGCGACAAGTAGTGTACAAATTTTTTTCATGATTATTTGGTTTAAAAGGCTAAATATATGAATTCATAAGCAATAATTATTTTGTATTTTTGCTAAAATTTTTAAACTGATGAACCTTTCTTTAATTCCGAATATAAAACACACTGATTCAAATAACTTTTTTTTACTTGCAGGACCTTGTTCTATTGAAGGTGAAGAAATGGCAATGCGTATTGCTGAAAAAGTTCTTGAGGTAACCAATAAATTAGAAATTCCTTTTATTTTTAAAGGGAGCTTTAAAAAAGCGAATCGTAGCAGAGTAGATAGTTTTACAGGAATTGGAGATGAAAAAGCTCTTAAAATTTTACGTAAAGTTTCTGAAACTTTCCAGATTCCAACAGTTACAGATATTCATGAAGCTTCTGATGCAGAAAGAGCAGCACAGTATGTAGATGTTTTACAGATACCAGCATTTTTAGTTCGTCAAACAGATTTAGTTGTTGCTGCTGCTAAAACAGGAAAAGTTGTCAATTTAAAAAAAGGACAGTTTATGAGCCCTTCTGCAATGCAACACGCTGTTAAAAAAGTAACTGACTCTGGAAACAATCAGGTATTAATTACAGATAGAGGAACCATGTTTGGGTACCAAGATATGATAGTTGATTTTAGAGGAATTCCAGAAATGCGTAAATTCGCACCAACAGTATTAGACATTACCCACTCTTTACAACAACCCAATCAAACCTCTGGAGTTACAGGAGGAAGACCAGATATGATTGAGACAATTGCAAGAGCTGGAGTTGTAAACAATGTAGATGGCTTATTTTTAGAAACACATTTTGATCCAGCCAATGCAAAAAGTGACGGTGCAAACATGCTGCATCTAGATCATTTAGAAGGCTTATTAAGCAACCTTGTTGCAATTAGAAAAACGGTCAATAAGTTATAGTGCAATTTTTATACATTTAAGTTGTTATAGGCTTTATAAAATGAGTCACAATAAGTATCTATACCATATAAGGTTATTGATAACGAATTGCATCTGACAAATAAAAAACAATATAATTCACACAGATGAAACAGCTTTTTGCTTTCGTTTTTTTTATAAGTTTTACCATTCAGGCACAAGAATATGCTAGTGTTGATGCAAAAGTTAAGCGCTACCCTGCATATTCATCTGCTCAAGGTTTAGCCAATAAAATTAATGCTGATTTCACAAATGATGGCGATAAAATTAGAGCGGCATTTAGATGGTTGACACACAATATTAGATACGATTTAAAAGAGTATTATACTCCTACTTCTAAAAAATTCAGTTTTAAATACAGCAATGAAGCGGACAAACAGCTAAAATTACAACAGCTAAAAGATCAAGTTGTTGATGAAATGTTTTCTTCTAGAAAATCTGTTTGTGAAGGCTATGCACAATCGTTTAAAAAAATATGTGATTTACTTGAGATAGAATCTGTTGTTATAAAAGGCTATGCAAGAAACACTACTGGAGAGATTGGCGAAATACCAACTGCTTCAAATCATGCGTGGAATGCTGTAAAAATTGGATTAGAATGGAAATTGATTGACGCTACTTGGGCCGCAGGGTACGCGATTAATAATCAATGGGAAAAGCACTTTACCGAATATTATTTTTATCCAAAACCTTCAGAATTATTACGTACTCATTTTCCAGATGATACAAATTGGCAATTGATAAAAAGTCCTATTTCAAAAAAAACCTATGCCGATCAACCAATAATTGGGCAAGGTTTCTTCAGTAAAAACCTGCAATTAATTAGTCCAAATAAAGGCGTTTTACAATCTAAACCAACAACGTTCCTAATTAAAAATTTAACCAAAAACCATGTTGTTGGCTATCTGTTTAAAGGCCAGAAATACGGCAAAAAAGCAACTGTAATTATCAAAAATGGTACTGGTAGTTTCTCTATTGATTTAAAAGGAAAAAGGCATTCGGAACTGTATCTTTTTATTGATTCAGAAATTGCTTTAGAATATAAGATTCAGTAGCATTTATTTGGTATAAAACCCTTTTTGAGTTGAGCTTTTAATTTCTTGTAATATTTCAATCAATACTTCTTCATCAATTTCATCTAAAGAAAAATACCGTAAAGATTTTACCACTTTTCTATTTTCTGTAACCAAATGCTTTTCAAACTTTGATAAATCAGTTGATGTCCAAAAAGCAACATCTACAAATCCTTTCTTTAAAGACGCATTAAAATAGCATAGTGGCTTTTTACCGATATAATACACCGGAATTTTCCATTTATATTTTAACTCCACTTCTGCAATTGTACTTTCCACCAATATTTGCAGATGCATTAGCATTGTTTTAAATGGCTCGGGCTTGTTTAATATGTAAAGTTCTGCAGGTTTCATTTTTGTATATTAGCAATTAGTATGGCTAAAAATAGGAATTTAATTAAAAACAATGCGTATAATTTTAAGCTAAGAAGCACAGCTAGTTTCTTTATTGGTACCTATTTTATATTGGGAATAGTACTAATTAAAACTATTATTGCTGGTTTTATTGCAGTAGATTCTCCTTTTAGTTTTCTAACCGTTAACTTTTTAGAGTTATGTATCTTTATCATCACCTTTTTAGTCTTTCTGTTTTCTATACTTGCACTATTTTTTGGTAGTAGAAGAAATACAAGGAAAATAGGAAATAAAGTTTGGAATCAGAATTCAAAAAAAATGATGTGGCTTTTAGCCATTCTACTAATTGTACTTTATGGAATTGAATTCTATCTTTTAAGAATTGGAGAAGAAGCTTTTATCATTCCAACATTTATTATGGGCTATGGCATCCTGTTATTTCTACTAAACTTCTCTAAGACAATTCCAATATATCTGTTTTCAATGGCTTGCTTTCTGATTGGATTCGTGCCTCTTTTTATTGATGGGTTTGAGTTTTATTCATTAATCGCATTGGGTGTTTCTCATTATGTCTATGGTCTAAGTACTTTTAAATAATATCTTAGTAAATAGTTGCTGTTTCATAAAATAATCATTTACTTTGCAATTCAAAGTACTTTAACAATGAGCAAGGAAAATTATTTGAAAGACATTTCAGAAATAAAAAACATGATGAACAAATCTTCTAGGTTTAACTCATTAAGTGGAATATCAGGGATTGCCACAGGAATATACGCAATTATTGGATCATTAATCGGGTATCAATATGTTACTAAAAACAATATTGAAATCTCTAACTTAGACAGTTATCATTTCTCTTTACTGTTTGCTGATTTAGTATTAATTATTTTTTCAAGCCTTATTACTTCATTAATTATTACGAGAAGAAAAGTCAAATTAGATGGCATTAGTAGCGGAGGAATTTTAACAAAAAAAATGCTCTCAAATTTTTTAATAATATTAATTCCTTCTACAATATATGTTTTGATACTTATAATGAAACATGATTTTGTTGGAGCAGGGTCGTTAATGTTATTTTTTTATGGAGCTTCATTAATAAATGCATCTCACAATACTTTAGAGGAAATAAAAACTCTTGGTTTAATTGAAATAGTATTAGGTCTCTTAATCACTCTAATTCCAGCATTTGCATTTTGGATTTGGATTATTGGAGCTGGGATTGTTCATGTTATTTTTGGTTTATACATGTATTTCAAACATGAAAATAAATAATAATAATTTCAACCCTAAATAGACAATTAATAATTTGAAAAACATCATTCAAAATATAAACAAACTGTTTGACCATAGAATACGACTAGGAATTATGTCAATTCTTATGGTAAATGAATATGCAGACTTTAAGGTACTAAAAGAACTACTAGGTGTTACTGATGGAAATTTAGCTAGCCATATAAAGGCTTTAGAAAAAGAAACATATATTTTGGTAGAAAAACAATTTATCAACAGAAAACCAAATACAAAATATAGTGCTACAGCACTTGGGAAATTAGAATTTCAGAAACATATCATCGCTTTAGAAAAATTAATCAAAAAAAAATAAAAAAATTTAATCACCCACTTTGAATTTCAAAGTCCTTTCAAAACACCAAAAACAGATTGCTACGGAGAATAAACTCTACAGAAACATACTAGCCTTAAAACTAGAGTGTTTCTTTAAACAAAGAAAACTATGAAAACAAAAATTTACACCCTTTTAGTATGCTGTTTGGCATATACTAATTCATTTTCTCAAGACATTATCATTAAAAAAGGTGGTGAGAAAATGGAGGTTATCATTAAGAAAGTGACAAAAAACAACATTAAATATATCTTTTTTAATGATCCCAATAAAGTTACTTATACAATAGACAAAGTGTTGGTTACAAAAGTAGAATTCGCTCACGGAAACAAAGGGCTAGATGTAAAAGACCCCGAAAAAAACCCCTATTATTTTGCAGACGACAAAACTCAAAACATCCTATTAAATTTTTCTGCCTTTAGCGGAAACACCTTAGCTTTTGCGTACGAAAAAGCAATCAATCCAGGACAATCACTTATGACAGAACTTAAACTTTATGGTTTAGGGTCAAAATCAGAATTTGAAAAAGAACGAACTGGATTTGGATTGGACTTACATTATCGATTAAAAACAAAGTCTTTTTTCAGCAAAAAAGAATACAGACCAAAGCATATTCTTCATGGCCCATATTTTGCCCCAGTAATTGGTTTTAGCACAGGTACAATTGCCTATAATTACACGTACAACAACACGAATAAAGACCTAAAACACAGTATATTACATTTTGGTATTCAATATGGAAATCAATGGATATTACAACGGAAAATATCGATAGACACTTCATTTGGATTTCATTATTTCGTAGGCTCGCAATCTAACTCGGGTGCCTTTGAACCAATACGGTTAGGAAACATGGTTGGAAACAGGAGTCAATTATTTAGCTTTAATATCAGAGTAGGTTTCTTAACAGGAAAAACCCAGTGAAAAACTTGAAGAAGCATATGCTCCGTAATTGAGTAGCTTAATACTTAAAAAGAACCTCTGAATCCCTTAAAATAGGGTGTCAGAACTTAAAACGACCACTTAACACTACTTTAGAAGTATAATATATAAATAATGAGTAGAATCATTTTAGTTAAAGAAAAATAGATTAGAAAAATGGAGAAACTAATAAATGATATTAAAAAAATAAGGGAATTGCAATGTCCCTACTCTATAGGAACTTCTATCAATTCGATGAAGACAATAGAAATCGGCTTTCTTTTTGTGAATTTATAATACTAAATCAATGCTATTAACCCCCTCAGTTTGGAAGTTTCTTTTTATAAGGAAATCGTATATTGCTAACATAAAACGAATTATAAAAAAAACACTGTCAAAAGTTGAATTCATTTGTTATTCAGTTTTAAATTTACTGTGTTTTTCTTTTGTTCTTCCTATATTTAAAAATTTACTTCTACTAAAATACTCTCTTTTAAAACACGCTTCGTTAATTGGAATAATTTCACTTGTATTCTATATAACAAGTTTCATCATCATATTACTTTCAATCAATGTTATTTACAAAAAGGCCAAAAAAAAATGGAGTACTAATTTCACAAACAGGTTCATATTGCTAACAACAATTATAAGTGGGTTTTGCTTATATTTCAGTAGATTTTCACTTTTTTATCCAGAATTTCATCTTTCAATCAATAAAGACACACACACACTTTTTGAAATTAAAGATTGGCTTATTGCATTAGGTTTGGGAACATTTATTTGGATTTTATTCTTACTTTTTAAAGATGCTTTTAAGACTAAAACCGAAATTAAAAATCTCTTCGAATCTTTCTAATCATATCTTCTAAACCATTTAATTGCAACTCATAGACCAAACCTAACATTTGCCCCATTTTCCCTTTTGGAAACCCTTTATTGCGGTACCAAACAATATAATGTTCGGGTAAATCAATAAGGAACCTGCCTTTGTATTTACCATAAGGCATTCTCATTTTTGATACTTCAATTAAGAATTGTTTGTCTTGCAATAGCTAAGTCTTAAATTTATTTTTACCGATAACTGAAACTACTCTTTCCCGTCTACATAATTTTGCAAATAGCCATAACGATCTGCCAAGGTCCCATCGCTATTTGTCATTTTTGCTCTTGATAAGATTCCGTCTTCATCATCATTGTAAAAAGCAGGAATCACATGTTCTAAAAACAACGCACCAAAACCTTCACTTGCATCACGCGGCAATTCGCTTGGTAAATTATCGACAGCCATTACAACAATGGCGTCTTCGTTCATATAATCAATTTCAGATTCAGTAGCAGCATGATATCCATAAATAGGATCTGCAATTGTTGACGATCTAATTGTTGTCGCAACAGGTCCATCAATATCACAAGAAATATCAGCTACATATTTAATGTTGAAATCAACAGATTTCACATCTTCTCTAGTAAACAAGAATGGAGATCCATCGCCAAAGAAATGACCAGCAATAAAAAAGTCGGTTACTTTTGCAAAACGCATAAAGTTAGACGTATAATTTTCTGGATAGTTATAAAAATCTTTTCTAGGTAAAATTTGTCCATCAATTCGTTTGTTGTAGTCCAACACATCTATCAAACAATATACTGCTTCATCAAATACATCATTTAAATACGATGCTATAGAAACTCTTTTGATGTTCATGGCATCCAACATTTCTTGTGCACCTAAAGCAACCTTACCTGTTCCTGTCAATAAAATTTTAATCTTCGGCAGCTCAATTGTGTTCAACTCAGCAATCAATGCTTTTTGATCTACCAAATTTTCAGCTTTTGACAAACTAAATGTTTCATTTTTCAATCCAAAAGCTCTAAAACCATTGTAAGCACCAACAATTCCCGCATAACGTCCAAAACCAATCAAACGCGCTCCATTCTCTTTCATGATGGTTTCATGATCATACAATACAATATTCTTCTTTAAAACTTCTTGCAATAACTTTCTATTGTAATCCGCTTTTTTGATGGTATGTGAAAAGAAAAAATACTTTTTATTTGGGATCAAAGCATCCAAGGGCACTTCTTTTACACCAATTAACACATCACATTCAGAAACATCATCTACAACGGCTACTCCAACATTCTTATACTCAGCATTAGAAAATACTCGAACATCAGAGCTCTCTACTTTAATGCTTGCTTCTGGAAATGTATTTTTAAACTCTTGTAATTTTTTCGGTGAAAAAACCACTCTTTTATCTGGTGGGTTTTTACGCTCTTTTATGATTCCAAACTTCATGTTTCTTTGTGTGCTAAATTTTGCTCGAAGATATTTCATTTTATAATGATGCACAAACCTTAGTATTGTCATTTTTATTTATAAATTTGCCAACTGTTCTTTTAGAACAGGTTCTGAAATAAACTCAGAATAACGGGGACGACTGGTTTTGACAGCGAGACGCGTTAGAATGTAAGCATACCGAGGAATGAGATCAAGACTCGTAAAACTTATTTCACACTTTTTAAACGGCGAAGATAACTACGCTTTA
>MAAC01010923.1_pt1 | contig 20749 bp, 17 predicted proteins | sample 1115981 | NCBI WGS metagenome assembly MAAC01 (sample SAMN04961126, study PRJNA320927) | seawater metagenome | isolation source: sample BD02T64 sea water enriched with oil for 64 days | place: USA:Gulf of Mexico | collected 2013-07-27
TTTATCGCCAATCGGATCGGAATTTTCTGGTTACAATGCGCTGTCGTTGAAGCGATGGACCAAGGGATTTCAATTGAGGTTGCGGATGCTGTGATCGGGCGCCCGTTCGGAATTCCCAAAACGGGTGTGTTCGCCCTTCTGGATATGGTCGGCCTCGATCTTATGCCTCATGTTCTGGGCTCAATGGCTGAATACCTCGAACCAGATGATCCTTTCCATGAGATCTATCGCGAGCCGATACTAATCAAAGAAATGATTGCCGAGGGTTATACCGGGCGAAAGGGCAAGGGCGGATTTTATCGCCTCAAACCTGACAGTACAGAGAAGATCAAAGAAGCAATAGATCTTGAAATCGGAAGTTATAGCAAAGCTGTCCGTCCCTCAGTGCCAATTGTTAAAAAGGCGGGTCGAAAAAATCCTCGTAAAGTACTCGAAGATGATAGTCCGGCAGGGCGCTATGCCTGGTCGGTTATGTCAAAGACACTGTCCTATGCGGCATCTCTGGTGCCATCGGTATCGGAAGATATTGGTGCGATCGATCAGGCAATGTGTCTTGGTTATAACTGGAAGTATGGGCCCTTTGAACTTTTGGACCAGATAGGGGTCCCATGGTTTACTCAACAGCTTGCAGCTAAAGGTCAGGATGTTCCCGAGTTCTTAACCAAAGGCAGCGATGCTGGCTTTTACCGTCTTAGCGAAGGGCGGAGAGAATATCTGTCGGCTAAGGGGGAATATTGCGAGCGCAGACCCCAAGTTGGTGTCCTCAAACTTGAAGATATAAAAGCCCGCAGTAAACCTGTTGCGAGAAACCCTTCTGCGTCTCTTTGGGATATCGGTGATGGTGTCCTTTGTCTGGAATTCCACAGCAAGATGAATTCGCTCAATCTCTGGACTTTAAGCATGATGGGGCGTGCGATTACCACGATTGCCGAAAGCGATTTTAAAGCGCTCGTGGTCTATAATGACGGGTCCAATTTTTCAGTTGGTGCCAATATAGGTTTGATGGCATTCGCGGCTAAGGTCTGGGCTTTCCCTTTCATTGATTATATGGTCCGCCGTGGACAGGATACTTACAAAGCCCTGAAGTTTGCCCCATTCCCCGTTGTTTCTGCTCCTTCTGGGCTTGCTTTGGGGGGCGCGTGTGAACTGCTTCTTCATAGTGACGGAGTACAAGCTCATGCGGAAACCTATACCGGACTCGTTGAAGTCGGTGTCGGTATCATTCCGGGATGGGGAGGATGTAAGGAACTTCTGTGCCGCTGGGCTCTGGCAAAAAATGGTCCGCAAGGACCGATGCCGCCAGTTAGTAAAACTTTTGAGCTCATTGGCTTGGCCCAGGTGGCAAAATCGGCTGCTGAAGCGCGAGAGATGAAAATTCTTCGCTCCTCCGATGGTATATCCATGAACCGGGACAGGGTTCTGGCGGATGCCAAAGCCAAAGCTCTTGAGCTTGCCGACGGTTATAAAGCACCTGAGCTGGTTGAGATCACTCTTCCCGGTGAAAGTGGGCGCGTTGCTTTGGATTTGGCAGTTGCCGGATTTAAAAAATCCGGGAAGGCAACAGCACATGATGTTGTTGTCTCTGCTGCGCTCTCAGAAGTTCTCAGTGGTGGAGAGACGGATATGACCGCGACAGTTAGTGAAGATGATCTTCTCGCCTTGGAGCGTAAAGCTTTCCACAGCCTTTGCCGACACCCGGATACGATAAAGCGCGTGAACCACATGTTGAAAACCGGAAAACCTCTCAGAAACTAGGAGTAAGAGTAAGATGCTACTGATAACGGTCCTATTTGCCATTCTGGTTATGGTGTCTTTTTTATACGCCGGGCACGGTTTTTGGGGATGGGTTCTTGCTCTGCTAGTTCTGATTGCAGGGGGGCATTACGCTGGCGCTCCAATGATAGTAACGGGTTGGGCCATTATTTTCACTGCGGTTCTGTCTGCTGTATTTGGTGTTCATACTTTGCGGCGGGGGATATTGACCACAAACTTGATGAAAATTGTCAAACGAGGCCTGCCAACGATCAGTGAAACCGAACAGACGGCTCTTGATGCTGGCACGGTCTGGTGGGATGCCGAACTGTTTAGTGGCCGCCCGGATTGGGAAAAGCTTGAAAAATTTGATGTATCTGGGTTAACAGCCGAAGAACAGGATTTTCTCGATGGTCCGGTAGAAGAAATTTGCCGCAAGACCGATGACTGGCAGGTCGCGCAAGACAGAGACCTTTCTCCTGAGGTTTGGCAGGAATTAAAAGATCAGCATTTTTTCGGCATGATCATTCCTAAAGAATATGGAGGTCTTGGATTTTCAGCTCAGGCGCATTCAGCTGTTGTCTTAAAGCTGTCATCTCGCAGTCTGCCTCTATCCGTCATCGTTATGGTGCCGAACTCACTTGGACCTGCAGAACTTCTTCTTCACTACGGTACCGAGGAACAGAAAAATTATTACCTTCCCCGTCTGGCAAAAGGCGAGGAAATGCCATGCTTTGCCTTAACCGAACCCAAGGCGGGAAGCGATGCCGCCTCTATTCAAAGTGAGGGCGTTATCTGCAAGGGAAAGTTTGAAGGCAAAGAGATCCTGGGCATTCGCCTGAATTGGCGCAAGCGCTATATCACTCTGGCCCCCGTTGCCACTGTTGTTGGTCTGGCTTTCAGGCTGAATGATCCCGATGGTCTTCTCGGCGAGAAGGATGATCTTGGTATTACTTGCGCCCTTATCCCGCGTGAAACCAAGGGTATGACCATCGGCAAACGCCATGACCCCATGGGTATTCCTTTTCCTAATGGGCCAATAGAGGGCAAAAATGTCTTCATTCCTCTGGATTGGGTTATCGGTGGACAGGCCGGTGTGGGGCAAGGGTGGCGTATGCTCATGGAATCTCTTGCCGCTGGTCGATCAGTATCCCTACCTTCTCTCTCTCTCGGGGCCTCTCAACTTGCAACCCGGGTAACAGGAGCCTACGCCACTGTTCGCCGTCAATTTGGATTGCCCATTGGGCGGTTCGAAGGTGTCGCGGAGCGCCTTGCGCGCATCGGTGGGCTGACTTATGGCATGGATGCCGCACGTAAACTAACGTGTGCTGCAGTGGACGCCGGGGAAAGGCCCTCTGTTCTGTCGGCAATTGCCAAGGCTTACCTGACGGAAAACATGCGTCTTGTTTTTCTGGATGCGATGGACATTTTGGGCGGGGCTGCGATTTGCCGGGGACCAAAAAATTTGCTGAGCCGAGCTTATGACGGCCTTCCGATTGCGATCACTGTTGAGGGGGCAAACATTCTCACGAGATCAATGATTATCTTCGGGCAGGGTTCCATCCGTGGTCACCCGTTTGTACCTCAGGAACTGAAAGCTGTTGCTCAAAATGATCTTGCCGCCTTTGATGACGCCTTTTGGGGGCATATAAATTTTACCCTGTGTAACGCGGCCCGAGCCGGGATAGACGGGATAACACAGGGCAAGTTTTTAAAGGTAAAGGGAACGCCTGCAGCACGCAGGCACAAGCAGCTTATAACCCGGTATTGCTCTGCATTTGTTCTTCTGGCAGATGTTTCCATGTTGGCTTTGGGCAGTAGCCTCAAGCGTCGGGAAATTCTCAGTGGACGTCTGGCTGATGCCCTTTCCTGGCTCTATCTTGCCACTGCGGCTGTAAAACGGTTCGAGGATGAGGGAAGCGTCAAAGATGATGAAATTTATCTCAACTGGTTTTGTGCCTATGCCTATCAGCAAATTGAACAGGCCCTGATAAGTATTACGCATAATTATCCCATACGTTTTCTCGGAACCATACTGCGTCTTCGTCTGTTTTTTCTCGGACGGTCTGCACATGGCCCAACGGATAAAGAAAGCCTGGAACTGGCCCGGCGTGTTATGGGTGAAAAGGATGGCCGGGATCGTCTTGCCAGTGACATCACCGTTCCGCGTACAACGCATGAAGCCATGGGCGCTCTGGAAGAAGCCTACTACAAGGTATTGGAGGTGGCTCCGCTCGATGAGAAGGTCCGTGTGGCCAGGAAAGCTGGTAAACTGAACGGTATTGCCCGGGATGATCTGCATTCGGTTTCTGCGGAACGCGGTATTATCACCGAGGAAGAACTGAAAGAACTGCAGCATGCCCAGGAACTTGCTGATGCTGTTGTTGAGGTCGATGATTATACGCCTGCGGCCTATAAAAAACTAAAGGGTTGATACCAGGTCATCTTCGTCATCCTCCATCACTAAACGGTCTTCAATCAATTGTGAGAAGCCAAATTGATGGTGTTGGTCTAGAGTTCAAAAGCTTGAATTCGGATAGGAAAAATTGTGGTGACAAATAAGAAACTGATTGCATCGGTGGCAATTTCATTCTTGCTCGTGGCTTGTGGAAGCCTGATACCCTCAGGACATCAGCAGATTGAAATTTCTCAGTGGAAAGGGGGGGATTACAAGCTTGATCCTGACCATGCGAGTTTAACATTCTCGATCAATCATCTTGGATTTTCCAACTATATTGGGCGGTTTAATACACTGGATGCATCGTTGGATTTTGATCCGGAAAAACCAGAAGACACACGTCTGTCAGCAACGGTTCAAATCGACAGTCTGGATGTGAATAACCCGGAGTTTGCAGAAACACTAAAAGGCAGCAGCTGGTTTAATGCCAAAGAATTCCCAACAGGATATTTAGAGAGCACGCAGATTACTTTTGCGGGCGAAAATCAGGCCAAGCTTATGGGGAACCTTACCCTCAAAGGTGTGACAAGACCCGTGGTTTTTGATGTGTCTTTTAATGGTGGGGCCAATAATTTTCTTACCGGAAAGTACACGCTGGGTTTTGCCGCTAAGGGGACTATCAAGCGGTCAGAATTTGGTATTTCTTCATTGGTGCCAGCCATTGGGGATGAAGTGGAATTACAAATTTCAGCCGAGTTTCTGAGGGGCTCTGAGTAATCTCTTTCCTTTCTCAAGCCTATTCTTCACTTTCTGACGCCGCAATGATGCGCAAACCTTCGAGTGCTTGATCAACAAGCTCCTTGTTTATAGGGGTTTTTGAATAAACCATATAGGCCGGGCGTTGGATTGTCGGTGTATTTGGAACCAGGAATAGTTCTTTGTCTTCAAGGTGGGATCGCACCACGCGCATAGGGAAATAACCGGTTCCTCCATTCTTGAGAATATAACGGCGCCCCAAATCACCCAGTCCAACATAGATAGGTGGTGATGCCATATCCGGGAAATATTCGTTGTGGGTATTTTGGAATACATCGCCCCAATCGACAAAAATATAATCTTTTCGCCAATCATCATGCGCTTGTTTGGGGGCAGAGGAGACCATGACCAGCTGTTCTTCGAGTAAGGTCTCAATTTTCAGACCAGGTATTTGCCTCGGACTGTACATGACGCCAATATCCAGAATGCCATCTGATAGTTGGCGCATCATTGCTTTTGAATAATTGGTATCAAGACGTAACGCCACATCTGGAGCATTGTGGCGCATCCAGGGCATCCAGTTCAGGATTAATCGCTCCCAGAGGCTAAACTGGGATGAGAGGGATATTGTTGCGTTTAATCCATGGGGGAGGCAAACCTCTTGCCTTGCCTGTTTCCAGAGCCGAAGCATACTCGCGGTGTAGCGTTGAAGTTGCCGACCCGCGGATGTGAGCTCGACCCCATTGTGATTACGCTTGAAAAGCGCCCGGCCGAGAGAATCTTCCAGTGCCTTAACCCGGCCACTGATGGTCGACTGGGTAACATTTAAATTCTCAGCAGCTTTATTAAAGTTACCTGTGTCTGCAATTTCCAGAAAGGTATCGAGATGGGTGAGGTTCATGGATCGGGCCCAGATAAAAAATGATATCGGAAATAACGATTAATCCTATCAGAAAATATCGCTTCTCAAATATCTAATTGCTCTTAAAATTGTTTTGTTGCCTCTACCCCTGATTGAACCGGAGAACTGGAATGTTTGTTCGCCACCCCGTGTGGCTGCGGAGCGTCACCCGACCGGGAGCAGAATCCTTTGCCTTGGTTTTTGCAATTGAATCTTTATCAAGATCAATTATCTCGTCAGTGATCCCTGTTCAATTGTTGAGCGTGTTAGGTGAAACCCAACACGTATCGGCTATGTACTTTGGGGCCAGTTGTGTCGGGTTGCTGGCCTCTCTTTTCCTGCCTTTGGTTGTGGGTGTTATTCCTCGGCGCTGGGTTTATTCCCTTGGTGCCTGTTGCTTTGTTGTCGCAGCGTTATTGCTTATGCTTGATGATGAGCTCAGTCTTGCTTTGGGAATGTTGGCCCGTGTCGTTGGCCTGGTTTCGACAACGGTCTGTATGAACCTCTACATTCTCGATCATATTGCTCGAAAAGACCTCCGTAAATCAGAGCCGACACGGATTTTTTATTCTGCTTTGAGCTGGACGATCGGGCCTGTTTGCGGGGCCTTGTTGTTTAAGTGGGGAGGGACGTGGGCTCCCTTTGCCGTAAGCGCTGTTTGCGCGGTGATCATGCTCGGTTATTTCTGGTGTCTTCGTTTAGGAAATGATCCAATTATTGTTCCTGCAAAGGCCGGAAGCTCGGCTCAGAAAACAACACAAAACCCCCTGTTTATTATCTCGCGTTATATAAAACAGCCACGGTTGAACATGGCTTGGGTGCTTGCTTTTTGCCGCGCTTCCTGGTGGTCGATGTTTTTTATTTACACACCTCTTTATGCCGTCGAAAGCGGACTTGGAGAGATCGCGGGAGGAATGATTGTGTCAGCCGGGAATGCCTGCCTGTTTCTCCTGCCGTTCTGGGCCAGAGTTGTTCGAAGGATCGGCGCAAGAAAAGTGCTGATCATTGCCTTTGTCATTTCCGGGGTTGGTACATCGCTGGTATTTTTTGTTAACGGATATGCAGTGCTTGGTGCAGGCTTTTTATTACTTGCAGCTTTGGGGATGTCGTTTCAGGATGCCATTGGAAACCTTCCTTTTATGGTTGCGGTCCGGCCTCGGGAGCGGTCAGAGATGACATCCGTCTTTATGACTTACAGAGATGCATCAGAACTGATCCCGCCAGGGATATTTTCAATCCTGTTGCGCTCCTATGAACTCTCAAGTGTCTTTCTGGTTACCGGTGGATTGATGTTTGTTGTTGCCAGATTTTCCCGCAACCTGCATCCGCGCATTGGTCGGGATCGGGTGGTGCCTCAAGTGGTGCCTGGGTTCAGATCGGTAGCCGAAAAGCCGATGTAAAAAGCTTCACCCTGTGATTTTTTCGTGCAGGGGAGGCGTGTTTTCTTCCCCACCTTTTTTGTTCAAGCACGCCAAATATCCTGAGTGCGGGCGAAGATTTCATTCTGAAGCGCGTTGTATGTAACCGGGAAATACAGCACTTATCATTTGTCCCTTGTGAAGCTAACTCTATTAGGTGATATAAGTTAAATTCACTTTTATTAGTATTTTTCATGATATTGATACTGATCAATCGTCTTTTCCGACCCAATAGCTTATATACTTGGCTTTCGTGTCGGGCTCTAAAGAGAAATGCTTATCAGTTTTTTGTTATTTCTGACAGATCCTGTATTTTGATTCCTGTATTTTGTAGAATGAATAATCGCTGGGGGAAAAATGGAACGTTACGAACTGATCGTTATCGGCAGTGGCCCTTCGGGGCGTCGCGCTGCGGTTCAGGCTGCAAAGTGGAACAAACGGGTTCTCGTCATTGAGAAAGGCCCTGCGATTGGTGGTGTTTCTGTCCACACTGGTACTCTTCCCAGCAAGACACTCCGGGAAACCGTCCTAAACCTGTCTGGATGGCGGGAGAGGGCTTTCTATGGTCGTTCTTATCGTGTGAAAGATAACATCACAGCTGATGATCTCCTCGAGCGCTTGCATATGACTTTGCAGCACGAGGTTGATAATCTGGAACACCAGTTTGTGCGTAATAAAGTAGAGTGGGCGCACGGACTTGCGCAATTCGTCGATCCGCATGTTTTAGATATTACGGACGATGAAGGTGAAGTAACCAGAGTTCATGGCGATAAAGTTTTGATTGCCACGGGTACTCAACCGCACCGACCAGACTATATTCCCTTTGATGGGGAAACGATCATCGATAGTGACGAGATAATTGAGCTTAAAAATCTACCGCGCTCACTGGCAGTCATTGGGGCCGGGGTTATCGGGATAGAATACGCGACAATTTTTAGTGCTCTGGATGTTGCTGTTACAGTCATTGAACCGCGCGATACCATGCTCGACTTTATTGATCGGGAGTTGATCGCCGAATTCACACACTTGTTACGGCAGCAAAATGTGACCTTCCGTTTTGGGCAGGGTGTGGAAAAAATTGAGAAAGTCGAGAGTGGTGGAAATATCATCCACCTGGAAAATAAACGTATCGTCAAGGCTGATATGGTGTTGTTCTCTGCCGGTCGCATGGGGGCAACAGGTAAGCTGGCACTGGACAACGCTGGAGTGACGCCGGATCACAGACAACGCATAAAAGTGAACAAGAACTTCCAAACCGAAGTTGATCATATTTATGCAGCTGGTGATGTTATTGGTTTTCCCAGTCTGGCTTCTACATCAATGGAACAGGGACGGATTGTTGCCTGTCACGCCTTTGGACAAGATGCTTTTGATGCGCCTGAATACTTCCCGTATGGTATTTACTCAGTACCGGAAATGTCGACAGTCGGCATGTCTGAGGAAGAAGTTCAACAGCGCGGAATTCCTTATGAATGTGGAATTTGTCATTTTCACGAAACGGCACGAGGCCAGATTATGGGGCTCAGTCACGGTATGATGAAAATGATTTTCTCCATTAAAACCCGTCGGTTACTTGGGGTGCATATTGTTGGCGAAGGTGCAACCGAGCTGATCCATATTGGACAGGCTGTGCTCAATCTCAAAGGCACGCTGGAGTACTTTGTGGAGAATACGTTTAATTATCCAACTCTGGCCGAAGCGTACAAAGTTGCCGCACTTGATGCCTGGAACCGGATGCCGTCTGACTAACACACACTACGTTTTGCTGAATTTATGAATAGTTAAGGAGGAAGCGGAGAGTTTCCTCCTTTGTCTTATCTAATTCTCAAACTTGTTTGATACTTGGCTCGTGTCCAATCGGAAAATTCATTGATCGGGCGACAAAGCACATCTTGCTGGCTTCGTGGTGCAACTCTTTGGCTCGCTGAGGATCTGACTCTGAGGTTATGGTAACCCGGGGATAAAGCGTGGCCGAGGAAAATTGCCCGCTGCCATCGGTATTCATCACCATGGTTGCAATTGCGTGGTCTTCGTATTCCGTAACCACGATTTTATTTACCGAGCACAAATGCAGGTACCAAAGCATGTGGCAGGATGAAATCGCAGCCAGCAACATATCTTCCGGATTATGTCGTGTCGCATCCCCTCTGAAAGCTGGATCAGATGACCCTGCAAGTGTAGGTTTGCCTTCAATGATGATATCGTAATTACGGTCATAAACCTTGTAATTTTTAGTGCCAGAGCCTTTGTTCCCTGTCCATGTCAGCAACGATTTGTATTGGTGTGCCCCAGATTGATGCTTTGTGACCACAAGATATCTCCAGCTTGAATTGTATTGTATCAATCCATGATATGAAAAATTGGACAGTAATAAAAATATTTGTTTTTGAAGTAGTTCTGTTCAAAAATGTATAGATGAGTGATTGGGATGATTATCGTTATTTTCAGGCTGTTGTCGCAACGGGTGGCTTTTCTGCTGCGGCAAGAGATCTGGATGTCAGCCAGCCCACTGTTGGGCGTCGGATTGCGGGTATTGAAGCGCGCCTTGGGAAAAAGCTGCTTGAGCGTGATGGCAAGCATGTACGCCTTACCGACTATGGTCACCTGCTGGCAAAACGTATTGAACCTTTGGTGCAAACGGCTTCTCGTCTGGAGAAAGAGCTTGAAGCCTTTGGGGTAACCGAACATCCACCTGTACGCATTACAAGTACTGACGGTCTCGCGTTATTCTGGCTCCCTGAAATACTTGGGAAATTACATGAAACAGAGCCCGATTTAAGATTTCTTCTCCTTCCCGGAAATCAACTTGAAGACGTCAGCAAACGGGAAGCTGATATTGCCTTTCGCGTTGGCGGTGCATCAATAGCCGGATTAATCGAAAAAGAACTTATAGAACTGGAAAACTCATTATGGGCTTCAACTGATTATCTTGAAAAACACGGTGCTCCTTCAAATGAAACCGATCTGATTTCGCATAAACTGATCGCTTTTAATGAAAAATATATGTCGATGCCTCATATGAGGTTATTTCGTCATGAAAACCTACAGCGGAATATCGTATTTCGTGCAGATAGTGTCCCTGTCCAAGCCCGTGCTGTTCAAGCGGGAATGGGCATTGGAGTATTACCGGATTATTTAGCTGGGCAACTGGACTTGCAAAGAATTTCCTGGGACGGCGAAATTTCTGGAACTCGAATATCAATATTGACGCATCCCACGGCACTGGACCGTACAGAAATTAAAAAGGTTTGGAATTATTTTCTTGGACTCAAGGGATAGGCGTTTATCTCTAAGGCGACGACGTAAATGTATGACTAAGGTCGTGCTCTTCGCAATGAGATGAGAACTTCAGGGAACTCTAACTCTTCAGGGTAAATAATATCGGTCAGGCAAGATCGGGTCGGGTAGTTGAGGTTCGTTGAGGGCTTCAAAAAGGTTTATCTCTATTGTACGAGACATACTACTTAGGGCGAGGTCGTGTGGTGAAGTGCCAAATGGGCCTTCCAATTCTTCTCCAAGTGCATCTAGGCCGAAAAAAGTGTAGGCGATTATGGCTGTAACAAAAGGTGTCAGCACGCCCAAAGATGCGACAAGGCCGAGAGGCAAAGTGAAACAATAAATATACGCTGTCCTGTGCAGAAGAAGGCTATAGGCAAAGGGTAGCGGAGTGTTGTGAATACGTTCGCAGGCAGCAAGGACGGCGGACATGGAAGTTAGTCTCTCTTCCAGATTACGGGCTGATATCTCTCCAATGAGGTGGTTACGCAAAGCCGAGCCGATTTCTTCGCCGATTAATTTGAGAATGAAGTTGGGGACGTGTCGGGCGGTTTTTATGCTTTCTCTGTCCTTTGTTGACAGGAAACGTTCAATATCATCAAGGCTATCTGTATCTCGTAAATGATGTCGTAAGGCGTGGGCGAAGGCGGCCGTTAAGAGAATAATCCTCCGCTGACAATGTTTTGCACTACCAGATGAAGGATGAGCGGTTGATGCAGGTGTCCTGTCGGCAATGTAAGTTAGGGCTTGCCGGGTAATAGAACGTGTATCTATGATAAGTTGTCCCCATTGTTTCCGTGCTTCCCACCAGCGTTCGTAAGAGGCGCGGTTTCTAAAGCCGAGAAAAATCGACAGCGTTACGCCAAGCAGAACAAAGGGCGTTACAGTCAAATCAGGGATTGAAGCCGGGAAATATAACGCGCCCAGATACACCAGTACGCCAACAAAGGCCGAGGTAAGAATTTGCGGGGCGATGTTTGGTACAACAGAGCCTTGGACAACAAAGAAAAGCTTAAAGGCATTGGGTTTGTTTCTTACAATCATGACATCTTTATTCTCTATCAAGGGTATAGATTAAAGAGCCAAGGTTGCTTGTATAAATCATTGTTGCAAATCGTAAAATCAGTATTGCAAATCGAAATTTACGAACAATGCTGTCTTGTTTGTGGCAGGCTTAAGTCTTACCTTATCGTTTTTTGTAAAGAGGATCTGCGTTGAATAGGGTCCATTCGACAAGCTTCTTGGTTACTTTCCCCAAGCCTTCATCAAATGCAGCAATGATGGCGTCGAGTTGGTCAGAGGAGGCAGGAATGTTTGCTTCGAAACTCTGGGAGCCGATAATGGTTCTGCGCGGCATTTGTACAATTTTTGCGTTGATGACGACACGTACTGTGGGCTTGTCTCCAAAATAGAGGGTTTGAAACTCACGTAGTTCAGTTTTGAGGATGAAATCAGACCTCAGGCCTATAGTTTCCCGCCCGACAGCAACAATTTTTCCTGTGTTCTCAAAGGATTCAACCAATAGGGTTTGCACCATAATAGGTGCTTTATCGACCCAGCCAGCATTGGCATAATATTCCATCTGATTGGCTTCGCGTTGCAAGGCAATTTTGGTTGTATTCAAACTGGCATTGGCGCTGGTTTGCTCAAGAACGAGTTGCCAGGGGATCGTTGGTAATTTGGGATCGAAAGTGCTTTTTGGCGACAAACGATAGAGGTCCGGAAGTGGCCCCTGACCAGGTATTAAACTTGTACATGATACAGTCAAGCCAGCGATGGGTAACAGGCTGGCAAGTTTCAAAAAATTGCGTCTATCTGTTTTTTTTGTATGGGTCATTCGGGTATCGGTCATTCTGGCCACTTATTATTTGAGTTATTGTCGTATAGCTCTTTATTGCGGGGTCACATAACCTTTTTGTTGATTTCCAAAGAAGAAGCGAGCGGGATCTCGTTCAATCTCGGCTGCAATGAGCTGGAGATCTTTTACAAGGGTGCGGGTTTCGGAAAGCAGGCTGGAAAATTCATAAAGACCCGTCGAGGTGAAATCTTGAAGAGGTTCCCTGTTTTCGCGAATAAGAGCTTCGACCTGATCACTTGTTTTTGCAAAACTACGCGCGGTTTGCTGGAAATCTTTCACGAGAATTTTTATCTCAGGCGCACTTTCGCTCACGAGCTTATTCATTGAAATTGCTGCGGAATCCAGCGACCCTATTGCATGGTCCGCCTTGGAAATTATGCCTTTGCTACCGCTTTGCAAATCCTCGGTTAATTCTTTCACAGATAAGGAAACAGCTTTCAGGTTGCTTGCGGTCATCGCGGTGTCATCAATCAGGGTTGCGATTTGATTCTCTTTTGCGGCCAAGGCCTTGGTTAAGACTTCGATGTTCAGGAGAGTTTGGGCAATATTGGCTCTGTTTTGATCATTCAGAAGATCATTCCCACGGGCGAGCAATACATTGGCATTCGATACGAGCTCAGGCGCGCCCTTTAGAAGCTCATCCAAAGCCGATGTTTTGGCCTTGATGACAGGGTATCCATACGCACCTTCTTCCGTTAAGGGCGTGGCGTCGGTATTCCCAATGGTTAGCAGCACTGATTTGACCCCGGTAATCCCTTCCAGCTGAAGTGTCGCTGTCGTGTCTTTGCGTACCGGAGTACCTTCTTCGACTTCAAGAAGAATGACGACTTCCTCAGCGGGGCGGTCCGGCGATAATTCAACGTCGACAACTTCGCCGACATTTACCCCGTGGTAACGAACAGCGCTCCCAGATTTTAAGCCGGTGACATCGCCGTGATAAATAATGTTATAGCGGGCGAATTCACGGTCGGCGTCATATTTGGCCAGCCAGATAACAAAAACCATGGCTCCTAAAGCAAAGGCGATGACAAAGGCCCCTACTATTAAATGGTTAGCTCGGGTTTCCATCATGTTTCCTTAATCAGGCGATGTGTCATTGTATACGCGATATTCTTAACCTTTGGCGAACAGCTTAGGGTAAAATCGTTTAGGAACAAACTGTTCATGAGTGGGACCGTGTGACGGCACGCCCTCTTGGCCCGCCAAAATATTCTTTGATCCAGGGATCGGGTTCTTTTGTTAAATTTTTAATCGTATTGACCTTGATCTTTTTATCCAGGAGTACCCCAATCCGATTACATATGGCGTGAAGAGAATCAAGGTCATGGGTAATCATGACAACTGTCAGGCCGAGAGTTTCCTGAAGTTTTGCAATTAATTCATCAAACTGGGCTGCCCCAATTGGGTCAAGGCCAGCCGTTGGTTCATCCAAAAACAGGATATCAGGATCAAGCGCGAGAGCACGGGCGATGCCTGCACGTTTTCTCATCCCGCCCGATAGTTCGGAAGGGTATTTCCCCCCGGCTTCGAAAGGCAGACCAGCCAAAGCTATTTTCAACGCGGCTATCTCATGGATGAAGCCAGAGGGAAGCTTGGTGTGTTCTTTAATCACCGCTTCGATGTTTTGAGAGACCGTAAGGGAAGAAAACAGAGCCCCATCTTGAAAGAGAACGCCCATCCGCTGGCGCAACGTAGTGAGTTCAGTTGCCTTAAGGTGATCAACATTCTGGCCGAGTATGGTGATTTCCCCGGCGGCCTTCTGGTTCAGGCCAACGATGGTGCGCATCAATACTGACTTCCCTGTACCTGACCCGCCCACAACTCCCAGGACTTCACCCTTTCTTATGTCCAGATCCAATTCATTATGAAGAATTTGATTACCAAACTGGTTTCGGATGCCCCGCAGGGAGATGATGATGTCTTTTGTTTTTAATTCCTTTGGGGTTTTCAATTCCTTTGACATGTCTAAATGCCCAGCACAGAAAATAGAATGGACAGCAGCGCGTCGAGAACGATGACAAAGAAAATAGCCTCGACAACGGAGCGGGTTGTTTGTCGACCGACAGATTCTGCTGATCGGCTTACTTGAAATCCTTCATGGCAACCAATAAGCGCAATGATAAAAGCAAAAATTGGAGCCTTGAACATGCCAACGAAAAAGTCGCCGAGAGTTGCGGCGTCCTGCAGGTAACGGATGTACTGAAAAAGAGAGAGATCTAGGGTGATCATGGTCATGGCTGCCCCGCCAATCAATCCCATGATGTCTGCATAAAATGTCAGTAGGGGCAGGACCAAAACCAGCCCGAATATTCTGGGAAGAACGAGAACATCGACAGGGTCAAGACCGATGGTCCGCATGGCATCAATTTCTTCATTGACCTTCATGGTGCCGATCTGAGCGGTGAAGGCACTGCCGGATCGGCCAGCAACGATAATGGCGGTTAAAAGAATTCCCATCTCTCGCAAGACGCCAACGGCAACCAGATTGATCGTAAAAATTTGTGCACCGAAACGTTCGAGCTGTCCTGAGCCCTGAAAGGCCAACACGACACCGATCAAAAATGAAATCAACCCAACAATGGGTAAGGCATGAATGCCAATTTGTTCCATTTGCGAGATCAAAGGTGTCAGGCGAATGCGACCTGGGTTGACGATCTGTCGGGCTGAAGCTGTGAGAACCAGGCCAAGAAAATTAATGAGCTCGCCGAACTTAGAGCAAGTTTGAAGAAAATTTTTACCAGTGTCGGCGATCAGTTCTTCAAAGCCCCTAACCTTCTTCGCTGGTGGGCAGTCTTTTATTCTGTGGTTATCAACTGTGGCGATAATTTGAGACACATGATCGGGTGCATTCTCTATAGAGGTTTTCTCTCCCAAGCGTTCTATCGCGCTTTGATGTTGTAAAAGAATCAGCGCACCTGCTGTATCCATAATCTCAACTTTGGACAGGTCAAAGGTTACGGTTCCTGGTGCTTGACTTGTTGCCTGGCTTTGAAATGTCTCGAATGGTTTGAGTATACTGGTTAACTCACTGGTCAGCCAGGAACCAGATAGCTGACAAAGCGTTGTACTCTTGTTTTGTGAGATTATGATTTCTGGCAAGGTCACGCGTTTTAAAACCGCATCGTTGTTGATTAATCGGTGCAATGTATTTTAAGCGCAGACACTTGGAAAAGGCTAGGTTTAAAGTAACTTAGGACGCTTTGGCTCTTTGTGCTAAGTTTTTCACGGCCTCTTCCCCTGCACGGAAAGCCGTTGTTACCCGCAAAGCATATTCGACATTTGACAGACGTTTGTTGGAAAGCGTTTTGTCGTGTCGTTCTGTTCCTCCAAGAACATAATCTTTGATGATCGCGGGAGGTTCAGGAATGTTGCGTTCTTTTTCAGGTAATTCCACTTCGGCTATGACGAAATAGGTTTTTCCCTGATTTTTCAGGAAATCAACATCCCAGGTCAGACCGTCAATTATGAATTTGAAGCGTATCTTTTCAACGTCACGCTCTCTGACGGACCAGAGTTTATTGAAATCTTCTTTTGAAATGTCGGTTTCAACCTCAATGACATCATCTTCGACACGATGTTTGTAGGTATAGATATAACGCAGAGCATCTGATTGCGGATCGTGCCACTCACGGATTCTGGAGCCTTTACGGATATAACCCTGTTTGATGCCAGCCCTGAAGTGGTCAGAGGCTAGTAGAGTTTTCTCCAGCTGTTCTTCCGGATCGTGGAGGCAGAATTTATACTCGTTTTCTATTGGCATGTTTTGCCTATTTCCTTAGAGCCGACCGCAATTTATTACCCTTTTCCAGCTTCTCGCGCTAGAGTAAGAGAGTACTGTAATAATAGTTTCATATTTCTCAATTCTTAAGAATTTAGCACATTTGCCGGATTTAATCGGTTTTTGTATATTGCTACGGGTCCAATTTGTGGTGAGTATGGTGTTGAATTCGTGTTTTGGTTGCGTTTGGTTTGTTTGTCTATGAGATTTTCGTTATTCGCGCTTATATTTCTATTTTTCTTACCGCTTGAAGTCGCTGCCGAAAATATCATTCTAAAAGCTGCTGTTCCGCTTGAGAAGCCTTGGGGGTTTTATGATGGAAAAGGAAAGCTACATGGACTTGCCGTTTCCTATTTTAAGGCGTTGGCAGCAGAGTTGGGAAAACCGATATCAATTCATGCTGTCCCTGCGAAGAGGTTGATACATGGCGTCGAGATGGGGAAGTATGATTTATCGCTGATGTTCACAAGTCAGGCACCCGAAGGGGTGGTTACGGTCGTTGCGCCAACCCTACGTTTAGATAAGTTTTTGGTCGGTCTCCAAGGACTGGAAATTAAAAATAGTTCCTCAATTGAGGGGCTACGGTTGGCTTCGGTTCGCGGTGCCTCGAGCGGGAGCTGGATTGATAAAAGCGACAAAGTTAAAAAAATATCGACATCAAACTACAATGAGGCTTTGTGGTTGCTCAAACAAAGACGTGTTGATGTCATCACTGGATCATACCCCGTTTTGCAAAATATATTAAAAGAACAAAAGATGACTTGGGAAGAATTGAGTGAGCCTTATCTCTTGAGTTGTCGTTTTGTGATGTTGATGTTTTCGAATTTTTCGGCTCATTATTCCCAATTAAAGCCTGTCCGGAATGCTGCTATACGCTTTAAGAAGAGTCCCCAATGGCAGGTTCTCTTGAATGATGTCTCCCAGATGGCACCTTCCATGCTGGGGAGGCATGTTCATGAAGAGCTCTTTACCCACTAAGTGGGTTTCGTTCTGTTATTCCGTCGTCTTTTAAACGCAATCTCCGGTCTTTTGCCTTTTGACTGGGACTGTGGTTGTTTAACTGACTTGTCTGCTTGAAAGACCATACCTTCATGTTTCTTGATAACCCCTACAGTTTTTACATTGTAGCCTCTATCGCGGTTCTTATTACGGGAATATCCAAAAGTGGATTTTCAGGCGGGATGGGCGCTTTAACGGTGCCTTTGATGGCGATGTTTATTTCGCCCTTTAAAGCTGCTGCTATTATGTTACCGATCCTGTGTTGCATGGATATATTGAGTATCTTTGCTTACAGGAAAAACTTTCATCGCAAGAATTTAGTTATTTTGGTTTTTGGTGCTCTGTCGGGGATAGGGATCGGGGCTCTAACTTATAGTTATGTTAACGCCGATAACGTGAGAATTTTATTGGGGCTGATCACGTTGCTATTTGGTCTTAGTTTTTTTGTTGGTAAACAGAAACAAGATGCACCAAAAAATGTATCAAAATCAGTTGGTATTAGCTGTGGAATTATCGCTGGATTTACCAGTTTTGTCGCGCATGCCGGCGGTCCGCCCGTGAAGTTTTTCCTGCTCAGGCAAAATTTAGATAAGACACTGTTTGTGGGAACGAATGTCGCTTTTTTCCTCATCATAAATCAGGTCAAGATTATCCCATATGCCTGGCTGGGACAGTTCTCTTCAGAAAATTTGTTGTTGTCTCTTATCTTTGTGCCGATTGTTCCGCTTGGTATTTGGCTGGGCCTTCGTTTGCACAAAGTCATATCCCCGGAATTCTTCTATCAGATCAGCTATTTTATGATGATCGTCGCGGGGGCAAAGCTTTTATACGACGGGATGGTCTGACATCCGAAAGGCGATGCCTCCCGGATGTTTCTATGATTATTATGTGTTGCTATTGTATTGATGTGGGGAGGCCAAAGTGCCTGCCAAGAACACGCAAGCGGCTCTCAAATTCACTCCGATCTACATAACAACCGCGAAGGTGGCGTCCGCCGCTCTCATTGCCTGACGCCTCAAAAGCATTACGGCCGTGCATGACTCTTCTGTTATCGAAGATGCAGAGGTCACCAGCAGTCATTTTTATCGATATGACAAAGCGGTCATCGTTGATGAGAACCATAAGCTCACGGAAGGCGCGGTAATAACGGTCCATCATATCTTCGTCCATGTCGAAGGTACTGACAAGATGGGGGCTATAACGAAGCTCAACCAATCGACCGTCCTCATCGACGTTAATAATCGGATGCCTTGTCTGGATATCTGTTTCACCATCATGATACCGCATGGGAACTGTAACAGTACTTAGTATCTGAAATGACCCCGGAGATGTTGCCTTTAATTCTTCGATGATCTTGAAGCCGTCAGCGTAGGTTGATTCGCCGCCTTTACTGTCGTTAATCAAGCAATGAAGGAACTGATAACCTGGCGGTGTTTCCTGGTTTATAAGATCAATGTGTAGCGGTAAGGCCTCTGAAGTGTAGGCATTATTGATCGGATTGGGTTTTGATCGAACATCAAACACCTTACCAAAGTTGGTTTCACGCAAGAAAGCAATCCGGTTTGCGACATCTATAACGCCCTGATCATTACAAGGGACGTTCCGCACATAGGAAATGCCCCACTTTTTAACGGCACTAAGCCAATCGAAGAGAACATGATCATCACGCATCAAGTCGTCGTACTGGACTTCATAAAGACTATCCATAATCTCGGTGCCCCATGGTGTAACAGGGCTTTCAGGTATGGATTTGAAATCTGGTGAATAGGCGTTTTCATAGAGCCACTCCAGACGATATACGCTTTTGTGCTCTTGTTCTGACCAGGAAATATAGAGTGAATTCTCATCAAATGAGCTGGTTAGAGCAAAGATATCTTCACTCACTGTGGTCAGGTTAAAGAGCCTTTCCTGTGTAGAGGGATGAAATCCACTCGGGCAGTTATCGCGTAGCCAAAGGTAATGGAAGGTCGCAATCTTGCCATTTGTCCAGGTGATTTTTATGGACCGTTCGGATTGCTCCAATGATTGGACCGAAACCCCAAACTGTTGTTTTGCTACAGGGGAATTCATCTGTTTCTCCGTATCAACTGTGTTTCCATAAACCCGTTTTATGGGGATTTCATGGAAGAGAGTTATCGTTGTTCTTCAAAAAAGAACTTGGAATAGTTTACTGGATTAGAAAAGTGATTTTATTTGGCGAATTAGTCAGTTTTTCTCAGCTAAAAAAATAATTATATAATTATTTTTCATTGAATTCTTTGCGCTCTTTCATTGCATCGAAATCATCTAAGGGTTTAGTATGTAAGATATAAACAAGAGCGGGAGAACGACGCCATGAAAGATGCTAACTCTGTTTTGTCATCCTATAGCACGACAGTTTTTGAGGTTATGTCGCAATTAGCGATGGAGCACGATGCAATCAACCTTGGGCAGGGTTTCCCCGATGAAGACGGCCCTCTCGAGCTTCGAAAAATAGCTGCCGAGGCTCTTATCGAAGGGCCAAACCAATATCCTTCGATGATGGGCTTGCCAGAGTTACGCCAAGCAATAGCCGATCACGACAAACGATTTTATGGGATTAATCTCGATTGGCAAACAGAAGTCATGGTCACTTCTGGGGCAACAGAAGCTCTTTCCAATTGTCTGTTTGGTTTGATTGAGCCCGGTGATGAAGTGGTTGTCCTGGAACCTTTTTATGATTGTTATCTTCCTCTCATAAAAAGAGCGGGAGGCATTCCCGTTATCGTTACAATGTCTGCACCGGACTGGAAACTTCCCATTGAAGCGCTTGACGAGGCATTGACCCACGATACCAAGCTTATTTTAATTAATAGCCCGATGAACCCTACCGGGAAGGCATTTCATTGGGATGAGCTTGAAGCGCTGGCGGAGCTGTGCCTCAGATATGATGTTTACGCCATCTGCGATGAAGTCTACGAGCATCAGATTTATGATGGCCGTAAACACTACCCGCTTATTACCTTGCCTGGAATGCGCGAGAGAACCGTGCGGATTGGTTCTGCGGGTAAGAGTTTTGCTCTGACGGGATGGAAGGTGGGCTACATTTGTGCGGCACCGGAAGTCCTTGGGCCAATAAGCAAAGCGCATCAATTCACGACCTTTACCACGCCCCCGAATTTACAGAAGGCTGTTGCAGCAGGATTGGGCAAAGATCAAAGTTATTTTGATGATCTGACAAAGGATCTTCAGGAAAAGCGTGATTACTTAACTGAGGGACTGACAAGCATTGGTTTCGAGGTCCTGCCGAGTGACGGAACTTTTTTCATTACGGCGGACTTTAGATCTCTGCACAATGGTAGAGATGAAGATTTCTGCCATTACATTACGACCGAGGCAAAGGTTGCTGCAGTACCCGTCAGTGTTTTTTATGACGCCGAAGGTCCATCTCACTTGGTGCGGTTTTGCTTTAGCAAGCGCATGGAAGTTCTCAAGGAAGCCGTCAGAAGGTTGGGCAAAACCCTGTCTTGATTACCCTCAAAGAGATACTCTGGACTAGAGTATCTCTTTGAGTATTTTGGCCATTCCCTTTATGCCCTGTGGGATCTTGTCTTCCGGGGTACCTGCAAAGCCAACCATAATGCCTTTACGTTTA
>MAAC01006603.1_pt1 | contig 20735 bp, 17 predicted proteins | sample 1115981 | NCBI WGS metagenome assembly MAAC01 (sample SAMN04961126, study PRJNA320927) | seawater metagenome | isolation source: sample BD02T64 sea water enriched with oil for 64 days | place: USA:Gulf of Mexico | collected 2013-07-27
TTTTGTGAGTTGGAAGCAAGCTTGACCATGCAACGATTACCCGAGGCGATGGCATTAATCACCGGGCCGATGGATAAAAAGAGGGGGTAGTTCCAGGGGGTACCAATGCCAATCACGCCCTTGGGTTGGGGAATGACCTCATTTTTACCGCTAAAAAACATGATCGAGGTATGCCGGCGCTGGGCTTTCATCCACTTCTTGAGATTTTTTCGGGTGTCTCGGGAGGCCGTTAGGCAGCCAAAGATTTCAACCATTTTGGTTTCGGTGGGATTGCGGTGACCAAAATCCGCTGAAATAGCCGCGGTAATCGCATCGGTATTTGTTTCGAGCAGCATTTCTAGCTTGCGCAAGTTTTCCAGACGTTCTTGCAGGGAGGGGTAGGGGTTCTGAAAATAGGCATCCTTCTGTGCCTTTAATATGCTCTCAGCTTCAGTTTGGGGGTTTTCTATGGTTTTTGACTGTTGACTTTGGCCCATGTTTTCAAGCTCTCACGGTTAGAGGAAAGTACGTGTTTCTAGCGGCTAAAAGCGGCTACCTGGTCGGGGCGAGTAATGTCGCCCAAGGCTGATCTTATACTAATAAAGCAAGGTTGAGGAGGGCTTCTCCAGGGCTGTAGTCAATGATCAGTTGAGGCAAATCAAATCCCTGTCTCGCCCGAAAGTGTACATTGCCAATCTGTGTTGAGCTGGCCTACGGGGTTTTCCAGCGCACAGCTTTACGCTAGGTTTACATTTTTCAATGTGCCTAATTTAGCGTCTGCTTGTACTTGCTTCTGCTATTTTTTAGAGGAGTTAATCTCGACAAGTAACACTGTTTTTTGTCCCGAAATTAACGAGGTATAACCATGTCAAATCAATACGATGCCATTATTATTGGTGCCGGTATTTCCGGTATGTATCAGCTGCACACGCTGCGTGAGCAGGGGCTCTCGGTAAAAGTTTATGAAGCGGGCACAGGGGTTGGTGGCGCCTGGTACTGGAATAAGTATCCCGGTTGTCGTTTTGATTCTGAGAGTTATACCTATGGCTATTCCTGGTCAGAGGAGGTGCTACAGGAGTGGGATTATAAAGAACGCTTTGCCGCACAACCCGATACCGAACGCTATTTAAACTTTGTCGCCGACAAATATGATTTCCGTAAAGATATTCAGTTCAGCACCCGTGTCACTAAAGCGACTTACGATGAAGCGGCTAAACAATGGGAAGTTGAACTCGATGACGGTAGCACCGCCCGTGCAGAAACTCTGGTCTCGGCTTCTGGGCCACTCAACGCCCACACCTTGCCGCGCATTCCCGGCATCGATAGCTTCAAAGGCGAGTGGGCACACACCGCGCGTTATCCGAAAGAAGGCTTTGGTGGGCGCGGTATCGACCAATTCAAAGGCAAGCGGGTGGGGGTTATTGGCACCGGTGCCACCGGCGTTCAGGTGATTCAGGAAGTCGCGAAGACGGCCGACTCTTTAACGGTTTTTCAACTGGCCCCCGAGTGGTGTGCACCTTTAAAAAATGGCCCCATTAGCTCGGAGGAAATGAAGAACATTAAGGCCAACTATAAGACAATATTTGCCGAGTGCAACGAAACCTTTGGTGCCTTCCGCCATAAGTTTGACGAGCGTTCAGCCCTTGAAGTATCGGATGAAGAGCGCGAGGCCTTCTTCGAAAAGAAATACCACGAATCTGGTTTCGGCATCTGGTTGGGCAACTTCCACGATATTATGACCGACCGCAAGGCCAATGATCTGATTACCGATTTTATCGCCAGAAAGATCCGCAGCCGTGTCAATGATCCGAAAACGGCTGAGAGCCTCATTCCCAAAGACCACGGTTTCGGTACCCGCCGCGTGCCCATGGAAACTCAATATTTTGAGTGTTACAACAAACCCAACGTGAAACTGGTCAACCTTAAATGGACACCGATAGAAGAGATCGTGCCCGAAGGCGTTAAATGCAACGACGAACTCTATGAGCTGGATATTATTATTTATGCCACCGGTTTTGATGCGGTTACGGGCTCGCTAAAACGTATTGATATTACCGGTAAAGACGGTGCTAAATTGACCGATAAGTGGGCGAATGGCCCCCGCACTTTACTGGGCATGCAAACGGCGGGTTTCCCCAACTTATTCACTCTGGTTGGCCCCCACAATGGTGCGACCTTCTGTAATATTCCCCGCTGTATTGAGCAGAATGTTGAATGGGTTGCCGATACGGTTAAGTACATGAAGAAAAATGATTTCCATTCCATTGAGCCAAGCCTGGAAGCGGAAGATGCCTGGACCATTCATGTTGATGAAACAGCAGAGGGGACTTTATTCCCTTCCGCAGACTCCTGGTTTATGGGGGTTAATATCAATGATCCCTCTAAAAAGCGAACCTTTATGCTCTACGCCGGTGGCCAACAAAACTACCGTGCCGAGTGCGACAAAGTGGCAGAGAACGACTACGCAGGATTCGTTCTTAAATAAGGGGCTACAAATTTTCAAAGAGATTTAGTATCAGGTCAGAATATCGAAGGGCTGCTGTAACAGGCGGCCCTTTCTTATATCAGTTTGTTTTTAGCTGGTTTTTTCTTGCTTGTAATTAGCTGAAATCGAAAGAGCTCGAAGTATGTCTAGTCAATACGGTGCCATTGTTATGGGCGCCGGTATTGCCGGTATGTATCAGCTGCTCAAACTGCGCGAGCTGGGGCTCAATGTAAAAGTCTATGAAACCGGTGATGGAGTCGGTGGTGTTGGGCACTGGAATAACTACCCCGGCTGTCGCTTCGATTCCGAAAGCCATACTTACGATTACTCTTTTTCCGATGAGTTATTACAGGAATGGAACTGGACATGACGCTTTGCGCCACAGCCCGAAACCAAACGCTATCTCAATTATGTTGCCGATAAATTTGATCTGCGCAAAGACATTCAATTTAACAGTCTTGTCACTAAAGCCACCTACGATGAAGCCAATACCCAGTGGGGTGTCGAACTGGAAGATGGCAACACCGCTAGCACTCGCTTTTTAATTTCGCCCACAGGCCCACTTTCAGCCTACACCATGCCGCGCATCCCCTGCGTTGACAGCTTCAACGGTGATTATTGCCACACGGCTCGCTGGCCCGAGGGTGATAGCGGCTGGCAGGGTAACGACTTTAGCGGCTTGCGCGTCGGCGTTGTCGGCACCGGTGCTACGGGTACCCAGGTGATTCAGGAGGTGGCAAAAATGCCAAAGAATTGACCGTGTTTCAACTCACACCCAACTGGTGTGCCCCCCTGTACAATGCGCCCATCGAGCCAGCCGAGATGGATGACATTAAAGCCAACTATAAAGAAACCTTTGAGTTTCTCAGTACTACCTTTGGCGCCTTTGCCCATAAGTTTGTCGATACATCGGCCCTCGACGTTTCCGAAGAAGAGCGCGAAGCCTTTTTCGAATAGCTCTATGCCGAACCGGGATTCGGTATCTGGCTGGCCAACTACAACGACATTATGACCAGCCCCGAAGCCAATGCGCTGATTACTGAATTCGTTGCTAAAAAATCCGTCAAGGTGTCGATGACCCCCTGTGGCCGAGCTGTTAATTCCGAAAGATCACGGTTTTGGTACTCGTCGCGTGCCGATGAAAACCAACTACTTCGAAGCCTTTAATCTGGACAATGTGCATCAGATTGATCTCAACAAAACAGCCATTGAAGAAATTATGCCCGAGGGAATACGCTGCAGTGATAAGCTTTATGAACTCGATTTAATTATTTATGCCACCGGTTTCGATGCCGTACCGGGTGCTCTCAAGCGCATCGATATTAGCGGTAAAGGTGGCCAGAAATTGACCGCTAAGTGGGAGGATGAGTGGACTCAGCATGTCGATGACCTGGCTCAGAAAACCCTCTTCCCCACCGCCGATTCCTGGTTTATGGGCGTAAACCCGAACAACCCCGATGCCAAGCGTACCTTTATGCTCTATGCCGGTGGCGCGCCACATTACAAGGCGAAATGTGATGATGCCGCCCATCACTATGAAGGGTTTGCTCTTAAGTAAAACATAAGAAGTGAGTGAGTAATCTCAAGCTGGGGTAACAAGGTTAGTACGATTGTTACCCCATTTTTATTGTTAAGCATATCTCATGCCATTGGCGGAATATCCGGGCTCACTTTTTTACAGCAAATGATTTCGCTGAACAGCTTTCTTCACAATAAGATTAATTCATAGTCCATGGCCTATTATGGCTAGAAGTTATTTTTTAGAGGAGTATGCTGGCCTGAAAAAGAAGCTGTTTAGAAATTCGTTTGCTGTCTATTTAAAAAATAATAAGGTGAGGTGATAAGCACCCACCAACATAGACTGATAATGAGCGGGCTATGGAGGCCTATAATGAACAGGTGGATGTTTTTACGTGTCATCAGCATTTTTTTATTATTACTGAGTAATTCCTGGGCGGGGATCGATAACCCTGCCGATCAATGTAATCGTTCCGGGTATAGCCCTTCAGAAAAAGCCGGGTGTCGAATTTGGGCCGAGGCGACCACCGGCAATGACCGCTTTCATACCTATGTTATTCAGCAGCGCCTTGGTGTATCCATCGACTGGTTTGATGTGCTCAAGGCAAAGGATCGGCCCCAACGATTTGCGAAATGGGGGCTGATTAATGACCCCGACTGCTGCACCCCTGGAAGCGCGGATTGTCCGGTTACGGCGGAGCAAACTTACGGTTTTGATTACTGCCCCGGCGATGATGAATTACTGAAGTTTGTCGGTAAAAAGTTGATCGACGGCAAACCTTATCGTGATCCCGCCTGCGATTTAAGCGATGGGCCACCTGCCGCAGCCGACAGCCACCCCCATCCTGCAATCGACCAACGGCAGGATAGTTGTGATCTCAAATTTGGTACCTCGACCGGTGCGCTGGGATTGCGAAAATTCCCCAACCCCCGGTTTGACCCTAAAATATGGAAGCAGGTTAACGGTAGCCTCGGTACCTGGAAGGCCTATGGCAGCATGCTGGCGGAAGAGGGCCGCGATTCCCGCGTTAACCGTATAATTGATGGCTCACTCGAGCCGCCGTTTCGAATCGGTATGGCCTGTGGTGCCTGTCATATTAGTTTTGACCCCGCCAACCCACCGCAAGACCCTGCAGCGCCGGAGTGGAAAAACATTATCAATGTGGTCGGCAACCAGTATTTGCGGATGTCCGATATTCTCGCCTCTGGCATGCCGCGCAGCTCGCTCGAATGGCAAATATTTGCCAATGCTCGCCCCGGAACGGTCGATACCTCGGCGGTGCCGAACGATCAGGTGCAAAACCCCGGCACCATGAATACCTTAAACAACCTGGCGCGGCGACCGGTACACGATGCCGAGGTCGTGCGTTGGCGCGGTGTCGAATCCTGTGCTGCCGGCAGTGACGAACGCGCTTGCTGGTGCGAACCCGGCCGTGACAATAAGTGCTGGGCGCGGGGCCTGGCGAGCGAGAAAGTTCACCACATTCTCAAAGGTGCTGAGGATAGCGTCGGCGCTTTCGAGGCCCTGCAGCGGGTTTTTATTAATATCGGTTCCTGTGCCGAGGCCTGCTGGACCAACCACATTACCGACCTGCGCCAGGTTGACCCCGCCCACCGAGGGTTTGGCCAAACGCCGGTAGATATTGGCCAGTGCCGGCGAGATTGTCCGGAGTTCCGTGCCGTCGAGGATCGCCTGCAAGATGTCATGAACTTCCTCTTTGCGCAGCGCCCGGATGAACTTTACAAGGCACTGCAGCTTGATGATCGCGCCGATCTCGCGGTGTGGCTTGAGCCGCATCTTGGCAAAGGGGCTGTTACTCTCGGGCGTGAAGTGTTTGTCGATAATTGTGCGAGTTGCCATTCCTCCCAGCCCGGGCCCTATGAAAATGTCGATTTCTTTGCCACTGACCCTAATGACCCAACGCTTCGCCTCGACTGGCTGGGTAACGATCAGCTGACGGCCGTTGCCGAGGTGGGCACTTACAGTGGCCGCGCGTTTCACGCAAATCATATGGAAGGTCATATTTGGGAAGAGTACGGTTCGGAGACCATGCGCAATAAGCCCGGCGACCCGACTTTGCCCGGCCCCAGCGATGGGGGGCGCGGCTACTACCGCAACGTATCACTGATTAGCGTTTGGGCTCAGGCGCCCTTTATGCATAACAATGCCATTGGCCCGGAAGTTTGCGGTAATCCCGAAGGCGGACTCGAGTCACTCTACACCTCGCCCTATACGGATCGTGCAACTGGCGAATTTATGGAGAACCCACCGCAATGCTGGAATTATGATCCGAGCGTGGCGGGCCGTTTCAAGCTGTACCTCGCATCAATGAAGGCCTTGTTGAATCCGGACCAACGCATCCCCAAGGTCACTCGGCTCGATCACGATGTGATTCTGGATATTGGCCCGCGGCTCAAACTATCAGGCGACTCCGAGGGCACGGAGACGGGTATCAGCATTCGCTTACCGAAAGGTTTGCCGTCCTCGCGCCTGGGTAACTTGCGCCACAAGGAGCTGGTTGATGACCTGGTATTAAGTGCTGCCAACCCAGAGGCTGTTGAGGAAAAACACGGTGCTGAACGGGCTGCAGAGTTACAGGCACTACTTAAGGAAATTGTCGGAAATCCGAGCGGTGCAATAGACACCCTGTTAGAACATGGTGAACTGATTCGCACGCTTTATAGCAATAACACTGAACTGATCGAAAATAGTGGCCATCGTTTTGGCGAAGGTCTGTCAGACCAGGCCAAGCGTGATCTAACTGCTTTTCTTGCAACTTTTTAGGGGGAGGGAATCATGAGCTTATATAACGTGTTCAAAAACCTAACTCTGGCCTCTGGCTGCTTATTGTTGATGATTGGCTGTAGTGGCGAGCCCGAGGCTCCCGATGTGAGTTTTGGTGTAGACGGCATCGATCTGGCACGCCTGGAACATGAACAGCCGCTTACCGATGCCGAGCTCAGCAGGATTACCCCAGAGAATCTGACGGCCTTGAGTCAGGAGCAGGTTGACCAGATTTATGGGCGTTTGGCTGCCGGAACCATACCCGACGGCGCCTTTGATGGGGCGCTGTTTTTCCCCCAGGGTGTCGATGGGCAATCGCGCGTTGCGGAAATTATTAGTGGACGCCTGCGCACCTATGAATTTGCAGCAGAGGATGACTCCCTGCGGATGCGCATTCGCCAGCGCCTCGGGGCAAAAATAGCTGATTTTAAATTGGCGCGAATAGAGAACATGGGCGCAGCTTTGTGGAAAGGTAAGGTGTTCTTCCGTGACCCAACCACCGCCCAGCCTTCCGCTGTATTGCGCAATCGCATTGAAGACAAGGCCTTGATTCGTCTCATTCTACGCAACGAAAACGCCGAAATTATGGCGCGTCCCGACGTAGAGGATGAGAACCTGTTCTTCCCGGCCAAGGTTTACTGCGGACAAAGCCTGCTGGATGGACGTCGAGAGTCGATTATTATTGATTACGCTTTTTCCGATGAACTACCGGGATACGTACATAAGCTGGACCGACTGGCCGGTCGTGCAGGCTTGCAAATTCGCGATGAGATTCGCATGGTTCGGCCCGGTCTTTACCTGGGCAGGGCCTATATCGCACGGGCCTTTGCACTGAACTTTACCCTCTATAACAAAGAGCTGGATATGGCCGGTCAGGACAGTTCTAGCCCCGTTGAAGACTGTTACATTGGTCCCCAACGCGCAGCGATGAAGCTCGCCCAGGCGCGCTGATTAGAGTGAAAATCGCGGGCGCCCTTGGGGCCATCGCGTATGCAGCTTTGATGACTGTGACTTTGATGATGACTAATACGGTGTGGGCCGAATCGGCACCGCCCGGTTTGTCGCTTGCACCCCTGGCAAGAGCTCAGGCGGCGGGCCCGGATCTACCCCCTGTTGGGCGCTCCCTGTTTGATTTTCTGACTGCCGTCGAAGTGGACGGTGAAAGCTCTTATCAGGTGCCGTTCCCCTTTGAGCGTTTTGTCGAACAGCTACGAGGCCTGCTCGGTACTAATGGACAGGCCCTGAAAGCAAGCTTGATACCGCTCGGGCGGTCGCTACAGCGCAGCGGGGGAGCCCCCGATTATTTTCACTTTCCACGGGTGGTGGTGGCGATCACCGACAATCCCGCTGGGACCTTTACGGATGATGTGGCCCCCCAGCCACAGTGGTTATTAAAAGATCGTTTATATCTGGCTTACCAGGAACAGATGAAGCTAATTGAGGTGATCAGCTACAACGAAGCCGCCGGGCGCTTTGAATTCCAAGTGGTGAAAAACTACGGCCCGGGGCTGATCCCCGAGGTGTTTTATACCTCGCGCCTTGTTTGCGGTGCCTGTCATCAGAGCCATTCGCCAATCTTCTCGAAAGCCCCCTGGGATGAAACGGCGGCGAATCCGCTGATCAGCGCCTTACTGAAACGCGAGCGAGCGCAGTTTTATGGCATTGATCCCGATCACGGTGTCGATATCTCTGCCCAGTTTGATGCCGCCACCGATCGTGCCGCCTATTTCAGTGTTTATCATCAGTTGTGGGGGCCGGGCTGTGCACTCGACAACTCTGCGGCAGAGGCGAGCCAATGTCGCCGGGCCCTGCTCAGGGAGCTATTGCGCAGACGCCTGACTTCGGGTGTTGGGGAAGATGCCCAGGGGCGCAAGTTTCGCGACCAATTGCTGGCACGCTGGGATCAGGTCTGGCCGAATGGACTGCTGATCCCAGACGTTAATTTGCCAAATCGTTCGCCCTTGCAGGGGCATAGGCCCAGCGCCGGCAAGCGCTTTACACCGATTGAATTTGGCCATTTGCGCCATTACCTCACTCATGAAATAGGCGCTTTGGCGGGGGTTGATCCCGTCTTTGAGCCCGGTAATCCGCGTGCGCCGCTGATGCGGCTTACTGCAAAAGATATGCAAGGGGATCGTTACGCGTGGTTGCTGGGTGGCATGGCTAACACCTTGTCGGGGTCGGATATTCGCCGGCTCGATCAGCAGCTGGTAGCCCTGCGGGATAAGCCCCAAGCTGAACCTGTTGATGAGTCACAGACTGAGGTGCTCACTGGAAAATGCACCAGCAAGCTGTTGCTAATTGCTGAGCAGTCATTTACCAAACTGCGTTGCCGATATTCGTCTGCCGCTGAGTCAGGCAAGTTGACGCTGCGCTTGCCGGTTGTCATTGATGACACTGCCGAATTGCCCGTGGGTCACATCAGTCAATTGACTTTGGGGGGGCGGCGTCTGGCTCAGTTGGTGCTGCGACCCAATCCGCATCAGCCCGCTAGCTGGTGGGTGACGTCAGAGCTCAATGGTTTACACGCGAGGTTTGCCGATGGCTGGGCCATGGATCAAATATCCTTACTGCCCGCGACTCAGACTTCTCCAGATAAGACGGAGGAGGGGGGCGGGCTAAGAATCAGTATTCGCCTGCAAAACGATTTTCAGCCTCTGGATCAGGCATTACAGAGGATGCTTGTCGATAAAGATTCCGCCACCGCAAATTCACTTACGCTACCCGTGCTGCAACAGAGTGCGGTGATGGCAGACCTGTATCAGCAATTAGCTATGCCTGAAATCGACCGCTGCTGTAGTGACATTACTGGCATGCCGGCAGCGCAGTTCAGCGCCAGCCTGTCACCTGAATTACCGCTGCAATGAGTAACGATTGATGACTGGCAAACGATTCGATGGTTTTCGCCGCCTGGTTTTCGCCACAGGTTTACTGAGCATCACTCTGGTGGTGATTATTGGTGCTTATGCCGCCCTGCGGTTTCTGCCCGACCGAGCGGTGACCTACGACAATATGGCAGAGCACTTTAAATATGGTTCCACCGGCGGTGATCGAGTCACCGGAATACCTGTTTGGTTGTGGCAGGCAATGCCTCTGGTTTGTGCCAACACTCTTGAGCAGGTTGCCGGTGATCGCTTAGCACCGGATTACCTGCAGCGGGTGGGAACGTATTCAAGCGCTACCACACCCGAAGCTTACGCCGAGCGGCAAGCGCTATCGCGAGAAGGCTATAAGGCACTAGGGTTTATTTTTGAGGCCGATAACCAGGGGCATGAACGACTCTTGCCGGTGGGTATTTCTCAGCGGCGCAGCCTGGGGCTCGACCGGGCTTATATGAATTGTGCGATCTGCCACACCGGCACCGTGCGCACCTCCGCTGATGCTGAATCGACGGTTGTCGTGGGTATGCCGGCCAACCAGTTTAGTTTGTACAATTTTGAAAAGTTTATTTTCCAGTGCGGAATGCGCGGGCGCTATACCCAGTTGCCACAGCTCGACTTTATTCCAGAAATGGATGCCCTCGGCGCTAATCTGAGCATGGTCGATCGCTATCTGGTGTATCCGCTGGCCATCTGGGCGATCGAAGATGCCATCCATTTTCTCGATAACGTCGCTGGATTTTCGGTTCGCCAGCCCGACTGGGGGCCGGGGCGCAATGACACCTTTACCAACAATAAAGTGTTTTTATACGGCTATGACTGGCGCAAAGAGATGCCTGACTGGTGGGCCAACGGTGAGGTTGATCCCGAGGGTATTGGCATCGTTGACTGGCCCTCGACCTGGTTACAGGGTCTGCGCAAAACCCGCTCCGATGGTCAGCCGATGCAGCTGCACTGGGATGGTAATAATAATCAGGTGGAAGAGCGCAATTTAAATGCGGCCCTGGCAACCTCTGCATTGCCCGCGTTTATTGATCACCAATCGATAGAGTGTATAGAGCAGTGGATGGAGACTCTGGAACCTCCGGCCTTTCCCTACGACATAGATCAGAGCCTCGCTGCTAGAGGTAAGGGTATCTACGCCCATTATTGTGCCAATTGTCATGGGCTTAATGGTCGTGATTTTAGCGGTGATCAGGTGGGCTTTGTCACGCCTATCGCCAAGATCGGCACCGACCGCTATCGGCTGGATAACTACACCGCCGAGCTAGCACTCAATATGGCCAGTACCTATGCGGGTACAAAACGCGAGCAGCGCAGGCACAACTGCCCAGGCGGTGCGACTTATATGCCACCATCACGACCTGAGCATGCGCCCACTCCCGGTGCAGCAGGGCGTTTGGCCGATGTCGATGCCGAAGAGGCCACTTACCGTTACAAGCATTACCGCAAAACCCATGGCTACGCCAACATGCCACTTGATGGCATCTGGTTGCGAGCGCCTTATTTACACAACGGTTCAGTGCCCAAATTGCGTGACCTATTGAATCCGGTAGCACAGCGCCCAGTCACTTTTTATCGTGGCAATGATCACTACGACCCGATTGATCTGGGTTTCGTCGCCGATGTTGCTAAGGATGCCAGCGGCCGCGATTACTTTCTGTTCGATACGCGTATTCCCGGCAATAGCCATCAGGGACATACCGGAGCAGCCTATGGCACCGAACTGCCAGGCGCGGATAAGGATGCACTGCTGGAATTTTTGAAAACCTTTTGAAGCCGCTTACCTGGGAGGATGCACCATGAACGACAAGAAAAGTGATCAGCAAAAAAAGTCGTCGGGACGCTGGAAAGTGGTCGTGGGGCTCTTGTTACTATTCGCTATTGTCGGCGGCTATATCGGCTGGGATCGTGGCTTTCGCGAATTTCCCCAGGCTGACTGGGTGACCCGCGATGCCGAGACCCGCTTTATGTACGGCTCCATCGGTGCAGAGTGGGATGCCGGTGTGCCCTACTGGATTTTTTACGTATTGCCGCGCATGTTTCCCGAGAAGTTCCCCGGGCCCGGTGGTTATGCCTCTCTTGGCGTGCCCTGGGAAGAGGGGCAAGAACTGCCGGTCGGCTTTACCAAAAAGCGTATCGGCTTTGACCGCGTCGCCAACAACTGCGCCGTTTGTCACACCGCTACCTATCGTGAAACCCCAGACTCTAAACGCGTCTTTGTACCCCTCGGTTCCGGCCACACCACCAATGTGCAGGGCTATTTCCGTCTATTGATCGAAGCTGCCAAGGACCCACGTTTCAACGCCGACAACATCATGGTGCAAATTCAACTGGCTACCCAGCTCGATTTGATTGACACCTTGCTCTATCGCTACCTGATTATCCCCATTACCCGTAAAACCTTGCTCGAACGTGAAGACTTGTTTCAGTGGATGTATAACAGCGATTATCCCCACTGGGGGCCGGGCCGCGACGACGCCATGAACCTCACCAAGTACTTTATGATTGGCGTCGAACCACCGGACGATGGCACCTATGGGCCGACCGACTTTCCGTCGATCTGGAACCTCGGTAAATATAAAACGGAGGAGGGCATCGACAAGCCCCAGCGCATGAATCTTGCCGGCGACACCTGGGATGCCTATTCGGTGGTCATGGATTCCGCACTTGGTGTACTCGGTGCAGAACCCCACGATAACGAGGACTTTGTCGACCAGGTTCAATGGCTTACTGAATACGCCAAACAAACCCCGGCACCGCAATATCCTTTTGTCGTCGACGCGGCTCGGGCAACACAGGGCAAGGCTGTTTTCGGCGGCCACTGTGCCAGCTGCCATGGACCCAATAGTGACAAGGTCGGCCGGCCGATTCCCCTGGCAGAGGTCGGCACCAGCCCCGATCGGATGAAGACCTGGAATGGTGAATACGCAGTTAAAGCCAATCAGATCGTCAACGATATGGGCTTGGAGCGTCGCGGTCTGGTGGAGCAGGACCCCATTGGTTATCGAGTACCCTATCTCGACGGTATCTGGCTGCGTGCGCCCTATCTACACAATGGCTCGGTACCGAACTTAAGCGCATTGCTGACGCCGCCGTCTGCGCGGCCAAAACAGTTCTATCGTGGTTACGATGTCTATGACAGAAAGAATGTCGGCTTTATTGCCGAGGGTCCGGATGCCCAGCGTTACGGCATGCTCCACGACGCGACGCGTAAAGGCAATGGTAATCAGGGACATGCCTTTGGCACTCAGTTAGCGCCCGCTGAAAAGACGGCGCTGATGGAATATTTGAAGACGCTTTGAACGTTATTTCTTTTGTCAGGGCAGAGGCCGGAGTAGAGCAGGGCACTATATATTACTTAATTTAGCCTTTGTCGCATTGACCCTTAGACCAGTTTCTTAAGCCTTTAAGCGACTCTGTCAAAGTAGAGTCGCAAACTATTTGTTTCCGGGCATCGGCTGTTCAAGTAAGAAGTGCAATTGCGTTTGAAACACCTTCCAACAGGCCATCAATCAAACTGATCAACAAGGTTCGGGCCTTTAACTTGTAGTCTGCCGGCAAGCCCCTTACTCTTGTATTACTGTCAGTAATGTCTACTTTCTAAAAGTTGCCAGAATTACTTTCAGTACTATCAATTAAGGAATATGAGATGGCAAAGCTCGGACAACAAATAAAAAAGGTAGGAAAAGGTGTTTTTAATTCGCCCTGGGAACAGGCCTTTGACAAGGTTTTGACACCCTTCGAAGAATTTATTCACCGCCAAACCACTAGTAGCATGTTGTTAATGGGTACTGCGCTTGTGGCTCTTTTTTTAGCCAATGGCCCTCTATCTTCTGCCTATACCCATTTCATCCATACCCCGATCAGCCTCAATGTCGGAAGCTGGGCTATCAATATGAGCCTGCATCACTGGATCAATGATGGCTTGATGGCGATGTTTTTTTTCGTCGTGGGTCTCGAATTAAAGCGGGAAATATTGGTGGGAGAGCTGGCCGACCTGCGCAATGCCGCGTTGCCGATTGGTGCTGCGATTGGCGGCATGGTGGTACCGGCATTGATTTATTTTATGATTAATCCGCAGGGCGACGCGGCGCGGGGTTGGGGCATTCCCATGGCGACCGATATCGCCTTTGCCATTGGTGCGCTAGCATTATTGGCCAGCCGTGTACCCAAGGCGCTGATCACCTTTCTAGTGGCGCTGGCAATCGTCGATGATTTAGGCGCGGTGGTGGTTATTGCAGTGTTTTATACGGAGACAATCGCTTTTACCCCTTTGATGGTTGCCGCCGGTTTATTAGGGCTAATGATTGCCCTCAACCTCGTCGGTATACGCAAGACCCTGCCTTATTTTCTCGTTTCAGTGGTGTTTTGGTATGCGGTTTTACTATCGGGTGTCCATGCCACGCTGGCCGGTGTACTCGGTGCCCTGTGTGTGCCGGCCATGCCAAAATATCAACCCGAACGCTTTAGTGAGCAGGTTAAAGGCTTAATGCAGCGTTTTGATACTATTCAGCTATCGGGGCAGAGCATTATGAACAATGACCAGTTGCGGGCAGTGGTGCGCAGCCTCGAAAATGGAGTGAGCAGTGTCCAGGCACCCTTGCAACGGCTCGAACATGCCTGGCACATGCCGGTTGCCTATATTGTTATCCCCGTTTTCGCCCTGGTCAATGCCGGCATTCCCCTTGAGCTGGCATCGATGGGCGAAACACTGACACACCCGACCTTTATTGGCGTCTCACTGGGGCTGATACTGGGCAAGTTTATTGGCATTGCCGGGGTTAGCTGGCTGATGCTCAAACTCAATATTGCGGTGCTACCGAAAGACACGCGCTTTACTCAAATCGCCGGTGTCTCCCTGTTGGCCGGTATCGGCTTTACCATGTCTATTTTTGTCGCCCAGCTCGGTTTTGGTGAGCGTGAAGATCTATTGCTGATTGCCAAGACCGCCATCCTGCTGGCCTCTTTTGTCTCGGGTGTTGCGGGTGTGATTTGGCTTTACCTGGTTAGCCACCCGCAGGATAGTGCTGCAGCGATAGAGGAATTACCGAACCATTCGTAGGCTTGAAATCGAGGCTTATCGATCTGCAGTAATAAACGCAACAAATTATCCGCAAACCGAGTACGGGCCGTTGTCATGGCTTAGCGAGCGCAACTAGCGCGCCACATAATTGCGTATAATGTATATTATGTTAAATTGGATGTTTGGAGGGCCAAGATAACTTCCTCTATTACCGACACCCCGCTCACAAGCATCAATATTTGAGGAATCCGGCGTTACAAGACACTCAAGCCTTAGTGCTACACTCCTGACTCAACCATAGAAAGACTGCATCCCTATGAAGTTACTGTCATTCGCTATCATCTTGTTTCTTCTGGCTACCACGGCCTACGGAAAAACAGAGCCTTTGGTGTACACCAAAGACCACTCGCAAACGGCGATGGAAATTATTGATACCTTGAGCAGTAAGCATTATAAAAAACAGGTCGTCGACGATAACTTTTCCAGTCGCTTGCTCGATAGCTACTTCGATGCCTTAGACCCGGTTAAAGTCTATTTTCTACAATCTGATATTAAGGGATTTGAGGCGAGCCGTTACAGCTTTGATGAGGCCCTGGCGGCTGGTGACTTGGCGCAGGCCTTTGCCATCTTCAACCTCTTCCGCGAGCGTATCACCGAGCGCCAGGAAAGTAATATTGCGCTGTTAGCAGGTGATTTCAGCTTCAATTTCAGCCTTGAAGAGACCATCAATCTCGATAGAGACAGCCGCACCTGGATGGCAAACCAGTCAGAAGCCGATGATCACTGGCGCAAGAGGATGAAAGACAGCCTATTGCGTTTAGTGCTCTCGGGTAAGGAACCTGAGGCTGCCCGTGAATTATTGCGCAAGCGCTACGCCAATCAAATAAAGCAGTTGGCAAGGCAGGATGCCGACGATGCCGTGCAGGGTTTTATTAATGTCGTGGCTGGTATCTACGATCCCCATACCAGTTATCTTGCGCCGCGCACTCTTGAGAATTTCAATATTTCCATGTCCCTGTCGCTTGAGGGCATTGGTGCGGTGTTACAGCTAGAGGATGAATTCACCAAGATTGTGCGCATTGTGCCCGGTGGTCCGGCAGATAAACAGGGCACTTTAGCCGCGGAAGACAAAATCATTGGCGTCGCTCAGGACGATGATGCCATGGTCGATGTCATTGGTTGGCGTCTGGATGATGTTGTCGATCTGATTCGCGGTAAAAAAGATAGCCGCGTGCGCCTGGAAATCATCCCGGGCACTTCCGAAGGTGGCGATAAAACCACGGTCGTCTCGATTATTCGCGACAAGGTAAAACTTGAAGAACAGGCTGCCAAGAGCGAAGTCATCGAATTAAAACAAGATGATCAGAAATTTCGTGCTGGGGTTATCACCGTCCCCGCCTTTTATATGGATTTTGAAGCCTATCGCAAGCGCGACCCCAACTTTAAGAGCACCTCACGTGATGTCATGAAACTTATCATCGACTTAAAAAAGGACGGTGTTGACGGCATTATTCTCGACTTGCGTAACAATGGCGGCGGCTCTCTCTACGAGGCGACCTCGCTGACCGATTTGTTTATACACCCCGGCCCAGTGGTGCAAATTCGCCATGCCGACCAGCATGTTTCTCGTGAGCAGCGGGCCCGACAGCGGCCCTTTTACGACGGCCCGCTGATCGTATTAATTAACCGCCTCAGCGCCTCGGCCTCGGAGATTTTTGCTGGAGCCATTCAGGACTACGGGCGCGGATTGGTGGTGGGTACCACCAGTTTTGGTAAGGGCACGGTGCAAGTGCTCGCCCCTTTAAAACAGGGCCGACTGAAGTTGACCGAGTCTAAGTTCTACCGGGTTTCTGGTCAAAGCACCCAGCATCGCGGTGTCGTTCCCGATATCCGCTTTCCCTCCTATTTCGATCTTGAAGAGGTTGGTGAAAGCAGTCAGGACAACGCCCTGCCCTGGGACAGCATTCGCGAAGTCAGACATCGCCTTTATGAGGATTTCGATCCCCTGCTGACGCTTCTTAGAACGGAACACCAACAGCGTGTTGCAACAGACCCTGACTGGCAATTTATGCTCGATGAAATCGCCCTGATTGACGAACAGCGGACATTGAAAAAATTCACCTTAAATAAAGCTAGCCGCGAGCAGTTGAAAGAGCAGCGTGAAGAAAAGTGGTTGGCGATTGAAAACACACGGCGGCAAAAGCGCGATCAAGCCGTTTTTGAATCGACCGAAGCCGTAGAGGCCTTCCGTAAACAACAGAAAGAAGATGAACAGACGCCCGACCCTATTTTGCAGGAGACGGCTCATCTATTGTCGGATTACACCCATGCTGCCAGCGCTTTACCGGAAACGCGGCTGGTGAGAAAAGCCGGCGCGGAATAAATAAGCACAAGCTGCTGTCAACCAATTGTGGCGAGAGGCGTTAATGTTTATATATTCCGCCAAAAGTTAAATGTTGGAGACTCAAAGATGGCTATTACAAAGTTGATATTGACGGGGCTGTTAACACTGGTGTTTGCCACTACCGCCCTTGCTGAACATAAACACCGCGATAGCCAAAAAAATCAGTATCAACACCCAAGTGCTCACCATCAGGCAAAATACAAACATGGGGGGCACAAGGCTGGACATCACGGCAGCGTTCACCATCAGTCCGCTGAGCACTATCAGCACAAACAAGAGCAGCATAAATACAGCTACCAGCGCTATCCGGGGCGAACCGTGTATCGCACCGTTAAATATCATCCCACTTATCGTGACGTGCAGCGCTACGAGTACAACTACCAGCACCACCTCTCATACGACGATGAGCACCGCAGCACCTATCGCCTGATCGCCGGGGCGATGGTGTTGAATGAGGTCTTACACCATGTCCATCACTAGCCCCTCACTGTGGTTTTCTTATGGATACCGCTACCCTTAAGAGTGGCCTGAAGATCGAGACCAGGGCGTCCCATCTGGCCCTTGACGGCTTTTTAGCCTCGGTGCAAGGCCGGGCTTTTGCCATGGCCCGCGCTGCGCTGGGCAATGCTGAGGACGCCATGGATGTGGTGCAGGACAGCATGCTACAACTGGTGAAGTCCTACGCTGACCGTGATGTGGACGAGTGGCGCAAGTTGTTTTACCGCATCCTCAACAATAAAATTAACGACCTGTTTCGGCGTCGACAATTACAGCGACGCTTTGGCGCTCTGCTGCCGGGGCTGGGGCATCAAAGCGCGGATGAACAAGATGTCGCCGGCGACCCCTTTGATAAAATACCCGCCGCAGAGGGTGATCCTGCCATCCATCTGCAGCGCGAACGCACTATTGCCAGCCTTCACCAGCAGATAGGCCGGCTACCCCGCCGCCAACGTGAGGCCTTTATGCTGCGTTGTTGGGAGGGTTTCTCTACAATAGAAACGGCCCAAACCATGGGCTGTAGTGAAGGCAGTGTCAAAACCCATTATTCTCGAGCTCTCAGTACTTTGCGTGTCAACCTTGGGCGGCTCGGGGAGGAAAACTCTGATGAAAACTGAATTTGAGCAAAACCTGCAGAGTGACTTGCGCCATAGTGAGCAGGCTGTCGATTCCGCACAGCTGCAACAACTGGCGGCTTTTCGTCAACAGGCTCTTCAGGCGATGCCCGCGAATGTAGCCCTGCCCCGCCACCGCCTGCGACGTTTGCTGTGGCCCACCGCAGGCATGGCACTAGCGTCAATTTTGCTACTTGTTTTAGTACTGCCCTTTTCAGCTTTTAAGCCGACGCTATCGAATGAGTATTTGAGCGACAATATGGAGCTCTATAACGATCTGGAGTTTTACTATTGGCTGGCTGACAATGAAGAGGACTTAAGAGGCTGATATGCAACGCCGATTCCCTTCAATGATACTACTCAACCTGGTGTTGTACAGCCTCTCCTCGCAGGCTTCTACCCGTCTTTATTCTGCGGATAGCGATATAAATCAGGATAACTATCAGTTGATTAGCAGCGGTATGTCGAATCCACACAAGGTTAACTTGAGCTCTAACAAGCCCTTGATTGTGCGCCAGGAAGATGCAGAAAGACGCAGAAAAGAAATGAGCCCAGAACAGCGTAAACGTCTTAAGGAACGTAGAAAACGCTTTGATTCCCTGGCGCCAGAAGAGAGGCAACGCCTGAAAGAGACACGCAAGAAGTTTAAGCAACTGCCCCCCGAGGAAAGACAGCGCTTAAGGCAGAAGTGGCGCAACTTATCCCCCAAAGAAAGAGATAAGGCCATGGAGAAAAAACGCAAGAAAAGCCACCGTGCTTAACAAATAGCAGACATAAAAAAACCGGCATAAGCCGGTTTTTTTATGTGGACAATAAGCGCTTTTTAAAGGGCTTCGTCCAGCTCTGGCAAGGCCTTAAACAAATCGGCAACCAGTCCGTAATCCGCCACCTGAAAAATTGGTGCGTCTTCGTCTTTGTTGATGGCAACAATGACTTTAGAGTCTTTCATACCCGCCAGGTGCTGAATAGCTCCAGAAATACCCACGGCAATGTAGAGGTCGGGGGCGACGATTTTACCCGTTTGACCGACCTGCATTTCGTTGGGTACAAAGCCGGCATCAACAGCGGCACGTGAAGCACCAACGGCGGCGCCGAGCTTATCGGCCACCTTGTAAAGCAGCTCGAAGTTTTCGCCATTCTGCATGCCGCGACCACCGGAAACGATAACATCGGCAGCAGTTAGTTCAGGACGGTCAGACTTGGCAACTTCTTCACCTTTGAACTCGGAGACACCGGCATCGTGAACACCGCCAGCGGCTTCGATAGTGGCACTGCCACCCTCGGCTGCGACGGGGTCAAAAGCCGTAGTACGAACGGTCATCACCTTAATGCTGTCGCTGCTCTGTACGGTGGCAACGATATTGCCGGCATAGAAAGGACGCTGGAAAGTGTCTTCGCTGATAACAGCACTGATATCAGAAATAGGCTGCACGTCGAGTAAAGCACCAACACGGGGAATGACGTTCTTACCGTTAGTGGTGGCAGGCACGAGGATGTGACCGTAGTTAGCCGCTAATTCAGCCACTAAAGGGGCAACGTTTTCAGCCAGCATAAATTCGTAGGCCGCGTTGTCGGCAACAACAACTTTATTGATACCGGCGATTTTTGCTGCGGCATCGGCTGCAGCACCACAGTTGGCTCCGGCGATAAGAATATCGACATCGCTACCGATAGCCTGGGCGGCGGCAACAGCATTCAGCGTTGCGCCTTTGATTTCCTTGTTGTCGTGTTCCGCAATTACCAGAATACTCATGAGATCACCTTGGCTTCGTTTTTCAGTTTATCAACCAGTTGTGCAACATCTTCTACTTTGATGCCGGCCTGACGCTCGGCGGGTGGCTCGGCCTTAAGTAGGGTTGTACGGGGTGCAACATCAACACCCAGGTCTGCAGGCGTGGTGCTATCAATGGTCTTTTTCTTAGCCTTCATGATATTAGGCAGTGACGCGTAACGCGGCTCATTCAAACGCAGATCAGCGGTAACAATGGCTGGCAGCTTAATTTGAATCGTTTGCAGACCGGCATCCACTTCGCGGATAACCGTAGCGCTATCACCGTCGATAGTTAGCTCGGAAGCAAATGTTGCCTGAGCCCAACCGGTCAGTGCGCCAAGCATCTGGCCCGTATGGTTGTTGTCGCCATCAATGGCCTGCTTACCCAGCAGCACGATGTCGGGACTTTCGTTATCGCAAACGGCCTTCAGGCATTTGGCGACAGCGAGTGACTCGAGGTCGGTATCAGTGGTGATCAGAATACCGCGATCAGCACCCAGTGCCAGCGCAGTACGAACCTGCTCCTGAGCAGCCTGTGGGCCAATAGAGACAACAATAATTTCTGTTGCAACGCCTTTTTCCTTCAATCGAACTGCTTCTTCAACAGCAATTTCGCAGAAGGGGTTGATGGCCATTTTTACATTGGCCAGATCGGGGCCGGTATTATCTGACTTGGCCCTTACCTTTACGTTGTAGTCTGCAACGCGCTTAACAGCGACAAGAATCTTCATGAACCACCCTTGGTATGTTATGGAGTGTGACGAATAAATTGAGTG
>MAAC01014801.1_pt1 | contig 20734 bp, 17 predicted proteins | sample 1115981 | NCBI WGS metagenome assembly MAAC01 (sample SAMN04961126, study PRJNA320927) | seawater metagenome | isolation source: sample BD02T64 sea water enriched with oil for 64 days | place: USA:Gulf of Mexico | collected 2013-07-27
CCACGTAGATCAATCAACCGCGTACAAGGATTTGCTAATCGTTTCAATTCCATTTTCAACAAAAACCGTTCAGTTTTAGCGATACCTTTGGTCTTGGAAGTAAAACGAGACTCAAAATCATTAGACAATACTTGACCACTAAAATCATCTATAATGTTTTGATATTTTGAAAAATCTTTAGTCATTTACGCTTCTAAATTCTTACAAAGTGGATAAAAAATACAGTATCTATAAGTAATAGCATTATAAATAGATTATTTACAATGTTATACCGTTATCTTGCGAATATCTAAAGCAATAATCATACCTATTAAAGGAAACTCATGGCAAAAACTAAAACAGCATTTGTTTGCACTGACTGCGGAGCTGAGTATTCACGCTGGTTAGGCCAATGTAATGAATGCAAAGCATGGAATACTATTTCAGAGTTTAGACAAGCAAAAACGCCAATGAGAAATAGTAACCTGTCTGGCTTTTCAGGAATAATAGATGCAAAAGTTCAAACTCTTGACACTATTGATCTCGCTGAACTACCAAGGTTTTCTTCTGGATTTGCTGAGTTTGATCGAGTACTAGGTGGTGGCATTGTTCCTGGGAGTGCCATTTTAATTGGTGGTGAACCTGGCGCAGGTAAAAGTACTCTGCTATTACAGACCATGTGTGCACTTTCTAAACAGATGTCTACTTTGTACATCACAGGTGAAGAGTCATTACAGCAAGTGGCAATGCGTGCCAAACGGTTAGGACTAGAAGCTGATACCTTAAAATTGTTATCTGAAACCAGTGTCGAAAATATTTGTCATATCGCAGAGAAAGAAAAACCTAAGATCATGGTTATCGATTCAATTCAAGTTATGCACATGAGCGATATTCAATCGGCACCGGGTAGTGTTTCCCAAGTAAGAGAAACCGCCGCGTTTTTGACACGTTTTGCCAAACAACACCATGTTGCCATGCTCCTCGTTGGACATGTAACCAAAGATGGCAGCTTAGCAGGACCAAAAGTATTAGAGCATTGTATTGATTGTTCAATCATGCTTGAAGGCAGTACAGACTCTCGTTATAGAACACTACGTGGTAACAAAAACCGTTTTGGCGCGGTCAATGAACTGGGGGTATTTGCCATGACAGGAACGGGCCTAAAGGAAGTTAAAAATCCATCGGCGATATTCTTATCACGTAGCGAAGAAAATACCCCAGGCAGTATCGTAATGGTCTTGTGGGAAGGTACTCGTCCTCTATTAGTCGAAATTCAAGCATTGGTTGATCACTCCGCGTTAGGCAATCCTCGACGTGTCGCCGTGGGCGCCGATCAAAATCGCTTATCGATGCTTCTTGCCATTTTGCATCGCCATGGTGGTCTACAAATGAATGACCAAGATGTATTTGTCAATGTGGTTGGCGGTGTAAAAGTATCTGAGACTAGTGTTGATTTGGCGTTAATATTGGCACTGGTTTCAAGCTTTAGAGACCGTGCACTACCGCAAGACTTAGTGGTTTTTGGTGAAGTAGGATTATCGGGAGAAATACGTCCGGTACCCAGTGGTCAAGAACGTATCAATGAAGCGGCTAAACATGGCTTTACCCGCGCCATTGTTCCTTTCAATAATATGCCAAAAAATAAAATTGATGGGATGGAAGTCATTGGTGTTAAAAAACTCAGTGATGCTTTAGAAGTTATTTAATCCTCACAATTAACTGCAGATAAAATGTAGTCCATCTTACCTGCAGTTACTTAGTATTATTCTGGCTCATAATCTAAGTTCGCGGACAACCACCTTTCCGCTTGTGGCATGGTCATTTCTTTACGAATCGCATAACTTTCCACTTGATCTTTTTTCACCTTAGCTACAGCAAAATATTTTGAATCCGGATGGGCAAAATACCAACCACTGACCGCCGCTCCCGGCCACATCGCAAAACTAGAGGTTAATTCCATGCCAATGTTTTCTTCCACCTTCAGTAGCTCCCATAGCAACCCTTTCTCAGTATGCTCTGGGCAAGCAGGATATCCCGGTGCGGGTCGAATACCTTGGTATTTTTCACGAATCAAATCATCATTCTCAAAATTTTCATCAGGCGCGTAACCCCAATATTCTTTACGAATTTTTTCATGCAAATATTCTGCACTTGCTTCCGCTAATCTATCCGCCACCGCTTTGATCAGAATACTATTGTAGTCATCATGTTCAGCAGCAAAGGCTTTGACTAATTCATCACAACCAAATCCTGCGGAAACAGCAAAAGCTCCCATATAATCTTTAATACCTGAGTCTTGATCCGCAACATAATCTGCCAAACAACGATTAAATTGACCAGCTGGTTTTTTACTTTGTTGTCTTAACTGATGCAATTTCATTAGAGGTTGCTGACGTTCATCATTCTCAAAAACAATTAAGTCGTCTTGTTCTCGTTGCGCAGGAAATAAACCAAAAACAGCTTTAGCGGTGAGTTTTTTGCTATTGATAACATCATCTAACATCGCATTAGCGTCATTAAATAACTTCGTTGCTTCAACGCCAACCACTTCATGTTTTAAGATCAACGGGTATTTACCTGACAGTTGCCATGTCATAAAAAATGGCGTCCAATCGATGTAATTACGTATTACTGATAAATCTAATTCATCAAGCACAGTGACACCCAGTTTGTTAGGCACTTTAGGCTGATAATGTTCAAAGCTGGTTGGAAAGGCATTGGACCTAGCATCTGCTAAGGAAATTAAACTAGAACGAGGTCCTTTTTTATAATGACGTTCACGCACTCTGACGTACTCATCTTTTTGGCGTTCAATAAAGGCAGCATACTTTTCTTTATCTTCCGACATTAAGGTACTGACTACCGAAACTGAACGAGAAGCATTAGACACATAGACCACAGGATGCTGATATTGCGGTTCAATTTTCACCGCGGTATGCGCTTTAGATGTGGTTGCTCCACCTATGAGTAAGGGCAGGTTTATCTCAAGACGTTTCATCTCTTTGGCGACATGCACCATTTCATCAAGCGATGGCGTGATCAGACCTGATAAACCAATAATATCGACATTTTCTTCTTTGGCGACACGTAATATTTCATCACAAGAAACCATTACCCCTAGATCTATAATGTCGTAGTTATTACATTGTAAAACAACACCAACAATATTTTTTCCAATATCGTGAACATCGCCTTTCACTGTTGCGAGCAATATTTTACCGTTAGATTTAATTTCTGTTTTTTCAGCTTCAATAAAGGGATTTAAATGCGCAACCGCTTGTTTCATCACCCGTGCCGATTTCACTACTTGTGGTAAAAACATTTCACCGGCACCAAATAAGTCACCGACCACGTTCATGCCATCCATTAAAGGACCTTCAATGACATCAAGCGGACGTGTCGCTTCTAGACGTGCCGCTTCAGTATCTTCAACAATAAATTCATTGATACCTTTTACTAAAGAATGTTCAAGACGCTTAATAACCGGTAATTCTCGCCAGCTTAAATCGGCTTTATTATTTTTACTGCCCGCTTGCCCTCGGTATGTCTCGGCAACATCTAATAATCGCTCTGTAGCGCCATCATCACTATTTTGAATAACATCTTCAACAGCGAGACGTAAATCATCATCAATATCAGAATATATGGCCAATTGACCAGCATTAACAATGCCCATGTCTAAACCATTTTTTATTGCATGATATAAAAACACTGCATGAATCGCTTCACGTACCGGGTTATTACCCCGAAATGAAAAAGAAACGTTAGAAACGCCACCAGAGATCATCGCATACGGTAAGTTTTTTTTGATATCAGCGACTGCTTCAATAAAATCGACGGCATAGTTATTATGTTCTTCAATGCCAGTGGCGACAGCAAAAATATTAGGGTCAAAAATAATATCTTCGGCTGGATAACCAATCTCATCCACCAGAATATGATAAGCACGTTTACATATTTCATATTTACGTTTACGTGTATCCGCCTGTCCTACTTCATCAAATGCCATAACAATCACGGCGGCACCATAACGGCGCAGTAACTCGGCTTGTTGACGAAAGTTTTCTTCACCTTCTTTAAGGCTAATGGAGTTTACAATCCCTTTACCTTGAATACATTTCAGACCTTCTTCTAAAATATCCCATTTAGAAGAGTCGAGCATAATCGGTACTTTGGCGATATCTGGCTCGCCAGCAATTAAGTTCAAAAAACGGATCATCGCCGCTTTAGAATCCAGCATGCCTTCATCCATATTAATATCGATGATTTGTGCACCGTTTTCCACTTGTTGTAAGGCCACAGCAATGGCTTGATCATAATTTTCTTCGGTGATCAAACGTTTAAATACGGCTGAACCTGTTACATTGGTCCGTTCACCGACGTTGACAAATAGGCTATCACCGTCGATAGTGAGTGCTTCTAAGCCAGAAAGGCGACAGGCGATTTTTTTTGCTTCAGTAATACGAGGGCCAATACTCGCTACAGAGTCTGCCATGCCCTTTATATGTTCTGGTGTGGTGCCACAACAACCACCGATGATATTTAAAAAGCCCGATTGAGCCCATTCTTCAACGTGAATATTCATGTCTTCTACACTAAAGTCGTATTCACCAAAAGCATTGGGTAAACCGGCATTAGGATGTGCAGATACAGCACATTCTGAAATTCGGCTCAGCTCTTCAACATATTGTCTTAGTTCAACAGGACCTAATGCACAGTTAAGACCAAATGAAATGGGTTTTGCATGACGAAGTGAGTTATAAAAAGCTTCTGTTGTTTGTCCTGACAACGTTCGGCCTGAAGCATCGGTTATAGTACCCGAGATCATCACTGGTAATCTTAGCTGCAGCTCATCAAATACAGTTTCTACGGCAAAAACAGCGGCTTTGGCATTTAGCGTATCAAAGATGGTTTCAATCAAAATGATATCTGAACCGCCCTCAATTAATGCTTTAGTCGATTCGATATAAGCGTCTTTTAATTCATCAAAAGTAACATTACGAAAAGCGGGATCATTAACATCAGGAGATATTGAGCAGGTACGGTTGGTTGGTCCTAACACCCCGGCGACAAAGCGGGGTTTATCTGGATTTTTAGCAGTATATTCATCCGCAGCAGCGCGTGCTATTTTCGCAGCTTCAAGATTTATTTCAGCGCTGAACGATTCCATGTCGTAATCAGCCATGGCAATAGTGGGAGCATTAAAAGTATTAGTTTCAAGAATGTCAGCACCGGCTTCAAGGTATTCATTATGTATCGCTTTAATCACTTCAGGCTGGGTTAAGACCAACATGTCGTTATTACCCTTTACATCTAAGTGCCAATCGGCAAAACGTTCACCACGATAGTCTTGTTCTTCAAATTTATACGCTTGGATCATAGTGCCCATAGCGCCATCAAGAATAAGGATACGCTTAGCTAATTGTTGCTCTAAAATTTGAAATGATGGTGATTTTTTCATACGGATTCTCTATCGGTTCTTGCTATATATCATTGAAAACAAACTATCACGATTTGATTGTCGAACTGCATTAGGCCCATGTCGACTCGCTAATCAGGATGTATTGCTTGAATATTACTGGCGTCTAATTGATAAGGGGTAATTTGATAAACATAATAATTTAACCAATTAGTAAATAATAAACTACCATGACTACGCCAAGAACTATGGGGTTTATCTGTTACGTCATTATTGCGATAATAATTTTCAGGCATGATAGCGTTTTCATCTTCTGCTAAGTCACGATGAAATTCTTCATCTAACGTTGATGCATCATATTCAGGATGGCCTGTTAGATAGACTTGCTGTTTATTTCTACTGGCTGCCACATAGACGCCCGCTTGTTCTGACTCGGCAATAATCTTTATTTCCGGTACAGATAAATAGTCGGCCTTATCAATATAACCATAACGGGAATGCGGGACATTAAAAAACTCATCAAAACCTCGCGTTAACGGCTCCCTAGGATCAATGGGACTATGTTGATAAACACCCGACAATTTTTTTGCTCTTAAATGACGATTTAAGCCATAGTGATGGTATAAAGCCGCGTGTGCTGCCCAGCATGAAAACATCGTCGATGTGACATTTTTTTCAGCCCAATCAAACACTTCACAAATTTTATCCCAAAAAGTAACTTTTTCATAAGCCATCAACGCTAATGGCGCACCCGTAATAATTAAACCATCATATTGGCTATGTTTAATATCATCAAATAAGCGATAAAAATTATCTAAATGTTCTTTTGGAGTATGTTTCGATTCATTGGCATGAATACGAATAAAGTCGACATTTATTTGTAATGGCGTATTCGATAACATCCGTAGAATTTGTACTTCGGTTGCTATTTTATTTGGCATTAAATTTAAGATTGCAACTTTCATCGGACGAATTTCTTGATTCGCCGCTCGATGTTCAGACATCACAAATATATTTTCTTTATCCAAAATAGACAAAGCAGGTAATTCATTAGGAATTTTAATGGGCATGTTTATTACCTACAAAAGCGAAGTTACACCTTAAAATTGCGCTGAGAACACTATCTCCACACAGTATAGATATAATGTGCCTTGTAAGTTTAGCTATGTCAACATCTAAACGTATAGACGTCTAAATGATTTTGTTTCACCTTATATCTTTTTACACTTTCACATCTATGTGATCACGAAGTCCATTATTACTAAACAAAAAAGCCATTGCTTTAACAATAGCTTTTTTGTGCAACTTTTTAATCAGTAAATGATTTATATGTCTGACTTTTTCTTTCCGCATTTATCGCTAACACAAGCTCTAAATAGCCACTGTCATATTTATAGTAAAGCTGTGCCTTTTTCTCCTTGGGCGTATAACGCCAAACTGACGCTGATCAAATCCGCTTTTTCCTTTTTACTTACAGTTAAAGAAATAGGGTTTTCTGTTAATCTTGCAATCATCATTCTAATACTCATCAAAGCTGTCTTCGCTGCGGGCACTCTTAAACTAATAAAACTAAACCATTCTTCATTCATATGATGCAGTACCTTTTTCAGTACATCAGCATTATTAACAGTAAAAGTTTCAGCCCCTTCCTTTGCATCCCTCAATATATCGTAAATTACATGCTCTTTTTCTTTGGCCACTAACATGCCTGAGGTATTTAACTGTAATTCACCAATCATACCATTACGCATTTTTAAGAAAAATTTAATATCTTTATAACCCGACTGTTGTGCACTTTTATTAAATCGGCTTAATTTCGATAGTTTTGAGGCAAAAGCATAACGATCTTTTAAAGCTGCTTGATGATGCTGAACTTCTTGAAATTCATCCGTTCGGGTAATAAATAATTTTGCCGCCGCCATATCTTTTACATGTGTAAACTCTACAGTCATACGAGCACAATCTTTTAAATCACCAATATCGTCTAATGGATTTCTATTAGTAATTTTATCTAACGCACCATTAAAACTTTTTATTCCACCATAGGCTCCAGGTGGAATAGATATTTTTCCGCTAAACAAAGCGACAATATGTTTTGTGAACTCTTTTAATTCTTCTTGTGCTTTTATGATCTCTTGATACATCATAAACAGTTGTTTTCTTTTCAAATGTGCATTTGCTAATTGCATTTTTGACTTTAAGCTTGCTCCTTTGGTACTAATTACCGCTTTACCACCTTTAATGGTCACTCTGCTTTTCATTTCATCGCTTAAATAGGTTTTAAAAGCCATATCATCAGTTAAAATAGCATGCATCAACTTAGAGACTTTCCCCTCTTCCGTGGCAAGGTAACTCTTGCTTTTTAACTTAGTTTTCAGCTCTGCTAATGCGCTTCGGTAGGATTTGTCATTTACCAGCCTGATTCCTTGAGACAATTGCATGCTTCGGTCAATAAGTTTTAAAACTGTAGGTTTTCGCTTAGCTATTTCTGCTTTTAGCAGTTCCCATTCGCATTTTGTATGACGAATGCCATCTTTTGGCATCATGGTAAACTCTGTGGTGTTAGGCATAAAAGTTCCTATTCAATAAAACACTTGTCACATATTAGAAATGACTCGCCAAAGGTAAAATGCCCAAATTTTAAAGCGTTTGCCGATTTAAAACAGATAAGGAAGAGCATCACATAACCTTTAATACCAAACGGATTAATTTATTGGTCCGATTGGTATTACTTAATAATGATATTAAAATGTGTAAAAAATATGGATATTTATAGATCAGAGCTAAGTATTCCTACTAATAATATGTCAAACGATTGCTCATTCATCGCTAGCTAAATTATATTGAATTTACCTATAAAAATAGTCGAATTTCATTTTCACAAAAAAAAGCCATTGCGTAGACAATGGCTTAGTTTTATTTCTTAATAAGTAAATAGTTTATTCAGTAACTGCTTCTTCTTTCTCAGTATTTCTCGCTAATAACAAGTCTCTTAAGCGACCATCAAGTTCTTTCGCCATTTCAGGTTTCTCAGCCAAATACTTAGTGGCGTTCGCTTTACCTTGACCAATACGATCTCCATTATAGCTATACCAAGAACCCGCTTTTTCAACCATTTTGTGGGTGACACCTAGGTCAATTAATTCACCCAAGCTGTTGATCCCTTGACCGTATAATATTTGAAATTCTGCTTGCTTAAATGGTGGAGCAATTTTATTTTTAACCACTTTAACACGAGTTTCATTACCCACTATTTCATCACCCGCTTTCACGGCACCAATACGACGAATATCTAAACGCACTGAAGCATAAAATTTCAATGCATTACCACCGGTTGTGGTTTCAGGCGAGCCAAACATAACCCCGATTTTCATCCGGATTTGGTTAATGAAAATAATCATGGTATTGGATTTTTTCAAATTACCGGTTAGTTTACGCATCGCTTGCGATAACATACGTGCTTGTAAGCCCATGTGCGAATCGCCCATATCACCTTCAATCTCTGCTTTAGGCGTTAATGCCGCCACAGAATCAACCACGATAATATCGATAGCGCCAGATCGTGTCAGCATGTCACAAATTTCTAACGCTTGCTCACCCGTGTCTGGTTGTGAAACTAATAACTCATTAATATTCACGCCTAGTTTTTCAGCATAAATAGGGTCAAGCGCATGTTCGGCATCAACAAAAGCACAGACTTTTCCATTACGTTGCGCTTCAGCAATAACTTCTAAAGTAAGTGTCGTTTTACCACTAGATTCAGGACCATAAATTTCAACAACACGGCCTAACGGTAAACCACCAGCACCTAATGCAACATCTAAAGCTAATGAACCAGTAGAAATTGTTTCTACATCCATGGTGTTATTATCACCAAGCTTCATAATTGAACCTTTGCCAAATTGACGCTCAATCTGACTGAGTGCTGCTGATAATGCTTTTTCTTTGTTATCGTCCATTGTATGGCTCCGTGTTAAAACTTAATTCTGTAAGATGTGACAAAGTATACTGTATAGTCGTACAGTATCAAGGTTTTTTACAATATATTTTTATTCCATATAAATACAAGTTACCAGAGACTTTTAACTCACTGTAATTCATGCGTTTTTTATCACTTAGTAACTTTTGTACTTTCTTGGCGAAAAAGTTACTACTGACTAATTTCAATATTTACACAGTAAATCATTGATGATAATTCTCAGTGCTTTGCTATAAAAAAAGCACAACTAGTTGCACTTGTTATGGCATACTCTACCGATAAATATTTTCCTATTCTGACGCTACACTTATTATTAATGACTATACCTACTCCAGATTTATCTTCGCACACGCCAATGATGCGCCAATACCTTACTATCAAAGCAGAATTTCCCAATATTCTTGTGTTTTATCGCATGGGGGATTTTTATGAACTCTTTTTTGATGATGCTAAAAAGGCTTCTGATCTTTTAGATATCTCACTCACCGCACGCGGTAAAACAGGTGGTAATGCTATTCCTATGGCTGGGGTGCCTTATCATGCCGTTGATAACTATTTAGCTAAATTAGTGAAGTTAGGTGAATCTGTTGCCATCTGTGAACAAATTGGAGATCCCGCTACCAGTAAAGGACCTGTCGAACGGAAAGTCATGCGAGTAGTCACGCCTGGTACCGTTAGTGATGAAGCACTATTAACGGATAAACAAGATAATTTATTAGTCGCAATTTTTGAACATAACGCCAGCTTTGGTTTATCTTATCTTGATATGACCAGTGGCCGTTTTGTCGTTTGTCAGCCAAATACCATTGAACAATTACAGGCTGAATTACAACGGTTGTCACCTGCAGAACTGTTATACCCAGAATCTTTTGAAGCTGTTGTAGCGATTGAAAATAGAAAAGGCTTACGTCGTCGACCTGATTGGGAATTTGATTTACAAACAGCAAAATCAATATTGAATCAACAATTTGGTACCCATGAGTTAGCTGGTTTTGGCGTTGATAATTATCAATTAGGTTTATGTGCAGCAGGCTGTTTATTTCAATATGTTAAAGATGCTCAACGTAGTGCCTTACCACATATTAGAAACATTATTGCTGAGTCCGCGCAATCAGGTGTTATTTTAGATGCCGCCACGAGACGAAATTTAGAATTGACACAAAACCTACAGGGCAATACCGACAATACCTTAGCATCGATTCTTGATAAGTCGGCAACGGCAATGGGGTCTCGTTTATTAAAACGTTGGTTACACTTTCCATTAAGAGATTTAACGGTTTTAACCGCTCGTCAAAATTCAATCAGTGAAATTTTAGCCCGTGATCTACATGCTGAATTGTTTCAGCAATTAAAACATATTGGCGATATTGAACGGATAGTCGCTCGCATTGCTTTACGTTCTGCTCGGCCGCGTGACTTTGCTCGCCTACGCAACGCCTTATTTCAATTACCGCAGTTACAAACCTTGTTAAATGAAGAAGGAAGTCAGCAGCATTTAACTTTATTAGCACAACAAACCCAGCCAATAAATGCACTTGCTGAGTTATTAGCACATGCCATTGTTGAAAATCCACCGGTATTAATTCGTGACGGTGGCGTATTAGCTAAAGGCTATCACAGTGAACTCGATGTTTTACGCGATCTAAGCGACGGCGCTACAGAATTTCTTGCGCAGTTAGAAGCAAGGGAAAAAGAACGCACCGGTATTCAATCGTTAAAAGTGGGCTATAACAAGGTTCATGGTTTTTATATCGAGATCAGTAGAAGCAGTGCCAATGATGTTCCCGACGATTATATTCGCAGGCAAACATTAAAAAATAACGAACGCTTCATTACCAACGAACTTAAGCAGCATGAAGAAAAAGTATTAACTGCACAAAGTAAATTTTTAGCGTTAGAAAAACAACTTTATGACGAACTATTTGATTTAGTTTTACCTGAATTAGAGCGATTACAAATTTTGGCCCAAGCTTTGGCCGAGCTTGATGTGCTAAATACCTTTGCAGAACGTGCAGAAACACTTAATTATGTTAAGCCAAAATTAGTGAATGAAAGCGGTATTAACATAGAAGCTGGTCGCCATCCTGTTGTTGAGCAAATGACCTCGGAAGCATTCATTGCCAATCCTGTAGCATTAACTAAGCAACGTAAAATGTTAATCATCACCGGACCAAATATGGGTGGTAAATCTACTTATATGCGCCAAACAGCATTGATTGTGTTACTCGCGCATATCGGTTGTTATGTGCCTGCAAGTGCAGCTCAAATCGGCATGGTTGATAGAATATTTACCCGTATTGGGGCTTCGGATGATCTAGCAAGTGGTCGTTCAACCTTTATGGTAGAGATGACCGAAACCGCAAATATTTTGCATAATGCTACTGAGAAAAGTTTAGTCTTACTTGATGAAATCGGTCGAGGCACCAGCACTTATGATGGCTTGTCGTTAGCTTGGGCGTGCGCTGAAATGCTAGCACTAAAAACCAAAGCATTTACCTTATTTGCCAGCCATTATTTTGAATTAACCCAATTAGCAGAGCAAATAGAAAGTTTAGCCAATGTGCATTTAGATGCGGTTGAGCATGGTGATAAAATTATTTTTATGCATGCGGTACAAGAAGGTGCGGCCAGTAAAAGTTTTGGTTTACAAGTTGCACAATTAGCTGGGGTACCTAAAGCGGTTATCCAACGAGCAAAGCAGCGACTCGCTGAGCTTGAACACCAACAAGCACCATCGTCACTTAATGATGATATACGAGCATTTGAGCAATTAAGTTTAGTCGATATCGAACATCCAATTGTTAGTGATATTGCCGCGTTAGATGTCGACGAATTAACACCAAAACAAGCACTTGAGTTGTTATATCAATTAAAAGACAAGATATAACCGTTCAGTGGTTATCGTCAAAGACAAAAAAACCAGCTTAAATGCTGGTTTTTATATTTCTAGAGATTAGCAGGAATCGTTGCAATAACTAAGCTTTTAACAAGAGCTAAGCTTGGAATAAAGCTTCAATTGACAAATCTTGTGAACTTAAAATATCACGTAAACGCTTAAGGGCTTCCACTTGAATTTGACGAACACGCTCACGTGTTAAACCAATTTCAACCCCCACATCTTCAAGGGTAGCAGCTTCGTAGCCAAGTAAACCAAAACGACGAGCGAGTACTTCACGTTGCTTAGAGTTTAATTCATTTAACCAATGCACGATATTATTTTTGATGTCATCATTTTGTAAGTCACCTTCAGGGCCTCTTGATTTCTCATCAGGAATAACATCAAGTAATACTTTATCAGACTCACCACCAAAAGGTGTATCTACAGAGGCGATTCGCTCATTAAGACGAAGCATTTTACTGACATCTTTAACGGGTACATCAAGTGCTTCTGCAATATCTTCAGCGGTAGGTTCATGATCTAATTTTTGCACCAGTTCTCGAGCGGTACGCAAATAAATATTGAGTTCTTTAACGACATGAATAGGTAAACGGATTGTGCGTGTTTGGTTCATAATGGCACGTTCAATCGTTTGACGTATCCACCATGTAGCATAAGTAGAGAATCTGAAACCACGTTCTGGATCAAACTTTTCAACGGCTCTTATTAAACCTAAATTACCTTCTTCTATTAAATCTAATAGCGGTAATCCTCGGTTATTGTAACGGCGGGCAATTTTAACAACTAAACGTAAATTACTTTCAATCATACGCTTACGTGAGGGTTCATCACCTTTTAGTGCAAGGCGGGAAAAGTAAACTTCTTCTTGAGCAGTTAATAACGGAGAAAAACCAATTTCCCCCAAATATAACTGAGTGGCATCTAAATTACTCGGTGCATCTTCTTGAGCTTTAGTTGCAACACTTTTTTTAGTATTCTTTTGCTCTACATCTGTTAATTCTTTTTGTATGCCCATGCTATTTCTCCCATCATTAGCAATCGTCGATATTACTGACTATTTATTCACTTTAACTCCAATATTATTATTATTATGTTTCATTGTTTATTACCTTCTCGGTAAGTATTTTAATGGATTAACCGATTTCCCGCGAAAGCGAACTTCAAAATGAAGCATGACTCTTTCAGCGTCCGTATCACCCATCTTTGCAATAACTTGCCCGGCCTTTACAGTTTGTTGTTCTTTAACCAAAATATGATCGTTATGAGCATAGGCACTTAAGTAATCATCATTATGTTTCACAATAATGAGTTGGCCATAACCTCGTAACACATCACCAGCATAAACTACTTTTCCATCAGCTGCTGCTTTCACCGAATCGTTACGGCTACCTGCGATGTTTATACCTTTATTACCTTGCTTCTTTGTCGAAAACCTAGCGATGAGTTTCCCATCTGTTGGCCAAAGCCAACGATTAATTTTTTGTGAAAAACTATTCACCTTATTAACCGGCTTTTTGCTTGTTTTTTCGACTCTTACAATTCCACCATACTCCTGCTTTTTAGTTGTTGCAATAGGTTTTTTTACCACCCTTTGTTGCAGTTCTGTTAAGTTTTCACTGGAAGGGTCATTCTTACTCGTTTTGCTTTTTTTTGCGGATAAAAATATTTTTTGTCCTGGATATATTTTATAGGGCGGGGAGATACGGTTTAAAGATGAAATAGTTCTAACATCGACCCCTGCACGCCATGAAATGGAGTATAAAGTTTCACCCTTTTTGACTATATATTCACTTTTGCGCAGGCTATTCTTAACTCTTTTATTCAGAGGAACTTGCGATTGAACATCAATAACAGGCGCTGGCGTTTGTCTTGAAGAACAACCAATTAAAAAAGTTAATAGTATAATTATGCAATTTCGTGAAAACACTTTTATTTTTTCAATCCTTTATTTATATAAAATCCATACTCTTTAGGACAATATTTACCTGAACAGTAAATAGGCACTAATGATGAGTATTACCACTCCCCAACCTAGCACATCAACCCATTTCCTGAGGTTTTTTTCCATCTTTTCACCACCCCAGAACATCAAAGCAGCGACAAGAAAAAAGCGCATTCCACGACCTATTGCAGAGGCAAGTAGGTAAGGTAAAAAAGCCATTTGTAAAAAACCCGCGCTCACGGTAAAAAACTTATAAGGTATTGGTGAAAAACCGGCTATAAACACCACCCAAATACCCCATTGATTAAACCACAATACCGCTTGATCAAAGGTAGCTTGTTTACCCCAATCGGTAATGACGGGCTGTATCCAAGGTTCAAACATGTAATATCCTAACCCATATCCTACTATCCCACCAATCACAGAGGCCACTGTGGTGAGTGTCGCGTAGAACCATGCACTTTTAGGTTTGGCAAGTACCATAGGAGCCAGTAAAACATCAGGAGGTATGGGGAAAAATACCGATTCAGCAAAAGTTAATATGGCTAATATTCTTGGCGCGAGTCGATGCTCAGCCCATTTAAGTGTCCATTCATATAATGGGGTGAAAATTTTCATTGCACCGCACCTGGTACAAGAGGTACAAACCGTACGGCTTCAACCTGTCTTTCTTCAAACGTCTCACCGTGACGGGTAATTATTTTTAATATTTGTGTTTGTTCACCAACAGGGATCACTAATCGGCCCCCATCAGCTAATTGATCTAATAGTGCTTGTGGAACTTCTGTTGGTGCTGCTGTGACTATAATGGCTTGAAAAGGCGCTTTAGACTGCCAACCTTTCCAACCATCGCCATGTTTCATTGATATATTATGTAAGTCCATTGCTTGTAAACGACGTTTCGCTTGAAACTGCAGTGATTTTATTCGCTCAACAGAAAATACTTTGCTTGTTAATTGCGCCAGAATAGATGTTTGGTAACCTGATCCTGTGCCAATTTCAAGAATAGTTTCTGGTACTCCATCTTCTAGTAACAATTCAGACATTTTAGCGACAATATATGGTTGAGAAATTGTCTGTCCTTGGCCAATAGGTAATGCCGTATTATCATACGCTTTATGCGCTAAGATCTCGGGAATAAAAACATGTCTTGGACTACGGGCTATTGCCAGTAAAACTTGTTGATTAACAATCCCTTCCGCATGTAATTTTTGTGCCAGTAACTCTCCACTGCGGGTAGACTTCCCCCCACTACGACTTCCTACTCTGACGTTCATTTTATTGTTCTCATATTTTAAAATCGCTGATCCATTCAGTCATAATTGCCATGCTTTTGTATGCCGTCATATCTATTGTTAGAGGCGTTATTGAAGCATATCCTTCACTTATTGCATGGAAATCAGTACCTTCACCTGCATCTAATTCTTCACCTAAAGAACCATACCAATAAATATCTCGTTGCCAAGGATCTTGAGTAGATTTCATAGTCTCGGCTTTATGCCGATGCCCTAAGCGAGTGACTTTAATGCCCTTTAATTCATTTAAAGGTACGCTGGGTACATTAATATTAATAATTTGATCAGCCGGTAATGGGTGTTCTATTAAACGACGGATAAACTTCGCCGCAACAACTGCTGCAGTCTGATAATGCTGTTCATCTTTACCTGCTAATGAAACGGCTACGGCTGGCATCCCCATATGGCGACCTTCAGTGGCCGCCGCAACAGTACCGGAGTATAAAGTATCATCTCCCAGGTTTGCGCCACGATTAATTCCTGCAACCACTAAATCAGGTAATGGCTTCATCAGTCGACTGATCGCTAAATGAACAGAATCAGTTGGCGTACCATTAACTGAAACAAAACCATTATCGAGTTTTTCAGCCCGTAAAGGATTAAGTAGTGTTAGTGAATTACTGGCGCCGCTGCAATTCCTATCCGGGGCAACTACGGTAACATCGGCAAACTTTTTCAACTCTTGATATAACACTTTTATGCCGAGGGCATGTACACCATCATCATTACTTAATAATATTCTCATCATTATGCTTTTTTGCCTCCAATACGCTCAGTAAGATCTCGATATACCAGTAGTTCTCTCATTATCGTGGTGGCAAAACATCCTGACGGTAAGAAGAAACTTAACTGAACAATGTTATTGTCTTGCTCAGTTTCAATTTTCCCTTCAGATAACGTTAATCGAATACGACGCCTTTCTTGTTTTAGACCAAACTTTGCTAGCCCTTGGCAAAAATCATCAAATTTAGCTGTTAAGCTTTGCTCAAGCTTTTGCGGTTCACCGGCAGTCATTAATGCTCCGGCTCCCCATAATGGCGCGGTAATATCGACATCTTTTTCAATGAATCGCTTTTGCAGTACTTCGTCAACCGCTTCAACAGGAAAAACAGATTGTGTACCCGCCAACATCAATACATCGCCCGCTTGCAACTGATCAAAAATATTTTCTTTGACTCTTTGGTTCACTAACTCATTAAACAACAATGACCGCGCCGCTGAAAGGTAGATACCACGCTTCTTTTTATCTTTTACTTTTGTGCCGGAAAATAATGCTTTAGCACGTTCGATATTTCCGCCTTCGATACCAAAACGTTGTTCACCAAAATAGTTGGGCACGCCATGTTCAGCGATGGCATGCCACCGTCGAACAAGCGTATTGATGTCGGAAACATTTCGTAAAGTAATTTCAAAGTGGTTCCCAGTTAACGCCCCTGTACGCAGTTTTTTATTGTGTCGGGCGTATTCTAATATCTCAAGACCATCAACCACCAAGTCAGCTAAATTATATTGCTGTTTTCCCGGTACATGTACACCAAACCACTGTTGGGTAACTGCAAATCGGTCTTTCAGGCCCGCATAAGTGACAAGATTCTCTTTCACTGAAAAATATTTGGCTAGTTGCTTGGCAACAAACACGGTATTTAATCCGGATTTTTGCACTTTTATTAATAAGTGTTCACCTTCACCACAAGGGGAAAAAGGTAACTGCTCAAAAACTTTAAAGTCACTTTCTACGGTTCGTAAATCTCCCGTAATTTCTGGCTCGCCGTATAAATAAGCTAAATCATTTACCATCTTATTTATTACCCTTAGCGGTTAGTAACACCACAGCATGTACTGAAACACCTTCTTTCCTGCCGACGTAACCTAACTTTTCAGTGGTAGTGGCTTTAACATTAATTTGCTCAAGATCACACTGTAAATCTTCTGACAAACAGCTGCGCATCGGCAGTAAATGTGGCGCTATCTTAGGGGCTTGAGCAACAATAGTTATATCTGCATTGCCTAATTGATAACCTTTATCAAACATCAATCCAACAACATGGCGCAAAAGAATTCGGCTAGAAATGTTCTCATATTGTCCGTCAGTATCAGGAAAGTGATTACCAATATCAGCCAAGCACAATGCCCCTAGAATAGCATCGCATAAAGCATGGATAGCAACATCACCGTCAGAATGAGCAACTAATCCCTGATCAAAAGGGATAGATACACCCGCTAAAACTACCGGGCCTTGACCACCAAATTTGTGCACGTCAAAGCCATGACCTATTCGCATTTCTTCTCCATCGACATTATCGATTATTTTGTTGTTTGGCTAAGATAAATTCAGCAAAGGCTAAATCATCTGGCCGAGTTATTTTAATATTTTCACTACTGCTTTCAATAAGTTGAGATTTTTCACCAACAAACTCAATAGCTGATGCTTCATCTGTGACCACTGCATGGCCGAGTAATGCTTTTTCAATGGCCGATTTAAGTTGTTTAGTGGGAAACATTTGTGGTGTTAATGCGTGCCACAAGTTTTCTCTTTCAACTGTGTGCTTGATTAAGTGTTGAGTGCCACTTTTCATGGTATCTCTAACAGGTGTTGCTAAAATCCCACCCAAACCATTTTTTATACATGCATCAATGAGCTTATCAACATCACTTAAGGTGACACAGGGCCGTGCTGCGTCATGCACTAATACCCAAGGATAAATCTCACTATCAATAATGTTCAAACCGGCAAGCACTGAGTCGACTCGCTCTTTGCCACCATTTACGATCTCAATTTTCGAATGCTGGGCTAATAGTGTCGCTGGAAAATATTCATCTTCACTGCCCAGCGCAATAATAATTTTGTCTATATTTGGATGTGATGCTAAGCGCAAAACGGTATGTTCGAGAATGGTTAATTGACCAATTTTCAAATATTGCTTTGGACAAGCAGCCTGCATACGTTTACCGACCCCTGCGGCAGGCACAACGACAGCCAAAGGGGTTTTGCTTTCAGCCATATTCAGAGGTTAACCTTTATCTTGCTTATTAGGAATAATACGAAAGAATGTTTCGCCATCTTTGATCATCCCTAGCTCGTTTCTAGCGCGCTCTTCAATGGCTTCAACACCTGATTTGAGATCATCAGTATCAGCATAAAGCAATTTATTACGCTGGTGTAGTTTGCCATTGTCAGTGTATTGTCGGGCGATTTCTTCTTCTAATGATAAATAGTCAGGCACACTATTTTTACCAAACCAGAGTCGGTACTGCAATAGTATTAAAAATACTAGCAAAAGGCCTAAAGCTATACGCATAGAAGTGAATTATTCATTATATTTATACATTGTATTATAAGAGTAAGAATGACCAAGTAAACAGGCGTCTGCAATTAAATAATGATATTACTTAAAAGCTGATAGGTTGTTTGAAGTTACGCCAGTTAATGGCACATGAAAGTAGCAATTCACGCAAGGTCGGAATAATAGGGTTTGCTCTGTGCTCATTTACCCAACTATGCCCTGTACATGCTGCGGTCATCACTCGTTTAGTGGGTTTTAATAATCGCCCTTTAGGCATCACTTCACCTGACTCAAGTGTTTCAACATCTAATGAAAACCAACCATGTAAGTTGGTTCTAAAGCGTTGTTGTACGGTATCAATTCGGTCAATAGAGTCTAAAACAATATGGGTTTTCACAGCAACAGGTACGACTAGGCCGTGCACTAATTTATGCGATAAATACCAATCATTCACTTGCGCTACTTCTTGACCAGAGAGTGGCATATTAGTGCCTTGTTTAGCTGACCAACTGGCATTTTGCACATCTAAATGCAGCGGTGATTGAGATTGAATCATCAGATGTGCGGTACGCTTGATATAATAAGGTAAACTTTTAAGACGGCCTTGAAATGCCTTAGGAGAGCTTATTTCAGCATGAGCAAGTAGAGATATTTCACGTTCATAAAGCGCACAGCACAACTCAGAAAATTCTGCTGTTGATGATTCATCATGCCAAAGTGAAGTTTGCTCATTCATTAAATAATTGACTACTTTTTAGGACGTTACTGCTTAAGTCTTAAGCATACTGCATTGTTAAGCATATTAAAAATTTGTCAGTCTAAAATTTAGTGAGATAAGCTACTTATTTTCTTTTTGAAAGCATAAACTCATATAATAGTAAAAAAGGGACAAAGGAATACTCATGTTGATAGATGAAAAAGAAAACGCTGTGGCAAGACCTCCAGAAAATATTTTAGATCCGACAAGTTTATTAAAAGACGAAATCGACTTAGTTAATCAAGCATACAATATAACCATAGAATTCTTTACCAATTACACTTTTCAATTAATTGGTGCATTCATTATATTCACCATCGGCTATATTCTTGCCGGAAAAGTATCATCGTTAGTATTGAAACTGTGTAAAAAACAAGGACTGGATATTACCTTAAGTCAGTTTCTCGCGAATACCACAAAAATGCTTATGGTCATTATGATCACGATTATCGCCTTAGGAAAGTTAGGCATAAGTGTGACCCCATTTATCGCTGCTATTGGTGCGATTTCATTAGGTGCTGGTTTGGCATTACAAGGTTTACTCGCCAACTATGCGGCGGGGTTTAATATTATTCTTATTCGCCCTTTTGTTGTCGGTGATACCATAACGGTGCAAGGTGTTACAGGCATTGTCAAAGAAGTTCTGCTTGCCTACACCGTTATTGCCGATGTAGATGATGTTGATATCACCATTCCAAATAAACACATTGTTGGTGAAATATTACATAACTCAAAACACGACTCATTATTAGAGCTTTCTATTGGCATCGCCTACAAAGAAGATCCAATAAAAACGGTTAAATTACTTGAAACAGTAATAGAAGGATTGAACGTAACCAGTGAAACCAAAGCAGTGCAAATAGGTATTGGTGAATTTGCGGACAGTGCCATCAATATAGACTTACGCATTTGGACTCCAACTGACAGCCTTTATGACAACAAGTTTAAGGTCAATAAAGCGATATACCTTGCTCTACAAGAAGCGAATATTGAAATACCTTTCCCACAACGCGATGTTCATTTAGTAAAAAATACTCAAGCATCAACGGCTTGAAATATAGCAGCACCCATACCTAACAGTTTGTTAGGTTAAAACCTAACCCACAACGGGCACGCCATTCCTAGCCATCCCTGCACCCGCAGAATACCGTTGATGTACAGGATGTACGAATGCCTTGAA